>Ga0068860_100004344_pt1 | contig 14481 bp, 11 predicted proteins | sample KBSSwiS32_FD_66597 | JGI IMG/M metagenome (GOLD analysis project Ga0068860, IMG submission 66597) | Switchgrass rhizosphere microbial communities from Kellogg Biological Station, Michigan, USA - KBS Switchgrass S3-2 | ecosystem: Host-associated > Plants > Roots > Rhizosphere > Soil ... | reverse complement strand
GCGATCCATCCGGGCTACGGCTTCCTGGCCGAGAACGTGGACTTTGCGGAAGCCTGCGCGGCGGCAGGGATCGTCTTCATCGGCCCAACGCCAGGCAACATACGCACGTTCGGCCTGAAGCACAGCGCGCGCGCGCTGGCTGCCGCTCACGATGTTCCGCTGGCACCGGGTACGGACCTGCTGACCGATGAGCGAGCAGCGGTGTTGGCGGCGCACGATATCGGTTTCCCGGTGATCCTGAAGGCGACGGCGGGCGGTGGCGGCATCGGCATGCGCGTCTGCGAGGACGAGGCCGCAGTGCGGGAAGGTTTCGCCGCGGTCGCCCGGCAGGGTCTGGGCAGCTTCGGCGACGCCGGGGTTTTTCTTGAACGCTATGTGCGGCGCGCTCGCCATATCGAGGTGCAGGTGTTCGGCGACGGCAAGGGGCGCGTCATGGCCCTGGCGGAGCGCGATTGTTCCCTGCAGCGGCGCAACCAGAAGGTCGTCGAAGAAGCACCGGCCCCGTTGCTGCCCGATGCCGTTCGCAAGGAACTGATCGCGGCATCGGTTCGTCTCGCTCAGGCCGCCGACTACAGGTCAGCCGGCACCGTCGAATTTCTCTACGACGCGGAGCGACAGGAGTTCTTTTTCCTCGAGATGAACACCCGTCTTCAGGTTGAGCACGGCGTTACCGAAGAGATCATGGGCATCGATCTCGTCGAATGGATGGTGCGCGGCGGGGCAGGGGACTATTCCTTCCTCGAAGCCGCACCCCCCGTTCCCTCGGGTCACTCCGTACAGGTCCGCCTTTACGCCGAAGACCCGGCGCTGGATTACCGGCCAACCTCGGGCACTCTCACCGCCGTCGATTTTCCCGCAGGTATCCGCGCGGAAACCTGGTGCATGGCAGGCAGCGCCATCAGCACCTGGTACGACCCGATGCTGGCCAAGCTGATCGTCCATGCGCCGACCCGAGAGGAAGCGGTGACGGCGATGCAGGAAGCTCTTTCGCAAAGCCGGGTCGATGGCATCGAGACGAACCTGCGCTGGCTGCGCGAGGTGGTTCGTTCCAACGCTTTCGTCAGCGGCGAGGTTTCGACCCGCGTGCTGGACGGCATCCGTTATGAGCCCAAAAGCATCCGGGTAATCAGCGGCGGCACCGCTACCACGGTGCAGGACTGGCCGGGGCGGCAGAAGCTCTGGGCCGTTGGCGTACCGCCATCCGGTCCGATGGACGATCAGTCCTTTCGCCTCGGCAACCGGCTGCTGGGAAATCCCGAGGGGACGGCTGGCCTGGAAGTCACCGTGACCGGGCCGACGCTCATGTTCGCCGCCCCGGCAGTCATCTGCCTGACGGGGGCCGATTTCGGCGCGACACTCGATGGCTGCCCGGTCACACTGGGCGTGCCGACAAAGGTGTGCGCAGGCCAGACGCTGGCGATGGGCCGGGCGTCGAAAGGGGGCTTGCGCGGTTATATCCTGATTGCGGGCGGGCTCGATATCGCCCCCTACCTCGGCAGCCGCAGCACTTTCGAGCTTGGCCAGTTCGGCGGCCACGCCGCACGCCGATTGCTCGCGGGAGATACGCTGCACCTCGCTGGTGAAACGGTGGAAGCGCCCCTGCCGACCGCTACCTTGCCGCAGCTCTCCTCCGAGTGGACCCTTCGGGTGTTATACGGCCCGCACGGCGCGCCTGATTTCTTCACTGACAAGGATATCGACACGATCGTTACTGCTGAATGGCAGGTCCATTACAACAGCAACCGCACCGGCGTTCGCCTCATCGGCCCCAAGCCGCACTGGGCACGGGCGGATGGCGGCGAGGCGGGCCTGCACCCTTCCAACATCCACGACAATCCGTACGCCATCGGCGCGGTCGATTTCACCGGTGACATGCCGATCATCCTCGGCCCCGACGGCCCCTCCCTAGGCGGCTTCGTCTGCCCCTTCGTGGTCATTGCTGCGGATCGCTGGAAGCTCGGACAACTCGCGCCGGGCGACAAGCTGCGCTTCGTGCCGGTGGGCATAGACGATGCGACTACGGCGGATGCACGGCAACGCAGCTTGATTGCAACCGGTGTCGTGCCGGAACCAGGACCGGCGCGGCCCATCGCGACGCTCTCGCCCATTCTGGCCGAACTGATGGAAAAGCCCGGCCGTCCGCGCACATTCTATCGCCAGCAGGGCGATCGCAACATCCTCGTAGAATACGGGCCGATCGTGCTGGACATCGAACTGCGCATCCGGGTTCACGCGCTGATGACCGAGCTGGAGCGGCTGTCCTTACCCGGCATCGTCGATCTGGTGCCCGGCATTCGCTCGTTGCAGCTTCACTTCGATGGTCAGGTGATGGACCAAGCCCTGGCGCTGGCCACGCTGATCGCCGCAGAGGAGCAGCTGGGCGATCTCGAAGACTTCACCATCCCTTCGCGCATTGTCCACCTTCCGCTCAGCTGGCGCGATCCGGCGACGATCGAGACGATCGAGAAGTACATGGGCGCGGTTCGTGCCGATGCCCCGTGGTGCCCGGACAACATCGAATTCATCCGGCGTATCAATGGCCTGCCCGATGTCGCTGCGGTGGAGAACCTGATATTCGAGGCCAATTACCTCGTTCTCGGGCTGGGCGATGTCTATCTTGGTGCTCCGGTGGCCACGCCGGTCGATCCCCGCCACCGGCTCGTCACCACCAAGTACAACCCGGCGCGCACATGGACGCCGCCCAATGTAGTGGGCATCGGCGGCGCCTACATGTGCATCTATGGCATGGAAGGACCGGGCGGCTACCAGTTGTTTGGCCGCACCATCCAGGTGTGGAACACCCATCGCCAGACGGAAGCCTTCACGGAGGGCAAGCCGTGGCTGCTGCGTTTCTTCGATCAAATCCGCTTCTACCCGGTGACGGCCGATGAACTTGCCGAGTGGCGCCGGGATTTTCCGAGCGGTCGGCGTTCAATCCGGATCGAGGAATCCGAGTTCCGCCTTGCCGATTATCGCGCCTTCCTGGCCGACAATGCCGAGGCCATCAGCACGTTCGAGGCGTGTCGGCAGGCTGCGTTCGAGGATGAGCGCACGGATTGGCAGCGGCGGGGTGAGTTCGACCGCCCCACTGATCTGGCAGAGACCGGTCCCGTGGAATCGGGCGCGGTGAACGTGCCCGAAGGCGCAGATCTGGTCGAGGCGCCGTTCGGCGGAAGTGTCTGGAAGCTGCTCGTCGCTGTTGGCGACGAAGTGGAGGCGGGTGACACGATTGCAATCCTAGAGGCGATGAAGATGGAATGCCGGGTAGAAAGTCCGGGCGCGGGAACGGTCGCTGCCCTTTACACGCAGGAGCGGCAATCGCTGCAACCCGGCTCGCCGATGTTCGCGCTGACGAGGCACGCATGACCATGCTGAACCGCCGCTCGGCCAGCGTGATCGCCACTGACGTCAATTCCGGGCGAAGCAGCGCCGTCGCAGTGGTGGAGGACACGCTCAGCCGGCTGGCCGCCTATGATGCGGTCCAACCGCAGATATGGATCAGCCGCGCTGCACCGGATGTCCTCATCACGGCTGCCCGTGCCATTGACGCCCGCGTGGCTGCAGGGGAGGTGCTGCCGCTGGCGGGCGTGCCGTTTGCCGTGAAGGACAATATCGACGTTGACGGGTTCGAGACCACTGCTGCCTGTCCAGCCTTCGCTTATCGGCCGCAGGGGTCGGCGGACGTCATCGAGCAACTGCTGGCGGCCGGTGCGATCTGCATCGGCAAGACCAACCTCGATCAGTTTGCCACCGGCCTCAACGGCACGCGCAGCCCCTATGGCAGTCCGCGCAACGCCTACAACCTCGCCTATGTCAGCGGCGGTTCGAGCGCGGGTTCATCGGTCGCCGTAGCGGCGGGTCTGGTCGCTTTCGCACTGGGTACTGACACGGCGGGATCGGGCCGGGTTCCGGCGGCGTTCCAGCACCTGATCGGGTTCAAGCCCAGCAAGGGAAGATGGAGCAATCGCGGCCTTGTTCCGGCTTGCCGCACGCTCGATTGCATCACCGTGTTCACCGACGACACTGCCGATGCAAGGCTCGTCGACCGGGTTGTGGCGGGCTTCGATCCGGCGGATCCTTATTCCAGACCCCTCGCCGATACCCCGCGCGGGCACAAGACCATCGGCGTGCCTCGCCGTGATCAGCGGGTCTGGTTCGGAGACCTCGAATCAGAATATCTCTATGACCGCGCGATCGGGATACTGGCGCAGAGCGCGGACATCGTTGAAATCGATCTCGCCCCGCTTCAGGAGACCGCCCAGCTACTCTACGGCGGTCCCTGGGTCGCGGAGCGGACGGCCGCGATGGCGGGCATTCTGGCAGACAATCCCGATGCCATCGATCCCACCGTGCGGCAGGTGGTCGAGCCGGGCCTGACGATGAGCGCAGTAGAGCTGTTTGAGGGCATCTATCGCCTCGCCGAGCTGAAGCGCCATGCGGACACGCTGTGGGCGGACATCGACATGCTGGCCTTTCCCACGACCGGCACGACCTATCGTGTGACCGAGCTGCAGGCCGCACCGGTTGGGCTCAACAGCAATCTCGGATTCTATACCAACTTCGTGAACCTGCTGGACATGGCGGCAGTCGCCATTCCCGCCGGGGTTCGCGCGAATGCAACTGGCTTCGGCATCACCCTGATTGGCCCCGCCGATACCGACAGTGCGCTGCTCGACGCGGCGGACGACTACCTCGCGGCCGCCGAACTTCCTTCCCCACCGCCACTCGATATGGAGGGCAGAATGCAGACCGTGAAACTCGCTGTTGTCGGCGCCCATCTCAAGGACATGCCGCTCCACTGGCAACTTGCATCGCGCGATGCCCGATTCATCGGGGCGTTCGAGACCGCACCGAGCTATCGGCTCTACGCGATGGCCGACAGCGTTCCGCCCAAGCCCGCGCTGGTGCATAGCGAGGACGGCGGCCCGATCGCAGTCGAAGTTTATGAACTGGGCGTTGCCGAATTCGGCAGCTTCGTCGTCGAGGTCCCGCCGCCGCTTGCCATCGGCACAGTGACCCTGGCCGACGGCAGCAGCGTCAAGGGCTTCGTCGCCGAACCGCGCGCCCTTGCAGGCGCCGAAGATATCACCAGCCTTGGCGGATGGCGTGCCTATATTGCGCGTGGCTGACCGCAACCGAAGCAGCAGGACGAAAGGGCAAACGATGCAAAGGCTTCGAATACTGGCGGCGGCAATGGCGGCAGGCATTTCCGCGATCTCGTCCGCAGCGATGGCAAAGCAGGAGCATGTGATAGTCGTCCCGGGCTTCGCGGACTTCCTGGCAGTCGACGGCAAGAGCGTCTGGATCACGAACGACGGAAGGGTCGAACGCTGGTCGCGGAAAGGCAAGCTGGCGGAGGTCGCCATGTCCAAGCCTTGCGGCGCGATGGCGATACTGGACGGCTCGCTTTGGGTGGCCGACTGCAAGGAAAATGCACTCGTCCGGATCGATACCCGAACGGCACAAAAGACCGCGACAATTCCGACCGGGCTGGCCAGTACGGGCGAACTCAACGTAGTGTCCGGGGCGGGGTCGATCTGGGTGGCGAGCGACAATACGGCGGGCAAAGTCTCGCGTGTCGATCCGGCCACGAATGCTGTGATCGCGACAATCCCGGTGGACCCGGGGACATGGTACCTCGCCTTCGGCTTCGAATCGCTTTGGGCGGTCAGCAGCGAACGCAGCTCGGTCCAGCGCATTGATCCGGCAACCAACACCGTGGTCAAGGCTACGGCCCTGGGCAAGGAGCCGGGGTTTCTGGCAGTGGGCGAAGGGGCAGTCTGGGTTCAGGAACAGGGCGACGGCACCGTCGCCCGCATCGACCCCGTCACCGGCGATGTCGTAGGCCGCGTCAAAGTGGGCGCGACGTTGAAATGGGGAGACATCGATACGGGCGCAGGCATGGTGTGGCTGCGAACGACGGAGGATCAGACTTTCGTAGTGATCGATCCGCAATCGATGACCGTGCGTGCGCGCGTCGGCAAGCCGGAAGGTAGCGGCGCGCTGCGGTTCACCCGGTCAGGTGTGTGGACATCGGCCCATGACGTGCACACGCTTACATGGTGGCCGAAGCCAAACCAGTTCACGAAATGAAGCGTGCGTAACCACCCGCCCGGCGGCCCGTTTCCCGGGCCGCCGGGCAGTCATCCCATTGATTAGCGAAGAGCGGCAACGCGGACTTGAGTACCGTTGGCTGCATTGGCCATCCGGGACTCGATCTGAGAGCGAACGTCTGCCAAGACTGCGGCGCGGCACTCCTGCGCCTTGCTTTCCAGGGCGAGGTGCAAGGACGCTACGCGGTCGCCGCAAACGGCCCGCGCTGCCTGATCTATGCGGATCGCGAGGCGCTGCTGGCCATCGGCAGTCGCAAGATCGATTCCTTCAAGGTGCAGAATCGCCTGGTCCTGGGCGAAGGGGTTCTGGGTGGTTGCGGCCGAAGCCGAGGTCGCCAGAGCGACAGTGGCTAATGCCACAAGGCCAATCTTCATCATCATCTCCTGTGCATCGAACGAGCGCCGCTCTTCGGCGACTACGATCTGCATAGGGCGACGCAACGAAACTTTCAATCTTATACTGAAAATTGTTGTTTTATTACTCGGCAACCCAAAGGTTATTATTCGACACGTATGACCAGCATGGCGAGACCGGCGACATCGCCAAGCAGACCGATCGGAAGATCGACAACTTCGGAAGAGGCGGGGGCCCGCTGCGTATCGTCAGCGACTGCAACGGTGATCGTCCGCGCATAGGGCACTGACCAATCGCGCAGGGTTTCAACGGGTAGTACGGCGCGCCAATTGCGTGATCCTTCGACGGGAACGGCGTGGCCGTTGATGCTGACTGTCAAAGCCACGTGTTCTCGCCGTCCGCTTACGAGCAGGCAGCTGCCAGCGTCGCAATCGACCAGCCGTGTCCGCGATCCTGCTGTAGCCGAAGCCGGGAAAACCAGAGCTGAGGCGAGTAACGCACCAAGGGCGATGGCTGGCATTCGGAAGGCGTGCAAGGTGTGCTCTCCTTTCAATCGATAGCGATGCCCGAAGCAGCAAAGAACTGCCTGACAGGTTCCATGACTTCCGGGTGGCGTTTCCACCGTGCGATCGACCCGGCGTGGATGGGCTGGCGGACCTGCGCGGCGCTGGGAGTGGCGACGGGTGCACTGTTGGTGTGGAACGACAGGCAGTCGTCCGACCACGGCAAGCCGCAATGCATCAGCAGCCGCCGTGTCTCGCCCTCCTGATCGGCGATCAGGTCTTCGTAGCGGACCTCAAGCACGCGGCCGGGCAGGGCCTGGCGCCAGAAGGCGATCAGCCGGTCAAAGCGTGCATAGTAGGCGGCAATGTCGAGCAGGTCGTAGCTGTAATCATAGTAGCGCGAACTGGTAGCGAACAGATTGCGAAAGTTGCTGAGGACTGTGTCCATAGGATGTCGGCGCAAGCAGACGATCTTCGCCGACGGCAGCGCCCGGGCAATGAAGCCGACATACTGGAAGTTGCCCGGAAACTTGTCGATGAAGCGGAGGTCCGGATTGCGGCGGTGATGGTTTGCGCGTTCCAGAAAATCGCGCCCGATGTCGCCCATGTCATGGCTCGCAGCGGCCAAGATCGTTTGTGGATCGAGGACTGTGGGGCCAGGTGTGCCTGATGCCATCTTTACCGCAATCGGCATCGCTTGCAGTTCGCCTGCGCTTTCGACTTCTGCGTGCGAGGAAAGGATGCGGTCCACCAGTGTGGTGCCTGTACGCGGCATACCGATGATGAAGATCGGCTCTTCAGCAGGTGGCTCGCGGGCAGGTGCTGCCTCTATTGTCGCCCAATTCGCTTCAATTGCGTCGAAAATCCGGGAGTCCCGATCGAATGTGTACGGCAGCGTGCGCCGGTGGCTGGCGTTCGCCTCACACAGGACATCCAAAGCATCGTGCGGCTGCCCGATATCCTCCAGCTCCTTCGCCATGGCATAGCCGAGGAGCAGCCTGTCGCGGCCGTCGCGCGCCTTGGCATAAGTCCGGCCAAGTCGCTCGACATGGTTTCGTTCGGGGCTTTGCTTGCGCAGTCCGGCGAGAAGGTGATGGGCGCGGGCGTGGCCGGGTGCCTTGGTGATCAACAGTTCGAGTGCAGCTTCGGCCTCCGCCGTTCGGCCCAGAAAGTTAAGCGTCGCCGCCTGATTGTAGAGGTATTGAATGTTGCGGGGTTCCAGGCGCACCGCCTCATCGAAATGGGTGAGCGCTGCAGTATGGTCGCCGAGGCGAGCATAAACGCAGCCCATCGTATCACGGCTCAGGGCGTCGGTCGGTGGAGCTTGTTCGGCCTCGCGGAGGGTCGCTGCGGCATCGCCATCCCGGCGAACGAGCGAGAAGAGCTTGGCAAGCTGCGCGCGATATTCGCCCTGCGGATCGAGCGCAACAGCTTGGCCGAGGTGGCGAATGCCTGTTTGAATGCGCCCGGCCCCCGATTCAGCGATGCCGAGAAGGAAATGCCCTTCTGCATCGCCGGGATTTTCGGATACCAGCGTCGAGGCAGCGCGGTGGGTGGTATCCAGATCGCCCCGGGCCAGAGCGGATCGTGCTGCGTCGATCTGTCCGGGGCGCGTGGCGATCATGCTGCGGCCGCACCTCCAACGGTATCGCGGGGCACGGAACCGGCCAGGTCGTCAGCGACGCTCGCAGACGCCTCGGCACCCGCCCGGCTGCGTGCGCCGCGGGCCTTGAATTTCTTGATCAGCGGCTGAAAGGGAAACAGCGTCTGCTCCCAGATCGTAAGGCGCTTCAGATCATCCTGGCCGACGATCGCCGATTCACCTTCGCGGTAGGTGCCAAAGATGCGATCAAGCAAAATCAGTGCGTTGCCATAGTTGCAGCGGGTTTCTTCGTAACCCGTTGAGTGATGCAGACTGTGGTGGCGAATCGTGGTGAAAAAGTACGAATACCAGATGGGTGGATCGGAGCGGACGTTGGCGTGGGCGAATACCGTGATGACGGTTTGCGCCCCGAACGCGGCGAACACCGCGGTCACGTCGAGGTCGAACAGGACTACCGCGCTCAGGCTGATCAGGATAAGCTCGATCGGGTTGCCGACCGCCCCTTTGCCAGCGTTCAGCTGCGTCAGGTGATGGTGGGGCGCATGGGTCAGCCAGAACGGCGTCGAATTGTGCATCAGTCGATGCATCCAGTACTGACCGAATTCGTGGACGACGATCACCAGCACGACTTGCAGGAGCCATGGGAGGTTCGCTGCCCATTCGGTTGTGATGCCGAGCGATGCCTTTGCTGCCGTCAGCGGGTTTTCTGCCACGAGCTTGACCGTCCACGCGATCACGGTCGCCATCAGGATGTTGTAGAATAGGTCGGTGAAGAACTCCTGCCGGTTCAGGCGCCAGCCTGCATGGCGCTCATTCACCCACTCGAGAAGCAGGATGGTCAGGGTGATTGTCGGCGAGACGACCACGAGCGTCCAGGGGTTCTCCAGCACTGCCTTGGGAGCAAAAGCCCAGAATGCCAGCACCGCAGCGATCATCGCAGGCGGGATCAGGTTGAAGACCTTGGTCTTGAGGGTCGTCTGCATGCGCGGCTCCGTGGGATTTCGGAACAGTGCGTTGCAGCGCGTCATCAGGGGAGATGCAAATTCACGATGAAAGGCATAGATTTACATTATGACCTGCGGAGCGCGCGGATGCGGCGAATGACTTCGTCCCAGAATAGCTGGGTCGCCGTGTCACGGGCTGGCTCCATCCGCGCAAGCAGGTAAATGTCGTAGGAAGGCTCGAAATCAGCATGGAGCATCGGCCATAACCGGCCTTTTGCCACTTCACTTTCGGCGGCAAGAACCGGTAGAAAACCGATCCCAACCCCGTGCGTGATCAGGCGCCGGGCCTCGTTGATGTCCTCCGCCAAGCCGTTTACTCTGGTGCCGAGCCGATAGCGTCGGCGCAAATGCGTGATGGCCTCGATCTCGTCGTCACCGGTCAGGACAAAGCCCTGATCCCGCAATTCCTGGAGTTGGCTGATACGGTAGCCGAAGTAGGGATTGCTGCGTGAACAGTAGAGCTGCTGGCGTTCGACGAGCAAGGGTTCGTACATCAAGCTGCCGCGGACGCTATTGTCATATCCCGCGCCGATCTCGACTTCGCCCTGCTCCAGCGCGTCGAGTACCTGCCTCCATGGTGAGACACGTATCTCGATGTGGATAGCAGGATTGCGCCGGTGAAAGCTGGCTATGGCCTCGTCGAATTCCGGCGAGACCAGACCCGATACGATCTGGATGCGGACGAACCCTTCGACGCGCTTCGTTGCCTGGGCAATCTGGTGCGGCATCATTCGCGCCGATTCGAGCATGTCCTCGCACAGTGCCATCATCGCCTTGCCGGCCGTGGTCATCTCCACGCCCGTCGCGGTGCGGTGCAACAAGGTTGTGCCGACGTGATCTTCCAGTCGCTTCAGTGCGGCGCTGATGCTCGGTTGCTGTCGATTGAGCTGGCGGGCGGCCGCGCCAATGCCGCCGGCGCGGACGATGTCGATAAACGTCCGCATCAGGTTCCAGTCGACACGGCTGGCGAACTTCTTGTCGATCAGCGGGGGCCGCTCGCTCATGTCGTTTACTTTTCCAGGCACGTTATCGGTTCAAGTTTTGCAAGGATAGCGCAGTCTGATGGGGGGCCATAGATCAAATTGATGAAAAACATAGGAATGGCATATCTGGCATTATGACCCTGCCTGACTAAACGTCCGGGCATGAGCCAAGCCACTGTTCTGCCCGTCGTCGATATATCGTTGCTGGATAGCGATCGCCTTGCGGATCGGCTGGCAGTCGCGACAGAACTGGACCGGGCGTGCGCTGGCGCCGGCTTTCTCTACGTTCGGGGGCAACAATTCGACCTTGCCCTGTTCGACCGGCTAGCGGCGCGTGCCAAACGCTATTTCGCGCTCGACCGGGAAACGAAGATGAAGAGTTATATCGGGCAGTCGGAAAACCACAGCGGATACGTGCCGGTCGGGGAAGAGCAGTTCGTCGGGGGCTCTGAAGACCTCAAGGAAGCTTATGACGTCAATTGCGACTATGCTCCTGTTACCGGACGTCGGCCCCTGCTCGGGCCTAATCTGTGGCCGGACATGCCCGGTTTTCGAGAGGATGTGCTGGCCTATTACATCCACGTAACCCAAATCGGGGCGCGTCTTTTCCGGGCATTTGCTCTGGCGCTGGGACTGGCCGAGGATCACTTCAACGGACTTTTGCGTCATCCGCCAAGTCAGCTTCGCATGATTCACTACCCGTTTGATAGCCGGGCAGAGGATCGACCCGGCATCGGTGCGCACACTGACTACGAGTGTTTCACCCTGCTTTTTGCGACGGCACCGGGCTTGCAGGTCGTGGACAGAACGGGGGAATGGGTCGACGTCCCTTTGATGGAGGGCGCGATGATCATGAACATCGGCGACATGATGGAGATCATGTCCAACGGCCGCTACGCCGCGACGCGGCACCGTGTGAAAGCGGTTTGCGAAGAGCGCTATTCGTTCCCGCTGTTCCACGCATGTGACTACGACCATGTGGTTGCACCGCTCGTGCCGGGCGAAGCGCCGCGATATGCGCCGGTGAAGGGCGGAGATCATCTTTATAGGCAGACGGCGCAAACCTTCGCCTATCTGAAGCGCAAGATTGCCAGCGGTGAACTCATCCTCAGCGAGGGGCCATTGCCGGATTCCTTCGGGCGGACCGCAGTGGTGGCTAAAGCGTAAACCAGTCATAGTCCCAATCTATGGGATATATACGTTAATGGCATCTGGCATGATGACCACGCATCGGTGATGCTGGTGTCCGCGCCGACCCTGTTCCTTCTGTGAAGGTGTTGGACGGGGCCGCACACAACTCGGCAACAATGCTGCAGGTGCAAGAGTATGGATGGAATCCGCGTAGGCAAGAGGCTGATAGGCACCCAGGCGCCGGTCACCGTGGGATGGGAGAATATCCCCCGCGTGGAAGGCGGCCCTGTGAAGCAGTTCGTGTTCACCTGGTTCCAGCCGACGGTGCTGTTTGCGTTGATCGCGTTCTGGTATTATGCGCCCAACTCCATCGCCAAGGCATCAACCGCAATCGGCATTGGCATCGGCTTCAAGGTGCTGCTGCTGGCGTTGGAATGGGTCAACCCGCGCTACGAAAGCTGGCGGCTGACCTGGAAGGAACTTGTCACAGACCTGTTCTATGTCGGGCTCGGCTATACCCTGCTGAACATGATCGAAAAATACATTGGCAGTGATGCTGTGATCGAAGCTGTCCAGCAAAGCTTTGATTGGGATAAGCTGTCATGGTTCACGGGATTGCCATTGCTGCTGCAAGCGTTCGTCATCTCATTCATGTTCGATTTCGGCCAATATTGGATGCATCGTGGGATGCATAACTGGTATCCCTTGTGGCTACCTCACTCCGTGCATCATTACATAACGCAATTGAACATCAACAAGGGCGCGGTCGGGAATCCGGTGGAACTGTTCCTGATTGGAATCGGCATCGGCGGCTTCTTTGATTTCCTGCCTCGCGCTGTCCTGCTTGCAGGTGCAATCGGCATGGCGGTTGGGACCTACCAGCACATCAATGTCCGTTTCAACACTCCGCGCTGGTGGCGTTTTCTGTTCAACACCACCGAACATCACAGCTTGCACCATTCGCAGGACTATGAAGCCACCCGTAGCAACTATTCCAACAGCTGGATCATCATAGACCGAATGTTCGGTACGTGTATCGACGGCGAGGCCGAACTGCTGGGCATGGAGGGCGGTCGCCGGATGTCGATCCGCGAGCAGATGACCTTTCCTTTCACCGAGGGTTGGAAGGCAATCAAGGCGCGTTATGGCAAGCAGAGATTTGAAGACGCTGCGGCGGTACCGGCCGAGTGAAGTCGCGCCGCTTCACGCAATTTGCCACCGATCATTCCCTGAAGCGCTCTCATTCCTAAGGAGCACATGTGAACTCGCGCTACATCGACTGGATCTGGCATATAAGGGGCAGCTTGCCGCTCGCTGCTCAACAATCGAGTGACGACGCCTTTGACAGACTTGCCCCGCTGTTCCACCAGACCGGCACCCACCATACCCGAGACAACGATACGCTGACCTTCAGCAAAAAGGACCAGGCGGCGCAGGACAAGATGTCCATCTTCGACGGCGGCGTGCTGCAGTTCGAGAAGGGCATGTCCGGTCCCGTGCTTCGGTATAATCTGAAGAGCAGGGTACTACTGTTCTGCTTCCTGGCTCCTCTGCTTTTTCTGTTTTTCGCTCAGGCCACCATAGTCATCGGAAAGCTTGAATCGCCGACAGATCAGGCATCGGGCAAGGAAAAAGCGGAGAAAAAACCGGAAGCGCCCCGACAAAACGCGATAGACACATTCTTGGGCGCGCCCGCGCCTGAAAAAGCAAAGGACGATAAAACTGAAAAGTCCAAAGACGAAGATAACAAATCTTCGCCGACTTCCGCTTATGTGTTCGCCGCTCTCTTTGCAGTTTTATACGGTGTGGGGCGCATACTGGAGGCCATACTGATCAGGCGGTTGTTTGCGAAGAAGTTGCTTGGTTCTTGACATCACTGCGAGATATCTGTGCGCGGCTTTCATATCGTGCCCGGTATAGGTGCAGCCTGCATTGAGCAGGCAGCAGAACTGTTCGAACAGGGTCCGGCGCAGGCGTACCATGTCGAGGTCCTGAAGACATCGGATATGCACGGGTCGTTCTCGCTGAGACTGGATGGGGCGATCGGCAAGACAATGTCCTGATACGCACCCCGCGCAGCTGCGTGTTTTCACGGATTATTTAAGTCCTGAGCGTAGACCTCGGCGGTATGAAAAATGCCAAACTCGTCTTTCCGATCCTCCTCGCGCTCGCCGGGTGCGCGGATTCGCCCGCAGAACTGCAGGAAAAGGCCCGTGCGGCCTATGCGGCGCATGACTTTCGCCTCGCGCGTCTGCTGCTGTCGCAGGCGCTGACCGACGCTCCGGGAAACCGTGATCTGTTGATGCTGCAGGCCCGCTCGTTGCTGGCGATGGGTGACGGTTATGGCGCGGAAGCCCCGCTGAAACAGCTCGTTGCCAGCCAGCCCGACTCACCGGATCTGACCGAACTTTTGGCGGAAGCCGCGCTGCTGCGTAAGCAGCCAGACGCCGCGCTGGCTTTGCTTGGGGCGGTGAAGTCAGTCGAGGCGGAACGCCTGCGAGCACTGGCCGCCGTTCAGAAGGAAAACCCGGACGCTGCCCGCCAGCACCTTGCGACGGCACTGGCTATGGGCGGAAACGCGCGCGCATGTGTCGACATGGGCCGGCTGGAACTGATGGCCGGCAACCTTACCGAAGCCCAGGCACTGGCGGCCAAGGCCCGCAAACTTGCCCCGCAGGGCATCGACACATTGCTGTTTGACGGCCAGCTTGCGGTGCGCGGCGGCGACCTCGCCAAGGCGCTGGCAATATATGACCAGGCCGCCAAGGCCTATCCCACCAGCATGGCAG
>Ga0068860_100004340_pt1 | contig 14488 bp, 9 predicted proteins | sample KBSSwiS32_FD_66597 | JGI IMG/M metagenome (GOLD analysis project Ga0068860, IMG submission 66597) | Switchgrass rhizosphere microbial communities from Kellogg Biological Station, Michigan, USA - KBS Switchgrass S3-2 | ecosystem: Host-associated > Plants > Roots > Rhizosphere > Soil ... | reverse complement strand
TAGACGCGGTAGCGGATGTCGTGCTGGATCAGCTGTTCCTCGAAGTTGCGCGACTGCGCGTTCGATCGGTACAGCACCGCGCACTCGCTGGCTTTGCCGTCGTGCTGGATATGCTCGCGGATCCGGTCGATGACGAAGCGCGCTTCGTCCTGTTCGTTGTACGCCGCGTACAGCGCGATTGCCTCGCCCGGCGCGCCGGCAGTCCACAGCTGCTTGCCGAGGCGTTGCGGATTGTTCGCGATGATCGCGTTCGCGGCCTTCAGGATCGTGCCGGTCGAACGGTAGTTCTGCTCGAGGCGGATCGTCTTTGCGCCGGGGAAATCGCGCAGGAAATGCTGCACGTTCTCGACCCGCGCGCCGCGCCAGCCGTAGATCGCCTGGTCGTCGTCGCCGACCACGAAGACCTGGCCGGTCTGGCCCGCGAGTACGCGGATCCAGGCGTACTGCAGCGTGTTGGTGTCCTGGAATTCGTCGACCAGCAGGTGCCGGTAGCGGTTGCGGTAGTGCGCGAGCAACGCCTCGTCGTGCAGCCACAGCTCGTGCGCGCGCAGCAGCAACTCGGCGAAGTCGACCAGGCCGGAGCGCTGGCACGCTTCCTCGTAGGCGCGATAAATGTCGAGCAGCGTGCGGGTCAGCGGATCGGTGTCGCTGTGAAACGCGCCGGGGCGCTTGCCCTCGTCTTTCGCCGAATTGATGAACCATCCCGCCTGGCGTGGCGGAAAGCGCGATTCGTCGAGCCCGAGCCCGGCGATCACCCGCTTGATCACGCGCTGCTGGTCGTCCGAATCGAGGATCTGAAACGTCTCGGGCAGTTTCGCCTCGCGCCAGTGCTGGCGCAGCAACCGATGGGCGATGCCGTGAAACGTGCCGACGGTCAGGCCGCGCGTGCCCTGGCGGATCAGCGCGTCGCAGCGCGCGCGCATCTCGCCGGCCGCCTTGTTCGTGAACGTCACGGCGAGGATCGACCACGGCGACGCGTGCTCGACCTCGAGCAGCCAGGCGATGCGGTGGGTCAGCACGCGGGTCTTGCCCGAACCGGCGCCGGCGAGCACGAGGTAATGTCCGGGGGCCGCGCTGACCGCGTCGCGCTGCGCCGGGTTCAGGTCGTCCAGCAGGTGGGAAACATCCATTAGGGAAGCTCTGAACAAGTCTGCACAGGCGTCACCGATCTGTCTGCGTGCAGATCAAGGCGCGTCGGCGAAGGCAGACTGGCCGTCTCGGCAACCGCTCCTGCGTTGCTCTACCTCCTGCATCCCTGCAGTCGTGTCGAGCCGGCGCACCGCGGAGCTGCGCGCAGACAGATCGGCCCCAACATTTTGATTTCAATTGCCGGGGTGATGTCCGGAAGGTCCGCAGCCCGCGCCACGCGGCTTGCCCAGGCAGCCAGCCTGGGCGGCGCCACGCAACACGACCTGCGAACCTTCTGGACATCATGCCGCCTATGCAGACTTGCTCAGAGCTTCCCTGGCCTATTGTAATGGCCGCGCCGCAATTGCGGTCATGAACGAAGCATGAGTTTACGCACGTGCGCGGCGCCCGCCGTCGCGCGATTCTGCGAAGTGTCGCGCTATATTCGAGCTTGCATGTCGAAGCGGATATCGCCAACTCTCTGGATCGTCGCCGCGCTCGTCGCCGCCGGCAGCGCCGTTGCGCAGGACGCGCCGCAGTACCGTGTTGCGCTCGACGCGAATGCGGCGCACGCCGACGTGCAGCTGTGCCTTGCCGACGCGCATGCAACGGTTGCGTTCGCCGCCGACTCGGCCTGGGCGAAGCGTTTCGTCGATGGCGTGAAACGCACGAGCAGCCGCCCGATCGGCACGGCGACGGCGGGCTGGCGCGCGGCGGACTGGCAAGCCGGCGAGTGCCTGGTCTATCGCGCCGATCTCGCCGCGATCGCCGACCAGCACGAGCCCGACGTCGGCTGGAAGATCGGCGACGACAAGGTCGCCGCGCCGCAGCTGTGGCTGCTGCGGCCGGACGTGCAGGGCGACGCGGACGCCCAGATTCACATCGACGTGCCGGCCGGCTGGAACGTCTCGGCACCGTGGCGCGAGATCGGCCGCGACGGACAAAGTATACGTTTCCGCATCCCGAACACGCCGCCGGACTGGTCGTCCGCGGTTGCATTCGGCAGATTCAGCGAAGAGCGCGTCGCACTGCCCGGCGGCGTGCTGCGCCTGGCCATCCTGCGCGACGGCAATACGGCCGAACGCGCCAAGCTGCGCGCCTGGCTCGATCGCGTCGCCAAGGCGTCGCTCAGCGCGTACGGTCGCTTGCCGCTGGCCGAGGTCCAGGTGCTGATGATTCCGGTCGACAACCCCCGCGGTGCGGTCATGTTCGGCCAGTCGGTGCGCGGCCAGGGCAACGCGCTCGAGCTGCTGATCGATCCAAGTCGGCCGCCTGCCGAGTTCGACGACGACTGGATGGCGGTGCACGAGCTCAGCCACTTGATGCATCCGTATCTCGGCGACCGTGGAGCGTGGCTGTCCGAAGGCCTCGCGACGTACTACCAGAACGTGCTGCGCGCACGTTCCGGCCTGCTGACGCCGGCGCAGGGCTGGGATCGCCTCGCCGAGGGTTTCGGTCGTGGCGCAAAGCAGGTCGGCGACGAGACCCTGGAACAAGCCGCGCAGGACATGCACCGCAGCCATGCATTCCAGCGCGTCTACTGGGCCGGCGCGGCGTACTGGCTCACGGTCGACACCGACCTGCGCCGCGCCTCGCACGGCGCGATGACTCTCGACCTCGCGCTGTCGCGTTTTCGCGATTGCTGCCTGCCGGCGTACCGGCAGTGGCAGCCGCAGGATTTCGTCGCCCGCCTCGACGCACTGGCCGGCACCGACGTGTTCGGCGCGCGCTACCGCGAGTTCGCGCAGATGCGCCGCTTCCCGGATTGGGGAAAAGTATACGAAGGTCTCGGTATCGCTGCGGGCGGCGAACGTCTCGTCTTCGATGCCAAGGTACCAGGCGCGGCGGTCCGCGAAGCGATCATGGCGCCGCGCGATGCAGCGGCGGTTGCCGCCGGGCGCTGACCATCGGGGCAGGACGTCAACGGTCGAAGGTCAGGAAGAGCGAGCAGTGTCGCTGTCGCTTTGCAGGCTTTTGACCTTTGACTGGCGCGTCCAGGACCATCGACAAGCTCGAGCGTCTTCAGCGCCGATACTTCGTCCCGAGCAGCCCGATCGCCAGGCCGGTCAATGCGGTGACCGCGCCGAGCCATTGCGGGATCGGCCTTTCGCGCGTCAGCGTCGCCGACAGGCCGCCGACCTTGACGACGCTTTTTTCGTCGGGATAGTCGAGCTTGCCGAACCAGATTGCAACGCCCACGCCGATCAGGACGAATCCGAGCACGATCAGCACATAACGCATGCATTGTCTCCGTGGGGTTCTTCCATCGTTGGTCGCGCGCGCCTCAGGCCGGTTCGATCAGATGCACGCCGGGCAGCGACAGCACGTAGTCCGCGCCCATGAGCTGCGACGGCGTGAAATAGCCGCCGCCGGCGGGCGGCTCGGCGAGTACGCGTTCGACGATGCCGAGCGAAGCGGTCACGGTCAGGTCGTAGCCGTTCGGCGCGGACAAGGCCAGCCGCGCCTGCTTGCCGCCGGCGTCGGTCGCCTCGCCCCAGACGTAGCAGCCGCTGTCCTGGCGGCGCTGCTCGGACGGCCCGGGGGTCGCCCGTTCGATGCGCCGCTTCATGAGCTGCTGGACGAACGCGAAGCGCAGCAGCGGCTGCAGGCGCCGCATCCAGGCCATGCGCGCGATCGTCTTCGGCGGCACGACCATATAGGTTTCGATGTTCGGAATCCCGGTCGAAACATAAGCCGTATAAACGTCGCCCCACGGAATCGTCATTGCGCTGCGCGACTTGCCGTCGTTGCGCACGAACTGGCGCGACTTCCAGCCGAGCGGCACGGCCGTGACTTCGCCGTTGATGCGTACGCGGCCGCCCTTGCCCAGGCCCTCGACGCTGGTCTTCGCCGTGCCGGGGCTCGGCCCGCCGCCGGCTTCGAAGGCGAGGACCAGCGAGACTGCATCGGGCATGCGCCGCTTGAGCTGCGCGGCCAGGCAATCGGTCGGCACGACGTCGAAGCCCGACCCGGGCAGCACGACGATGCCCTGCTGCCGCGCGCGCGCATCGGCGCGGTGACACAGCTCGAACACGTCGATCTCACCGGTGATATCGAGATAGTGGACCTTGCGCGCAAGGCAGGCCTCGAGCATCGGCGCGGCGGTCTGCGAGAACGGGCCGGCACAGTGCAGGACCAGATCGATGCCGTCGAGATTGCGCGCGAGTTCGGCTGCATCGGCCAGGTCGAAGACGCGGCGCGACAGACCCAGTTCGCCGGCCAGCGCCTCGATGCCGTCGCGGCTGCGTCCGGCCAGCACGGGCCTCATGCCGCGCCGCGCCGCCTCGCGTGCGATCAGCCGACCGGTGTAGCCGTTGGCGCCGTAGATCATGAACGTCGGCATGGTTCAGTGCCTCGCGCCGCGGTATGCGCCGAGCAGCTTGCGCAGGAACAGTCCGGGGAAGAAACGCTTGATGCGCCAACGCATCGGTTCGCTTGCGGTCGGCAGGATCATGAAGTCGCCGCGCATCGCACCGCGATAGATCGCGGCGGCGACGTCGTCGGCCGTTTCCTTCGCCGAGGCCATCAGCTTTGACGCAATGGCCTTGTCCTTGTCCGGCGCACGCGCGCTCTGCATCAGGTTGGTCTGGAAGAAGGCCGGGCAGGCCACCGAAACCTTCATGCCGCTCGCCGCGAGCGCGAATTCGGCACGCAGCGTCTCCGACAGCGAGATCACGCCGGCCTTGCTGGCCGAATAGGCGCCCATGTTCGGCGCGTTGGCAATGCCGGCGAACGAGGCGATGTTGATGAAGTGGCCGCGTGCCTGGCGCAGCATGACCGGCAGGAACGCATGGCAGCAGCGGACGACGCCCATCAGGTTGATGTTCAGGGTCCAGCGCCAGTCGTCGAGGCTCGTGGCGGCGACACTGCCGGCGCAGGCGATGCCGGCGTTGTTGACGACGATGTCGACGCCGTCCCAGGCAGCGAGGATCTCGTCACGCATCTCCTCGACCGATGCATCGTCGGCGACATCGACCCACAGGCCCATCGCGCCGACGCCGAATTCGGTGAGCTGGCGCACGGTGTCGTTGGCGGCGTCGATGTTGATGTCGGCGCAGGCCACGCGCCAGCCATTCTCGGCGAAGCAGAACGCGAGCGCGCGGCCGAGGCCGCTGCCGGCGCCGGTGACCAGGACACGGCGATGCTCCATCGAAGGTTCCGCGTTTCGCTATGATTGTCCTGGATTGTAGCCAGATATTTTCGAGCGCGGGGGATCGTCACGATGAGCGATGCATTATTCGATCTGACCGGTAAGACGGCCCTGGTCACCGGGGCGAGCCGCGGCATCGGTGCGGCAACCGCCGCGCTGCTGGCGCGCTTCGGCGCGCACGTGATCGTCTCGAGCCGCAAGCAGGACGCCTGCGATGCGGTCGTCGCGACGTTGCGCGCGGCCGGCGGAACGGCGAGCGCGATCGCCGCGCACATCGGCGATGCGGCGTCGATCGATCGGCTGTTCGAGCGGATCGGCGAACACGGCCTGGTGCTCGACATCCTGGTCAACAATGCGGCGACCAATCCGTACTTCGGTCCGATGCTCGACATGGACCTGGCCGCGTTCGACAAAACCGTCGAGGTCAACATCCGCGGCTATTTCTATGCGACGCTGCTCGCGGCGCGGCAGATGCGCGAGCGTGGCGGCGGCGCGATCGTCAATGTCGCCTCGATCAACGGCCGCCGCGCGGCACCGGGTCAGGGCGCGTACTCAATGACCAAGGCGGCGATCCTGTCGATGACCGAAGGCTTTGCCAAGGAACTGGCCGGCTACAAGATCCGCGTCAACGCCGTGCTGCCGGGTTTGACCGACACGAAGTTCGCCAGCGCGTTGACCCAGAACCCCGACGTCCTCAAGCAACTGCTGCGCATGATCCCGCTCGGCCGCGTCGCGCAGCCGGACGAAATCGCGCCGATGATCGCGTTCCTCTGTTCGCCGGCGGCGAGCTATGTCACCGGGGCGAGTTTCGTGGTCGATGGAGGGTTTCTGGCGTGATCGGAAGGTGCCAAAAGTCAAAGGTCAATTGGAGCGCAGAATCTGGGACGCTCCGTATTGACCTTTGACCTTTGACCTTTGACCTGCGAGATGGCGCCGAAATAAGTATATAAATATACCCTACGCGCAGAAAAAAGCCCCGAGAGCTTAGGGGAGGAACTCTCGGGGCCGGGTTCGAAGGCCGATCTGGGGAGGGACCGGACTTCGTGGAGTGACTCAGGGAGGTGAGCACCCCATGGCGCCGTTGCGTGCGCCGATTAGTAAGATCGGGATGCGAAGGGAAAAGTTCAAGCGCTCTGCTGCGAAAATTCAGTGTTCGTTCATGCGTTTTTGAATCAGTCACTTGCGCGAATTCGCGCAAGACACGCATGACTTTTGGCACGGCGACAAGGTGGGTCTTTGCGTAAAGAAGTTGTTACGCAACGGTTCGCCACGCCTGATACAAGGTGCGGGCATTTCCTGCGCGGACAAGCCGGCGCGGTCAGTGCGCCTCGTCCCAGTTCGCGCCCGATCCGACATCGACGACCAGCGGCACGGCAAGTTCCGCCGCGGCGGCCATGCGTTCGCGCACGCCGGCGCTGATCCGCTCGACCGCGTCGCCACGAACTTCGAACACGAGTTCGTCGTGGACCTGCATGATCATGCGCGCCGTGCCGGCCAGCGATTGCAGCCAGTCGTCGACGGTGATCATCGCGCGCTTGATGATGTCGGCCGCGGTGCCCTGCATCGGCGCGTTGATCGCTGCACGCTCGGCACCGGCGCGCAGGCCCTGGTTGCGCGAATGGATCTCGGTCAGATACAGGCGCCGGCCGAACAGCGTTTCGACGTAGCCGTCGCGGCGCGCTTGCTCGCGCGTCGCATTCATGAATGCCTGGACGCCGGGGTAACGTTCGAAATAGCGCTTCATGTAACCCTGCGCCTCGCCGCGGTCGATGCCGAGCTGGCGCGCCAGGCCGAACGCGCTCATGCCGTACATCAGGCCGAAGTTGATCGCCTTCGCGGCACGGCGCTGGTTCGCGTCGACCAGTTCCGGCGGCACGCCGAACACCTCGGCTGCCGTCGCGCGATGCACGTCCTGGTTGCCGTGAAACGCCGCCGACAATCCGGGATCGCCGGACAGATGGGCCATGATGCGCAGCTCGATCTGCGAGTAGTCGGCGGCAACGATGCGGAATCCCGGCGGCGCGACGAATGCCTGGCGGATGCGCCGGCCCTCCTCGGTGCGGATCGGGATGTTCTGCAGGTTCGGGTCGTTCGACGACAGCCGTCCGGTCGCGGCGACCGCCTGGTGATAGCTCGTGTGCACGCGGCCGGTGCGCGGATTGACGTGCTCGGACAGCTTGTCGGTGTAGGTCGAACGCAGCTTGGCCAGCGTGCGGTAATCGAGCACGAGCCGCGGCAGGTCGTGCTGGTCGGCCAGCGCCTCGAGCGCCTCTTCGTTCGTCGACGGCTGGCCGCTCGGCGTCTTGAACATGACCGGAAGTTTCAGCTCCTCGTACAGCAGCATCTGCAGCTGCTTCGGCGAATCGAGGCTGAAGTGCCGGCCGGCCAGATCGAACGCGCGCTGCTGCAGTTCGAGCATGCGCCGGCCGAGCTCCTGGCTCTGCACCTTGAGCTTGTCGGTGTCGATCAGCACGCCGGTCTGCTCCATGCGCGCGAGCACCGGCACGAGCGGCATCTCGATCGTCTCGAACACCTGGCGCAGCTTCGGCTCAGCCTCGAGTTTCGGCCACAGCGCCTCGTGCAGGCGCAGCGTGATGTCGGCGTCCTCGGCCGAATAGTCGGCGGCGCGCTGCACGTCGACCTGCGAGAACGCGATCTGCTTCGCGCCCTTGCCGGTGACGTCCTGGTACTGCAACGTGTCGACGCCGAGGTATTTCTTCGCCAGCGTGTCCATGTCGTGGCGGCTGCCCGACGAGTTCCACACGTACGACTCGAGCATCGAGTCGTAGCGCACGCCGCGCATGACGATGCCGTAGGCGGACAGCACGTTCATGTCGTACTTCAGGTGCTGGCCGAGCTTGTCCTTGAGCGGGTCTTCGAGCAGCGGTTTCAGCGCGGCCAGCACGACGTCGCGGCCGAGCTGCTGCGGCGCGCCGGCATAGTCGTGGCCGAGCGGCACGTAGGCCGCGCGGCCCGGTTCGACCGCGAACGCAACGCCGACGATCTCCGCGCGCATCGGGTCGAGACTCGTCGTCTCGGTGTCGAACGCGATCAGGCTGGCGTTGTGCAACCGCGCGAGCCAGTCGGCAAACTGCGGCTGATTGAGCAGCAGCTCGTAATGCTTTTCCGGAACCGGCGGATGGACCTGGGCCGCGCCGCCCGTTCCCTCGCCTTCAGGCCCCTCCTGAGTGCCGTCGGAAGAAGGATGGGTGGATGGTGTCGGCGCCGGAGCCGACGGCGAGGACTGCAGGCTGAAGGCGGGAACCTGCCCTCCGGTGCCTGCGGCGGGCGCCGGCACGGAGCTGTCGTCGAGCTCCTTCAGCGCAGCGCGGAACTCGTAGCGCGTATACAGCTCGCGCAGGCGTGCCGTGTCCGGCGTACCGAGGTGCAGTTGCGACGGGGCGAAGTCCAGCGCCACATCGGTCTTGATCGTCGCGAGCCGGCGCGACAGCGGCAGTTGCGTCAGCGCGGCACGCAGGTTCTCGCCAATCTTGCCGCCGATCCTGTCGGCGTTCGCGATGATCGCATCGAGCGAGCCGTATTCGGCGAGCCATTTCGCCGCGGTCTTCGGTCCGCATTTTTCCACGCCGGGAATATTGTCGGCGGAGTCGCCGACCAGGGCGAGGAAGTCGACGATCTGATCCGGACGAACGCCGAATTTCTGCACGACGGCGTCGGGATCGAGCGTCGAGTTGGTCATCGTGTTGACCAGCGTGACGTGCGGTCCGACCAGCTGCGCGAGGTCCTTGTCGCCGGTCGAGACAATCACGTCGATGCCGTCGGCCGCTGCCTGCAGGGCGAGCGTGCCGATGACGTCGTCGGCCTCGACACCTTCGACGCGCAGGATCGGAAAGCCCAAAGCGCCGACCAGATCGAGCATCGGCGCGATCTGCACGCGCAGATCGTCCGGCATCGGCGGACGGTGCGCCTTGTAGTCGGCGAACAGCTCGTCGCGGAACGTCGGGCCCGGCGCATCGGCGACGAATGCGACGTGCGCCGGCTGCTGCTTCAGCGTCGCACGCAGCATGTTGAACACGCCGAACAGCGCACCGGTCGGCTCGCCGGACCGGTTCGTCAGCGGCGGCAACGCGTGGAATGCGCGGTACAGGTAGCCGGAGCCGTCGATCAGTACGAGATTCGGACGCGACATAGGACGGTTTCGCAGCGGGGTGCAGACTTTGGGCCAGCGGCCATCGATTTGCAATGCGCCAGTGGCCTCCGGTCCCGCCGCGGCGCAGGAAATCGAAACGAGCAACGCCGGCTGAACCGGCAATCCGTCGCCGGCCTATCGGCGCGGCAGCGCGGCGCTCGCGCATCGTTTGGCGTCCCTTCATGGACCTGAGCTAAACGGCCGGCAAAAACGCTCCTCGCGTGCCGTCCGTCGCCCCCGGCCTTTGCTATGCTCGAAGCCAAGCGAAGGAGGTGTGTCATGAAACGACTATTCGCAGGCGCCCTCGCCATCGGATTCAGCGCGGCCGTCGCCGCGCAGACCAGTCCGCCGGGCTCGAGCGCCGATGGATTGCCGCCGGTGCAGGCGCCGCCCGACATGGACGCGCCGGCCGCCGGCAAGGCGCCGGTCGGCCCGAACAGCCCGACCGTACCGATCGTTCCGCTCGCCAACTCCGATGCCGAAGCACAGGCCGCCGCGGCAGCCGAGGCGCAAGCCAGTGCCGATCGCGCCAAGGCGTTGGCGTCGCCGAACTTCCAGGCAACGCCCAAGCCGGGCAAGCCGCTCGACAGCCCCGGTCTGCCGGCCGATGTGCAGAAGGCCGCCGAAGCGACCGAGCTGCCCGTCGTGACGGTGCGCCAGAACGGCAACGAACGCGTCGAGGAATACCGCAAGAAGGGCGTCCTGTATTTCGTGCGCGTCGTTCCGCAGGAAGGCCCGCCGCGCTACTACGTCGACAATATCTCGAACGTCCCGCCGGATCTGACTCGGATCAACGCACCGTCGGGCGTCGTGCAGCCGGTGTACTTCAAGCTGTTCGAGTGGAAATAGTATACTTTTCGGTAGCCGGTAGCCGGTAGCCGGTAGCCGGTAAATCGGCTGGAGTCGCGACGCGGTTGGCTTCGGCGGGCCCTTCCGGCGCAAGCCAGAATCGATTTGCCCGTCTGGTCAGACTTGGCCGCCCGGGAGAACGACGTCGTTTGGCGTTTTCCCGATTCCGATTCCCGCCAAGTTACGCGCGCGCACCGACCGCCGCAAGCAACGCTTCGCGCGGCAGCTTGCCGGCGGCATTGCGCGGCAGCGCGGCGACGCGCAGCAACGGGCGCGGCAGGAATACCGGGTCGACGATGTTGCGCAGCGCGTCGCGGATCTGCATTTCGCTCAAGTCCGGCGCGACGACCAGCGCAGCGATACGGCGCAGTCCGCGCGCATCGGCATCGAGCTGGAAGATCACTGCATCGCGCACGCCGTCGATGGCCAGCAGCAGGCGGTTGAGGTCGCCGAGCGAGGCGCGCTTGCCGGCGATCTCGAGCAGGTCGCTGTTGCGTCCGCACAGGCGGAAGCGGCGGTCGGGCAGCAGTTCGACGATGTCCTGCAGCAGGGTCGGCGCGGCGAAGTAGGCGGCATGGACCAGCGTGCCGTCCGGCTGCGGCTGCAGTTCGACGCCGCGATACAGCCGCCACGGTTCGTCGTGCACGGTGCGCCGGTGCGCGATGACGCAGGTCTCGGTGGAACCGAACAGTTCGACCACGGGGGCTCGCAGGCGCTGCTCGGCGCTGCCGGCGAGCTCGGCGTCGAGCGGTGCCGTCGCCGTCACGATTGCCTGCAGCGGCGGCAGGGCGACGACGTCGTGGAGCAGCGCGCGCAGATGAAACGGCGTCGTGACCAGCAGGCGCGGCGCATCGACCTCGGCCAGCGCGTGGGCAACGTCGCCCGGGAAGAAGGGCTGGCCGGCGTGGACCGCAGCGCGGCTGCGCAGCGGCAGGAGCACGGACAATTCGAGGCCGTACATGTGCTGCGACGGCACCGTCGCAACGATGCGGGCCGGCACGGCATCGACGCCGAGCAGTGCGGCATTGCGCGCGCTGCTCGCGCAGACGCTGCCCCAGGTTTTCGAATTCGCCTTCGGCGCGCCGGTCGATCCCGAGGTGAAGCCAATCGCGACGACGTGGGCGGCGTCAATCGTCGGCACCATCGTTGCGTCGTGCTCGACGCAGGCTTCCGGATCGGGCAGCAGGAAGAAATGGGCGAGGCCGTCGATCGGGCCGTCGCCGATCGCGTAGCTGCCCGGGTAGGCCTGCATGACGGCGTCGACGGCATGCGCGGTGCGCGCAGCCGGGAGCAGGTTGGTCTGCCCGGCCAGCGCCACGGCGCAGAACGTCAGCAGGAACTGGTAGCGGTCGGCGCACAGGTTCACGGCATGGCGCCCGGCCGGCAGACGCGCGGCCAGCGCCTGGGCCTGCGCCAGGAAACGGCCGGCGCTGACCGGCCCGCCGGCGCGCAGCACGAGCGCGCGCTGCAGATCGTCGCTGGCCAGCAGCGGCAGTCGGCGCGCGGCCTGTAGTGCAGAATCGGATTGAACTACCGCTGACACGTCCCCTCCCCTCAGGCCCTGATCTGTTCTCCGCTCAGCGCATCGCGGATCGGCGTCGGCCGCTCGAGTCCCCCGGTCGGCGCGTCAAGAATATACGCAAGTTGCGTTCCGAACGCTGAACGCACCTCGGCGGCGCTGCGTGCCGGCGCTTCGCCGTGGCGGTTCGCGCTGGTCGAGACCAGTGCGCCGCCGAACGCGCGGCACAACGCAACCGCCGGGGCATGCGCGGTCACGCGCACCGCGATGCCGTCATGCGCGCCGGCCAGCCAGGGCGGTGTGGATGCCGAGCGCGGAAACACCCAGGTGTGCGGGCCGGGCCAGGTCGCACGCGCACGCGCCAGCGCGGCGGCCGGCACGCGATCGGCGTCGAGGTATTTTTCCACTTGTGCAAAATCGGCGGCGATCAGCAGGACGCCCCGATCCGGCGGCCGCTGCTTCAACTCGAACACACGCTCGACCGCGACTTCGTCGAGCGGATCGCAGCCGAGGCCGAAGACCGCTTCGGTCGGATAGGCGATCACGCCGCCGCGGCGCAGCGCTGCAGCGGCGGCGGCGATGTGCTGGTCGGGATGCGAGGTCATGAGCGAACAGCTTTTCGACGCGGATTACGCGGATAAAGAGCCGGGAACGCGGATAGGGAACACCGGCGATCTGCTCTATCCGCGAAAATCCGCGTTGCTCCGCGTCCAGATGTTCTGCCTGGCTTTCATGCCGCCGGACTTTTCTTGGCTGCCGCGTTTCCGGCGGCCTTCTTTGCAGCGGCTTTCTTCGCGGCCGGTCTCTTTGCGGCGGCCTTCTTTGCCGGAGCCTTCTTCGCTGCTGGCATTTCCGCCGGTGCGGTCGCCGCCGGTTTCGCCGGCGCGCCCTTGCCGCGGTTGCCGAAGCGTCCGCCGCCGCGCTTCGGACGCAGCGGCGCGGCGGCCAGCAACTCGGCGCACTCGGCCTCCGTCAGCGTCTTCGGATCGCGGTCCTTCGGAATGCGTGCGTTCTTCTCGCCGTCGGTGATGTACGGGCCATAGCGGCCGTTCAACACCTGGATCGCGCCGTCGCGGAAACTCGCGATCAGGCGGTTGCGGGCCAGTTCGGCTTTTTCGTGCAGCAGCGCCAGCGCGCGCGCCAGTTCGATCGTGTACGGATCATCCTCGGGCTTCAGCGATGCATAGACGCTGCCGTGCTTGACGAACGGGCCGAAGCGGCCGACGCCGGCGCTGACCGTCGCGCCGTCCGGCGCCGTGCCGAGATCGCGCGGCAGCTTGAACAGCTGCAGCGCATCCTCGATCGTGATCGTGTGGATGCTCTGGCCCGGCCGCAGGCCGGCAAAGCGCGGCTTTTCCTCGTCGTCCTTCGTGCCGATCTGCGCCATCGGCCCGTAGCGGCCGAGGCGCACGCTGATCGGCTTTCCGGATGCCGGGTCGACGCCGAGTTCGCGCGCGCCGGTCGCCTCGGCGCGGTCGACGCTCTCGCTCTTCTCGCTGACCAGGGTCTTGAACGGCGTCCAGAACTTGCGCATCAGCGGAACCCAGTCTTCCTCGCCGCGGCTGACCGCATCGAGCTCGTCCTCGAGCTTGGCGGTGAAGTCGTAGTCGACGTACTGGGTGAAATGCGCGGACAGGAACTTGGCCACGGCACGGCCGACGTCGGTCGGGCGGAAGCGCCGGCTTTCGAGCGTGACGTATTCGCGGTTCAGCAAGGTCTGGATGATGCTCGCGTAGGTCGACGGCCGGCCGATGCCGTATTCCTCGAGCGTCTTGACCAGACTCGCTTCGGAGTAGCGCGGCGGCGGCTCGGTGAAATGCTGATCGGCGAGGATGTCGGCGAGCGGCACGGCTTCGCCGATCGTCATCGCCGGCAGCTTGCGGTTCGCCTCGTCGTCTTCGGCGGTCTTCACGTCGTGGCCTTCCTCGTAGACGGCGAGGAAGCCCGGGTCGACGATCGTCGTGCCGCTGGCGCGGAACGTCGAATCGCCACCGGCGTCGAAGTCGACCGACACGGTGTTCAACGTCGCGTACTGCATCTGGCTCGCGATCGCGCGTTTCCAGATCAGGTCGTAGAGCTTGCGCTGGTCGTCGTTGAGGAACGGCGCCATGCTGGCCGGGGTGTGCAGCGCCGAGGTCGGGCGGATCGCCTCGTGCGCTTCCTGCGCGTTCTTCGACTTGGCGCGATACAGGTTCGGGCTTTCCGGCAGGGCCTTCGCGCCGAAGTCGCGGGCGATGACCTTGCGGATCTCGGCGATCGCGTCGTTGCCGAGGTTGACCGAGTCGGTACGCATGTAGGTAATCAGGCCGACCGTGCCCTCGGTGCCGATCGCGACGCCCTCGTACAGGCCCTGGGCGAGGCGCATCGTGCGGCTCGTCGTGAAGCCGAGCTTGCGCGCCGCTTCCTGCTGCAGCGTCGAGGTCGTGAACGGCGGCGACGGGCGGCGCTTGCGCTCCTTCGACTGCACTTCGCTGACCACCAGGCGTCCCTGCGCCGATTTCAGCAGGAACGAGCGCGCGGCGTGCGCGTCGCGCTCGTTGGTCAGGTCGAACTGCTCGAATTTCTTGCCGCGCAGTTTGGTCAGGCGCGCCGAGAAGCGCAGGTCCGGATGCGCGCAGTCGGCTTCGATGCTCCAGTATTCCTGGGCCTTGAACGCCTCGATCTCTTCCTCGCGCTCGACGATCATGCGCAG
>Ga0068860_100004333_pt1 | contig 14506 bp, 12 predicted proteins | sample KBSSwiS32_FD_66597 | JGI IMG/M metagenome (GOLD analysis project Ga0068860, IMG submission 66597) | Switchgrass rhizosphere microbial communities from Kellogg Biological Station, Michigan, USA - KBS Switchgrass S3-2 | ecosystem: Host-associated > Plants > Roots > Rhizosphere > Soil ... | reverse complement strand
TGATGCCGGGGCCGTCCACGTCCATGAGCGTGGTGGTGGATTCGGCGGGAAGCGTGATGCAGGGACGGACTTTCCATGTGCGGCCGAGGTGGCGGGCGCATGCGTTGGGGCCGTCCCATTTCTGGCCGATCTTCGCCACCTCGGGTTGCGGGGTGGCGCTGACCTCGGCCATGCCGCCCCGGCCTTTTTCCCCATAGACATTTTCGGCGGTGATTGATCGTGTGACGGCGTTGGACAATCTGGCGATGTTATCGAGGCTCATGATAGTAATAGGTTGATCCGGGACTTGTGTTTTTAATGAATGAATCGACACGATAGAGTTTTCATCACTTCTATAAAATGGACAGTTTTGCAAAAAACTTGTATTTTCTTCTGAAAGCATCATGCGCGGATTTAAACATTTTTTCAGCATTCCACCTTTGCGATCTGCACAATTGACCCTGCGCGGCATCGGTGTGCAGGAACACATGCCGGCGTGCATTTGCAATCGTCCGCGCGGGACCGGGGATCATTTGCTGATGTTTTTTTATGATGCCGTGCGGGTGGGCTGCGGCGGCGAGCCGGAGCTGCAACCTCCGGGTACTCTCATGGTCTGGACGCCCGGGAAGACGCATTACTACGGCAACCGGGAGCAAGGGTTTAATCACACATGGATGCATTGCGACGGCACGTTTGTGCGGGTGCTGCTGCGCCGGAACCGGATTCCGCTCAACACGCCGGTGCGACTGGCCGACCCTTCCGAACTGGAAAGGTCGCTGTTGGAGATCCATGAGGAGGTCACGCGCCACGCATCGCCCGAGCGCATGATCGTGCGGAACCTGCTCGAAAACTGCGTCATCAATCTTGCCCGCACGCTGCGTGACAAGGATATTGCAGCCGTGGTTCCCGTGCCGTTGCTTGCGACCCGCCATTACATCGAGACGGAACACGCGCGACCGCTTGCGCTGCCGGAACTGGCGGCGCGCACCGGTCTTTCGCTCTCGCATTTTTGCGCGGGTTTCAAAAAGCATTTCGGAGCGGCGCCGATCGAGTATCTGATCAATCACCGGATGCACAGGGCTGCATACCTGTTGCGGGACCAGGACGTGACGATCTCGGAAGCTGGCCAGCGGGTGGGTTACGACGACCTGTACCATTTCTCCAAGCTGTTCAAAAAGCACTTCGGAATGAGCCCCCGGCACTGGCGTACGCAAGGGGAAAAGGGGACGAAGCTCGCCAATTTTTAATGAGTTGCCTGCGGGTGCATCCGCTGTTTACATCCACTCGAAAATGTCCCGGAACAAGCTGACCCCGCCTGTTGAGAAGCACCTCCTGTGGTTTGCCGGTTATGTGCTCCTAGTGATTGCCGTGGGGTTGCTCACCGGGGCTTGGTGGCGTCCGTTGAGTAGCGACGAGACGGTCAATTATCTTCCCGCCATCACGTATTTTCGTACGGCCCTGCCGTGGCTGCCGTTGAACGGCTACCCGTTTCCGGCGCCTCCGCTCGCGCTTGGAATCCAAGGGTGGATGTTTGCGCTCTTCCATGAATCGATCCCCGGATTACGCGCGGGATTTTCCACGGTGGCGGCGCTTGCCACCGGGTGGTTTCTTTTCCGGAGCCGCAAGGATGACGGCGCGTCGACGAATGCAGGGCTGCTATGGATGGCAGCCATCCTGACCTTCCCGTATTTTTTCTGGAATACATTTACCCTCAAATACCACACGTTTTCCGCAGGATTGATGCTCGGCGCGATGGAGATGTGGCGGGGCGCCTTGAAGCAGGAACGACTCACTGCGTGGATTGCACCGGGGTTACTTCTCACGGCTGCGATGCTGACGACGCAACTCTGCCTGCCGCTCTGCGAGGCGCTTGTCCTCTCGGTCTGCTGTGGAATGATTCAAAAAAACGACAGAAGCCTGAAAGATATCGTCGCGGCGATTGTAGCGGCAGGACTTCCTGTCGTGCCCTTGGCTTGTTTCATCCTGCTGTGGCACGGGTCGCACCCAGCCGCGTGGCGTTCCCCTTATCCCGAGAATGATGTAGTGGGATTCCATATCAGCATCGCGCAATGGATGCTCGGCTTCATCTGCCTCGGTGTATGGTTTGCGCCGGTCACGCTTCGCAGCCGGAAACTCTGGATGGTGGTGGCAGCCGCTGCAATCCCTTGCGCGCTGATCATTAAATCATCCGGTCTTTATACTCGCCCGGATGACTTCCTGCACACGGGGATGGGGCCCGCAAGCCTCATACTGCGCAAGCTATGGGCCGTTTCCGGGATCGCCGGAATGAGCGTGGCAGGCTTGCTGGCCGCGATGGGCGTGGCGTCATGGGTGCAGCCGGGATTTACCGGGGGATGGAACCGCTTTGCGCGCATCTACATTGCCATGTTTCTTTTGGCGATGAGCGTGGCTGTCGGTTATCTTTACGAGAGCTACTACCTGCTATTGCTTGTCCCATTGTTTCAAACGGCTTCGTTTGCGCGGCAAAAGCCCCTTGATAAATACGGTGTCACGGCGCTGATTGCGCAGATCATGGCCGGTACCGGGTATGCCGCGTACAAGCTGCTGGACTTGAATTCGTAACTCTGTGGAAAAGTATCACAACGCATGACACTTGATGTGTGCATAAGTGTGCAAGATGCGCTTCTTATCCCCATTTTTTTCAGCTTGCCGTGTCACTGATAGTATGCGATACCGCGCACCCAAAATCCATGGCCCACCACAAAGAACTGAGTGCGATTGCGGAAAATGTCCGGGCGAGGATATGCACATTGAATGTCTGCTCGCTCTTTGGCTCCGAGCTTGAGCGCATATGGGGTGGCGGCCAGGATTTGGTTGCTTCCGAGAAGCAGATGCACGTCGAGAATTTTGCCACCCATTTCGGGTTCAAGGTGCTGGTCAATGACAACGCGACAGTGGCGGCATTCACCCGCACGAATACCGGGCGTGCCGGGAAGAAACCCGCGAATCTTACGGCACGGATAATGAGCATCGAGTGCTGATTGGCCGGCACGCTGATGCGAAGAAACGCCTGTTAAACTCCGAGGCTGGAAAGCACGACCGCCAGGCGGTTCACGATCTGTGTCAGATTCGGGTGTGATGTCTCAAAGTTTTCGATGGAGGAACTCAATCCGCCCACGGCTGCATTCACGAGCTGCGGCTTCTTGTTCTCGCGGGTTGCCTCATGGGTTGATACGTCCGCGAAACGGGCGATGCTCCGGGCATCCTCCTCGTTTGTTTTGGAAAGGGATTCGATTTCAACCTTGAGCCCACCCAGCAAATTCAGCAATTCACTGCGGGTTTCGTCGGGAAGGTTTTGCGCGAGGCGGACTTTGGCTTCAAGTTTGTCTATGCGGTCCTGGATCATGGGTATGTGAAAGTGTGAGGGTTGATTTCTAAACTTAGCCGCGTTTCATCGCTTATCCAAGAGGTAAGAATTTTCGTTTCAGGGACTCGATGTCTTTGCCTTTGATTTTTTCTTTTTGGTGTCTTTTTCAAACCGGATTGCAGCGGAGTGGCCGTGCGCGTCGAGGCCTTCAATCTCGCTGAAGGTGCGGATGAAAGGGAGCGATCTTTTCAATGACTTTTTGTCGAAGCGCACGATGCTGGTGCGCCGCTGAAACTGGTCCACGGTGAGGCCCGGAAAGGATTTTCCCGCGCCGCCGGTGGGCAGTTCGTGGCTGGGGCCGGCAACGAAGTCGCCACCCACCACGGGCGAACGGCCACCGAGGAAGATCGCACCGGATGTGCGGATATCCTCTGCAAGGGCATTTTCATTTTTTGCAACGATGGAGATGTGCTCGGGGGCAAAGTCATTCGCGATTTTCACGGCATCGCGCAATTTTTTCACCAGCACGAGGAATGTATGATCCTCCAGCACCTTGAGAAGGTGCTGCTGGCGCGAGAGGAGGGCGGCCTGGCGCTTCACTTCCCGCTGCACGGCGTCGAGGATTGTTGCGGAGTCTGTGACGAGGCCCACGCTGCTGCCATGGCCGTGTTCGGCCTGGGCCAGCATGTCGGCAGCGATCCATGCCGGGGTGGCGGACTTGTCGGCAAGGATCAGAATTTCGCTCGGGCCGGGCAGGAGGTCGACGGCGACCTGACCGAAGACCTGGCGCTTTGCCTCGACAACATAGGCATTGCCCGGGCCATAAATTTTCAGCACGGAGGCGATAGTCGGTGTGCCGTATGCCAGGGCTGCGATTGCCTGTGCGCCGCCCACTTTGTAAATCTCCGTCGCCCCGGCAAAATCGAGCGCGTAGAGCAGGGCGGGGTTGATCTCGCCTTTCGTGTCCGCGGGAGTAGTGACGACGATCTCCGGAACACCCGCAGCGGCAGCGAGGGTGCAAGTCATGATCGCAGTCGATACGAGGGGTGCGGTGCCGCCGGGGACATAAATACCCACACGCTGGAATGGGTCGAAGCGCTCACCCACTTCCACGCCCTGGTTGTTTTTGTCCTTCCAGCTCTTGCGGAGGCTTTTTTTCGCAAAATCGCGTACATTCGCGTGGGCTGCGAGGACTGCTTCGCGCGTCTTCGGCTTGATGGAATAGTTTGCCTCGGTGATCTCTTGTTTTGTGACTTCAAGCTGCGAAGCCTTCAACTTCGGGCCGCCGAACTTCGCGGTGTAATCGATCAACGCGGCGTCGCCCTTTTCGCGGACGTCGTGGATGATCTGCGCGACAGTGGCCTTTACCTCATCGCCGGGCGAGGAGGTGCGGTCGAGGGATTTCAGGGCCTTGTCAAAGCCCGGTTGGTCGTATCTAAAAATGCGCATGGCGGGTTGCCTTTCTACGGCTGGCCGCAGAATTTGAAAAGAAGAAGTTCGCTTGCGTTTTCATCCATGTAATAAAGCTTGAGCGCGCCATCGCGCCCGATGATATCCTCCGCGACCGCGCAACTCGCACGGCGGGAGTGGATTTGATGAATGCCATTGTGACGGTGTGCGTAAATGTCGCCCCATACCTCCACCAGGATCGCGCGCGCGATTTTTTCCAGGAGGATGACATTCATCTCCTTTTGATTGTGGTATTCGTAAAAAATATTCGCGTGCTCCTCAAGGGTTGCGTAATCGAAGCCATCGCATTCAAAAATGCCGTGCGCGGGCAGTTCTTCGTAGACTTGCTTTATCACGCCAAGACGGATGCGAGGGTCGAAGCCTAGCTCGCGATTCCGGCGTGAGATCGTGTTCAATGCCGCCCGCATTTCCACCGAATAATCCAACGTGAATGTGAGCCATATGTGGTCGATGCGATCCGGCGTGGAGGCATATTCCACCTCGGCGCGCAATGGTGTCCCGACGACACGGCTGAATTGGCCACGCCGCTCATGAATGATGCGCTGGAAATCCGGTTTGTCTATTTTTTCAAGCCCGCACCGATGGAACGCTTTGCGAGATTCCGGCGGAGGGGTTTCCGGTTTTTTTTGCTGGCGAGATCGGTACGGTGGGCGATTTTTTCCACGGTCCCGTGCTTGAAGTATTGCTCGCAGAGCTTGTCGTAAATCTTTTCACGCGAATTGTAGAGCCGCTTGAGTTTGCGCGGCTTCACCTTGCTGAGCGCGTAGGCCGTGATGAGCGGCAATGAGATGGTGGAATCCACATAGCAAACGACACAGGCCGGGAGCGATTCCGGGTCGATCTTTCCCCAGCTTACCGCCTCAGCTGGCGTCGCACCGCTGAGGCCACCAGTATCGGGGCGTGCATCCGTACATTGCAGGAAGTAGTCATGCCCACGTTCCTCGATGCCCATGACCTCCTGGATCTGCGGTTCGGTCTGGAGCATGAAGTTTTTTGGCGAACCGCCGCCGAGGATGAACACGCTCGAGGTGAGCCCGCTGGATTTTGCATCGTAAACGATGGCGGCGGTCTGGTTCACGTCGCGGTTCACGTCGAACTGGAGTTTCGAATCGCGCAGTGCCATTGCGGCGACATTCATGCCGATGGAGGAATCACCGGGTGAACTGGTGAAGATCGGCACACCGTACTGGTAGGCAGCGCTGAGGACACTCGTTTCCTTGATGCCGAGTTTCTTTTCCCGCTCGAAGACGTATTTGCCGAGCTTGTTGTGGAATTCGTCGGTCGCCATCGTTTTCTGGAATTCCGGTCCCTGGATCGCCTTGCGGACAAAGGCATCGGTATCGAGCAGCACGTCGTAATCAAAGAGCACGTCGTAGATGCGAATGACCCCCTCGTGGCGCAGTTGCACGTCGTCGAGGAAAGGTGAGCCGGCGTAAAGCTCCATGCCGAGGCCGTAATGAAGATCGTGATAGAGATTCGCGCCTGTCGAGATGATCCAGTCCACGAACCCTGCCTTCATGAGAGGGATGATCGCGGCCCGGCCCAAGCCAGCGGGAGTGAGCGCTCCGGTGAGCGACATGCCGATCAGGCCGTTTTTCAGCAGCATTTTTTCGCTGAAGAGGCGGGCCCCCTCGGCGAGACGGGCACCATTGTAGGCCTTGAAAGTGCCGTCGATGAGATCAATAACGCTGCAGTTTTTCCTGATAGGTTCCGGCAGGAGACGGGGAAATTTTTTGTTGAGTGAAGGCATGGAGGCGAAGCTAGAGGCAGCGATGAAAAGTGAAAAGTGAAAAAGTAAACCGGGTCGTGATTATAAGCTGCTAAAAACAGAGCGCCTATAGTTGACGACACGGGGTATTTTCGAGGATAATATATTCCATGGTCAAAATCTCGATCGAATACAGCGGCGACTTGCATTGCGTGGCCACTCACGGGCCTTCCGGCAGGGAGCTTGAAACGGATGCGCCGGTGGACAACCAGGGGAAGGGCGAATCGTTTTCGCCGACCGATCTCGTGGCGACGGCGCTCGGGACCTGCATGGCGACAGTCATGGGAATTTACGCGCGCAACCATGGAATCGATTTGCGCGGGATGAAGATCGAGGTTTCCAAGGAAATGACCCAGACGCCGCCCAGACGCATTGCCCGGCTCCCGACGCAAATCCGGATGCCGGAGGGGGTGGAGCGTAGCGCAGCGCTTGAAAACGCCGCGGTGACATGCCCGGTATACCTGAGTTTGAATCTCGACATTGAGAAGCCGGTAGTTTTCCATTGGGGCACGGGAGTTGCAGCACCCATTACGCAATGAAAGGATTCTTAAAGCACTTTAAACCCAAAAAAGAGGAGGAGGAACCGGGGCAAACCAGCCTGGCAGAGGCGGGGTCGCCCCAGGAAACTCCGAAAGAAACCCTTTCCACCGCAGCAGAGGGCAGGATGGAACAGGTGATGCCGGGCGACAGAACCCAGGATGGGGGAGCTTCGCAAAAAATCGTGCTTGAGCTTGGGGATGTCCTTTCCAAAATCCCCCCTCATCTCTTGAAAGAGGGAACGCATGATCCCAGCCAGCGGATCTTTTTCAGAATGAGCGACCTTCACGCAAATCTTGCGGGCGGCAAGGCGACGATCCCTCTCTCCAGCATTGCCAGCCGTTGCCCGGAGATTTTCAAAAAAGAAATCGGGCCGGATGATGACGTGGAGATTTTTTTTCCGTGGACCAAGCTGCTGCCCCGGGTGCGCAACCTGCAGGCGATGAAAGAACAGCCGACTGGTGGAGACAAGAATCCGGCGATGAATTACAAGTCTCCGACGCCTCCAAATCCTGCGATCAAGTTTCGCCAGCAGACTCCTGCGAGCCGCCCGGCGCAGGAGAGTGGCGCACCTGCTACGGAAAAAGCCGAGGCAGCTCCTGCGGGGCAAATCACGCCTCTCGCCACTCCAACTCCTTCCGCAGGGAATGAGCCCTCCACGCCGCTCGTCATTGGCGAACCGCAGCCTCCTGCCGCCAAGCGGACGAAACAGAACTGGTTCAGCTCCGCTTCTGCCCTGACGAAGCCTCCTTCCGCGGAGACAGACGTTCCAGACGCGCTGACGGCTGCTCCCGCCACTCCACCCAAACCTGCTGAAAGGACGGCGGTGGTCCCGGGCCCGGCACTCACTGCCCCTGTTGCTGAGAATGCTCCTGCCGAACCGGCCCCTGCTCTGGTTCCGGGAAGCAAGCCTCTCTCACTTTCAAAAGAACCACCTCCACCGTCGCTTACGCTGAATGTGCAGACAGCGGCGGAACCGCCTGCCAAGCCGTCATCCACGATCACTCGCACCGTGGAGTCCGCGTCTTCCGAACAAACCGCACCGGCCGGCAAAGATGCCGAAATGCTGGCGAAGGAATGTGCGAATCTTTTAGAGGAGAAAAACAAGCTCGCTGCGGAGTTTGCAAAGACCAGGGAGATCCACCAGAAACTCATCGAAAAACTCACCGGGGAACGGGAAGAGAAGGTGGATGAAAGCAACAAGCTCCTGGTGCAGCTTGGCGAGACCCGTGTCCAGCATGAGAAAAAGGTCCAGGAATTTACAAAACAGATCGCCCAGCTCAAAGAGGAGCGGGACCGCCTGGCAAAAGGCGGAACCACGCTGGAACAGCCTTCATCCACTCCTGCGCAGCCCGATCCGACCCTTGCCACCGCTTTAAAGGAAAAGGACGAGCAGCTTGCGAAGCTCGCCGGTGAGCTGGAAAATCATAAAAAGCTGGTCGAGGATCTTGGCCGGGAGCGGGACGTGATCCGCGACGAGAAGGCAAAATCCGAGGCGGAGGTGGCGCAGGCCAAAGCAGCGCATCAAAAGGAAATCGAAGCCGCCCTAGATGCCCGCGATACGATCTGGATGGAAAAGGATCTGCTTGCAAAGCAGATGCGCGACGAGGCGAAGGCACATGCCGAAAAGCTGGATGCCATCACTACGCAGCATGCAACCCTGGCCGCCGAGCACGAGAAAGCGCAGGCCCAGCTTGCCGCCGCCAAGGCTCAGCATGAAAAGGAATTGCAGGCGCAACGCGAGAACCTGTCAATGCAGCTCGTGTCGCTGAAGGATGCGCATGGACGTGCGATTGCCGAAAAGGAATCGTTGCTTTCCAAGCATGGCGCCACAGCCGACCAGGAACGCAATGCATTGCTGAAGCAAAAGGACGGTACCATCGCGAAGCTGGAGAGCGAAATCGAAGCGCATAAAAAGCAGGTTGAAGCCCTGGGCAAGGAGAAGGTGACTGCCACGTCCGTAAAAGATAAACTTGCGGCTGAGATCGCCCAGGTAAAGGCAAGTTACGACAAACAGATCGCCACCTTAAAGAATGAACATGGCCGCGTTATCGCGGATAAGGAGTCGCTCCTTTCCAAGCATGGGCAGACTGCGGAACGCGAGCGCAATGAATTGCTCAAGCAGAAGGATGGCATCATTGCAAAGCTCGGTGGCGAGATCGAAACGCATAAAAAGCAGATTGAAGCCCTGGGCAAGGAGAAGGTGGCCGCCACGTCTGCAAAGGATAAACTTGCCGCGGAAATCGCCCAGGTGAAAGCCGGTTACGACAAGCAGATCGCCGCCATCCGGAAGGAGCATGGTCTCCTCATCGCGGAAAAAGATTCACTCCTTTCCAAGCATGGCCAGGCTGCCGACCGCGAACGCAACGAGTTGCTCAAACACAAGGAGGAAGCCATTGCCAAACTCGGCAGGGACCTCGAAGCGCATAAGAAGCAGATAGAGTCGCTCGGTAAGGAGAAGGTTGCCGCAATTGAGGCCAAGGACAAACTCGCAGCGGAAATCGCGCAGGCTAAGGCGGAGCATGCGAAACAGACAGGTGCGCTCAAAGAAGAGCACAGTCGCGCGCTTGCGGAAAAAGATGCACATTTTTCCAAGCATGCCGGGATGGCCCAAAATGACCGCAATGAGTTGATCAGACAGAATGGCGAGGCGCTTGCCAAGCTGGGCGCTGAAATCGAGGGGCATAAAAAGCAGATCGAATCGCTGGGTAACGAGAAAGCCGCAGCCATCGAAGCGAAAGACAAACTTGCGGCAGAAATCGTGCAGGCGAGGTCGGAGCACGAGAAACAGATTGCCGCCCTCAGGGGTGAACATGGGCGCGCCATCGCGGACAAAGACACACATCTTTCCAAGCAAGCGGAGGCTGCCCAGCACGAGCGCAATGAGCTGATCAGGCAGAAAGATGAGGTGATCGGAAGGCTTGGCGGTGAAATCGAAGGTCACAAGAAACATATCGAATCACTGACGAACGAGAAAGCCGCAGCTATCGAGGCAAAGGACAGGCTCTCGGCAGAAATCACGCAGACAAAAGCCGAGCACAGTCGCGCCATCGCGGACAAAGACACGCACCTTTCCAAGCAAGCCGAGGCGGCTCAACACGAACGCAACGAATTGATCCGGCAGAAGGACGAGGCTTTGGCAGGACTCACTGCCGAAATTATACAACTCAAGTCGGAGCACGAGAAGCAGCTGACGGGGCTCAGGGACGCGCACGGACGCGCCATCGCGGAAAAAGATTCGCTCCTTTCCAAGCACGGCGAGGCAGCCGACCGCGAGCGCAACGAGTTGCTCAAGCACAAGGAGGAAGCCCTTGGTAAACTCGGCGGCGAAATTGAGGCGCACAAAAAACAAATTGAATCGCTGGAAAATGAAAAATCCGCCGCGATCGAGGCGAAGGACAAGTTTGCAGCGGAGTTTGCCCAGGTAAAGGCGGACCATGCGCGGGTACTCGCAGAAAAGGAATCTGCCTTTGCGAAACAGGCCGAGGCTGCGGCTCATGAGCGCGACACCCTGGTCAAGCAGAAGGACGAGGCGATTGTAAAACTTACCGGCGAGATCGAGGCGCTTAAAAAGCAGATCGATACGATGGGCGGCGAAAAAATCGATGCCTTGAACGCAAAGGGCAAACTTGCGACCGAGATTGAGCAGGCAAAGGCCGAGCATGAAAGAAAGGTGAAGGCGCTCCAGGAAGATCTGGCGAAACAGACAGCCGCTCTCAAAAACGAACATGCGAGGTTGCTTTCGGAGAAGGAGGCAACATTTGCGAGGCAGACACAGAATGCCGCACAAGAGCATGCCGGCCAGGCCAGGCAGAAGGATTCAGCCATTGCGAAACTGACCAGCGAACTCGACGCCCACAAGAAACAGGTCGAAGCCCTTGCACGGGAGCGCGACAGTATCCGTGACACGAAGTCGAAGGCTGACGCAGAGATGGGACAGACCAAAGAGCAGCAACGCAGGCAGATCGATTCATTGACGAAGGAGCGGGATACGCTTGCCAAGGAAAAGGAACTGGTTTCCTCCAAGCTGTCCGACGCCGTGAAGGCGCATACTGAAAAATTGAACTCCATTATTGCGGACCGCGAAAAAGTGCTCAAGGCCAAGGAGGAGGCGCTGGGCCAGATCAGGACATTGGGTGAGGCGCATGCGAAGGAAACGCAGGGGTTGATCCGCGAGCGCGACCGGTTGAGCCAGGAGTCCCGGCAGCTCCAGCAGCGGCTTGAGGAATCAAGCAAGGGGCTCAAACAGACGCAGGATGTGGTGACGCAAAAAACCGCCGAGATCACAAGGCAGCGTGACGAGGCATTGATGAAAATCGAGCAACAAAAAAACACCCACGAAAAGGAAGTCGCCCAGTTGCAAAAGCAAAAGGAAGCGGTCACCCGCGAACGCGACCAGGCAGCCGCCTTGCAAAAAGAGGCCATCGATGCCAAGCGTGGCCAGTGGGCGGCATTCGGCAAGGAATACAACCAGGTCGTCAAGCAGCGTGATGAAGCGCTGACTCAACTCTCCGATGCCAAGGTGGAATTGATGAAAACCGCCGAGACTGTTTCAAAGGAGAAGGACGCCGCAATCTCCAATCTCCAGAAATCAATGGCCGACCAGGAGAAGAAAATTGCCGAACTCACGCAAAAGATCGAGGACCTCGCCAAACAGAACGAGGCAGTGAAGGCCGAACTCAAGGTCGCCAAAGAGACTCACGAAAAGGAACTCGGTAATATCGCCGCGGAGCGGGACAATGCATTGAAGGCCCATGAGGACGTGATGGCGCTGCCGCGTATCCGACCCGTGATGATCACTCCGCCGATAATCCAACCGGTGAAGTTGACTCCCTGAAGCTGGCTGGACTTTTTGCGCGAGATATTCGCTTTTATCAGCGGAATCCTGCATCCTTTATCGTGAACACCCATCTCTCCGACTTTGGTCGTAAATTTTCATCCACTTCTGGCATCTATGAACTGATGGAGGATCTGGGCCGGGCGCTCAGCAGCGGGGAGGAAATGATCATGATGGGCGGGGGCAATCCCGCCCATATTCCCGGGGTGGAAGCTCTCTGGCGCAGGCGTCTGGATGAAATCCTTGCGGGGCAGGGCGAGATGGAAGCGATGCTGGGCGACTACGACACGCCGCGCGGGAAGCCGGAATTCCTGGCGACCATGGCGGAGTTTTTCAACCGCTCGTTTGGCTGGAAACTGAATGCCGGGAACATCGCCGTGACGATCGGCAGCCAAGCGGCGAATTTTCTTTTGTTCAATATGCTCGCAGGGCGGGGTGGCGCGTCGGCGGGAAAAATCCTGTTTCCGCTTGTGCCGGAATACATTGGCTACGCCAGCCAGGGCACCGCACCGAATATGTTTACGGCATGGAAACCGCGCATCGAGTTTCTTGAAAATCACGATTTTAAATACCGCATCGATTTCGGTAAAATCGGCGATGACGTGAAAGCCATCTGCCTTTCCCGCCCGACAAATCCGACGGCGAACGTGATCACCGACGACGAGATGCAACGCCTTGCGTCCATGGCAGCGGAGCGGGGGATTTACCTCATCGTGGACAATGCCTACGGGCAGCCGTTTCCCAACGTGGTGTTCAAACCGGTGAAGCCTCTTTGGAGCGACGGGATCATCCACACCTTCAGCCTGTCGAAGCTCGGGTTGCCGGCTACGCGTACAGGCATCGTAGTGGCGAACAGGGAAATCATCGAGCGCCTCTCCATCATGAACGCGTCGCTGGTGCTCTCGACCAGTTCGATCGGACAGATAATCACGGAACCGTTGTTTGCAAACGGAGAGATCAGCGATATTTGCAAACAGGTGATCGAGCCGTTCTATCTCGCGCGCAGCCGGCAGACGCGGGAGTGGATTGCGCAATATTTCGACGATGCACTCGACTACCATGTCCATACCTGTGAGGGGGCATTCTTTTTCTGGCTCTGGTTTCGTGATCTGCCGATCAGTGACCGTGAGTTGTATGAGCGCCTGAAGGCGAGGAAAGTGCTCGTTGTGCCAGGCAGCTATTTCTTCGAGGGCTTGCAGGAATCGTGGCGGCACAGCCAGGAATGCATCCGCATCACTTATTGCGCGAAGCCGGAGTCCGTGCGGCGTGGCATTGAAATTCTGGCAGAGGAAGTCCGGCGGGCATACCGCGGATAAGGCGCGCATCGCAGTACAAACAAAAGCACACGGGCGTTCGAAGACGCCGTGTGCTTTTATAAATCGAATGCGGGGTGGATTAAGCGTCCGGCTTCGTCTTGCGAAGGCCGATCACTTTGTCGCCCGGCTTGAACTGGCCGCGCTTCTTGAGCACTTCGACGCGCTCGAAGCGCTTCAGGACGTTGCGTTTCGCTGCTATGGTGCTGGCGCCTTTGAGACTGCGATGTTGGGACATAAAATTTAAGGTTTGGTTTTCTAGGATTTTTGGAGCCGGAACTTATCGTCTGAATTTTGAATTTCTGCAAACCCAAAATTTCAGCCCCCTGTTTTTTCTCAGATCAGTCCGAGCTGCATTTTGCCTACTTCGCTGATCATTCCCTGGTTCCATGGTGGGTCCCAGACCAGGTCCACGTCGGCGTCGGCGACCCCCGGAATGGTGAGAATCTTGCTCTTTGCCTCGGCACAAATCGTTGGTCCCATGCCGCATCCGGGAGCGGTGAGTGTCATTTTTACGTTCACTTTGGCACCCGCTGGGTCCGGCGTGATTGCGCAATCGTAAACCAAGCCAAGATCGACAATGTTCACTGGAATTTCGGGGTCATAGCAGGTCTTCAACTGATCCCATACCGATTTTTCATCCAGATCGACCGGTTCGCCGGGCACCGGGGCTTTCTTTTCGACAGGCTGCAATCCGAGCGCGTCGGCGTTTGCTTCTGTGATGCGGGCGAGACCACTGGTCGTGGCAATGGTATAGCTGCCGCCGAGGGACTGGGTAATGACCACCGTGGTTCCCTTGCTCATCTGCATTTTCTCGCCGCTAGGGATCTGGATTGCTTCGCAATCGCGGGTGAATGTGACTTCTGTGTATCCGTGTGGTTGCATGTTCTTAAGATTTTTTCTCGGTATTTAACACGACCTTGACCTTGCGCTCCTGGTTTTGCGGGGCAGTCATCTGGTCGAAAAGGGTGGGGGAATGCTGCGGAGCTGGAGTCGCCGGCGCGTTTATTTTTCCACCTTCCTGCGGCGCAAGCGCTGAGCGAAGCGCTCCTTCCACCAGTTGTGCACAATGGATTTTCATTGGTGGCAACGCTCCCAGCGGCGCGGAAAGCTCCGTGCCGGAAAGCGATAGCGCCTCCTCGATAGTCTTCCCGGCGATCAATTCCGTGGCGACACTCGCCACGGCAATCGCTGTCTCGCAGCCGAAAGTTTGGAACGTCGCGCGGTCGATCACCTTCCTGCCATCCTGTTCCTTGAATTTCACCCACATGCGC
>Ga0068860_100004331_pt1 | contig 14508 bp, 12 predicted proteins | sample KBSSwiS32_FD_66597 | JGI IMG/M metagenome (GOLD analysis project Ga0068860, IMG submission 66597) | Switchgrass rhizosphere microbial communities from Kellogg Biological Station, Michigan, USA - KBS Switchgrass S3-2 | ecosystem: Host-associated > Plants > Roots > Rhizosphere > Soil ... | reverse complement strand
CTTGCCCTGTGGCGCCGCAATATCGACATACTGGCAACCGGTTATTTCCTGATCAGCCGCAGGTGCGTGCAACTGTTGAGAGCGCAGGGGCTGGGTGGATCGATCATATTCATCGGCTCCAAAAACGCACTCGCGGCCTCCCCGGGTGCGTCTGCCTACTGCACTGCCAAGGCTGCGGAGCTGCACCTGGCGCGTTGTCTTGCCTTGGAAGGGGCGCCAGCGGGCATACGTGTGAACGTCGTCAATCCGGATGCGGTGCTTAGGGGATCGCGCATCTGGCAGGGCGAATGGGCCGAGCAGCGCGCGCAGCAATACAACACCACACCGGATGAGCTCGAGGCGATCTACCGTGACCGCAGCCTGCTCAAACGTAGTGTCTACCCTGAAGATGTCGCCGAAGCGGTCGCATTTTTCGCCTCCGAACGGTCGGCCAAGTCAACCGGGAACATCATCAACGTCGATTCGGGCAACGCGCAGTCCTTTACGCGCTGATCGAAGTATGAGGTCGAGGGGGAATGGATATGGGGCAGAACGACACCGCAGATCCAAGGGACCCTAACGTCATTTCCGCCGCGAATGCGGCGCACCGTGTTGATCTGTCTGCGGATTACGATGCGCTTGCGCGGACACTGCAGCGGCGTGGAATCGATATCGAGAATGTTACAGCGGCGGTCTCCCGGTTCGCGGTCGCGATACCCTCTTGGGGCGTCGGTACTGGCGGCACACGCTTCGCCCGCTTTCCGGGGCAGGGGGAGCCGCGCAATGTGTTCGAGAAGCTCGAAGATTGCTCCGTCATCAATGCGCTTTGCGGCGCTACTCCCACCGTTTCGTTGCATTTGCCGTGGGATAAGACCGACGATTTTGCTGCGTTGAAGGAGCGCGCCACTGCGCTCGGGCTCGGCTTTGACGCGGTGAATTCGAACACCTTCCAGGACCGGCCCGATCAGACAGCCTCGTACAAGTATGGAAGCCTCACGCACACGAACGAGGCCGTGCGCGAGCAGGCTGTGGCACATAACCTGGATTGCATCCGCATTGGCCAGATTCTTGGCTCACGGGCACTGACCCTCTGGATTGGCGACGGTGGCAACTTCCCGGGTCAACAACACCTCGCGCGCGCGTACGAGCGCTATCTGTTGTCGGCACAAAAGATCTACGCAGGTTTGCCGCCGGACTGGCGGTTGCTCATCGAGCACAAGATGTATGAACCGGCGTTCTACTCGACAGTCATTCAGGACTGGGGCAGCTCGCTGATGGCAGCGCAGACTCTGGGGCCGAAGGCATTTTGCCTGGTTGACCTCGGGCATCATGCGCCAAATGTCAACATTGAGATGATCGTGGCACGGTTGATTCATGCTGGTCGGCTTGGTGGCTTCCACTTCAACGATTCAAAGTACGGCGATGACGACCTGGACTCCGGGTCGATCGATCCGTTTCGGCTGTTCCTGATCTTCAATGAGCTGGTGGATGCTGAGTGGCGTGCAGTGCCGGGTTTGAAGCTCGCCCACATGCTTGATCAGTCACACAACGTCACTGATCCCATCGAGAGCTTGATGACGAGCGCGACCGAACTGACCCGCGCGTATGCGCAGGCCTTGTTGGTGGATCGCAAGGCCCTCGCGGGGTATCAGGAAACCAACGATGCCTTGATGGCGGCGCAGACATTGAAGCGTGCCTTTACTACCGACGTCCAGCCGATTCTCGCGCGGGCGAGGGAGAGGAAGGGGGCGGCGATTGATCCGGTGGGGACTTATCGGCGCAGTGGGTATCGCGCTGAATGTGCCCGCCGGCGGCCGCCGGCGGGGTCAACACACAGCGGCATAGTCTGAGAATTATGAACGCAGCACTGGATGCATGGTTCGTGCGGGAGATCCTCCCGCATGAAGGTGCGCTAGTGAGGTTTTTTGCCCGTACCTGGCCGGCTCGGGACGAAATCCACGATCTGCGGCAGGAAACCTACCTACGCGTATATGAGGCCGCGGCGAAGGCAACGCCCCGGGCGCCGAAAGCGTTCCTGTTTACCACGGCAAGGCACCTCCTGATTGACCGGTTGCGGCGCCAGAAGGTCGTCTCCTTCGAGCCAGGGTGGGATCTGGAAGACCTGAACGTCTTGATAGATGAAATTTCTCCGGAAAGGTGCGCCGGAGCCCACGAGGAGCTGCGCGCACTCGCACACGCTTTCAATCTCTTGCCGCCCCGATGCCGGCAGGTGGTCTGGATGAGACGGGTCGAGGAACAATCGCAGAAGGAAGTCGCGGCGCAGCTCGGTATAGGCGAGGCGATGGTGGAAAAGCACGTCGCAAAAGCCATGCGACGGCTCGCTGACGCACTATTTGGTTGTCGCAGCAGTGAAAATCCGAAAGGTGAGGCCGCGAGCCCAGTCAGGGAAGACCACCATGCACGACAGCTTACAAATTGAGGAAATTGCGGCCAACTGGCTGTCACGACGAGATGGAGAGTGTTGGAGCGTAGCCGATCAGGTGGAGTTGACTGTGTGGCTGGAGGCGGCTACTGCGCATCGGGTCGCTTACATTCGGCTGGAGGCGGCGTGGCGGCAGGCACGGCGGCTCAAGGCTCTGATGCCAAGCGTGCCGAATCGCCCGAGCAATGATCCGCCACGCATGCTGACGGTAGTGACCGGCTTCGGCAAATGACTTGTCGCAGTTACCTCCTCAGGGGGCCAATAACTTGTCGATCGCCGCAAACCCTGGAACGAACACATTGTCGCCGATATCATCGGCGGTTGTTTGGGGAGGGCCCGCAGTAACGTCAAACTCTGCTGTCCACTCAGCAAAGGTTCGTTCGCCGACAGTGATCGGCGTGAAGCGCATCCTCGCCGTGTAGTTCGCCACCGGCATCGGGGAGACCAGGATGCTGTAGGTAAGAGTACGAGTGTCGTCAGCCAGGGAAAGCAACTGTTCTCGTAATAACCCGCCATCGCTCCTTCTGGTGAAGCGGCGCACACAGCCTACTCGATCGGCTGGCAGTCCGCCCTCAATCTCGCTGGTGGCAATTGCCGGATGCCACTTGGGCAGTCCGTTGAAATCGCGCACAAGCTTCCAGACTTTGGCAGCGGAAGCGTTGATCACCGCGCTGCGATAGACCTTAATCATCTCGTTCACCATCAAGTTGACCCGTGGAAAATGCTCCTCGCGGCTTAATGCGACGGCGTCGGCACAGCCATGCTGCCGCGATCTCAAAATTTGATGTCCTTGAATTTGCGAGTCTGCTGGGTGAGGGCGGTTTCGGTCGGGAGTCGCTCCATGCTACTGGCACCGTAGAATCCATGACAGTGCCCTGCATGCCTTAAGACGTAATTGGCGTCGTCCGGTGAAGCGATCGGTCCTCCATGACAGAGTACGATGATGTCCTTACGCACTTTGACCGCAGCCTCGGCAATCACATTGATCTCTCCGACACAGGTGTCGAGGCTCTTTGCGCTGGAAGCGCCGATACTGCCACCGACCGTCACGCCCATGTGCGCGACCACTATATCGGCGCCTGCGGCGGTCATGGCGGCCGATTCTTCCGCGTTGAATACGTAGGGTGTCGTCAGCAGATCTTGCTGGTGTGCCTCCCGAATCATATCCACCTCGAGTGCGTAGCCCATTCCGGTTTCCTCGAAACTCGCCCGCATCACACCGTCGAACAAGCCTATAGTCGGAAAGTTTTGCACACCAGAGAAACCTGTGTGCTTCAGCTCCGCGAGGAATTGCGGCATCAATATAAAGGGATCCGTACCATTCACTCCTGCCAGCACCGGTGTCTTCTTCACAACAGGCAATACCTCCCGAGCCATTTCCATAACGATCTCGTTTGCATTGCCATAAGCGAGCAGGCCCGCTGCGGAGCCGCGCCCGGCCATGCGATAGCGTCCAGAGTTGTAGATGATGATCAAATCAATGCCCCCGGCCTCTTCGCACTTGGCGGATAGTCCGGTACCGGCGCCACCGCCGACTATCGGTATGCGGCGCGCCACCATGTCACGAAACTTCTCTAGAATCTTCCTTCTCTCGATTGCGGGCATGTGGACTCTCCCTAGTGGGAAACTTCTCGGAAGCTTTGCACCATGGCTGTCGAAAACGCAGGGTCGTTAATGTGTAAGGGCAGACGTATCAGGCGGCGTGATGGTGTGCGTATCAATGTACTCTCGAGCGCGTTGAATAATGCGGCGTCGGCATCTGGATCATGGAAATCCTGGCCGGGCGCATCGAGGGCCGAAACGCCCTTTTCGGGAATCAGAACGCGGACAGGCCCTGCGCAGACATTCAGTTTTTCAGCGACCCACTGGCCGATCATCCGGCACTCTTCGACTGTGGTGCGCATCAGTGTGACATTCGGATTGTGTTTATAGAGCTTGCGGCAGCGGAAGCGCTCCGGCACAGTGTCCATGTTCCAGAAGTTCACCATGTCGAGTGCGCCAACAGACCCGACGTACGGGATGCGGCTGCGAGCGATCGCTCCGAGCCGGTCGGGTCCGGCAGACAGCACGCCCCCCACAAGATGATCGCAGACCTCGGTGGTGGTAACGTCGATAACCCCAGCCAGCGCGCCGCTGTCGGCGAGCTTCTCCATCGACTTGCCGCCAGTGCCGGTTGCGTGGAACACGAGGCAGTCGAATTCCACATCGAGCTGCGACACGATCTGCGTTACACAAGGTGTCGTGACCCCGAACATTGTGAGACCGACTGCAGGCTTGGTGTTCGCGTCCGGCACCTTGTGCATCGCCATCCCGGCGATAGCATGTGCAGCGTTACCGAGTACGACCCGGCTGATCCGGTTCAGCCCAGCGACATCAGTGACCGAATACATCATGGTGATGTCGGCTGTTCCAACGAATTGGCCGACGTCGCCGGCTGCCAATGTGGACACCATCACCTTCGGAACGCCCACCGGAAGCCGACGCATGCCCGCGGTGACAATCGATGTTCCGCCACCACCGCCCAGTCCGATTACGCCTGCAATGTCATTTTGCCGGATGATGTATTCGCCGAAGGCCTCGCCCATTGCTTCGACCGCCACGCCTCGATCGTCGCCGCCCAGGACGAATCGCTCCCCCCGTGGGTGGTGGGCGGCGACATCTGCTGCCCCAACACCGACCGAAACCGTGGGTGTCTTGATACCGACATTCACAAGGACCGCAGGCGCGCCCGCGGCTTCAACCAAAGACTTGACGTACTGCAGCTCCGAGCCCTTCGTATCTGCTGTACCGACAACGTACACGCGTTTCATGGCGCTGAATGTCGCATCTTAGTGCAGGCTCACGGCGAGCGACTGCCGATCTGTCGGTTTTAGCAGGAACGGTTTATAGCCACCCCTGCCTCGGAAATAAAACATCAATCCCAGATAGGAAACCAGCATGGCGGCCGGCAGGAGCGCGATTTTAGCGAGTGTCACTTGGCTGCTATCCTGCAATACGCCTTCTACGATGGCGTGTTGTTCCGGCGGCAACTGGGCAATGCGTTGCTTGTCCAGGGGTTGAAATGTCACGCCGTATTTCGTCTGCGGCGGTTCGGCGACGGATGCGTGGAGCGCTGGGCTCTTCTGTCTCAGCGCTCTGTCGAGATAGTGGTCCTGGAGCGTGCCCAGCAGTGGATTGCCAAGCACTCCGACGGCGATCATGCCCATGCCGCTTACGGCATTGAGTGTCAGAGCACCGCCTTTGGGGAACTGCTCGGACACCAACCCCAGCGTTGTGGGCCAGAAAAACGCCTTGCCCACCCCGTAAAGAGTCGCCATAAGAAAAATAATACCGGCAGATCCGCCCGCCACGGACAGTCCAAACAGTCCAGTCATTGCCAACGCTGAGCCTCCGGCCAGGAGTCCGGGTGGCGTGAGGCGATGCACGATCGGCCCCGCATAGAGCCGCAAAACGAACATTATCGCAGCAGTATAGATCAACATCCAATTGGCGGCGTTCGCGCTGAAGTGCCGGAGCACCGGCGTCATGAGCGATACGACCCAGCTGTCGGTGCCGAGCTCTGTGGTTGCGAGCAGTATCATGATGAGCAGCAGTAAAATAAACATCGGGCGGCCGAACCGCCGGATTACGACCATGTAGGTTATGGTTGGTAGCAGCGTGAGGCTTATGACGGCGGCAAGGGTCAATCCGGTTCCGAAGACTCGGAATATCTCGTCCAGCGCCCGCGCTCCAAAAAAGCTGACCACGAGACAACCAGCCCAACCGAACTCTCCCAGCATCTCTCGGTAGGAGATGCCCGCGGTCACACGTTCCTGCACGGGGAAGTGGCGCCCGAGCATCATCGCCCCATAGATCATTGCGGGTACGAGAAACAGACCGATCTTCCATCTCCAGTCCGCACTCCCCAGCCCGATCGCAAGTAGTCCGCCCAGCACTAATCCACCCGGCCAGCCGGCATGCAGCAGATTGAGGTGGCGTGTTTTGCTGTGCGGGTAGAGTGAGGCCACCATGGGGTTGGCGGCGGCTTCGACTGCGCCGTTGGCGAGGGCGAACACGAGCGTGCCCAAGTAAAGCTGGCCGTACCCGTGCGCAGTCATCGTGATGATCGCTGAGGCAACATGCCCAACCCATGCACTCGCCAGAGCGCGGCCGTAGCCAATACGATCGATTACCAGGCTGAAGAGGATGATGCTCAAAGCGAAGGGATACAGTCCCGCCCCCTGCAGCGCCCCCATCTGGGTTTCGGAGAGATTGAAACGCTGCCCCCACTCTGTAATGAGGAAAGCACGGGAAATGAAGCCGAAAGACGTCGTCGCGATAGCGATGACACAACCGACGAACAACGAGGTGTCTTTATTCACAGCGTGAGCGACAGGTGTGATTGTCATGTCGCGCGACGGTGTGGTGAGTAGGGAACAATATCTTTGGTTCGGCTGCTTCCCACTGCTCCTTCGTGACATGAGTTACTTCTTGAAAAAAGACGAAAGCCCCATTCTTGTTTGCCACAAGAATATCGGGAAGGCCATCGCCGTTTACATCGCCCACGGTGATCTGCGTGCCGGCACCGGAATGGTCGTCGATCAGGTGGGGAATGAAGTCCACAGTTCCGTCGGCGTTATGAACCTGCTTGAACCAGTACAGGACCGCAGGCGCGTTGGATTCTGGATCCATCTTTACCTTCGTCCCATTTCCATGACCCCAGAAACGTTTGCCGGTTATGATGTCTTTGAGACCATCGCCATCGATGTCAAATAGAGTAACGGCCTGCATCTCGGAAAATTCAACGCCGTATTTGTTCTCGCTGGGTTCCCTATTGATAATGATATGTCTCCTGAATTCAGGGCCGCCAAATCGATCATGTGTTTTGAGCTGCTCCCACCAGACGAGACCGTAGCCATGTGCGACAATAGATGTGACTACGTCGGCCAGCCCATCGCCGTTGACATCGTAGACAGACATGTGCGAGCCGCCATAGATGGTTTGGTACTCGGGAATGCCATCTGGGGAAACGTCGGCGACTGCGACACCCTTCAGGGGATATTGAAGTATTCCGTATACATGACGTTGTACTTTGGCATCGTAGAAGACGCCCAAATGCTCGGGATCGGCGGCCCTCGCGAACAGGAATAGTTTTATCTGGTTGGGACCAAGGTGGAATGGGTATGGGTGGTATTGCCAGACCGGATCTTTGGCGAGCGAGACCGGTTGCTCCCACCAGCCGTCGGAGTGCAGGATATCGTTACGGCCATCGCCGTTGACGTCGCCGTACCCTAAACCGTGCGTATACCATTGGAATTCGTCACTCGTCTCGGAGATAGCATGGAATGTCCATTTGCTCGCGGCATTGTTGGCGGGGCTGAAATATCCTGCCTTGCCGCCATGCATGCACACCAGGACCGGCCTACCATTCCCGAAGAAGTCGACAAATTCTATTGATTGGTTGTCGACGCCGTCTGCAACGACATGGCGCTTCCAGAATGTGTTGCTCGAGAGTTCATCCTTACCTGGATTTTCATACCACGATGCATCCGTCCCCGGAAAGCCGACAACCAGAATGTCTGGCCAACCGTCACGGTTGAAATCGTAAGTCGTTACATAGAAATTGTCCTCAAAGGTATCCTTATCGAGGGTGCCGGAACCTAATCCACCATCGAACCCTGCAATAGTCGTTTCGGTTCCATCCGCATGCTTCGAGGTGAACGTCTTGGTTGCGGGATAGAACTCGTGGCGTCTCTTAAAATCGGGTCCCTCGTACCAGTATGGACCGGCGATGATGTCGTTGTGACCGTCGCGGTTGATGTCGGCGAACGTCGTGCCCTCCGACCAAAATTTGTCCGTGAGTTGCAATTTCCTGAATGTTCGGGAGGTATAGTCATGCGCGTGAAGCGGGCTGACGGTCAACGTCAGACTTGCCAGAAGTAGAAGAGACTTTGCCATTTGGTCATTCTCGAGCCTGTCAACAATCAAATGCGCTTGCGGCACTGCCTCTCTCCATGAGCAGCGCTTTGACACGGGCGAACTATGCGGCGTTGGCGAGCGAATGCGCAGTCACGTCGCTGCAACACAGTTTTCCGCTTTTGATATGGGAAAAAAGGGCGCTTGCTCGTTGACGGGGCCCGTTCTAGCACGGTTTCTGTGCAGAGGTAGCCAGGCCCCGACCATGCAGTTGCCTCTGCCTTGACGCAGAAAATTGGTTCGGGTATAGCTTGCTACAGCCAGTGACGGCGGTTTCGAACGGCTCGACCTTGAGATTCATGTAAGACATGGCGGATCCGGCGGACTGTCGGGTCATGGGCGCAGGGAGGGCTCATCCTTTCGGAACCGTGCCTCCGCTTACACCATTGTCTTCTAATCGGCCGCTGCTCGACTCGGCGCAGCGGGAGTGTCTGTTGGTTATATCAACTCAAATGTCAACTTAAATGAAGTCCGCACAACACGAATATGACGCAATCGTCGTAGGGTCGGGCGCAGGCGGCGGTATGGCCGCTTACGTGCTCAGTCACGGCGGGGTGAATGTGTTGCTGCTCGAAGCCGGGCGGAGTTATGACGCCACAGCCGAATCCGCTATGTTCCAGGTGGAAGCGGACGCCCCGCTGAACGGAGCCGGCACGCCTGACAAGTTCTTCGGCTTCTATGACGCGGCCGTCGGGGGGTACGAAGTTCCTGGTGAGCCCTACACGGTCGCCCAGGGAAGTCAGTTTCAGTGGTGGCGGGCGCGTATGCTTGGGGGGCGGACCAACCATTGGGGCCGGGTAACGCTGCGCTACGGGCCCTACGATTTCCGTACTTTCAGCCGAGAAGGTGTCGGTGTCGACTGGCCGATCAGCTACGAGGACATTGCGCCTTACTATGATCGGGTTGAGAAGCTGATCGGTGTTTTCGGCGCCGCCGAAGGGATTGAGAATAGCCCGGACTCTCCGCCTGGCGTGCTTCTACCGCCCCCTCCGCTGCACGCACACGAGTTGTGGATGCAGATGGTCCTTGCGAAACAAATGGGAATTCGTGCCGTGCCCGAGCACGCCGCGATTCTCACCCGACCTCTGAACGGCCGGCCCGCCTGCCTGTACGCCACTCCCTGCTCGAGGGGATGCTCCATTCGAGCCAACTTTCAAACTCCGACCGTGCTGCTGCCGCCCGCGTTGGCAACCGGGCACCTCCAGATCCGCACTCGCGCCATGGTTTACGAATTGACTCTTGATAGGCGCGGTCGAGCAACTGGGGTGCACTACATTGATACTTCTACGGGTACTCGACATTTCGTACGGGGCCGTGCGGTTGTGCTTGCGGCAAGTGCGTGCGAGAGCGCGCGAATCTTGTTGAATTCGAAAAGTGGACCGTTCCCTGACGGGCTCGCCAACAGTTCCGGCCAGGTCGGCCGCAATTTGACGGACTCGGTTACTACCGCTGTCTCCGCCGAAATCCCGGTGCTACAAGGCATTCCTCCTTTCAACGATGATGGTGTATCTATTAGCCATGCCACCGTGCCGTGGTGGGGCCACCGCGAAAGAGCAGCCGGTCGGCTGCAGTTTCCGACCGAATACCACGTGGAGATGCAGGGAGGGCGATCCATGCCTTCCGTGGGAATGTTCAATCAGCAGCTCCCGAATGAGCATGGCAAGCCTCTATACGGCAAGGCGCTCCGCGAGCGGATGCGCAATGATTTCGGATCGAAGGTCACACTGCTCTCGTTTGGCGGAATGATTCCGAACGCGGAGTGCCGGTGCGAGATCGACTCAAGTGTCAAGGATCGCTGGGGGATTCCCGTGCTCCGCTTCCATTGGAAAAGGGGTGTTCACGAGCTCGAACAGGCACGACACGCAGTTGCGTCCATGAGTGGGATGGTCTCGGCAATGGGTGGAAAGCCGACTGTATTCACCCAGGCTGACGGAAGTTTCATCTCAACGGGCGGGCAGATCGTCCACGAGGTGGGTACTGCCCGAATGGGTGCGGCGGCGACGGACTCAGTGCTCAATTCCTTCGGACAATGCTGGGACGTTCGTAACCTCTATATCGCGGATGGTGCCAGCTTCGCGGGACACGCTGACAAGAACCCCACGGAAACGATCATGGCACTCGCGTGGCGCGCGAGCGATCACTTAGTGGACAGCTTTGTGCGAAAGGAGATCTGAATGCCCGCAGGCCTCGTCTCTCGACGGACCGCAGTGAAGTTTGCGAGTTTCATTGCACTAGCGGCTCACAGCTGGAGCAGCTTTCCGGCTCGAGCAGTGACAAGGTCTCCGCAGGGTTATGGAACGGATCCGAATCTATTGAAGCGGACCGTAACCTGGCCACGGACACTCAGCACGAGACAACTCTTGGCGCTCGAGAGGCTGTGCGATATCGTACTGCCCGCCGAGCCGGCTCATCCATCCGCGGCCGCCATTGGAGTGCATGTGTTTCTGGATGAGTGGGTAAGCGCTCCCTACCCGCAGATGGCGGCCGACCGAGCGCTGATTCTGCGCGGGTTAACTGCATTGGACGAGGCCGCGCATTCGGAACTGGGCATGGTGTTTACTGCGGCCAACGTGTCTCAGCAGGCAGCCATGTTCGACCGTTTGTGCAGCACTGAAGCAACCGCGGAATTTTCGCGACGCCTCATTCAGCTGGTTTGCGCTGGCTACTATACGACGCGCGAAGGACACGCCGCGATCGGGTATGTCGGCAACGTCGCTCTGACCGGCTTTCCCGGGCCGCCCGCGGAGGTTGTGCGCCATCTCGACGCGGCGCTAAAGGAACTGCCACAGACGTCAGTGACTACTTAGAGTCGGGAAACTTTGGTTTCGGTTGAGCCCTTGCCCACTCCAGTTTGTTCACCTTCCGTGCTTCGTGCAAAAACACAAATGCGCCCTTCTTGTTAGCCACGATAATATCGGGCAGTCCATCACCGTTGACATCGCCAACCGTCATCTGACATCCAGCACCGGAGTCATTATCGATCAGGTAAGGCACGAATTCCACGGTGTTGTTCGCGCCGCGGACCAACCTGAGCCAGTATAACACCGCTGGTGCATTAGCCTCTGGATCCATTAGCGTGCCATGAACCCAGAAGCGCTTGCCCGTCACAATGTCCTTCAATCCATCTCCATCCACGTCCACGAGCGCAACCGCCTGCATCTCGGAGAATTCAATGCCATACCTATTCTCCCTCGGTTCCTTGTTGATAATGATGTGCCGCCGGAATTGGGAGTTGCCGAATCGATCGCGCTGCTTGAGTTGTTCCCACCAAGCCAGTCCATACCCACTGGCGGTGAGTGATGTAACGATATCAGGCAGCCCGTCGGCGTTTACGTCGTAAACGTACATCTGTGATCCACCGTAAACGGTGATAGGGGTTACTACCCCGTCAGGACCCATATCAGAGATAACCGCGACCCTTAAGGGATCAGATGGCGTTCTGTACAGATTCTGCTTTATCTGGCCGGGGCCCAGGTTGAAAGGGTACGGGTGGTACGGCCACGGGGCGTCACCGGCTAATGAGGCCGGCTGCTCCCACCAGCCGTCAGAGTGCAGGATGTCGTTGTGTCCGTCGCCGTTAACGTCGCCATAGCCAAGTCCGTGCGTGTAAAATTGGAATTCATCTACTTTCCAGGAAATGGGATGGAACTCCCATTCATTTGTCGGATTCTTCGGATCCGGCCTGAAGTATCCCGTCTGCCCTGCAAAGCGCCCATTCTGACCGCCGGCCATGCCGATAAGAACGGGCTTGCCGTCCCCAAACAGGTCCACGAAAGCCAATGATTGATTGTCCACTCCGTCGGCCGCCACGTGACGCTTCCACATAACACCGGATTCGAGGCCATGCGCTCCGGGATTCTCATACCAATATGCGACGGATCTCGAAACGTTGGTCGTACTGGTATATCCGACAATCAAGATATCGGGCCAGCCGTCTGCGTTGAGATCCAGCACCTGAGAGAAGATGTCGTCCGAATACGCAAATGTCGTTCCAGAGCCAAGGGCGCCCTCGAACCCCTCGATAGTTTCGGTGGTGCCATCGGGATTGGCGCGTGTAAATGTCTGCGTAGCCGGATAATACTCATGCCGTTTTTTGAAGTCTGGGCCCTCATACCAATATGGTCCTGCGATGATATCGTTATGCCCATCGCGATTGACATCCGCAAACGTCGCAGCCTCCGACCAAAACTTGTCGGTAAGCTGAAGTTTCCTGAATGTATGTAAGACGTAATCCGAGGCCCGGGCTGATACCGCAAACAGAACGAACAGAATCCAGGTTATATGCGGAAGCAAGTTGCGCATCATATATGCCGTCAGAACGGAGCTGGCTCGAGCATCTCTTCCGGCCGATATGGGTGCTCGGTTGGCACGGTGTGCTTCCCGAAGTGGACGCAATCTTCGAGCCAGGCTTCGACGAGCGCGAGCTCCTCCTCTGTGATGATCGCTGCGCGTACGAGGGCCTCGTAGCAGCGGAAAACATTCGTGTTTACGTTAGAGCGGCCGGGCGAGAGATCGCAGGCTTCGAGCACCTTCCGGATTTGGTCGTTGCGCAGATATCCCACGACCTCCTGGTCAAAGTCGCGCATCAGATCATGCTCGTTGCGCATCTGCTTGACGTCGGCGTGATGAAATTCGAGCTCGTAGCCCAATTCCCAAAGACAGCGCTGCGCAACGAAGCTGCGCCAGATATCGGTCATGCGGAAGGAGCAGTAGCTCGGCAAATATAGAAGCGGGAACGCCTCCTTCCACCACCACGTGTTCTGGCTATTGAACGGGCACCAGACGCCACGCGGCAGCAAAATGTTCGGAAAATCGTTGAATGTTATCTCCCGATCGAGAATCAGTCGCCATACGGAATCCACATCCGGTGAGCCGTTGGCCAATCCCTGTTGAATCGGCGCTACCGTGTCCACCGCGGTCGGCCTGATCTCAAAGTCTTCGGCGAAGTGGCGCCGCACGCGATTGAGGGGCAAGCCGCGAGGCCAGATAAGGTGCGTGGTATATGCCTCATAGACATTTGCCCAATTGGCCTCACATCTGCGACTGACCCGATATGCCTTCGTCTCGAGACTTCGGACAGTCCAGTCCTCAGTCGGCGCATTGTCGTCGTCGGTTTCATACACGCAATCGTATCCCTGTGAGATCGCAAGCAAATACCCGAGATTCTTGCGGGCGTAGTGTTTCTCCGGGAGCAGGCGCGCTAGCTTGAAAGGCAGCGCCTTTTGATCTTGGATCGACACGAGCTCGGCCGGGGCGAGGGAAAAACGGGGAGGCCCAGAGCGGTCACCGATGACGATCCACTTCAGTTGGTGATCACGTGCACGCCTGGCGAGAGCTTGCATGCACTGGGTCGGTTCCTGAATCGTAGTGACGACGATGGCGGCGGTTGCAGCGCTCATTTCTGAAAGGCCATCTGCAGAAGGACACCCAGAGATTCGCCAATGGCGCGTCGTCCGACCCGGGAGTGATCGTTAACGTAGACAATCGGAATCTCTTTCCATCGAAACCGATGCATCATGTGACGGATCTCGGTTTGAAAGAAGTTTGCACGACTACGCACCCGGCATCGTAATACATGCTCCATCGCAAGCCGGTTAAAGCACTCGTAGCCACTGGTCATGTCCGTCATCTTGCTTCCAAGAAGTGTTCGAGCGAGAAAGGTGCCGCCGTAGCTCAGGCAGCGACGGGTCCACGGACTACGATGAGCGCCGCCAGTCATGAAACGGCTGCCACCGACGTAGTCGTAACCGGCGGTCATTGCTGCGATGAATTCAGGAATTTTCGAGGGCGGATGACTGAAGCCGGCGTCCATTTCCAGAATCCAGTTGCATCCTGCTGCGTACGCTGCCTCGTATCCAACGAAATATGCGTCAACGACGCATTGGTTCTGGGGTGCCCAGACGTACACCACGCGTTGGTCGATCTTTGCTCGGGCCGCGACGATTTCGCGTGTGCCATCTGTTGACACCTTATCTAGGACGCAGTACCAGCGGTCTTGCGGCTGCAGATGCTCCAGGACCTCATCCATGAAGGACTTGATGCCCGACCGTTCATTACCAAGCGGCGTTACAACACCCACGGAAAGCAGTCGCATGTGGATGGAGTGCGATTGATCGGTTCCGGTCCGGTAG
>Ga0068860_100004328_pt1 | contig 14511 bp, 13 predicted proteins | sample KBSSwiS32_FD_66597 | JGI IMG/M metagenome (GOLD analysis project Ga0068860, IMG submission 66597) | Switchgrass rhizosphere microbial communities from Kellogg Biological Station, Michigan, USA - KBS Switchgrass S3-2 | ecosystem: Host-associated > Plants > Roots > Rhizosphere > Soil ... | reverse complement strand
CCCTCTGGTAGTCGCGTCCAGCAGCATCGCCAGGGCTGGGGCGGCTGTAACAGACATATCGGTGGGCGCTCGGCAGTGCCTGTAGCAGCGACCGTGACTCGGTTGCGAAGGGCTCCTCGGCCCGGTTGCGGGCGCCGTGCAGCCACCAGACATCTCGGCCGGACTGGGTGCCGGCCAGCGCATGGAGCATCGCCAGCACCGGCGTCGCACCCACTCCTGCGCTCAGCAAAAGGACCGGCGCGTCGGCCGGCCGCAGGATAAAGGTGCCCCGCGGCGCAGCAACGTCCAGGCGATCGCCTCGCCGTACTCGGTCGTGGACGAATTGACTGCCTACGCCGTGCGGCTCGCGCTTTACGCTGACTCGATACGTGCTCGCGCCCGGGGCTCCGGAAAGGGAATAGCTGCGCAGGATCGACTTCCGGCCTTGGTCGGTAGGCAAGCGCAGCGTCAGAAACTGTCCTGGCTGGGCCGGTGGCACGCCAGTGCCGTCCGGATCGGCGAGGTAGACCGAGATCACGGATTCGCTTTCCGGTTCGATGTCCGTGACGTTCAGCGGGCGGAACCCAGCCCAGGCCGGCGGAGGGCTCACCGCGGTCAGGCCGGCGTTACCGGTCGCGTCGAGCCCTGCTCCCTGGCTGAGTATTGCCTCGAAAGACACTTTCCAGCCGGGCGACAGGGCCGGGATCAGCAGGGCGCGCGAGATCTGATGGTGAGAGTGCCCAGGAAGATATAGCAGCGCGTCGACATCGGCTACTGTCATCGCTTCCGGTCCGCGCGTGACCAGCACAATGTCGTCACCGGCCTGCACCGTGCCCTCCCGCAGTACCCGGAAATAGAACCCGGGCCGGTGATGGGAGATGAGGAGAGCCGGCATGCGCGCGTCATCCATTCGGATGCCCACTCGATAGCACGTGACCCGAGGCTGGCTTACCTCGAAGACCGCACTTCCGATCCGATAGCGATCGCCGATGCACACCTCGTCGTCGGCCAGACCCTGCACGGTGAGGTTTTCCCCGAACTGGCCGTAGCTGAAGTCGTCGCGGCTCAGGTAGTCCTGCCAGTACCGATAAGACTCGATCTGGTACACGAATACCGCTCGCTGCTCGCCGCCGTGGCCCGCCAGATCGCCCTGCCCGTCTCCGTCGATGTTGAGTCGTCGCACGAGCTGTGGACCGTCCACGGGGTCCTTCCAGACGGCCGTATGCACGGTTCGGCCCTGCCAGATCACGTCCCTCGGCTGACCTACGTTCACCGACAAAACCCGGCCCGCCAGCTGATCTGCCATTACTCGTGGCACTCCTCACAAGTAGTCCGACTCGGTCGTTGTCCCCGGGGCGTCGAGCCGATCAGGCCGGCGATGGTTGGCTGAGGAACCGGGTTCGGTAACGCTGCGCGAGCGCGAACCCAACCAGCTCGAACAGGACAACGGTCAGGACTAGCTCGGCGCTCACATAGCCGAGAACGACGTTGACCGCGGCAAGCCCGAAGATCACGCCGGCACGTAGCGCTGCGATACCTTTACGATCCCGTCCGAACAGCAATAGCACCGCGGCGCTGATCAGGAGAAGTCCGACGATGGTCTCGCCTAAAGCGGCGATCATGAGGGCCGGTGGATGCGTTCCCGGCGGCACAGTCTTGTCATCGATCACTACCTTATTCTCTGGGTCGTTGGATACGAGGGCGAGGAACACCAACAGGCCGAGCGTCGAGAAGAATCCGACGATCAGGGACCCGATGATGAGCAGGATCCGGTGAAGAAATCGGGGGAGCAGGATCCGTTCGACCCGGCCGGCGATGTCGATGAGCCTCGCCAGACGCGGATGCATCTCCGGTTTCGACGTCGGTGCCAGGCCGGCAACGAATGGCCGAATGCTGGTGGCGAGGTCGGCCAGATCCGGACGGTCCGTGGACTGTTCGATCTCGCCGAGCCGGTTCAGCAAGTCGCGCTTCGTACTCGCTCCCATCGCGCCATCGGCGACCTTCGACAAACCGTCGAGAACGAAATATGTTTGGCCACGCGCGTCGTAGCGGCGGGGTCGGCTGACCAATCGGGCAATGACCAGGACAGCCAGAAACGCGACGTAGATGATCGGCGCCGCGAGCGGAAAGAAGTAATCGTTCTTCGTCGTGATGTACTTGCCGACTTCATCGATGAACAGGCCGACGCCAATCCCGGAGCACAACGCGGACAACGTGAGGATCCATCCGTTGGCCCACACCAGCGGCAGCATCGCGCCGATGACGAGTAACAATCCGCCCCACAGGGCATGGGCGATGTGATACGTGCTGCCACCCACCTGGGGATAGCCCGACAGCGCTAGAAACAAGCGCGTCACCACGACGGTCACGCCGAACGAGACAACCAGCAAGCCGAGGTTTCGCCCGGCATTCGCGCTGGAAACGGGTCGACTCACCGCTGGTCGCTGGACGGCGACGATCACGTCGGCCATGAGTCCCACCACCCCTCCAGCAGGACTATCCCACCCGGCGCCGCTCGGCCGGGAGGTGTGGAGTAGGGCCGGATCGGTCGTGGTCGTGGACTTGCGCCCGCCGGCGACAATAAGCTCAAGATCATCCCGGGTTGGTCGGCGGGCGACTACGAGGAAGCGGCGACCGGGCGACCAGAACGAAGCAGCGACCGGAGGACTAGAACGAAGCAGCGACCGGGATGACGCGCTCACCGATGATTTCTAGCGGCGTGATGGTCTCCATCTCGTTGACCCGCCCATGGACATGTGCGATGCCCAGCCCGGCGAGCCGCTCCAGTTCGCGGAGGAGCACATCGACGTCCCGTCCGTCCGGACCGACGTCCAACGGCAGCATGACTGTCTTCTCGATGTCGTCGTAGCTACGTCCAACGGTCGCACAGTGCTCGCGAAGGACGTCGAGCTTTCGTTCGAGCTCCGGACCAGCGAACAGGTTGCACGCTTGGGCGTACTGCGCAACCAGCCTTAGCGTCTTTCGCTCCCCGCCGCCACCGATCATGATCGGCGGGTGCGGACGTCGCAGTGGCTGAGGGGAGTTCAGCGTGCGCTCGAGCGTGTAGTGCTTTCCCTGATACGCCGCGTCGCTGTCGCTCCACATTTGCAAGCAGATCTGCAGCGCCTCCTCGAGTCGTTCGAAGCGTTCGCCGGTCGGCGGGAACGGTAGACCGAGTCCGCGCGCCTCCGCTTCGTTCCAAGCTGCTCCGATGCCGAGCCAGGCCCGACCGTCGGACAACACGTCGAGGGTGCTGACCTCCTTGGCGAGCAACCCAGGTTCGCGATACACGACGGCGGTTACCCAGGACACCAGGTCGATGCGTGAGGTGCAGGCCGCCAAGTAACCCAATGTCGTGTATGCCTCCAGCATCTCGTCCTCAGGCGGCCCGATGGCGTGAATCTGCCATACGTGGTCCATCACGCTCAGCCGAGCGAAGCCCGCCTCCTCCGCCGTCGTCGCGATGCGACGAAGGTCCCGCGCCAGGGCGGGTGCGCCACCAGGCCAGGTGAAGTTCGCGATGTGCAGCCCAACCCTCATCCGGCGCTCCTCTTCTCGGTCTACCTCAACGCCACGGTAGCCGCCGCCAGATAAGCACTGTTCTCCGACGCCTCGTCGACCGGGGAGCGAGCGCGGGACACTAGCTCCGAGGCAATTTGGCTGGGTCGGCGACAAGGTCAATGGCGACGATTCGGCCGTCGACGACCGTGAAGCCGATGACTCCGAGAGGATGGTCCAGGTCGCCGAACACCGCGCCGGCCGCGCCGTTGACAATTGCCGCACGCACCCGAGCGATATAGCGCGGGGCCGAGGCAAGCACCTCTGTAGCCACCGCCCGCGCACCCCGGATTGGCGGCCGCGAGCCAGGAGCCGACGGTCCGAGATCGGCCCGGAAGACGACCTCGGGGTCAAGGACGGTGAGCAGTGCCTCGAAGTCACCGCTGCGGGCAGCGGCGAGGAAGGCAGCGACGGCTCGTCGCTGTTGCGCTAGGTCACGGTCCGGCTGCGGCGCGAGCCGGACCCGACGACGGGCGCGGCTGGCCAGCTGCCGGGTCGCGTCAGGAGACCGTTCGACAATCGGAGCGATTTCGTCGAATGGCAGCGCGAAGACGTCGTGCAAGACGAATGCGATCCGCTCGGCCGGAGTAAGTGTGTCCAGCACGACCAACAGCGCGAAGCCCAGCGAATCGGCAACCTCTGCTTGCTGCTCCGGCCCATCGCCCTGTACCACCGGCTCCGGTAGCCAGCTACCCACGCTCTGTTCGCGGGTCGCGCGACGTGAACGCAGCATGTCCAAACAGATTCGCCCTACAACTGTCGTCAACCACCCACGCAGATCGTCGATGGCTGACGAATCCCCACGAGTAAGCCGGAACCACGACTCCTGAACGGCGTCGTCAGCTTCGGAGTGTGAGCCGAGCATGCGGTAAGCAACAACGCGCAGATGCTGGCGATGGCGCTCGAACTGCGCCGCCAGCCACTCCGGCTCCTGGGTGATTTCCACATCGTATAGACGAAATCGCCGGCGGAGATGTGACGGTCACAATCCTCGAAGCGTTCGCGTCCTTGTTTCGGGATCCACCCAAGGAGGCTGACGATGATAGAGGTAACCCAGTTAGGTAAGACGTATCCCGGCGGCGTGGAGGCCGTCAAAGGGGTCGACTTCGAAGTACGAGCAGGCGAGGTATTCGGCCTGCTCGGGCCGAACGGTGCGGGAAAGTCGACCACGATCGGCATGCTGACCACGACGATCGAGCCGACGAGCGGTAACGCGCGACTGGCGGGCTTCGATGTTGCGAAGCAACCGCGAGAGGCCCGTCGAGTCAGCAGCGTCGTGTTTCAGGAACCGGTCGTCGACCGGGCGCTCACCGGACGGCGCAATCTGATCCTGCACGCCCGGCTCTGGTCGGTTGATCCGGGGGCGGCGGCCCGACGGATCCAGAACATCGTCGAGGTATTCGGGATCGGTGACGTGATAGACCGGCCAGTTGCCAGCTTCAGCGGGGGACAGGTACGTCGACTGGAGATTGCCCGGGCGTTGATCTCTCAGCCGTCCGTGTTGTTTCTCGACGAGCCGACGGTTGGTCTGGATACCCGAATCCGCTACGAGCTGCTCGATCTCATCGATGACCTGCGGGACGAGAACGACATGACAACCCTGCTGACCACGCACTACCTCGACGAGGCCGAGCGGTTGTGCGACCGGGTGGCGATCATCTCGGCCGGGCGGATCGTCGCCCTCGACAGCCCTCGCGCCCTGCTCGCCGGCCTCGGCCGCGAAGTCATCGAGCTACGGGTGCAGCACGATCCGCAGCAGGTTCTTGGGCTGTTGCGATCGCATCGCATCGCGGGCGATGACACCTTCGCCGTCGGCTCGACGCTGACCATCCCGTTGCGAAACGGGACCGCTGGTGAGGCCATGGCCCAGATCAGCGAGCTCAACGTCGCCACCACGGCCATCAGCACCAGACCGCCAACCCTCGATGACGTCTACCTTCGCCTGACCGGCGACCGCCTGGCCGCCTGAGGAGTATCAATGACCACAATTACCGCCACTGATCGCATGCCCGTTCGAACACGGCGCCGCCCCGGCGCCGGGCAAGATAATCTCTCCGCCCTCCTCACTCTCGCGCGGCGGAGGCTCGCGCTAAGTGCGAGCAACCCGCGCGAGATCTTCGTGCCACTGCTCACCCCGCTGCTGTTCGCACTTGTCATCGCACCGGCCCTGGCAACGCTGGTGCGCAGCGCGCCCGGACTGGATTACCGGACCTACCTCGCGATCGGCACCGCGGGCCTACTCGTACCGCTGGCATGCATGTTCGCCGGCCTTGGCGTTGTTGTCGACCGGCAAAGTGGCGCCCGACCGGAGCTGCTTACGGCACCGATTCCCCGCGGCTTGATCGTGTTCGGCAATCTGCTCGTTGCCGTGCTCGTAAGCGGGCTGCAGCTCGGCGCCTTGCTTCTCGCGACCTACCTGCGAGGGGCGCATTTCAACGCGACCGCCACAGGTATCGGCTGGTTTGTCGCCGCGGCCGGGTGCTTCGCCGTCGCGATGTATTCCATCGCCGAGATCATGGCCAACCGAATTCCGAGCCAGGAAGAGTATGTCGGTGCCGTGCCGGCGGTTGCGATCGTGCCCTGGTTTATCGCCGGCTCCTTGTTCCCGATCAGTGCGCTACCGGCCGGGCTCACCGCCATCGCCAAAGCGTTGCCACTCACTCACGTACTGGCCTTGATGCGCTACGGATTGTTGGATCGACACGGAGCCGGATTGCGCGACATCTGGGGAATGACCAATACCACCGTGATGGCCGCGTTGAGCACGGCCGTGGTCGTCGCTTACGCCATCCTGTTCCTTGTCTTGGCCCTGCGAGTCTTTCGCCGCACAGCAGTTCGCTGATCCGTTTCACTCGACCACAAGACCGCACACGACCGACCTTCCGGATTGCTCGATCATTCGGAAGGTCGCTGTCCGCGGCAGCTGCTGGGTGGCTCGGCTCAGCGTCACCGAGTACGTCAGATTGAGTGACGACGAGGTCTCACTGGTCCCCCGAAGCACGACCTCGGTCCATTGGTAGGACAATGCGCTGTTGGGATCGACGAATCCTCGGGCGTAGCTGGACTGTAGAGCCGGACATACAAGGGACGTCGCACCGGCCACATCGCGAGCGTTGACGTTGCTGATGAACTCCGATACGACGAGTTGGGATCCGATCCGCGGCGGGAGGATCGCGGCGTTGGAGCTGCCTGGCGCCGGGGAGGCAGGCGTCGCGATGCTCGTCCCCGGTGTAGCGGTCGCGCGCCCCGCATCGTTCCGCTGCGCTCCGTTGGAGCCCAGATTCGCGACCAGGAGCGATCCACCTACCAATACCGCGGCCGCGGCGCTACTCATGGCCAGGATGGCCCGCGTCGAACGCCGGCGCCGCGGAGGCGGCGGGCGACCGACCGAGGTTGGCGGTGCGGGAGGCAATTGGCTCATCGCCGGGGAACCGGTCTCACCCGGAGCGACGGGCGACGGAGTCGGCGCAGTCACGGGCACCGGTCCGGACGGAGGCGCTGGATAGCTCGGCTCGGCCGGCATGAGGGGTTCGACCCGCACCGGCAGGTAGCTGAAATGAAGCCGATCCAGCTCCGGGGGCGGGAGATTCTGCTCGGGAGACACGGGCCGCGGCTTCTCCCAGTAGACGGGCCGGATGAACCCCGGCCGGTTGAGCGCAAGCGCGTAGTGCCATTCGTTGCTGACCAGGTCAGAGGTCATCGAGTTCGATGACCAATAGAGCTGGAAGACGTCACAGTCCCGGATGTAACCCTCTAATTGGCTGCTCCAGATCTGTCCGGACCGAAGAGTGTCGACGTCGCGCATGAACTCGTCGCCGATCGCGGCCATCACTTGGCCGACGTTCTCGACGATCGCTGCGTCAAGATGCGAGTAGGAGGCGAAGATCTTCCGATATCGAGAGGCTGGTACCGGCTCTGGATCGGACTCGCTCGATCCGCTGTCGACCCGGATCGACAAGCGGACGTCGGCGATAAGCACCGTGCCCACGTATACGGAGAGGAGGCCGTGTGCTACCCGTCCCTGCAGGCGTCGGGCGGCGCGAAACAGGAATTCTTCGCGGTGGACCGGAAGCTGCCAGCTGAACTCCCGGACCGGTGGATTGAACTCGACACCCTCGACGTCCGGCACGAATCGGATCGTCGTACCGCGCGGCAGATCGGCATCGCTATCTTGCGCGACTTGCACGTACGAACTGGCGTCCTGGCCGAGCAACGCGTCGGCCTCTTGCGCCACCTGTTGAATAGGATCTACCCGCACGCCGTGCGATTCAAAGGGTTCAGTTTTGTGAGCGAAGACAAGTAGCCTCCGCCATTCTTCGGGATGGACGCTGCGCGGCCGGTAGACGGTGAATTGCACGTCGTCGTCGACGACCGGCGCAGTTACGTCCGGCGCATCGGACGGCGACTCGCGGGGTGACAGAACAAGAAGGGCGGCCCGGCTGGCCCCGCCCAAGACGACCGCATCGTCGGCCACCGTTGCGATTCGAGCTGACGGCCAGGACGCAGAGATCGCATTCCGGACCTCGTCTCTCGATGCGGCCGAGCCGACCAGAAGCGCAGCGGCTACCGGCGAATCCGCACCGGACAGGACCACGGCGAACGCAGCCCGCAGCGTGACCGGATCGATCTGGGCCAAGCCGGCAGTGAGCATGGCCCCGGTGGGGAGCGATTCGCTTGAGAACGGCGGACTGACGATCTCGAACTGGGGCTCCCTCCATTCCACCACCGCGAGATCCAGACGGCCCGCGCGCCAGTCGACGACCAGCACCCGGCTGTCCGGGGTCAGCGCCCCGGTCTGCCGGGCGAACTCCGCGGCCGCGCACACCGCCGGTCGGGTGTCGATTCGGCGTCCGCCATATCTCTGCGACAGCCGGGCGACAAGGAGGGGCGCGGCGTCGGCCGGGAAGGCCGTCGGCGTGGTCACGACCAACGCAGCGAACCGTCCGTCGAGCTGCTGACTGACCCGCCGTTCCGCTTCGCTGACGACGTGCTCGGCGGCGTCATCCGGTGCGAGCGTCGAGTCGGCCGGTTGTGCCTGCCACCAGCGCAGATCTGCTTCGCCGGCCCGGCTAGCGGCTGCGTTGCCCACCAGCAATCGGCCGGCCGCGTCCACAGTCACGGGCATGGTCAGCTGGTCGGCGTCTCCGATGGGGATGACCCGGGGGCCTTCGTCATCGCTGATCGCAGCGGTCACTTCGGCGCTCACGTCCACGGCGAGCGCGTAGTCCGCCATGACGCTCCCCCCACCGAAGTCCGCACGCGGCCGCCCTATCCGGAGTATGCCGCAGGGCGCGATCGGCCATTCCACAGCGCGCGTCACATAATGAAGGAACTCTCACATCGCTCGGCGATACCGGTCCGGCCCGAGAATTGCTAGTCGGGCAGGAGCGGGACCGTGAGGCCGGAATCGCGGCCGACCAGGGCCGCCCGGGTGAGCGCGGCCGTTCCGAAGCGGTCGCGAATCCGGTCCATGGCGTGGTCGAGGTCGGCGAGAAGTGCTGTGCGAAAGGGAAGCTCGAGCTGGATAGCGTCCGCATGGTCGAGATTCGCCAGCGTGATTCCGATCAGGGTCAAGCCGGCCTCGGCGATCAAAGGCCGGACCGAAACCAGGACGGTCTGCGCCGCGGCGAGGATGGTCGCAGTGTTGTCCGTGGGCGCCGGAAAGGTGTGCGATCGCGTCGCCCGGGTGAAGTCGTCGAATCGCATCCGCAGAACGACGGTGCGGCACACCCGATGAGCCGCGCGCAGCCGTGACGTGACGCGGTCCACCAACCCAGCCAGGGTGGCCTCGAGTTCGGCCCGGGATAACCGACGGCGGCCGAGTGCGCGCTGCGACCCGATCGACCGGCGCCGACGACCAACCTGAACCGGGCGCGGATCGCGATTGTGGGCCAGAGCGTGCAGGTGCCGGCCTGACGCGGGTCCCAGCATCGAGACAAGCGCTCGCTCATCCAGATCCGCGACATCTCCGACCGTGAAGATGCCTCTGTCTCGGAGCTTGACGGCAGTGACCCGGCCGACGCCCCAGAGGCTCTCGACCGGCAGCGGGTGCAGAAAACGCAGCTCACCGTCCGGCGGGACGGAGAGCAACCCGTCGGGTTTGGCAACGCGGCTCGCAACCTTGGCCAGGAATTTGGTCCGGGCCACGCCGACGGTGATAGGCAGCCCTACCCGATCACGGACCTGGTGGCGCAGCCGAGCGGCGATGTCCACCGGCGTACCAGTGATCCGGGCCAGTCCGCCGACGTTCAGGAAGGCTTCGTCGATCGAGATTCCTTCGACGAGGGGCGTGGTGTCTTCGAAGATCGCGAATACGGCCTTGCTGGCTTCGGAATACGCCGTCATGCGTGGCGGCACGACGATTGCGTCGGGGCACAGTCGGCGAGCCGCCACTCCGCCCATCGCTGTGCGGATCCCGAAGGCCTTCGCTTCGTAACTGGCGGCAAGGACCACGCCGCCGCCCACGATGACCGGTCGGCCCCGCAGGCGTGGATCGTCACGCTGCTCGACCGATGCGTAGAACGCGTCGAGGTCGGCGTGCAGGATGTGACCCGTATCGGACACGAACATATGTTCGCATAGATCGCAGTTTGGTGCGTCTTACGAAACATCCCGTCGTCGGGCTAGCGGGACGGCGTGGCAGCTACGAGGCGTTGGTGGCAGCGAGGTATGTCTCGTTCAGGCGCTCGCGAACGCTCGGTGATCGCGCTGGGAGTTTGGAGCCAAGGTGCTCGCGGCGAAGCTCGTCCATGAACTCCTGCCAGAGCGCGGGGCCGCCCTGTTCGAGCAGCTCGGCGCGAACGCGCAGCGCGGAGCTCGTGGGCCGGTGGCGAAGTCCCCAGCTGCCGAGCTGCGCGAACACGGGAATGAGTTGGATCGCGGGTTCGGTCAGGCTGTAGCGCGCCCGCTGGCCGGGTCGCGCGTCCGCACGGGTGAGCAGTCCCGACTCGACGAGTCGCTTGAGTCGGTCGGCGAGAATATTTGAGGCGATCCCCTCGATTGAGTTGGCCTGCAACTCTCGGAAATAGCGGCGGTCTCCGAAGACGATGTCGCGGAGGACGAGCAGGCTCCAGCGATCGCCGAACACCTCGATGGCGGCGTTGATCGGGCACTCCGACCGCGGCTCATTCGCGTCACCCATAGTGCTTGCAATCTACTACCGCCAGCTACTACGGTCTCGACACGCGGTTGCAAACCACAAGCAGAAGGAGCCACGTGCTGAGGCAGGTCGCGGAGGGTGTACTGATCCACGAGAGCGAGTTCATGCAGAGCAACGCGGTTGTCGTGCAAGGCCAGGCCGGCGTGTTGCTCATCGACCCCGGGATACTCGGCTACGAAATGGTCGCCCTCGCGGACGACCTTCGCGAGTTGGGCCAGCCCGTTGTGGCCGGGTTTTCTACGCATCCGCATTGGGATCACCTGCTCTGGCACGCCCGGCTCGGCGCGGCGCCTCGTTACGGCACGGCCCGCTGCGCGGCCGCTATCCAAGCTCGGCTATCGGACCCGCATTGGCAGGACTTCGTCACCACACTGATACCACCTGACATCGCCGAGCAGATAACCCTGGACCGGTTCGGCCTCATCACCGGCCTGCCCGCCGAGGCGACACAGATTCCATGGGACGGTCCTCGAGTCCGGATCATCGAGCATCAAGCGCATGCCCCGGGCCATGCGGCGCTGGTGATCGAGGAAGGTGGGGTTCTCGTCGCCGGTGACATGCTTTCTGATGTCTTGATTCCGATGCTCAACCTGAATAGCTCCACTGACCCGATCGAGGACTACCTCGCCGCGCTGCGACTGCTCGAGGGCGTGACGGGCGACGTCGATGTTGTCATCCCCGGCCACGGGGCCATCGGCGGAGCTGATCAGGTACCCGCACGGATCGACCAGGATCGGGCGTACGTGCATGCCCTACGTGACGCCGATGTGCGCAGTGACCCGCGGCTCGGTTCATCCGCGTATGGGAAGGACTTTCTTCCTGGCGTGCATGAACGGCAGCTGCAGCACCTCGCCCGAACAAGTGAGCGCGAAGGGACGCCCGGCTAGCGGTCGGGGCAGCCGCACACGCCGACCATGCCAAGTTCTTGACGCCAGATACTTTGCCGGTAGCTTGTCGGATCCGACGCGGTACCTGATCTCGTTCGTTGCCGGCGCGATGAGCTTGAAGCCATGCTGATCTACTCGATGAGCGTCTCGGTGGACGGCTTTATCGCCGACCGGGCAGGCGGGTTCGGGTGGACGGTCCCTAACGAGGAGCAGTTTCGTTTCCACCTCGCGCAGACCCGCGAGCTCGGCGGCTTTCTGTGCGGCCCCAGGCTTTACGAGGCCATGCTGGTGTGGGAGACGGATCCGTCGCTGCGCGACAACGAGCTTGGGCCCGCGTTCGCCGACGTCTGGTGTGCGATCCCGAAGGTCGTCCTCAGCCACACGCTCGAGGGCGTTCAGGGCAACGCCCGGCTCGCCGGGCGTCGGTGGCGGAGGAGACCGCTGCGGCGCTTGACGCGACCGACAAGGACGTCGCGATCGGCGGCGCGGGCCTGGCCGCGGCAGCGATCGAGCTCGGCCTCGTCGACGAACTGCGTACGTTCCGCAATCCGATCGTCGTCGATGGCGGCACGCCGTTCCTGCCGCCGGTCACCGAAGACGCCCTCCTGGACTTGATCGAGACCAGGACGTTCGGCTCGCGCGTGATCTACGAGAGCTACGGGCGTGCCCGCGATGAGTCGGGCTGACACCGTCGTCCGAGTCGCCAGCCCCACGCCCGACCGGGTGTTCGCGGCGCTGATCGACCCCGGCGTGTTTGCCGGGCCCGCTCAGGGATCGCCCTGCCGGACGCGCGGGCAGCCAAGCCTGTGATGTCAGAGTCGGATGCCAAGATCGGTGTAGTGAGTCGAGGCCGGGAGGTGTCGTCATGAATGTGCGGTTCATCGGCAGCGTCGCGGTGATCAGCCCGGATGCGCCGGCCAGCCGCGGCTTGTATGTCAATGCCCTCGGATTACCACTCACCGGTGAACCGGATGGCTACCTACACAGCGAGGACATCGACGGCAGCAAGAGCTTCGGCGTCTGGCCGCTCGGCCAGGCTGCGCAAGCCTGCTTCGGCACCCCGGAATGGCCGGCGGACCGACCGGTGCCGCAGGCAAGCATCGAGTTCGAGGTCGCGGACGCCGATGGCGTGCGGGTCGCTGCCGAGGAATTGACCCAGAAGGGGTTCACCCTTCTCCACGGCGCGCGGCTCCAGCCGTGGGGGCAGACCGTCGCTCGGCTTCAATCCCCCGAGGGCCTGATCATCGGCCTCTCGTATGCGCCCGCGCTCCAGCTGTAGCGAGAGCCACCGCGGGCCGACCCGGACGGCCGGCGCCCCTGGCCATTGACCGATCCGCTTGCGGGCCACGCGCCACACCCCAGTGCGGCCGACTTCTTGACGCAAGACAGCCGACAAGAGCGTCAAGGTTTGCCGGCAGGCCGGAGCGGCCGGGCGTGAGGTAGGAGTCGAGCGTGGTCATGGCCTCATGACACCAGGACGCGCCTTCAGGTGTTAGGACGATGCTGCCCGTCTCTTGCACGATCCTGCCAATCGCGGCAGTCATAGTGCGCCTAGTGATTCACTGGGGGCGTGGACGAGCTCGCCCGCGTGAACGAGTTGATCAGCCGCCACTCGGGCGAGGGCGTGACCCGCACGGCCCTGCCCAGCGTTTCGGTCCTCCGCGCGCCGAGGGCCACCGAGCCCACCGCCACTTCCGCGCGGTGACCTCGATGACCCCGATCCAGATCCAGAAGCAGATCCGCCGGCACGAGGCGAGGGCACGGCTGCTCGCCGAACCGGGAGACGTCACCGATGCCGGCTTCGCGGTCGGCTACGACAGCGCCTCGCAATTCAGCCGCGAATACCCGTGCGTGTTCGGTGTGCCACCTAGCCGCGACGCGCTCGCACTGCGCAAGGCGGCCGTGCTGCCGTGACAGCGACCCGGCAAGCCCCGTCGCCGGGAGGCCGGCGAGACTGCTCACGCGCAACGGGCTACCCAACGTTCGACGACACCGGACGGCGGCGGACCAGATGACCGGCGTGCCGGTCACGATCTCCACCCACCGCGAGGAGGCCCTGGCCCGGCGGGTGCGTTGGCTGGTCACCGCCACGATTAGTTACAACGTGGTGGAGGCGGTCGTCGCGCTCGCGGCCGGGGCGATAGCCTCGTCGATCGCGCTGCTCGGCTTCGGGCTCGACTCAGTCGTTGAGGTCACCTCCGCCGCCGCGGTCGCCTGGCAGTTCGCCGCCCGCGATCATGGCCGCCGGCAGGCCCGCGAGCGCACCGCACTGCGCCTCATCGCCGTATCGTTCTTCGCCTTGGCCGTGTTCGTGATCGTCGACGCCGCCCGCGCAATGGCCGGCGGCGCCGCGGCTGAGCCTTCCCGGGTCGGCATCGTGCTCGCCGCCGTCTCACTCGTGGTCATGCCTGTCCTGTCCGTCGCGCAACGCCAGGTTGGTCGGCAACTCGGCTCAGCCTCAGCCGTGGCCGACTCCAAACAGACCCTCTTGTGCACCTATCTGTCCGGCGTGCTGCTATTCGGCTTGATCGCCAACGCAACGCTCAGCTGGACGTGGGCCGACCCCATCGCCGGACTAGTCATCGCCGCGGTCGCGGTCCGCGAAGGCTACGACGCCTGGCGCGGCAACACCTGCTGCACACGTGTCTCGATTGACAACACCCACGATCTCTGCGCCCCAGATTGCGACTGCTGCAGCTAGCCGGGGCATCTCCGGCCAGCTGGCGGCACCCGCCTCGAAGTCACGGCGCAGCGCTTGACGGCCGACCAACCCGAGCCGAATCGTGCGCCAATCTCAAAATTTGAACTGCGCCAAGGCCTTGACGCAAACAGCCGACAACAGCGGGCTTTCTAGCCAGACCTGGCAGATCGGCTCCTCCGCTCGAACCCACGGGAGAGCCGCAGAACAGCAACGTGGAAGATGGCGCA
>Ga0068860_100004326_pt1 | contig 14515 bp, 7 predicted proteins | sample KBSSwiS32_FD_66597 | JGI IMG/M metagenome (GOLD analysis project Ga0068860, IMG submission 66597) | Switchgrass rhizosphere microbial communities from Kellogg Biological Station, Michigan, USA - KBS Switchgrass S3-2 | ecosystem: Host-associated > Plants > Roots > Rhizosphere > Soil ... | reverse complement strand
CCGAACGAACGGACCGATCGCCGAGAATGTGACCGTCAACAAGCCGTTGAGCCTCGTTGCCGGCGCCGGGTTTCGCCCGGTGATCGCGCCGACTTACGGCATCACAGCCTATTACGGCCCGGGTGCCGGCATCGCCTGGACGATGTTGTTCGACGGCCTGACGTTCGCGCAGGGCGGGATCGGCATACGTTCCTACAGCGGCGACGCGAACGTCACGTTTCGCAATCTCGACGTTTACGCGACCACCTACTCATACGTCGGCGGCGCGATCGGCATCGACAACTTCGGAGCAGGCCACCTCACCTTCGAGATGGCGCGCAATCGCGTACGCACGAACGAGAGCCTCGGCGTCGCGGCCATCGCGGTCGGTTCTTCGGCCGGCAGCATCTTCGAAGGCAGCATCCATGACAATCGCCTCCTGGCGAGCGGCACGTCCGCCGCCACGGCAATCCAGCTGATCGGCACGCAGGCGGCGGCGCCGTCCATTGCGGTCTACTCGAACCAGGTCAGCGGCCATTTCGGCACCGGCCTGATCCTCTGGCCCGGTGGCCAGTCGAATGCAGCGATCGTCGACAACGCATTCAGCACGACGCTGCCGAACCAGGGCCAGGGCGTTTCGCTCGTGTTCGGCGGCGGCGCAACGTTCGATGCCGCCGTATTCAACAACACGGCCGTCAATTTCTCGCAGGGACTGTTCATCAACGGCCCGATCACCGGACGCATGGCCAACAATATCGTCGCCTACAGCAGCGGTCAGGGCATCAAGCGCCAGACGTCGACGATGCCGGAAGATCACACCATCTTCTTTGCGAACGGCGTGGCGCAGGGGTCGCTCGGCAGCGGTTCGGTTGTCGCCGATCCGAAGTTCCGCCGCGGCAAGGACGACATTCGCATCGCGGCTGGATCGCCGGCGATCGACGCGGCTGACAGCCCCGCGCTGAATGCGCTGATCACAGGCAACAGCTTGCCGGCGATCGACGCCGACGGGCTGCGCCGCTTCAAGGGAGCGGCCAGCCTCGCCGACATCGGCGCGTTCGAATTCGGCGATGGCGGCTTGATCGTCAACGCGACGGCCGGCAACGGCGGGGTCATCGACAGCCCGTTGCTCAACAACGACAGCGGCGCTTTGCCGCAGCTGGTGCAGAATCGCAATCCCGACACCTATGTCGCGAGCGCGACCGATCCCGGGCCGACCGGATTCAAGTATGCGAGCAATCGTTTCGGCGTGATCGACGAAGCCGACGGCAGCGGTCCGTTGCCGGGATCGGCATACAACGTGTTCGTGCCGGGCGACGGCGACGGCGTGTTCCTGCACACCTCGGCGGCGGCGTCGAATGTATTCGGCTTCACCACGAGCATCGAGAACAGCTACACCGACGGGCATCCCGAGCGGATCGTGCTGGCGACGCACCGCTCGACGCCGCTGTTCAATCATCCGTACGGCCTGGTCTATGCGTTCGGCGGCTGGTTCATCCAGCAGCTCGATGCCGAGGGCGGCGACCCGGACTTTGCCGACGGCGTCGCGTTCCACATCTATGCGCAGGATCCGAGCCTGAACGCCTTCACCTGGTACGCCGCGGCGACCGCTGCCGGCGTCGCGATCGATCATCCGCTGCTCAACGGCGAGCCGTGCGGCCGCGTCTCCGTCGGCGACGGCAATCTCGATCCGCATCCGATTGCCGTCCGCTACGAGCAGGAGCGCTGGACGATCGTCAACCTGGACGGCTCCGTCGTCCCCGAGGGCGCCGTCTTCCACGTGGTGGTCGACGAAGCCGCCATGCAGTTCTGCCGCTATGACCACATTTTTCACGACGGCGTCGAAGGTTAGAGATCGCTGCGCGCGAAGCGGTTCGTGACCTTCCGCCAAATCGGAAGACAACGCCTCTTCACGATCGGCTTCTCGAAAAGACCGGCAAGCGTGGCTTCCGGCCTCGGCACATCGATCGCGGTTGAAATCTTCTTGTGATCCCTCTGCCGAGGCCGCCAGTGCCGTTGCGATGACGGACCTGCGCGAAGTCGCAGTGTTGTCCGTCCGGGCGCGCCGGCCGTATCGCGTTACGGCTGCAGCACGATCTTGCCGAAATGGCGCCCGCTTTCCAGGTACGCATGCGCGGCCGCCGCGTCGGCCAAGGGAAACGTGCGGTCGATGATCGCGCGGACCTTGCCCGACGCGATCCACGGCCAGACCACGCGTTCGACTTCAGCCGCGAGCCGGGCTTTTTCGTCGGCGCTGCGCGGGCGCAGGGTCGAGCCGGTGATGAGCGCGCGCTTCATCATCAGCTGCCGCACCGGTACTTCGAGCGCGGCTCCGCCGAGTGCCGCAATGTATACGATGCGGCCGCCGGTCTTCAGGGCATCGAGCGTCGCGGACAGGTAGGGCGCTCCGACCATGTCGAGCGCAACGTCGATGCCGCCGGCGGACTTCGCCGCTGCGCCGAAGTCGGCGTTCGTCGTGTCGACCGTGACGTCGGCGCCGAGTGCGCGCGCCTGCGCGGCCTTGTCGGCGCCGCGTGCCGTCGCGACGACGTTCGCGCCGGCCGCTTTCGCCATCTGGATCGCGGCCACGCCGATGCCCGAGGTCGCGCCGTGCACGAGCAGCGTCTCGCCGGCTTTCAGCGCGCCATGCTCGAACACGTTTGCGTAGACCGTGAACACCGTCTCCGGCAACGCCGCGGCGGCGACCGGATCGAGAATCGCCGGCAGCGCATGGCGCGCATCGGCACAGGCGTATTCGGCATAACCGCCGCCGCCGAGCAGCGCACAGACACGATCGCCTTCGCGCCAGCGCCCCGCGGCGATCACGACTTCGCCGGCCACTTCCAGGCCCAGCGTTTCCGGCGCTCCGGGCGGCGGTGGATAGTTGCCGCCGCGTTGCAGCAGGTCCGGACGATTGATGCCGGCGGCGCGCACGCGGATCAGGATCTCGCCGCCGCGCGGCTGCGGCAGCGGACATTCGACCACGTGCAACGCGCTCGCCGGTCCCGCACCGCCGCGGACAGCGATGGCGCGCATGGTTTCCGGCAGCGACTTCGCGCTCGACATGTGCCGCATGCTCCCAGGTCTTCGATATGCATCGGCCATAAGGGCCTCGCGCAAGCGTAGCCGATACCCGGTGTGCCCGGTACCCGACACGGCCGAGTAGATGTGTCGAGGAGGATGCGGCGGCCGCGCAGAATCGGATCGAGCGCTCGCAACGGCGCCGCGGTCCGCGCGCCGTTGCGCCGCGGGCGCGTTGCACTCGGGAACGCGCACAGCGATCCGTCGAGCCCGGCGGCGCTGACCAGGCCGTCGGCAACGGTTGGGCCCGCGCCGGCACGACAAACTGAACAAATGCAATTTGTCCGCACGGCGCACTCGACACGGGCGTCCGCCGGGTCTATCGTGGTGTTCCGGTCGTGCCGAACCAACAATCGGCCCGGAGTGGCTGACGATGACCGGTCGCAGGAACGCCTGCCGCTGACCGATACGCGCCCGCGTATCCGCCGGCCCCAGACGCGCGAGCAAGGGGGATCCATGAACTGACGTGCGCGAATCGCGAGACGCCGCCGGCGGCCTGCCGGGCGGAGGGCGAGCGCGTGCGCCGAGGATCGAAAGCGAACCACGGCTTCCGAAGGGGGAATCCATGAAGACGCTGTTGCCGGTGCTGGCCGCAACTCTGATCGGCGCGAGCGCGATTGCGCGCGCCGCCTGCATGTCCGACACGACACAAGCCGATTTTCAGATCGGCGTTGCCCGCAACGTCGACGTCAACATCAGCCCGGGCAATGCCGTGTTGACGAAAAGCTTCGCCGTCGACCAGGAAAACACGATCACCAGCACTTTCGGCACTCCATTCAATACCACGGCGTGGGTCGGGCAGTCGTTCACGCCGGCGCTGTCCGGTCGCCTGACGCGCGTCGATTTGAACCTGTTCTGCAGTTTCTGTTCGGGTACGCCGCCCAGCATTCTGGTCGGCGTGCGCGCGACCAGCGCCGGATTGCCGATCGGGCCGGACCTCGCCACGGCGACGATTCCAACGATCGCCATCAGCGGCCAGGCGTTCTACCCGGCGATCTTCGCAACGCCGGCGACGCTGACTGCCGGCACGCAATACGCGCTGGTGGTGCGCCCGTCGACCAATCCGGCGAGCGGCAAGATCGGCCTGGACCGCGCCGGCACGAATTCCGCCGGTGACGATGTCTATGCCGGCGGCGCGCTGCTCAACAGCGCCAACGGCGGCGCGACCTGGATCGTGCAGACGTACAACAGTTCGGATCCGACCAAGACGACGGGCGACGCGGCTTTCATAACCTACATCCACGGCGGCTACGCATCGAGCGGAAACTTCAGCGGCGCGACGCGCGACAGCAACCCGCCCACCGGCGCGATGACGATGTGGTCGTCGCTGGCGTGGACCGCGACGGTGCCGTCCGGCAGCGCGCTGGCGTTCCAGGTCGCCGGCAGCGACTCCGATGCCGGGCCGTTCAATTTCGTCGGACCGGATGGCACGGCCGCAACGTTCTTCAGCACGAGCGGCGTCGGCTTGAGCGCGTTCAACGGCAAGCGCTATCTGCAATACCGCGCCTACCTCAGCAGCAGCACCGGCACGGCGACACCGACGCTCGCCGACGCGACGGTCTGTTTCGATGCGGCCGCGGCGGCCGACCTTTCCGTCGGCATCAGCGACGGCGTCGTCCACGCGACGCCCGGCGGCAGCGTCACCTACACGCTCGTCGCGACGAATACCGGGCCGGCCGCGGTTACCGGGGCTGCGGTCGTCGATGCGTTTCCGCCGGCGCTGACCTGCACCTGGAGCTGCGCGGTCACCGGCAGCGGCAGCTGCACGGTCGCCGGCTGGGGCAACATCGACGACATCGTCAACCTCGGCAGCGGCTCGATCGCCACGTACACGGCGCAATGCTGGGTGTCGACCGCGGCAACCAGCGCACTGGTCAACACGGCGACCATCGCACCGCCGGGCGGCGTCATGGATCCGGACCTGAGCCTCAACGCGGCGACCGACACCAACGCGCTCGATGTGACGACCAATGTCGTGATGGCGCTCGATGACGCGGTCGAGTTCGTCCGCGTGGGCGACGTGCTCGACTATCTGGTTTCGTTGACCAACGAAAACGGTCCCAGCGATGCCGTGGTCAGCGTGCAGGATGTGCTGCCGGCCCAGCTGTCGGCGGGCTCATGGCTGTGCCTGGGCAGCGGCACGGCGACCTGCAACGACGGCAGCGGCAATACGCTCGGCGATACGGCGACGGTGCCGGCCGGCGGCAGAGTCGACTACCTGTATTCGGCGACGTTGATCGGCGAGAACGCGAACGGCGAGGTCGGCAACCTGGCGTCCGCGTTTCTGCAACTCGGAACCAACCTGCCTTCGTCGAACATCAGCGCTACGCACACGGATACCGTCGTCGTGTTCCGCAGCACGTTCGAAGCGCCGCCCGCGGAAGTGGCGCAGCTGCCGGCCGCGGCGGGCACGACCGAACAGTCGATCGAACTCGGCATCGATGCGGGCCGCCTGGCGCGGCTCGGTTTCCGGCCGCAGACGATTGCGACCGGACGCGCCGCGGATGGCCGCGCGCTGTTCGCGATACAGCTGGTGCGCCGCGGCGCGCAAGTCGCGATGCGCTCGCTGCTCGTTGCGGGCGAGCATGAGCGCTCCGCGTCGGCGTGGCGGCGCGTCGACCTCGGAGCGCACCGCATGACGCTGGTCTGGCATCGCGCGACGGCAGGCGCGCGCGACGGGTTCCTCGCCGTCGGTACCGGCAACGCGCGCATCGACTTCGGCAGCCACGGCGTCGACGCCGCAGCGGCGCGTCTGGAGATCACGCGGGCCGACGGCATTCCGTGGCTCGCGATTATCGCGGACTAGAGATGGAGTGCTGTTCGGGGAATGCGTAGAGCGAACCGTCGAGTCCGGCCGCGATGACCAGGCCGTCGGCAACGGTCGGCCCGGCGACGAAGCCGCTGAGAAACGCGCCGTCCCATTCGGGCATCGACCAGCTCCACAACAGCGTGCCGGTCTTGCGATCGAGCGCGGTCAGCGCGCTCGACTGATGGACCAGCGCCGCATTGCGCCGGCGCCCTGCGGAGACGCCGACGTAGACGTGCGCGTCGGTCAACGCGGGACGATCGAGCACCCAGCCGTTGACGTGCGTGCGCCACAGGTTCGTGCCGGTCTGCGGATCGAAACACGACACGAGGAACAAGTCGCCCGAGCCGATATAGCCGCGACCGTCGCGGAATACCGCCGTCGATTCGATCCACGAGCCCCAGTAGTTCTGCTTCCACAGTTCCGTGCCGCGGTTCGCGTCGATCGCGCGCAGCACCGACCCGCGGTTGCCGACGACGACGATGTCGCCGAGCAGCGCCGGACCGCTGGTGTACTCGGCCGTCTTCTTCAGCGACCAGGCCTCGGCGCCGCTGGCGCGATCGACCGCGACAACCCAGCCGTTCATCGTCGCGAACACGACCTGTGCGCCGTGCAGCGCCGCGCTCGTGCGAATGCGGTCGTTCGACTGCACGCGCCAGACGCGCGCGCCGCCGTCGGCACGCACGGCGTGGAAGCTACCGTCGCCGGCGCCGATATAGACAATGCCGTCGGCGAGCAGCGGCGCCGGACTGTGGCCGTCGTAGTCGAACACCTGCGGGTTCGGCGGGATGCGGCGCACGCGGCCGTCGCCGAGATCGTACTTCCAGACTTCCTTGCCGTCGGCGCGGTTGAGCCGGTACAGGTAGCCGTTGTCGCTGGCGAAGTACAGCGCCTCGTCGGTCGCCAGCGCCGGCCCGTAGATCGGCCGGCCGGCCGGGAAATTCCACAGCGGCGCCCCGTCGGCGAGCTTGACCGCAAATAGCACGCCGTCGGTGTTGCCGACGTAGGCAATGCCGTCGCGCACGACGGGCGCCGCGTAGATTGCACCACCCAGACGTGTGCGCCACCGCGGCGCCGGACCTGCGGGCGGATTCGGCGCGGGCGGCTGTGCCGGCAGCGCGGTGCTGCGATGCATCGGGATCGGATCGTCGATGACGCCGGCGACCACTAGCGTATCGGCATCTTTCAACGTCAGCCGCACATCCTGTGCCCTGATCACGTACTTTCCGTCGCCGTCGGCCTCGGCGTTGCCGAGCGCGATGCCGAACATGTTCGTGATCGGCAGGGTGATCTTCACGGCCAACTCGCCGCGTTCGTTGCGCGTGACCGCAAGCCCCGCCGCCGTGTGATTGTCGGGCGTGCCGATCGACGGATTCAGCCAGTTGCCTTCGATCGATACCGGCGCTGCGCCAAGTGCCGCTGTGGCACTGCCGAGCAGCAGCGTGCCGAGCGCGACGCGAAGCCGCTCGGACCTCTGCGCGAAGCGCCGCGAATTGCCTCGGATCATCGACTCAGTACGCTGCCATCGCACGGATCAGCTTGCGCGACTTCCATTTCAGGAACTCGGACGGGTTCACGCCGAAGCGGCGATGGAACGCGCTGGTGAAATGGCTGTGGCTGGCGAAGCCGACCTGCACGGCGATGTCGCCGATCTCCAGGCCCGTCTCCTCGAGCAGGAACAGGCCCTTGCGCAGGCGCAGTTCCTGCCGGTAGTCGCACAGGCGGAATCCGGTCGCCGAATGGAACAATCGCGACAGGTGCGCCGCCGAACAGTGCAGCTTGTGGGCGAGGTCGGCCAGCGACAGGTCGGTCCAGTACTCGCGCGCGAGCAGTGACTTGGCGTCCTCGATGATCTGCAGGCGGCGGCGGTGGCAGACCGGCCGCGGCCGCCGCCGGCCCTTGCCGGCGCAGCCCCAGAATTCGAGCGCGTCTGCGATGATCGTGCCGGTCAGCTGGGTCACCGCTTCATCGATCTGCAGCGAGTTCATCGGCGCCGACGGATTGGCCGCGTCGGCGAACAGCTTGCGCTGCGCGAAGAACGTTTCCGGTTTCATCGGCGCGAACGAACGCGGAAACAGCCGGCCGCCCGAGCTCTCCAGCTCGGCCAGTTCGCCGTGTGCGTCACGCAGCACCACCGGCGACAGCGCCAGCCAGTCGCACTCGTCGCCTTCGGCACCGATCGCCTCGCGCGAATACGATTCGCCGACGTTGTAGAAGCTGACGTGATTCGGCGTCGCGACTTCCGGCCGCGAGTCGCCGATCTTCATGCGCACGCTGGTGCGATGGAACGCAATATAAGCGCAGGTGTGCGGTCCGCCGCCGAGCACGAACTGCGGATGATCGACCGGGCAGCGGTGGCGCCCGAGGGCGACGCTTCTCGTCTTGCGCAGGACTTGCTCGACCGGCGTGATGTCGATGCGCAATTGTTGCGCATCGCCCGACGCATCGGCGTGGGCGGCGGGCCATTCGGGCCGCCAGGATGCCGGCGCCGCAACGGCGCCGGCAGGCGCGAATCCGCGCAGTTCGTTGGTGATCGTTCGCATCAGCCGCAATCCCGGGAATTCGTATCGAAGGCTGCTGCCAAACTCTTGCTCGTTTGGCGCATGCAGGATTGCGCGCAGGCGACACAAGGGAAACCGATTTGTAACGAGCGGTCGCAGATCAACTACGAACGGTTTCGTCGGAGCATCGAAGGGCCGGCCCGTGCGCCGGCGTCGCGGCGCGCCAAAGCGCGGCGCACGGAGCGTGACGCGGCAGCGGGCGCGCGCGTCGCGGCTCCACGAATTGTTAGGAAATCCGAAGAAGTGATCGGATTTTGTGTAGCAGCCCGCTTGCCCGCATCCCAATACTTCGAGCCGTGAGGGATGCCCGACGAAATCCGGTCGCGCCGTGGTGCGCGGGCGGCGGCGGGCACCGTCCAACCGACGTTGAATCATCGGCCCACAGCCGATCCTTGTAACCGCAGACCTGACAGGGTGGCGAGCGCGTTTCGGATGCGCGCAGTCCCCATCACGAAGGAAAACATCATGACCAGGCTATCGCTCGGACAGGCTATTCGATCCGCACTGCAGCAACGCTATCTCGCCGCCGCCGCAATGGCGGCGCCGGCTTTGTTCTCGGCGGCACAACCGGCCCACGCGCAAACCGCGCCGGACCAGAGGAGCAGCCAGGCCCTCGAAACGATCGTGGTGACCGGCTCGAACATCCGCCGTGTCGACATCGAGACGGCGAACCCGGTGCTGACGATCGACAAGGCGACGATCCAGCAATCGGGCAAGCTCACGCTGGGCGACCTGGTGCAGGACCTTCCCGCAATAACCGGTCCGGTGACCAACCCGCGGGTCAACAACTCCGGCGGCACGGGCGCCTCGACGATCTCACTGCGCGGGCTGGGCTCGACCCGCACGCTGGTGCTGGTCAACGGCCATCGCTATCTGTACGGCGACGTCAACGCGATTCCGGTGACGGCGATCGAACGCGTCGAGGTGCTGACCGACGGTGCGTCGTCGGTGTACGGTTCCGAAGCGGTCGGCGGCGTGGTCAACTTCATCCTGCGCAGCAACTACCAGGGTGCGGAGTTCAGCCTGGACTACGGCATCTCCGACCGCGACGACGGCCAGCGCGAGGGCTATCACTTCACGTTCGGCCAGACCACCGACAAAGGCAGCATCATGGGTGGCGTCGACTTCAACAAGTACGACAAGGTGCTGGCCTCGAACCGCAAGTTCTCGCAGACCGCGATCTACTACTACTACAACGAGCAGCATCCGGCCGGCTCGAGCCGCGCGCCGGGCGGGCAGATCCAGCTGCCGGCGAACCTCAAGGCGCAGTTCGGCTGCGGCACGGTGACCTTGAAGCAGATCGGGTCGGTGACCACGCCGCCGACGCTGAACGATTACCGCTGCTACGTTTCGGCCACCGACTCGTACAACTTCCAGGCCGCCGGCAACGTCGACCTGACCCCGCAGGAACGCTCCAACGGCTGGCTGGTCGGCAACTACAAGCTGACCGACTCGATCGAGACGTACCTGGAGTTCTTCCACAACAAGACCCAGTCGGCGACTTCTCTGGCACCGCAGCCGGTGGACTCGCTGAACAGTCCGCTGGTGATTTCGGCCGACAGCTACTACAACCCGTTCGGTGTCGAGTTCAGCAACAGCGCCAACCGCTTCAAGACGCGCACGATCGGCAACGGCAACCGCATCGGCAATTTCAGCACGACGGTCGATCAGCTGACCGCCGGCTTCAAGGGTCCGTTCGGCGACACCAGCTGGCAGTGGAACATGTACTTCAACTACGGCCACTTCAACCAGCTCAACCACACCAGCGGCTACATCAACCTGAAGAAGCTCGGCGCCGGCCTCGGCCCGTCGTTCCTCGATCCGGACACCAACACGGTCGTGTGCGGCACGCCGGGCAACATCATCGCCGGCTGCGTCCCGTTCGACTTCTTCGACGTGACCGATCCGACCACGGTGGCGGCGCTCAACAATGCCTCCGGCAATACGTTCACGAATCTGGTCTACGTCGAGCGGTCGTGGGTGGCCGAAGCGAATGGCAACCTGTTCGAGCTGCCGGCCGGCATGATGCAGCTGGCGGTCGGCGTGAGCTACCGCAAGCAGTTCGGGCAGACCATCGCCGATGCGATCGAGGTGCCCGATTCGGCCGGCGTGTGCGACATCGGCACCGGCTGCGTGTCGCCGATCGCCGGCGGCTACAACGTCAAGGAAGCGTACGCCGAAGTTCTGATTCCGCTGCTCAAGGAACTGCCATTCGTCCACGCCTTGAACGTGACCATCGGCGACCGCTATTCGAAATACAGCAACTTCGGCAGCACCAACAACACGAAGTTCGCGCTGGAGTACCGGCCGATCGAGGACTTGCTGCTGCGCGCGACCGTGTCGAAGGTGTTCCGCGCGCCGACCATTTCCGACCTGTACCAGGGGGCGACCAGCAACGCGCCGCAGGCAATCGATCCGTGCTACGGCCTGGTCGGCACCAACGCAGCGTGCCAGTTCGTGCCGGGCGACGGCAGCTTCCAGCCGCTCGAGGGACAGACCAGCCAGATCAACGGCGTGCTGCTCGGCGCGGCGGCGGCCGGTTCGCCGCTCGGTCCGGAAAACGGCAAGTCGTTCGACTGGGGTTTCGTCTACGACCCGCACTGGATTCCGGGTCTGTCGGTCAGCGCCGACCTGTGGCGCGTGTACCTCAACAACCAGATCAGCCGCATCACCGCGCAGAACGTGCTGAACCTGTGCTACCTCGCGAACGGCGGTCCGTACTGCGCGCTGATCCATCGCACGGCGGCCGGTCCGTCGCTGGGCCAGATCAGCTACGTGCAGGAACCGAAGGGCAACCTCGGCCGCCTCGACGTCAAGGGCTTCGATCTCGGCGTCCACTACCGCATTCCGGAAACGCCGATCGGCAACTTCGCGGTCAACTTCCAGAGCACGTATCTCGATCGCTTCGCCGACGATCCAGCGCCGGGCACGCCGGGCGATTTCACCCAGGAATTCGCCGGCCACTACTCGACCGGCGCATCGGCGGTGCCGAACGCGAACTTCTCGCGCTGGAAAGCATTGGCCGGTCTGAACTGGAACCTCGGGCCGTGGAGCGCGGTGTGGACCGTGAAGTACATCGGCAAGTACACGGTCGGTCACGCCAACCTCAACTACAACGAGTCGGCGTGCCAGTCGAACGCGCCGCCGGGATGCGAGCTGAAGTACGGCGCGACCGTGTACCACAACGTCACGGCCGGCTACAACATCGAACCGCTGAACATGCGCGTCGACGTCGGCATCGACAATCTGTCGGACAAGCAGCCGGCATTGCTGTTCCAGAACAACGTGCTCAACGGCAACGTCGATCCGAACACGTTCGACACGGTCGGACGCTTCTACTGGGCCCGAGTCAGCGTGAAGTTCTAGGGTCAGATTCCGAATGCATACCTGCAGATAACAACAGCGTTCGGATCGCTTTCAGCCCCTCCCCCTTGATGGGGGAGGGGTTGGGCAGAGGTGGGACCACATCGATCCAAGCTTCTTGCCGAGGCACCACGCGAGCGACAGCCGAAGCGCCGCCGCAGGCGCGGCAGTTGCCGCAACAAGGTTCATAGATGCAGCGCGACCGCTCGGCGACCTTGTCGCCGCAGTCTTGTCCGGCTTTCAACAATCCGGTTGGGCGGGCCGGCTCAGACGCTGGCCGAGGACTGCGCGGTGGTGGACCGCCGCAGCGGATGCGCGCCGAGGCGCACGCCGCGGAAGAATGCCGACAGACTGATGCCTTCGACACTCTTGAACGCCTTGCACAGCGACGACGACGAGTCGAAGCCGACCGCCGCGGCGATCGCATCGAGCGGCTGCTGCGTCGTACCGAGCAACAGGCGTGCATGCCGTACGCGCACCTGCAGCAGATAGCGATAAGGAGCGACCGCATGGACCTGCTTGAACATGCGGATGAAGTGGAAGCGCGACATCCCGGCGAGGCCGGCCAGATGCTCGCACGACAGCGGCGCGTAGTAGCGCTGATCGATTTCGCTGCGCGCGCGCTGCACGCGCGCCTGGACCGAAGCGGGCGCGACGCCGGCGGATTGCCGCGATTTCTCGCCGTTGCCCGGCGCAGGACGCAGCGCCGGCGCCTCGAACTGTGCCCGGGGCATCGGCTCGGCGGTTGCGCCTGCTGCGGCCAGCGGTTCGAGCCGGCGCACGCACGCGCGCAGGTCGAAGCCGCGCGCCTCGCATTCGGCGACCAGGCGCTCGGGGCAAATCGGCGGCATCGCCCCGGTGTGCCCGACGGTCCGGTGTTCGTCGTGCCAGCGGTAGATCGTGCTCAGCGGCAGGCCAAGGGTCTTGGCCGTGCGCATGCGGCCGTGACGCTGCGCGAGATACAGCGCAAGGTCGACGAATTCGGCGGGATAGCTCAGTCTGACCTGGCGGCGTCGGGACATGGCATCGGCTTCGCATCGTGCAAGTTCCGGCAGGCTAGCCCGCGGCGTGGCGCGGCGCTTTCAGAAAACTGTCCACATGTGTTGCTCCGGGAGCGCTTACGGGCATCCGGGAAATGGACAGATTTTCGATACTGGCGGCTGGTCGGCCAGCACACCGCCCAGACGCTGCGGCTGCTGCGCGCCGGCGCCCGCGATTCGCTAAGATGGCCATCATGAACAGCGCGCTTTCTGCCTTGCCCGAGCCGCGCTTCGTCGCGGCGGCGCCGGCGCCTGCAGTGGCCAAGCCGTTCGCGCCGACGGTCGCGCGCGTGCTGCGCTACTGGGCCTTCGCCGGATTGATGGCGACGGTCATGACGTTGTTCACCGCGTTCCAGACACGCATGCAATTCCTGCTGCGCGGCCAGGAAATGGCCTACTTCGATTCGGTGCTGTGGAGCGCGGTGATCTGGTACGTCTGGGCATTGCTGGCGCCGCTGGCGATCGTGCTGGCGCTGCGCAATCCGGTCGAGAAGGGCTCGGGCCTCGTCAAGGCGCTCGCCTTCCAGGTGCTGTTTGCGGCCTGCTTCATCGGCCTGCACGCGGTCGTCGCCGCGGCGGTCATGCACACCTACCCCGAGCGCTTCGGGCTCGTGCCGGAGTACAACCAGTCGATCATCCAGTTGCTGGCGATGCAGGGTCACTGGGGCGTGATGAGCTACATCGGCTTGATCGCGATGGTCCATGTCGGGATCTGGGTGCGGCGTGCCCAGGACGAGGCGCTGGCCCGGGAGGAACTGCGCACCGAGGCGGCATCGGCGCAGCTGATGGCGCTGGCCCGGCAGATGCAGCCGCACTTCCTGTTCAATGCGCTCAACGCGCTGGTCGCGATGCAGGCCGAAGGCTCGCCCGCGCAGACGTTCACGATCCGGCTGGCCGACATGCTGCGCATGTTGCTGCAGACCGGCGACCGCGCGACCGCGTCGCTGGCCGAGGAGGTTTCGCTGGTGGAGGCTTATCTCGAGATCGAACGCGCGCGACTGGGCTCGCGCCTGCGCACCGACATCCAGGTTGCCCACGTGCTCGGCCAGTGCCGCCTGCCGGCGTTCATCCTGCAGCCGCTGGTCGAAAATGCGATCACCCACAGCATTTCGCGCACGCCCGAGGGCGGCGATATCCAGCTGCGCGCGTGGCACGCCGCCGACGAGATCGTCATCGACATCAGCAATTCCTGCAGTCCCGAGATCGCCGGCCCCGACCCCGTGGAGGGCATGCAGCTCGCGATTCCGAACTGCCGGCGCCGCCTGGCGCTGATGTACGGCGCGGCCGCACGCTTCGAGGCGGGCTTCCTGACCCGCAACCTTTTCCGCGCTTCGATCATCCTACCGGGGAACGCTTCCGCGGTTGCACAGCCGGCATGAGACGACTTGGCGTCCTGGTGGTCGAAGACGAGGAGCTCGCGCGCGAGCGGTTGGCGCGGCTGGTCGGCGAGCACGCCGACTTCACGCTGGTCGGCGCGTGCGGCAATTGCGACGATGCCAGCCAGGTGATCGCCGGCGGCGGCGTCGACATCCTGCTGCTCGATATCCAGATGCCCGGAATCAGCGGTCTGGATTTTTCCGCGCGGCTCAACGAGGACACTGCCGCGTGTCCGGTGGTCGTTTTCATCACTGCGTACAAGCGCTACGCATTCGACGCGTTCAAGGTCCGCGCGGCCGACTATCTGCTCA
>Ga0068860_100004324_pt1 | contig 14519 bp, 11 predicted proteins | sample KBSSwiS32_FD_66597 | JGI IMG/M metagenome (GOLD analysis project Ga0068860, IMG submission 66597) | Switchgrass rhizosphere microbial communities from Kellogg Biological Station, Michigan, USA - KBS Switchgrass S3-2 | ecosystem: Host-associated > Plants > Roots > Rhizosphere > Soil ... | reverse complement strand
CGACTGGGAGCTGTCGACGCTCGGCCATCCGCTCGCCGACTTCAGCTACCACTGCATGTCGTGGCACATCGTCCCCGGCGGCGGCCACGGCGCGCGCGGCATCGGCGGCCTCGACCACGCGGCGCTCGGCATCCCGACCGAGCGCGAGTACGTCCGACGCTACTGCGAGCGCACCGGCCGCGGCGACCCCGACGCGGTCATGGCCGACTGGAACTTCTATCTTGCCTACAACCTGTTCCGTATCGCCGGCATCCTGCAGGGGATCGCCAAGCGGATCGAGGTCGGCACCGCGTCGAGCGCGCAGGCGCGGCAATCGGCGGCCGGCACGCGTCCGCTCGCCGAGATGGGCTGGCGGATCGCGCAGCAGAGCTGATCCGCGCGCGGCTTCTCTTCACCAACGAAAGACCACCATGGACTTCGAATACTCCTCGCGAACGAAGGAACTGCAGGCGCAGCTGCTGCGCTTCATGGACGAGCACATCTATCCCGCCGAGCAGCGCTACGACGCCGAGATGGAGGCCAACACCAAGGCCGGCAAGCGCTGGACGCCGCTGCAGACGATCGAGGAGCTCAAGCCCAAGGCGCGCGCACAGGGGCTGTGGAACCTGTTCCTGCCGCCGACCGCGGGCGGCAAGTCGGCGCAGCACAGCGGCCGCGAGTTCGGCCTCTCGAACCTCGACTACGCGCCGCTCGCCGAGATCATGGGCCGCGTGCCGTGGTCGAGCGAGGTCTTCAACTGCTCGGCGCCCGACACCGGCAACATGGAGACGATCGAGCGCTACGGCTCGGCCGAGCTGAAGAAGCGCTGGCTCGAGCCGCTCCTCGACGGCAAGATCAGGAGCGCCTTCGCGATGACCGAGCCCGCCGTCGCGTCGTCGGACGCGACCAACATCGAGGCGCGCATCGAGAGGAAGGGCGACGAGTACATCATCAACGGCCGCAAGTGGTGGACGAGCGGCGCCGGCGATCCGCGCTGCGCGGTCTACGTCTTCATGGGCAAGACCGACCCCGACGCGCCCAGGCACTCGCAGCAGTCGATGGTCCTCGTCCCCGCCGACGCCAAGGGGATCACGGTGCTGCGTGCGCTCAACGTCTTCGGCTACGACGACGCGCCGCACGGCCACATGGAGGTTCTGTTCGAGAACGTCCGCGTGCCGGTGACGAACATCCTGCTCGGCGAGGGGCGCGGCTTCGAGATCGCGCAGGGCCGCCTCGGCCCCGGCCGCATCCACCACTGCATGCGGCTGGTCGGGCTGGCCGAGCGCTCGCTCGAGCTGATGTGCAGGCGCGCATCGAGCCGGGTCGCGTTCGGCCGCACCGTCGCCGAGCAGGGCGTGACGCGCGAGCGGATCGCCGAGGCGCGCTGCCAGATCGACATGGCGCGCCTCTTGACGCTGAAGGCGGCGTGGATGATGGATGTCGCCGGCAACAAGACGGCGAAGGCCGAGATCGCGATGATCAAGGTCGTCGCGCCGAACATGGCGTGCCGCGTCATCGACTGGGCGATGCAGGTGCACGGCGGCGGCGGCGTCTCCGACGACTTCCCGCTCGCGAGCTTCTATTCCCACGCGCGCACGCTGCGCTTCGCCGACGGTCCCGACGAAGTGCATCGCAACGCGATCGCCAAGGTGGAGCTGGGCAAGCACGCGTAGCGGAACGCGCCGCGCGCAGCGCGGCACATTCCCCGGAGCGACAGGGCCGCTCCCTCCCCAGCTGCGCTCCCGTCGCTGCGGGAGGGAGGAGCGGGCTCCTGCGGAGCCCATTTCTCTACGGTGCGCGCTTTTCCTTCGGCTCGGGCGGCCAGGTCTGCCACGCGGTCGAGGGCGACCAGGTCGTCGCGTGCGGGTCGACCGGCGAGGTCGTGCGGGCGACCCGGCGCGCGGCGGCGCCGGCGATGCCGAACAGCGCGAGCGCGGCGGCGACGTCGTCCTCGTCCGCGCTCTCGAGCTGCAGTCGCAGGTAGAGGCGGCCGCGCAGCGTCATCAGCAGGAACGGCGGCTGCGCGCTCAGCCACGTCGCCGCGGCGCGCTCGAGCGCGTGCGCGAGCGGTCCCTCGAGCCATGCCGTGCCTTCGTGCCGGTGGCTGGCGACGAGCGCGTAGCAGTTGCGCACGATCTGCGACTCGCCGAGCGGAACCTTGGGGAAGACGACGAGCCAGCGCGTCTCCTCGCCCACGCTGTCGTCGAGCGCGGTCTGGTTGCTCTGTGTCGCGAGCGTGAATGCCTCGCTCGCGAGCCGCTCCTTCAGCGAGCGCGTCATGAGCAGCATCTGCAGCTCGGGCGCGACGCCGAGGACCATGCGCATGCGCAGCTCGTGGCCCTCGATGTAGCGGCGCTGCGGCCGACCCCACTCGACCCGCCACGGCGTGCCGTCGAAGCTGCCCTCGAGGGCGAAGCCGTCGCCTTCCTTCTCGCGCTTGTGGACGTAGCCCACGCGCCGCGCCCAACCCGCGATGGCGTCGATCTCGGCGCGCCGCGTCGCGCGCTCGATCAGCGACTTGATCGAGTCGAGCATGGCCGTCTCCGTTGCACTAGAGTGATGCACAGGGCGCGTGCGCGCTCGACCACGACGCGACCCAAAGGCGATGATCGAAGTGTATTCGTGGGCCACGCCCAATGGCCACAAGGTGCACGTGATGCTCGAGGAATGCGGCCTCGAATACCGTGCAATACCCGTCAACATCGGCGCCGGGGAGCAGTTCGCCCCCGAGTTCCTCGCGATCAGTCCGAACAACAAGATCCCGGCGATCGTCGATCCCGACGGCCCCGACGGCCGCCCGATCTCGCTCTTCGAGTCCGGCGCGATCCTGCTCTATCTCGCCGCCAAGACCGGGCGTTTCCTGCCCGCGGACGCGCGCGCGCGCTGGCGCGTGCTCGAGTGGCTGATGTTCCAGATGGGCAGCGTCGGGCCGATGCTCGGCCAGACGCACCACTTCCGCCTCTACGCCCCCGAGAAGCTTCCCTACGCCATCGATCGCTACAGCAACGAGGCGAAGCGCATCTACGGCGTCCTCGACAAGCGGCTCACGGGCCGCGAATGGGTTGCGAGCGACGACTACTCGATCGCCGACATCGCGATCTTCCCGTGGCTGCGCTCGTGGCAGAACCAGGGCATCGACTGGGCTGACTTCCCGCACCTGAAGCGCTGGTTCGATCGCGTCGCCGCGCGTCCCGCCGTGCAGCGCGGCGTCGAGGTGCTCGCCAGCCTGCGCAAGCCCTTTCGCACCGACGCCGAGCGCGAGGTGCTGTTCGGCGCGACGCAGTACGAGCGGCGCTGAGCCGGCGCGCCGCCGGCTACTTGGCGATGCGCGGCTGCACGCACGCGCGCCCTTCGCCGCGCTGCGGCGACCACAGCGTCTTCAGCTTGGCGAGCTCGCCGTCGTAGAACGCGGTCTTCTGCGCGGCGTTGTCCTTCTGCGCCGCGATCGCCTCCGTCTGCGCGCTGATCAGCGCCGAGTTGGAATCGATGTCGCGCCTCAGCTTGGGCGGCAGATTGCCCTTCGGATAGAACTCCGCCTCGTCGCGCAGGCGCTGCCGTTCGGCGAAGAGCTGCTCGAGGCGCGCGTTCGAGACCTTGAGCGTCGCCTCGATCTCGGCCAGCGCCGCGTGCCGGGCGGCGTCGTGCCTGGCCTTGGTGGGATAGCGGTTGAGCAGGCTCTGGTCACTGCGCTGCTGAACCATGCACTCGCGATACTTGTCCATCGCCACGCGATCCTCTTCCTCCTGCTTGGCGATCTCCTCGGGCGTCAAGGGCGCCTTGTAGCAGCGCGGGTCGCTCGCGTCGGTGATCAGCGGGTGGCCCTGTGCATCCTTGCAGGTGCGGATCCCCGACCTCGACGAATCTGCGGCGCCGGCGACGCCGACCAGGGCGCACAGCGCCGCCGCCACGGTGATCGCGCGCATGCTGCGACGCGGATCCCGCCATCGGCTGCGTGCGCCGAAGGGCAACCGGCGTTGCGCGAACGTCTCCATGCGGGCTCTCGGTGCGCAAGCTTAGCCTGAAGCGCGGCGCGCCCTCGCAGCGCGCTGACGAACGGAATGGCCGGGACGCGACCGCGAGCGACTGCGCAAACGGCGTGCGCGGGCTCGTCGGAAGCGAGTGCGTCGCGGACAGGAATCGAACCTGTAACCTGCGGCTTAGAAGGCCGCTGCTCTATCCAGTTGAGCTACCGCGACACTGATCATCGGCGGCCGCCGTGGTCGGGGCGGCGGGATTCGAACTCGCGACCTACTGGTCCCAAACCAGTTGCGCTACCAGGCTGCGCTACGCCCCGAACGGCCGCGATTGTACGAGGCGACCCGCGGCGATCGATACCGTCAGGCGGCCACGTCGGCGGCCTGCGACGACGGCAGCATCAGCATCTTCGAGATCTCGACGCACTGCTGGATGTGCTGCTCGCAGACGTAGCGCAGCGCCGAATAGGTGAGCGCCGCCGAAACGACCTGGCCGGCGACGGGAACGAACTTGGCCGCCTGCTGCGTCGTCAGGCGGACGCCGACGACGCGCAGCGCGTGCATGACGAGGTCGCGGGTGACGATCCTGCCGATGAGCAGGCTCCCGGCCGCCGAGATCGCCTTGTAGACGACGACGCGGCGATCGGGAGCGAGCCGCTCGATCTGCTCGGGCGTGAGTCCGAACGCCTCGTTGATCTCGGGAATGGCGCGGACGAGGACGGCGACGTCGGTCACCCAGTCGACTCCCGGCAGCGGCACGGCGGCGGCGCCGGCGGCGACGAGGGCGCGGCGGCTGACGAGCCGGCGGCAGTGGCGCACGACCGCGTCGATCTCGCGCGTCGTCGCCGGGACGACGGTCCACTCCGAAGTCGCGGGCTTGCGCGCGAAGAGCCGATGCAGCGCCGAGATCGCCATGGTCGTCCGAGTGTCGCTCAGGCGAACGCCTGCGCCCAGATTTTGTCGAGTCGCTTGGCGCTGACCGGCTGCGGCGTCTTCAGCTCCTGCGCGAAGAGGCCGACGCGCAGCTCCTCGAGCCACCAGCCGAAGTCGTCGAGGCGCGGGTCGCGCGCGCCGCGTCGCTCGGCGCGCTTCTTCAGCCAGCGCTGCTCGAGCGGCCGGATCTCGGCCATGCGCTGCTGGTCGCGCGCCGGATCGGCGCGCAGCTTGTCGAGCCGCGCAGTGATCGCCTTCAGGTAGCGCGGCAGGTGCTGCAGACGCGGCCACGGCGTGGCGGCGACGAACCGCTTCGGCACGAGACGGGCGAGCTGCTGCGCGACGTCGTCGACGACCTCCTTCGGCGCGCGCGCATCCTTGAGCTTCTTCAGCACCGCCTGCCATTCGCCGAGAACGACCGCGGCGAGCCGCGCGACTTCCTGCGCGATCAGCACCCAGCGCCCCCGCCCTTCCTCGATGCGGCGCGCAAACGAAGCGGCGTCGCCCGGCAGCGGCTCGGCGAGGAACGCGCGGTCGAGCGCGACCTCGACGATCTGCGCACGCAGCTCGTCGGCGCTGCCGAGCGGCAGGTACGCCATCGCCGTGCGCTGCAGCTCCGGCAGGCTCCTGTCGAACGACTTCAGCGCATCGCGCAGCTGGAGGACGACGAGCCTGCGCAGGCCGGCGCGGTGCTTCTCGCGCGCGACCTCGGGCTCGTCGAAGACCTCGATCTCGACGTCGCCGCCCTTGTCGATCAGCGCCGGATAGCCGACCAGCGTCTGCCCGCCCTTCTTCAGCTCCATCAGCTCGGGCAGCTCGCCGAACGTCCATGCGGTGTACCTGGCGCGCGCCGGTTCCTCGGCGGCCGCGGTCGCCCCGGTCTCGGCACGGGCGGCGGCGTGCGCGGACGCGCGCGCTGCCGCGCCGCCGACAGGCGTCGCAGCGGCCTGCGCGGGCACACGAAGCGCGGCGAGCGCCTGGAACGCGGAGCGCGCTTGCGCACCGAGGCTCGCCTTCAGGCCGGCGAGGTGGCGCGACTCGCCGAGCTGGCGACCGTGCTCGTCGACGACGCGCACGTTCATCGCCAGGTGCAGCGGCAACTGCTCGGGCCTGAAGTCGGCGCTGCGCAACGGCAGCCCGGTGCGTGCGGCGGCGTGCGCGGCGACGGCGTCGACGAGGCTTCCTTCGCCGAACGGCGTCACGGCGACGAACGCCTCGGCGTACTCGGGAAGCGGAACGAGGCGCGAGCGCGGACGCTGCGGCAAGGTCTTGGCGAGCGCGACGACCTTCTCCTTGAGCATGCCGGGCACCAGCCACTGCGCGCGGTCCTCGCTCGCCTGGTTGAGCGCGTAGACCGGCAACGTCACCGTCACGCCGTCGCGTGCGTTGCCCGGCTCGTGCAGGTAGCTCGCCGCGCAGTCGACGCCGCCGAGGCGGATCGTCTTCGGAAACGCCGCGGTCGTGATGCCGGCCGCCTCGTGACGCATCAGCTCCTCGCGCGTCAGCATCAGCAGTCGGGGCTGGCGCTTCACCGCTTCCCGGTACCAGCGCTCCAGACGCTCGCCGCTCGTGACGTCGGCCGGCAGCTCCTGGTCGTAGAACGCGAAGATCAGCGCGTCGTCGACGAGCACGTCCTGGCGACGCGACTTGTGCTCGAGCTCCTCGACCTCTCGGATCAGCTTTCGGTTGGCGGCCATGAACGGCAGCCGCGTCTCCCAGTCGCCGGCGACAAGCGCCTCGCGGATGAAGATCGCGCGCGCCGCCTGCGGATCGACGCTGGCGAAGTCGACCCGCCGGTTGGCGTAGACGACGATGCCGTAGAGCGTCGCTCGCTCGAGCGCGACCACCTGCGCCGCCTTCTTCTCCCAGTGCGGCTCGAGAAGCTGCGTCTTGACGAGATGGCCGGCGAGCGCCGGCAGCCAGCGCGGGTCGATCGCGGCGATGCCGCGCGCGTACAGGCGCGTCGTCTCGACGAGTTCGGCGGCGACGATCCACTTGCCGGGCTTCTTCGACAGGCGCGCGCCGGGATGGCGCCAGAAGCGGATGCCGCGCGCGCCGAGATACGAATCGTCCTCGTCGCTCTTGACGCCGATGTTGCCGAGCAGCCCGGCGAGCATCGACTGGTGGAGCTGCTCGTACGTCGGCGCCGTGGCGTTCAGCCGCCAGCCGTGCTCGGCGGCGACGGTCAGCAGCTGGGCGTGGACGTCGCGCCATTCGCGGACGCGCCGCGGCGAGATGAAGTGCTCGCGCAGCAGTTGCTCGTGCTTGCGCGACGAGAGCCGATGCTCGCCGTGACCGCCGCGCGACTGCTCGAGCCAGCTCCAGAGCTTGACCGTGGCGAGGAACTCCGACCTGTCGTCGTCGAACTTCGCGTGCGCCTGGTCGGCGGCCTGCTGCTGCTCGAGCGGCCGGTCGCGCACGTCCTGGACGCTGAGCGCGCTCGCCACGACGAGCACCTCGCGCAGCGCCTCGCGGCCGCGCGCCTCGAGAATCATCCGCCCGATCCGCGGATCGAGCGGCAGCCGGGCGAGCTCGCGGCCGATCGCCGTCAGCGCGTTGCGCTCGTCGGTCGCGCCGAGCTCGTGCAGCAGCTGCCAGCCGTCGGCGATCGCGCGCCGCGGCGGCGCCTCGACGAACGGGAAGTCCTCGACGCTGCCGAGCCCGAGCGCCTGCATGCGCAGGATGACGCCGGCGAGCGACGAGCGCACGATCTCGGGATCGGTGAACCGGGGCCGCGCCGCGAAATCGGCTTCGTCGAAGAGGCGGATGCAGACGCCGTCGGCGACGCGACCGCAGCGGCCGGCGCGCTGGTTCGCCGATGCCTGGCTCACGGGCTCGATCGGCAGCTGCTCGACCTTGCTGCGGAAGCTGTAGCGCTTGACGCGCGCGGTGCCGGCATCGATGACGAAGCGGATGCCGGGCACCGTCAGCGACGTCTCGGCGACGTTGGTCGCGAGCACGATGCGACGCGCGCTGTGCGGCGCGAACACCTCGTCCTGCTGCTGCTGAGAAAGGCGCGCGAAGAGCGGCAGCACTTCGACGCCCGGCGGGTGGTGCTTGCGCAGCTTCTCGGCAGCGTCGCGGATCTCGCGCTCGCCAGGCAGGAAGACGAGGACGTCGCCCGATCCTGCCGCCTGCGGTCCGCGCCAGAGCTCGTCGACGGCGTCGCAGATCGCGTCGCCCAGATCGTGGTCGCGGCTCTCCTCGAACGGTCGCCAGCGGATCTCGACCGGATAGAGCCGCCCTGACACCTGGATCACCGGCGCCGGACCGCGGGCGCTCGCGAAGTGATCGGCGAAGCGCTCGGCATCGATCGTCGCCGACGTCACGATGACGCGCAGGTCGGGGCGCCGCGGCAGGATCTGCTTCAGCTGGCCGAGCAGGAAGTCGATGTTGAGGCTGCGCTCGTGCGCCTCGTCGACGATGATCGTGTCGTACGCCTTCAGCAGCGGATCGCCCTGCGTCTCCGCGAGCAGGATGCCGTCGGTCATCAGCTTGACGCTCGCGCCCGGCGCCAGGCGGTCCTGGAAGCGGACCTTGTAGCCGACGACCTCGCCGAGCGGCGTCTTCAGCTCTTCGGCGATGCGCCGCGCGACGCTCGACGCCGCGATGCGACGCGGCTGCGTGTGGCCGATCCAGCCGCCGCCGTTGGCGCGGCCGCGGCCGATCGCGAGCGCGATCTTCGGCAGCTGCGTCGTCTTTCCGGAGCCGGTCTCGCCGCTCACGATCGTGACCTGATGCTCGCGCATTGCCGCGGCGATCTCGTCGCGGCGCGCGGAGACGGGCAGCGCTGCGGGGAACTCGATCGTCAAGCCGTTCGTCGTCGTCGGCACGCTCGGGGACTTGTAGGTGGACGGGGGCCGCATCGAACCGATGATTATTTCCGGCGGGGTTGCCCTACTTGTGCCGCGCCCGTCGCCTTGCCAGTATCAAAGACGGCTGCCCGGCGACTGAGATCCCAGCTCTCCGGCCGGCCCCACCCTTCATCACGACAACCACGGAGTTCCGCATGGCTGCCACATCCACTCCCCGCCCGCCCGCTTCCGCCAAGCAGCGTCGGAAGTTCCTCAAGAACGCGGCGACCGCGGTCGGCGCCGCCGGCGCGATGGCGGCACCGGCGATCGTCAAGGCGCAGTCGACCAGCCTGCGCTTCCAGAGCACATGGCCGTCGAAGGATATCTTCCACGAGTACGCGCTCGACTTCGCCAAGAAGGTCAACGACATGACCGGCGGCGAGCTCAAGATCGAGGTACTCCCGGCCGGCGCAGTGGTGCCGGCGTTCGGCCTCCTCGATGCCGTCTCCAAGGGCACGCTCGACGGCGGCCACGGCGTGCTTGGCTACAACTACGGCAAGCAGAACGCGCTGGCGCTCTGGAACTCGGGCCCGGCGTTCGGCATGGACGCGAACATGCTGCTCGCCTGGCACAAGTACGGCGGCGGCAAGGAGCTGCTCGACAAGCTCTATGCGTCGATCGGTGGCAACGTCGTCTCGTTCCTGTACGGCCCGATGGCGACCCAGCCGCTCGGCTGGTTCAAGAAGCCGATTACCAAGACCGAGGACTTCAAGGGGTTGAAGTTCCGTACCAACGGCTTGGCGATCGACCTGTTCACGGCCATGGGCGCGGCAGTCAACGCGCTGCCCGGCGGTGAGATCGTGCCGGCGATGGACCGCGGTCTGCTCGACGGCGCAGAGTTCAACAACGCCACCTCCGACCGGATTCTCGGTTTCCCCGACGTCTCGAAGGTCTGCATGCTGCAGAGCTTCCACCAGAGCGCCGAGACCTTCGAGATCACGTTCAACAAACCGAAGTACGAGGCGCTGCCGGCGAAGATGAAGTCGATCATCGCCTACGCGGTCGAAGCGGCTTCGGCCGACATGTCGTGGAAGCAGGTCGATCGCTACTCGAAGGACTACATCGAGCTGCAGACCAAGGACAAGGTCAAGTTCTACAAGACGCCGGACGCAGTGCTGCAGTCACAGCTGAAGCTGTGGGACGCAATCCTAGAGAAGAAGTCGGCCGAGAACGCGCTCTTCAAGGAGATCGTCGAGTCGCAGAAGGCGTTTGCCGAGCGCGCGGTCAAGTGGGACCAGGACACCTACGTCAACCGGCGGCTGGCGGTGAGCCACTTCTTCGGCGCCAAGGCGAACGAGCCGAAGAAGTCTTGATCGTTTCTCCTTCCGATCGGCCATCCGGGCGCCGCCCGGGTGGCTGATTCGTTTCTGGGCGGCACGACATGCAAAAACTCCTTCTGACGGTCGACAAGATCAGCACCTTCGTCGGCCAGGCGTTCTCCTGGCTGATCGTCGCGCTCACGCTGATGATCAGCTGGGAGGTCTTCTCGCGCTACGCGCTCGACCACCCGCACTCGTGGGCGTTCGACGTCATGATCATCATGTACGGGACGCTGTTCATGATGGCCGGCGCATACACGCTCGCCAAATCGGGCCACGTACGGGGCGACGTGCTGTACGGGTTCTTCGAGCCGCGCACCCAGGCGACGATCGACCTGATCCTCTACGTCATCTTCTTCATCCCCGGCGTGTTCGCGCTGACGTACGCCGGCTACTACTTCGCCGCCGAGTCCTGGGCGATCCACGAAAGCTCGAACATCACGGCGGAAGGCCCGCCGATCTATCCGTTCAAGACCGTCCTGCCGCTCGCCGGGATCTTCCTGCTCGCACAGGGCGTGGTCGAGATCATCCGCTGCGTCATCTGCATCCGCCAGGGACAGTGGCCTTCGCGCGAAGAGGACGTCCAGGAGGTCGACGTCGACAAGCTGAAGGAGATGGTGCACGTCAAGGACGCCGACATCGCCAAGCTCGACGAGGTCGTCGTGTCGCAAGGGAGCACCAAGTGAGAATCCGCAAGGAACTGTGGTTCGGCTTCTCGCTGATGGCGATCATCCTGATCGCGGTCGTGGTGCTCACGCCCTGGTCGGGCTTCATCGACGGCCACCTCGGTCACGACGACCTGGGCGCCCTCGGCCTGCTGATGCTCGCGCTGATCGTCGTCGCGATCATGCTGGGCTTTCCGACCGCGTTCACGCTGATGGGGATGGGCGTGTTCTTCGGCTGGCTCGCCTATCGCAGCGTCAATCCCGCGTTGGCCAACCAGCAGATCCTCGACCTCATGGTGCAGCGTGCGTACTCGGTGATGTCGAACGACGTGCTGATCGCAATTCCGCTGTTCGTGTTCATGGGCTATCTGGTCGAGCGCGCCAACCTGATCGAGAAGCTCTTCAAAAGCCTGCACCTCGCGCTGGCGCGCCTGCCCGGTGCGCTCGCCGTCGCGACCATCGTCACCTGCGCGATCTTCGCCACCGCGACCGGAATCGTCGGCGCCGTCGTGACCCTCATGGGGTTGCTTGCTTTCCCCGCGATGCTGCGTGCCCGCTACAGCGTGCAGCTGTCCGCAGGTGCCGTCACGGCGGGAGGATGCCTGGGGATCCTGATCCCTCCGTCCGTCCTCCTGATCGTCTACGGCGCGACCGCCGGCGTGTCGGTGGTCAAGTTGTACGCCGGCGCGTTCTTTCCGGGAATCATGCTCGCCGGTCTCTACGTGGTCTACGTGATCGTTCTCGCCAAGCTGAAGCCGCACCTCGCGCCGCCTCTCGCCGCGGAAGAGCGCCACGTCGATCTCCCGCCGCTCTCGCAGTCGCTGAGCACCGGACGTCGCAACGCCATCGCCGGACTCTGGGGCGCCATGCGCGCGCCGGGCCTCTCGAAGCGTGCGGTCGCCAGCCAGCTGTTCGTCTCGGCGCTTCCGGCGCTCGCGATCGTCGCGCTGCTCATCGTCCTGTACGGCGGTGCAACTGCGCCGCCCAAAGCGGTCGATACGACCGGGCTTGTCCAGGCCGGGGGCGGCATCGTCGCCGAGGAGGAGGCACCGATGTCCGGCCTCGCCGAGCCGCCCGCCGAAGGCGCGGCGGACGCCACCTCGCTGCAGGAGCCGCCGGCTGAAGGCGCCGCCTCGGCGGCGGCAGCGACACCGAGCGTCGCTGCGCCGGCGACGAGGCCCTCGGCGCCCGCGGCGATTCCTGCGCCGGCGGCTGAGCCGAAAAGCGTTCCGGCACCGCTCTGGTTCTGGATCACGCTCGCAACCGGCCTTGTCGGCGTGGTGCTCGTCTGCTGGCTGATGAGCTGGCAGCGGCTCGAGATCTTCAAGATGCTACTGACGTCGTTCTTCCCGCTCGCGATCATGATCGTCGCGGTGCTCGGCTCGATCGTCTTCGGTCTGGCAACACCGGGCGAAGCGGCAGCGGTCGGCGCTTTCGGTGGCCTGCTGCTCGCGGCCGTCTACCGCTACATCGCGGTCAGGCAGGCGGCGTTTCCGAATCCGGTGATGGCGACGGCCCGCGACCTCGGTGGCATCCTCAAGGAATCGTCGTTCTTGACAGCGAAGACGAGCGCCATGGTGTGCTGGCTCTTCGTCGGCTCCTCGATCTTCTCCGCGTCGTTCGCGTTGCTCGGCGGCCAGGAGCTCATCGAGCGCTGGGTGCTCTCGCTCGGCCTCACCACCGTGCAGTTCATGCTGCTGTCGCAGTTCATCATCTTCATCCTCGGCTGGCCGCTCGAGTGGACCGAGATCATCGTGATCTTCATGCCGATCTTCATTCCGCTGCTGGCGAAGTTCGGCGTCGATCCCCTCTTCTTCGGCCTGCTGGTCGCGCTCAACCTGCAGACGGCGTTCCTGTCGCCGCCGGTCGCGATGGCGGCGTTCTATCTCAAGGGCGTCGCGCCGCGACACGTCACGCTCAATCAGATCTTCGCCGGCATGATGCCGTTCATGGGCATCCAGGTGATCGCGATCCTGCTGCTCTACGTGTTCCCGCAGATCGGCCTTTGGCTGCCGGAGCTGCTCTACAAGTAGCACGCCTGGCTCGAGCGCCCCGCCGCGGGGCACGTGCCAGAATTGCGCCCGCTCATCGGCTCGCCGCACGTCTTGAATCTCGTCTTTCCGCACACGTTCGTGCCGTGGTTCCGCACGGTCGCGCCGTACATCCACGCCTACCACGGCAAGACATTCGTGGTCGCGATCGCCGGCGAGCTGATCGCCGCCGGCAAGCTGGCGTCGTTCGCGCAGGACCTCGCGATCCTGCAGGCGATGGGCATCAGGATCGTCCTCGTCCACGGCTTCCGGCCGCAGGTCAACGAACAGCTCAGCTCGAAGGGCCACACCTCGCGCTTCAGCCACGGCATGCGGATCACCGATCCGGTCGCGCTCGACAGCGCCCAGGAGGCGGCGGGGCAACTGCGCTTCGAGATCGAGGCGGCGTTCTCGCAAGGCCTGCCGAACACGCCGATGGCCAACGCGATCGTGCGCGTCGTCTCCGGCAACTTCCTCACCGCGCAGCCGGTCGGCGTCGTCGACGGCGTCGACTTCATGCACAGCGGCGTCGTCCGCAAGGTCGACGCGGCGGCGATCCGGCGCGCGATCGACTTCGGCGCGGTCGTGCTGCTGTCGCCGTTCGGCTTCTCGCCCACCGGCGAGGCGTTCAACCTGACGATGGAGGACGTCGCGACGAGCACCGCGATCGCGCTGCAGGCCGACAAGCTGCTCTTCGTCACCGAGGTGCGCGGCATCCACGAGAACCTCGCCGATCCCGAGTCGCCGATCGACACCGAGCTCGCGCTCGCCGACGCCGAGAAGATCCTGGCCGCGCTGCCGGCGCCGCAGGCGCCGAGCGACACCGCGTTCTACCTGCGCCACTGCGTGCGGGCGTGCCGCGGCGGCGTCGAGCGCTCGCACATCCTGCCGTTCGCGGTCGACGGCGCGCTGCTGATGGAGGTCTTCACGCACGACGGCATCGGCACGATGGTCGTCGACGAGAAGCTCGAGAGCCTGCGCGAGGCGACCGCCGACGACCTCGGCGGCGTGCTGCAGCTGATCGAACCGTTCGAGCGCGACGGCACGCTCGTCAAGCGCGACCGGACCGAGATCGAGCGCGACATCGGCAACTACACCGTGATCGAGCACGACGGCGTGATCTTCGGCTGTGCCGCGCTCTATCCCTATCCGGAGGCCCGAACCGGCGAAATGGCGGCGCTCACCGTTTCCTCGCAGGTCCAGGGCCAAGGCGACGGCGAGCGGATATTGAAGCGCATCGAGCAGCGCGCCCGCGCGCTCGGTCTCGAAAGTATCTTCGTCCTCACGACCCGCACCATGCACTGGTTCATCAAGCGGGGTTTCGTGCAGGTCGACGCGGACTGGCTCCCGGACGCGCGCAAGCGCAAATACAACTGGGACCGGCGCTCGCAGGTATTCGTCAAGAAACTCGCCTGATCGGGGTATCGGGCTTTACGCGCGGCGCGCCGCGCCGGAGACAGCGATGGCAAGGACCGTGCACTGCGTATATCTCAAGCGGGACGCCGAGGGGCTCGATTTCGCGCCCTATCCCGGCGAGCTCGGCAAGCGCATCTACGCCTCGGTGAGCAAGGAGGGCTGGGCGGCCTGGATGAAGCACCAGACGATGCTCGTCAATGAGAATCGGCTCAATCTCGCCGACCAGCGCGCCCGCCAGTATCTGGCGCGCCAGATGGAGAATTTCTTCTTCGGCGGCGGCGCCGAGCGGCCGAGCGGATACGTGCCGCCGACCGCTTGAATCGCCCTTAGAATTTCGCCGGCGCCGGGC
>Ga0068860_100004321_pt1 | contig 14530 bp, 17 predicted proteins | sample KBSSwiS32_FD_66597 | JGI IMG/M metagenome (GOLD analysis project Ga0068860, IMG submission 66597) | Switchgrass rhizosphere microbial communities from Kellogg Biological Station, Michigan, USA - KBS Switchgrass S3-2 | ecosystem: Host-associated > Plants > Roots > Rhizosphere > Soil ... | reverse complement strand
GACGAGTTGGAAACGACGCGCTTGGCTCGCGGTATATTTGCCCTTTACCCGATGATCGCCAATAATGCCGCGCGAGACCAGCACACCATCATAGGGGGCATAACCGAGGATCTCGTGAGGATACGCATCGTCCCAGTAGGGCTGGCGATCAGCAGGGCTTCGATCGGCGATGAAGTCGAACGCGGGATCCACGTAGTCTAGGCTATCGGCGAAGATGAACTTCATTTTGTCACGCGCGCCAGCTCGCGCTCGAGATGGAACAGGTGATCTGTGAGCTTTGTAATATGCTGCGATGTTGACTGTATCTCATTCCATTCGAGTCCAAGGCCATGCCAGGCCCCTTCCGTCCAACGGCAATGCGGCGCCAAACGGGCAAGCATACTGCGGACGGCTGCAGCCTTGTCGGGTGCCGCATCTGCCCGGAGCATCAATGGGTCCATAAGCGCTCCCATCGCGCGAATACCTGCCGAGTGCATGAGCCTGCTCTCGGTCGGCTGACGCCCCCACGCCTCTGGGAACGTGTCGCGAACTGCGCCCCAATAGAGTAGTAGTGCATCATACATCGCGGCCGTGTCGTTCCCCGAGCCGTTTTGCTTGAACTGACCGAGAGCACCTGCTGCGGTCTTGAGACTGGCTTTCATTGTCTCAATGAGCGCAGTGTCAGTGACGATGCCAGTGCGATCTGATTCACGCTTGATAAGCCCATGGAAGGGCGAATTGGGATCAGTATTTAGCGCTGCGCACAAAGCGCTGGGAAGTTGTTTGGCGGCAAGGTCACGCGGCAATAGAACGCTCACTTCGGGAAGCAGTTCGTTAATCAACGCGGTCGGCAGCGGTTTCACCTTGTTTACGAGAATGAACTGCTCGCGTTGAGTGGTTAACACATCTGACACAAAGCCTACGACTGGCACTGCAATCGCCGAATTTTTGGCCGCGCCGAGCGCGAGCGAGCGTTGCTGCCCATCGACAATCCATGCGGCACGACGGCCCTCAGGATAGATCGGGATGGCGAGTGTGCCAGTCTCGCCAACTTCGGAGGCCTCGCCCGGCGCGCGCCCGCGCGAGCGCGCAAATTCGACCTCTGGGGACAAGGCAAGAATGATCGCATTCGGAAAAAGAACAGGGCCGCTGTCAAGGAAGGCGGTAATCTCTTTCACATGATCGCGGATCTCGCGGCGCTGAAAGCCTTTGAGTTCATTATCATCGCGCCGGATGCGACTGATATCCGCGATCCGATTGATGTCGGCGCCGTAGATAAAAAAGGCGTAGACACCGATGCCATTGCCTTGCTCGGACCGCACCGCACGGATCTTAAGGAATTCCCGAGTAGTCATGCGCGTTCCTCACGCACTTGGCGGGCCAAGGCCGCAAATCGTCCTTGCTCACAGGCAACGCCGAGATCATCACGGAAAAATCGCAGCAGCTTTGATGATCTCCCGCCTGCCGCAGCCCAATGCTGCCGCATCAGGTCAAGCAGTTCGGCATCGTCTCGGCGAATGCGATCGAATTTGGAAGGTATACGCCAATCTGCGAGCGCAACTTCAACGGCGGCTGCATCTTCAGACGCCGATCCTGAGACGCGAAGACCAACAAAGTGGCGCAAAGCGCGGGCCGCGAAGTCGCTACGGGTTCCGCGTATGCTACTGTCCGGACCATCAAGCCGATCATCATAAGGCATGACATTCCCCCGCAGACCCTCTGGAATACGCGACATCGGAGCCCGGGTAAAAAGGCGAAGGCGAGCAAAGCGGTCAATGGGCAAGTCCATGACCTCAGCCGCAACCATTTCGATGTAATTGTCCGAGAGAGACGCCAGGATGGGAGTGTCGTCCGCACCGGCGACCACCCGAAATGGCAATGCGTATGGCGAAACCCGCTGCAATTCACGCCACCAGTCGGCCTTGGGATGAAAACCTCCAATTCGGGCCGATATGCTGTCAGGCGCGCCTTCCAACACAGTGCAGGCATAAGCCGGGATCTGATTTTCTGCGTCGATCAAACCCAGGCCTGCAGACACAACGAACAGGTTCGCATCGAGCGCTTTTGCGGCTTCAATTGCATCCTTAAACGACCGCCCGCCGTAAACTTCCATCGCCGAGTAGCGCGGCACGTCCGCGCGAAGCTGCCGCCCCCATTGCCGAGCCACCTCTCCGACACTTCCATTCACGAGCGAGCTCGCACAAAGCCCCTCGTCGATGGGCTTGCGCTTACGGTTCGTACAGGTTGTAATGACAACGGCCAAAATGAACGCCCTGTTGAGCTAAGTTTGTGAGCACTTATGCTACAGAGTTTTGCATCGAAAGGCTACATTTAATGTCACTACCTGGCACCCAAAATTGGGCGATAAATGCGCCAGCGATTATGCTTGAGGGTTGGCGGTGATCTCGGCGGAGACAGTCTATCGCAGGCAAGAGGGGTTGCTTGAGGCGCTTGAGAGGCGTCGGAGCGACCTAGATCGGTATGCCCGGACTATCGGCGAACTGCATTTGACCAATGTGGCCAGCGATGAAAGCTACCAGCGCCTCTTCAACGGACTTTATGGGGTTCGCCGCAACAAGCCATGGCGGAGCGCTTATTACAATATATTCGAGAACAGAAAGCGAGATACTGAGATCAGCTTTCGCTCTGTGCTTCTCTCAATATTTGAAGAGACTGGAAGAGTCGAAGCATCATTTGCATCTAAGTTAGTGGCCACTATAGATCCCACGAGAGCTATATACGATTCTGTGGTGAGGACGAACTTAGACCTACCCACTCGCATTGGCAAAAATTTGGGTAGGTTTGAAGATTTGGAGAGAGACTACAACGAGATACAGAGGATTTTATCAAATGAAGTCAAGGCACCGGTCTTTAGATTTGTTCGACAGTGCTTTCATCAAAAATTTCCGGACTTAATTCATTTCACTGACATAAAGATTCTTGATCTTCTCATTTGGCAAATCCGCTAATTCAGCTTGAGCACAGCCCAAATGCAAAAGGCAGAGGACGGGGCGTCGACAAATTTGCCGTGGTACTGCTTCGTGTGAAGCGAAGGCCAGTATGCTTGAATCGCGTCAACCGCCACGAAGACCACGAAGATAGTGCTGCACTCTCTCCTCCGTCTTTCGCCGTGGCCGTCGACCTGAACGCAAATCTTCCACGAACCGCGGATCTCCCACGGCCATGCGCCCGAACTTGCTCGGCGGCGTCTTCGTCCGCACCAGATAGGTCTCGATCTGCTCCAGTAACTCCATCGCCGTCCGACTCGCTTTGCCCTTGCGTTCTTGTTTTGTTCATATTAGGAAGGCGTCCTAGAGTCTAGGATGACTTTTCCTAGCGATCGTGGCAGGACAGCGAGTGATGGACGAAGCACGAAGGGCTCTGGACGAGCTCATCCTGGCCAGAAAAGGCTGCACGTACTCAGGGATTTCGCGGCTGCTCGGTCGCAATGTGTCCTATATCCAGCAGTACATTCGCAAGGGCAGCCCGCGGTATCTCGACGAGAGCGATCGCAACATCCTTGCGCGATTCTTCGGCGTGGATGAGCGCATATTGGGCGCCCCGCCCCATCGCAGTTCCCCCGTGGTCGAACTGGTGCAGATCCCGGTTCTGGATGTCGAAGCATCTGCCGGTCACGGCGCACTTGCGGAAATGGAGAACAAAAGCGCGCAGTTCGGCTTCGATGAAGCTTGGCTACGCAAGCTGACCCAGAGCAAGGCGGCGAGCTTGTCCATCATCCACGTTATCGGGGACTCCATGGAGCCAACGCTCAACGATGGGGACGAAGTGATGGTCGATCTTGGCGATGGCCAGGCACGGCTGCGCGACGGGATCTATGTCCTGCGCATGGATGACGCGCTCAGTGTCAAGCGGATCGCAATCGAGCCACAGGGGCGTCGCATTTCAGTGGTGAGCGACAACGCTGCCTATCCAAGCTGGCGCGGCCTCGAACGCCGCGCCATCAACATCGTCGGCCGGGTGCTCTGGTTCGGCCGCAAACTTCAGTAGAGTTTCAAAATGTTCCTGACACTTGCAGCCGCCGTCGTCGCGGCAGGACAAAGCTTCACCTGTACACCGACCCATGTCTGGGACGGCGATGGTCCGATCTGGTGCGCGGAGGGCCCGCATATCCGCATTTCGGGCATTGCTGCGCGCGAGATGGACGGCACCTGCCGGACCAACCAGCCCTGCCCGCCTGCCACCGCACTCCAAGCGCGCGACCGCCTCGTTTCGCTGTTCGGCGGTCCACGCGGGACAATCCCGACAGGGCATGTGATCGTTTCGGCGCCGGCCATGCACTGCCGCTCTGAAGGTTCGGCCGGTGGCTCGCGGACAGCGGCCTGGTGCACCCTTGCCTCGGTCGCCGATCTATCCTGTGCGATGGTGCGCACCGGAACGGTGCTGCGGTGGGACCGCTACTGGAAGAACCACCGTTGCCGCTGAGCGACTGGGAGCTCTGGGCCGGCGCCAACCAGGTTCTCACGGCCCATGGGCATAATGCCCCGCGCCATGTGGCCGAGCAGATCGGCGCTCTTGCCCTCGCCGGTGATCAGGAAGGTGTCCGCACCTGGCAAGAGATCGCAAGACGAATTGCCGACCTGGCAGACCTCAAGGATGCGCCGACGTCCCGGCACTGACCGATACGCCTTCATGCGATCGACAGCGCCCTGACGTACTGGTCAACCGATCGGCGAAAGATCGCCCGGGAAGAGACAGGACTGCCCTTCACCGCGCTTGCCCCCTTCGCCTTCGATTACGAACCCGCGCATGCGCTCGACCAGATGCCGCGCGAGATCGACGCGGGCATTCCTCTGCTGGCGGGGGTCATCGGCATTGAGGCCGCAGAGAACTGGCTCAGGGGCTACTGCAAGCGCCACTTCCAGATGGGTGAGCAGAATATCGTCAGCGATTCGGGGCATAGCCCTATTGAGAACAAATTAAGAACTTAAAGTCAATCTACATGCCTGTTACGTCGGGCCATCAGCCCTCTTGCCATGTCGGTCAGATACCGATTTCGAAGGGCTTGACGATCGAGCGGTCGCGCTCGGGAGGCTCCCGCCCGGGCGCCTGCACCTTATCCGTCTGATTGCCCCTGGCCCGTCCCTGGGCCGCCGCATTGCGGAGCAGATCGACGGTTTCAAGCGCCGAGCGCTTTATGCCAGTGTTGCGTCCGACCGCGGCTTCGAGCCGCGACGCATTGTCAACGAAGAGCGTGAGCCCGTCACGCAATCGGGTGATTGTCACCAGGAACGTCTGCTGGTTCGACAGATTGCGTTCCCGGCTGTCCATGACCGCGATCCCCCGGTCCGAGGTCAATCCCTGCGCCATGTGAGCATTAAGCGCGTAGGCGAGGTCTAGCCTCCGCAACATCGGATCCTCCCTTGCCAGCTCATGCGCGATGCCCATCGATGTCGTCAGTTTAACGGACTTGCTGTCGATCCCGGTAATCCGGGCTTGATCGGCATTGATCAGGCCGCGCTTGTGGTCCGTGTCGGTCCAGCGGATGCGGTCGCCGGCATGGAGTTCAAGAGGCTTCAGCTCGTAGAGCCGCAAGGGGTCATGTTCGCCTTGCGGCCGGAGCTTCCCAGGTCTGAATTCGAATTGCTTGCCCCGCCCGTTTTCGAGGGTGACGCGCTCCCGTTTCGTGTCACTCTCAACCACCCAGTAGGTCCCGCGCGTGAGGCCCTGGGCGCGCTTGTCGCGGTCCACTTCAACCATCATGCCGCGGACATAAGTGCCCGCATACCGCAGCTCCTCGCGCGTCGTGTTGACGCGTGCAAGCACGTCGAGCTTGAGCGCGGGCTGCCCCAGTTCGCCATTGGCCTTGAGACCAGTCTGCACAGCCTCGTTTACCTCGCTGCGCAGTGTGCGCCCCGACGCATAGATAGCGGTACGCTCGCGCTCGGCGGGTGCAAGCGCCAGCCAGGCGGCGGCGGCCTCGATGGCCGCCCCTTCCCCGACCTCGACGACATTGGACCCGAGGTGGCGCAAGGCGTCTTCGATCTGCCCGCCCTGCGCGGCATGCTGGGCAGCCCGCAGTGCCCGGTCACGACCGCGCAAGTTGATGTTCATGATCGCTGTCTCGACGCCAGCCTGCTGCATGACCTCAAAGGGTTTGCCGGCATCGACCGCGCCCAATTGCTTCCTGTCGCCGATACTGGCGAAGCGCGAAAGCTCGAGAAGGTTCGCCAGCTGGACCAGCTTTTCCTTATCGGTGTTGCCGACCATCGAGGCTTCGTCGAGGAGGACCACGGTGCCGCGCAGTTCGCTGCGCGCCGACGCAAGGGCCGTCTTGTCTCCGCCTTCGAGCAGCGCGGCATGACGCTTCAGGAACCGCGCCACGGTCATTGAAGGGATCCCGGTATCGCGTTCCAGCATCTGCACGAGCGTGTTCTGGACGGCGAGCCCTAGGACGGACTTGCCTTCTTCGCGCAAGATGTCGGCCACGGGTTGGAGGACCGTGCTCTTGCCTGCCCCGGCCACCCCTTGGATGGCGACAATCCGGTTACTGGAGGCAAGGAGAAGCCTTCCTGCGGCTTCCTGCCCCTGGTTGAGGGTCATCCCGTATTTGAGCTGGGAAAGCGCCTGAAGGCGTGCGCCTGCCTCGGTAGGGTCGACGATCGGCGGCGCCATTCCGCGCCCTGCTTCAACGGCCGCGACAATCCGTTGCTCGGCCGCAATGGCCCCCGCCGTTGTGACAAGTCCCCGGTCCGCCCCCTTGCCGCGCGCGAGTTCGCCCTGGCGCAGCAGTTGCCCCACCCTGTGCTCGATCTCCGGCATGGCCGCCGGCAATCCGAACCCCAGGGCCACCTTGTAAATGTCGGTGCGGGCAAAGGCTGCTTCGCGTTCAGAGAGGTGGCGCACAGCCGAAGCAACCGCATGGACAGCGGCAATCTCCTTCGGCGATTTTCTGGCAAGATCGCGCGGGACGAGCGGATCGCCGGCGCGCAGCCCCAATCGCTCGGCAAGGGCCTGGGCAATGCCGCGGCCGTGCTCGACCACGTCGCGGACAAACCTGCCGAGCGTTGGCACCCCGCCGATGTCCATGGCAGCCCTGCCATTGGCCCTAGCGATAACCTCGGCGGGGTCGAAACCGATCCGTGCCGCCTGGTCACGCCATTGCTGGCCGAGCGCGCTGCGATCCTCGATCGTCTGCTTTGCCGCGCGCGTCATGAGGTTGGCGGCATTACGCGCGGCCAGGCCCTTGCCATTCATGCCGTCAAGCGCAGCAACGATTTCAGCGCGGCGGGAACTGAAGGCATCGCGGACGTGCCGAGGCACCCCCGCCGCTTCAAAATTGCCATGCTTGCCGATCTCGCCGATTTCGTAACCGAGCTTTTCAACCGAGAGCCGGAAGCGCGCCATGGTCATCGCATTGAGGAGCGTATTGTGCTCCCAGAGCTTGTCATTGCGAAGCGCTCGCCACTTGCCATCAGGCCCTTGGGTCACGTTGGCGACGACGGCATGGATGTGGGCATTGGGCTCCTGGTTGCGGTTGGTGTCGTGCTGGAACAGCGCGACGAGCAGGTTGCCGGTCTGGACGTTCTTCTCTCGCCCACGCACCTCGATGCGGGTTTCAGCGAGGTTCTTTTCCGCCCAGGCAAGCGTCTCCTTCACAGCTGCGGCATAGGCATCGATGATGCGCTTGTCGCCGCCGACAAGCGCGAGAAGCGACCAGCTCTTGGGCATCGAGAAGGTGAGATCTGTCCCGGCGCGGTGCTCGCGCCCATCGCTGCCAACCCGGCTGCCGTCGGGCAGCATTCCCTTGAGCACAGCTTCGAACTGACGCGCATCGACCCGGCCCTCAAGGCCTTGGCGCTCGGCTCCCTTGCCGAACCATTCGCCGGACCGGTCGGCATCGGCGCGGGTGTAGTAGTTGTCCGAGGCGAAGTAATTGGCGGCACCGCTAGCGGTGCGCACATTGGCTACGGAAAGCATGATGTGGGCTCCTCGTGCGGCGCCGCCGTCAGTGGTCAGATATCCATGTCGACATCACCGAAGCCGCGATCATCTTTGGCAGACGGATCAGGCTCGGTGAGGCCATCTTCCAGCATCAGCTTGCGCGCTTCCGCCGCCGCATTGGGTGCTCGCTGTCGCTCCTCGGGAGCCAGCCCGGACCGCGTCCCCACAGGGCGAGGCGCGTCGCTGCGCATGCCATCGCCCTTGGCCGGCTCCTGACCATCGGCTGCCCCGGCCTTGAGCACGCTGTCCTTGGGCATGGCAGGGGCATTTTCCCGAACTTTTGCCGTGTCCGGCTGCTCCGCCTGCGGTGGCCCTTCGGGGGCATCAGGCACACCGGTTCCGGTCCGCACGTCGCGATCAACCACGCTGCCCGGTGCGGTCGCCTGTTCTGGCAATGTCGGTGTCTCATCCTGGACGGGCTTTGCCCTGGCAGAGCGTTCGAGCGCCAGTTCACCCTGCTTGGGGACCACCCGTTTGCCCGCCCCGTCGTCGTTCGCGGAAGGGTGCTCGGAGGCAGAATTTCCATCCTCGGGGAGCCATGGCTTCGGTGGGATCACGGGTGCCGCGCCACCTTCCGGTCCGCCATCGTCGCCGGCTCTGCGAATGAACGGTTCGGCTCGTCTGCGCCGTGTGACGGGCGTCAACTTTACCGGGGCCGCCGGGAACCCGTCGGGGAACTTGATGTAGCCCGAAAGACGCGCGAGGTTCATCAACTGGTCGGGCAGCAGCAGCGGCTCGATGTGCTTGCGCGAGGTCAGGCTGACCGCATCGCGCGCGTTGTTGTAGCCGTAGGTGTAACCCTCCTCCATGTCGCGCACCTGGGTGTGGCCGATGAAATCGGAACACCATGTGGCGGTCTCGCGGTCGGCGGTGCCGAGGATCAGCTTGGTCCTGGCAAGCGATGAAAGGGTCATCGCCATGTTCTCACCGTAGACTTCCTTGAGCTTGGCATAGGCATGGATGCCGGTCACGATCGCGCCGCCGAAATTGCGCGCGGTCTGAAGGCCCTTTTCGAGGGCAGGCAGGCGGTGCAATGCTCCGAGCTCATCGACGAAGAACCAGACGCGCAAGTCCCTGGTCCGATCGAGCGTCATCAGCGTGTTCATCGCCAGATCAAGCCAGACAGTGAGCAGCTGCGAACACACGCTCATGTCAACATATCGGGCCGAGATGAACACCATCGAGCCCGAACCATCGTCCTGCTCAACCCATTGCCGGAGCGAGAAGCGGCGCCCGCTTTGCGGCAAAAGCTTCAGCGCCTTGGCGTTGGCATTGAACACGGCGCGGATCGATTCCGCCATGCGTGCAGCCTCGGGGGCAGTGAGCGGGTCGGCGATCGTACCGCGCATCAGCCGGTGCACCGATGCCAGGTCCGCCGTCATCAGTTTTGACGCCAGCGCCTCGTTGGTCCCCTGTCCGCGCGCGCGCAACTTCAGGCACATTTCGACGAACAACAGGCGCGCGGCGAGTACCCAGAACTGCTCTGACCCACCACCATCGTGCGGCACGAGCGCTTCGGCGGCAGCGGTGAACTCGGCCTCGTCACGGCACTCGTCGAACACGCTCCATCGCGGACAGCGCGCATCGAGCGGGTTGAGGATGACGTCCCGGCTGCTGTCGTAGAAATGCTCGATGAAAGTGCCGGTCAGGTCGAAGATCACCGCACGCTGGCCGCGACTGCGCGCTTCCTCGATCATGTCCGACAGGGCGACCGTCTTGCCCATGCCGGTCGTGCCGATAAGCATCGCATGGCTCTGCTCGAGCCGCCAGGGATAGCTGACCTTAGCCAGCTTCGACGGGCGGTAGGGAAAGACCCTAGCGAGTTCGCCCGGCGTACAGAGCCGCCAGCGCCATCCCATCGCCTGGGCCAGTTCCTTCGCCCATTCGGCAAGGTTGTAGACACGGATTTCGTCAACCAGTTCGGCCAGGGTCACCAGCATGGCGCCGCGCTCGTGCTTGCGCTCCTTGGACTTGCGACCAAAGCGCGCAGCGAACCAGTAGAACAGGGCGAAGGCTGGCAGGAGGGCGAGCGCCGAGCGCCACAAGACGCCATGGAGAATAGCCACCATGTGGCCCCATGCACGTACCACCGGCGGGAAATTTTCGACCATCGCGATGGGGAACTGGACGGTCCCGCCAAAGCCTGTTTCGAGCGCCACCTGCTTGGCGGGATCGAATTCCATGAAGCAGTAGGCAGAGGCATAAAGCCTCATCCACACGAGGTAGGTTTCGTGGTCGGTAAGCCCGCCCGAAAGCATCCACCAAGACATCGACGAAATGACGGCAAGGGCAATGAGCAGCGGTCCCTTGAGCCCGGCGGCAAACATGAAACCGAAGTGGCCGAGGAGCTGGCTGCCGCGCGTGAAGTTGACGAGGTTACGCTTCATGGGAGCCTCCCTCGTCGGGGCTGGCGGTGAGGCCGGCCTGTTTGCACTTGGCGGCAAAGGCCTGGTGGACCCGTTCGCGCAAGGCATGATCCTTGTGTCCGGCGAGAAGGGCATCGACCCCCACCATGGAGAACAGGGACTGGCGATAAAGCCGGCGCAGGAGACCTCGATCGCTCGCTACGGAGATTTCATCTTCGCAGGCCCGAAAGATGACCGAGCGCAGCCATTCGCTGACCGCCAGACCATCGGCCGCAGCAGCAATCCGAACCCGCGCAGCAAGTTCGGAAGTAACATAGACTTGCAGAGATATTGGTCGTGACATTGACCGACTCCTTCAAACGAGGAGCCTGGCCGCACTGCGAAAGTGCTTTCCCGGTTAAATCACAATGAAGAACATGTCAAGAACAAACAGGCCCAGCAATTCCGCTCCTTTCCGCCTCCCCGCCAATCACTTCAATTTGCATAAATGACATTATATCAATGTGATTGAGAAGTGACCGAAGCTATTTTCTCAGCATAATTCATTGGTATCAGGGACTAAATGACCGGCGACATGTCGCGTACGGTGTGCTTGAATTCCCCCCCCTCCAGATAGCTGATCCAGGTGCGGTTCCAGATAATGGATGGAGGGCAAGATGTGCCGTTCCGGCGGGATGGCCTGGCCGCATTTGGCCGCGAATTCACAGCGATTGCCGCGCTGGTCCGCGCTCGCATCCGATGGTATGACAGACCAGCATTTTAGCCCGAATGGGGGTGCAGCGAATGTCCAGCGTCACACTGTCCGCAACGCCCAAGGGCAATGGCTTCCAGGCAACCATCACCTACGCGAACGGTGTCGGGATCAGTTCAGCCGAGTCCTACCCAACGAAAGCCGAAGCCATTTCGGCGGCGGCAATGAAGCTGCTCGATATGCCCGAGCGCCTCGAAGCGTTCGATGCTGCCGGCGCGGACATTTGATGCTGCAGTCACGTGTTCACCCGAACGCCGGTTACGAGACTGCCAAGGGAGCCGAGCAAAAAGAAAGGAGGAAGCCCATGCGTGGACTTCCTCCTCCCGGTAGCGTCAGAATTCATCGTTGAGTTTGCCCGGAACCGTGTCGATCACCCGGTCCATCATGCCCTGCGGCAATGCCCCGTAATCTCCCTCGTCGATAGCGACATAACCCGCCTCTTCATCGGTCAGGATGTACTGTGTGAAGTAGCTGTGAAAGGCCCGGGCATGGGCCTGATCCAGTGCGGCAACATAGGCCGATTGGTCAGCGCGGAAACCGGAATACGAAAGGGCAGCGTTAGCGTTCATGTCAAACCTCCTGATGGTTGATGCTTCGCATCAGGAAGTGTGAGGATGTGGGCGACGGGCCGGGTCAGGGACCGCGTGGCACACGCGGCCGCGAAGCGGCGATGGGGGCAACGATTTTTTCCGGGCTTGCCCGGTAAAAATGGTGGGGCCCCGTCGTCCTTGACGCGGCCCCAAAGCCCGCATCACCATTGGACGTCTGCGAGAGAGACCTCTCCCAACGCTTGCGGGTGCTTCCAGGGCCTGCGCCACAAACCATTTTCCTACAGGACTTCGGGCTGGCAAATGTCACCTCGGAGGGGACCAACGGCCACGAAAAGGAACCCCTATGGCCAGGTCCAAACCGAGTGCGCTCGATGCACTCAAACGACTGCGCGAACAGCGCGAGGAACTTGCCCAGCGTGAAATCAAGCTGCGCGAGGATGCCGCAGACGAACTCGGCAAGCTGCTGATTGAATGCAGCGCGGAAACGCTCGATCCAGGCAAGTTACGCCAGCTCGTGCGGGCGACAATGGCGATCGGGATCGATGCCGCGCTTGAACGAGTAGCAGCGGGCAAGTGACGCCAGGCGGCGGCACGGGGCTCGATGCCGCGTGCCGCCGCTATCGCCAGCCAACACAAAAATGGCCCCGGTGGCTCGCGCCATCGGGGCCATCTTGCGGGGGAGCGCCGGGTTCAGTCTTCGTCGATCGGCGGCGCATCTTCGTTGTTGCCTGAGCGCGGCTTCGAGAGGAAGTCGACCTTGTCGGCGATGATCTCGCAGCCGTAGCGCTTGGCTCCGTCCTTGTCCTCCCACTGGGTGTAGTGGATGCGCCCCTCGACGGTCACCATCTGGCCCTTGCTGCAATACTTGGCGACGTTCTGGCCGAGACCGTTGAAACAGGTGACGCGGTGGAATTCGCTGTCCTTGGCGGTGTAGCCGTTCTCGTCCTTGTAGGTCTTGCCATCCTTGCGGGCGGGACGGTCGGTCACAACCGAGATCGAGGTGATGGTGGTGCCGCCAGTGGTGGTGCGGGTTTCGGGATCGCGGGCGATACGGCCGACGAGGATAACGAGATTGGTCATGGGTTTTCTCCTGATCGAGCAATCCGGGTCCATCCCGGCTGCGAACTGACAGAAGAAGCGGCCACCGGGCGATCGCACCGAAGGGGAACCCGGATCTGGTTCGGGTGGTGCGGGCAGCCGGGCAAAGCCCGGCAACACGGCCGGACCTGATCCGGGTTGCGAACGACAGGGGGTTGATTCAAGGAAGGTTCGCGAAGAGCCGGTATGGCGCCTGGATGAATGGGCAGACACCATGCTCAAGTCTGTGGCTTCGGCCCTGCTTCGCTGTCCCTTACCGCCCCGGCAAACCGACGATCAGATTTCGACCCTGACCGACCTTCCCGCAGCAGGGTGAGACATAGCGACCGGCGACTCACGACCGAGGTCAGACTGCTCCGCGAGCTCTGCCAGGGGATCGTCCAAATGGTGACCCCTCAGCATCCAGGCCTGCGGTGCAATGAGGCGCGCCCAATCGGCAAAGGAGGGGATAGAGCCAAGATCCTCACGAACGTGCTGCTCACCGATGAGGCGGACTGGAACAGTCCGGCCCTCAGCATTGACGATCGTCGCCCCGAACAGGACTTCGAGCATGAAGATGCCCTCGGCATGGTGCCGCAGCGCGCGGTGCCGGGGGTCCGCGAGGATGGCCTTGGACTGGTCGAACCACTGGTGCAGCGGTAGATAGTCGTCGGGCGTGCCGCCCCATTTCCGCAATGAAGACAGGGCGTGATAGTAGCAATGTGCCATGACGCCCTCCCTCACAGCTCAGTGTAGTGCTGGTTGTAGTCGGTGAAGCGCACGTTGCATTCGAGCACGAAGCTCGCTTCCTCAACATCGATTTCGAGCTGTCCGCCCGCACCATCGTTGTTTTCCCACCCTGGGTGGTGGCGCTCGAGGGCAAGATAGGCAAGCGATTCCAGTGCGGCTGGCAGCAGCACGGGATCGGCGCGTCCCGCTTCATCCGGTCGGTCATTCGGGATCGGATCGAGCATCGTTTCGGGACAAGCCAGCGTGGCATCGGTAGCATCAAGGCAGACGATCTCCTCGACCGCGCCGCTGTCTCCGGACCCGTCGAACCGGATCTCGACTTTCGCGATCCCAGCCTGTCGTAAGGCTGGGATGACCGCCAGCTTGAGTTGCTGTAACTCGATTTGAGCCTTTGCTTCGCGCTCGGCCTGGCGCGCTGAAAATTCAGCCAAGGCTGCTTTGAAGTCGGTCATGGATAATCCTCCTGTGCTGTGCAGCCATGCGATCAATCCGCATGACCCACTGACACAGGCGCTTGCCTCCACTCTTCAGCAGCAACGCCAGCGCCGATGAGGCGCTGGCGCGGATGGGCTTGCGCCCTCATTCGCTGCTTGGGGGAACAGCCTTGGGGCTGGTGCCCAGCGGCCCGCGGCGGTCGACGACAGTGATCCGGCGCGTCTTGGCCTCGATTACCAGTCGTTCAAGGACACCATTGCCCGGGAATGCGATGACGTAACGCGGGTCGAGCGAAAGCATGCGCTCGTTGCGCTTGAAGCCCGCACGGGCACCTAGCCGCATATCGAGCGAGAACGTGACCTGAGGGACCTGTCGGCGCTCAGCCCACGACGATGCCAGGCGATCGACGCCCTTGGTGTCGCCGCCATGGACCAGCACCATGTCCGCGACGCGCTCGCGAACCTTGTCGAGGGTTGCCCAGACGTTGTTGGCAAAGGTCAGTGCCTCATCCTCGGTAGCGTGGCGGATACGGCCACCTGCGAAGACGACCGGCATGCCCTCGGGCATTGCCGCACGCCGCTTGGCCTCGGCCCGCGCGCGCATGAAATCACGGCCTTCGACCAGCGCGGAAGTGAGCATGGCGCCATGGTTGAACCGCG
>Ga0068860_100004313_pt1 | contig 14544 bp, 9 predicted proteins | sample KBSSwiS32_FD_66597 | JGI IMG/M metagenome (GOLD analysis project Ga0068860, IMG submission 66597) | Switchgrass rhizosphere microbial communities from Kellogg Biological Station, Michigan, USA - KBS Switchgrass S3-2 | ecosystem: Host-associated > Plants > Roots > Rhizosphere > Soil ... | reverse complement strand
GTTTCCGATAAAATCTTTTTCAATTCACTTCCGGGTATTGCGTCCCCGACATATGGCTGAATGACAGACAATGCTATTTCTTCTTTTGTGTATTGCGAAATATTTTCAATTAGCTTATTCGGAACCGAAGGAATATTTTCAGGAAAATAAAGTCCTTTGTCAGGTGCCTGTCCCCTGATGGTTGCTTCCTTAAAATTTACTTTTTGCGAATCGCCGTTAAGACTGTAGTAGTTCATCTGATGAGCCAGCTTTTGATTTTATTTAAACACTTTTGACTTAGAATCGACGTTTAACAAATTCCTTATTCCTCGTGGACAACGCGGACTCCTTCATGATTAATTGTAGTAACATACAAATGATGAGCGAGGCCGATTCGATCGTATATTCCATTCATAACTTTTCTTACTTCCTCTGCGGTTGCCTGATCCTTGCTCAACATGAAAATGGACGGACCCGATCCTGATATACCGCCACCAAGTGCTCCTGCATTTTTGCACTGTTGTTTTATTTCGTCAAATCCGGGAATGAGCATACTGCGAACCGGTTCTATGATGACATCTTCCATTGATCGTCCAATCAGGTCAAGATCATTTTTTATAAATCCTGCGACTAGCCCACCAATATTGCCCCATTGCCGGATGGCGTCCTTCAATAACACTTCTTTCCGAAGAATTTGTCGCGCGTCAGATGTTCTTACTTCGATTTGCGGATGTACAACTGTTACATACAAAGAGGGACAAGGAATCGGTACAATATCCAAAGGGAAAATTGATCTTATCAAAGTAACTCCACCGTAGATGCAGGGAGAAATATTATCTGCATGCTTTACACCCGACGCCACTTTTTCACCAAACATTGCAAATCGAACCATTTCCTCTTTGGAATAAATATTGCCGAGTAAATGATTTGCTGCAACGACTGCTCCTGCTGCACTCGCTGCACTTGATCCGATTCCACTTCCTGGTTTTATTTGTTTACTGATGATCACTTCAAATCCAATAGGCTCTTTCAATTCTTCGAGCATCGCCAGTAATGGAGCACCCGCTGTGTTGAGTGCCGGATCTGCGGGCAGGTTATATCCGTCGGTACTCGACACAATCACTTCTTTTTTGTCGAGCAATTTCACCTGCATCACATCAAACGGTTCTTTCAAACACATTCCAAGAACATCGAAACCGCAAACAAGGTTTGCAACGGTTGCAGGGGCATGTATTGTAACTTTTTTCATTTGAGATGTCGAGTTTATTCCTTATTTATGCACTTGCTGCGCGTATAATATCGGCAAACACTCCGGACGCAGTTACTTCTGCACCGGCACCTGCGCCTTTCACCACTAACGGTTGTTCAGGATAACGATCAGTGTAAAATAAAACAATGTTATCCTTTCCGTACAAATGAAAAAAGTCATGATTTGAACTTATATGCTGCAGACCGACCGACGCTTTCCCGTTTTCATACTTAGCGACAAACTTTAATTTCTTTCCGGTCGCCGCGGCCTCCTGGTATATTTTTTTGAAATAGTCTTCTTCGATGGACATCGCCTGGTAAAAATCATCAACAGATCCTTTCATACATGACTCGGGCATAAAGCCATTGTTTTGTATTTCTTCCATCTCAATTTTTTCGCCAGCTTCTCTTGCCAGGATCATGATTTTTCTCATCACGTCGGTTCCGCTGAGATCAAGCCGTGGGTCAGGTTCGGTATATCCTTCATCCTGTGCCTGCCTGACTACTTCAGCAAATTTTTTCTCACCGCTGTAATTATTAAAAACGAAATTAAGCGTGCCGCTCAAAACAGCTTCGATTTTACTTATTTTATCCCCGCTTCGTAACAGATCATTCAGCGTTCCGATTACAGGAAGTCCTGCGCCGACATTTGTCTCGAAGAAGAATGGCGAATTATATTCCCTCGAGAGATTTTTTAATTTTTTATAGTACACAAACGGCGACGAACATGCGATTTTATTGCAGGCAACTACCGAAATGCTTTTTTCCAACAAAGCATCGTACACCAACGCGACTTCCTGGTTTGCGGTAATATCGACAAATACTGTATTTCTCAAATTTTTTGATCGTGTGATGGAAACGAATTTTTTCAAATCCATATCCTCCCCTTCCTGTAACAAGTCCCTCCAATCACTGAGGTTGATTCCCTCATCGACAAAAACCATTTTCTTACTATTGGCTAGACCAATTACGCGAACCTGCAATCGTAAATTTTCAAGCAGGTAATTGTATTGTTGTTTAAGTTGGTCGAGTAACCGGCTTCCGACATTACCTGTACCTGTAATAAAAAGATTTAGTTGCTTGTGTGTTGTTTCAAAAAATTCTTCGTGAAGAATATTAATGGCTTTTTTTACGTCTGTGCTCGCGATGACTGCAGAAATGTTTCTTTCTGAAGAACCCTGGGCGATCGCTCTTACATTAACTCCATTTCTTCCCAGCGTCCCGAACATTTTACCGCTAATACCAGGATGGCTTTTCATGTTGTCGCCTACCAATGCAACAATAGTAAGTCCTTGTTCAATTATCAATGGTTCCACTTTTCCATTTTTTATTTCGTGATCGAATGCCCTGTCAACAGTAGCTTTTGCTTTGAGTGCACCGGCTTCTTCAACGCCAACACAAATTGAATGTTCGGAAGATGCCTGCGTGATCAGGATGACATTTATTTTTTCGTTCGATAGTGATTCAAACAATCTTTTTGAAAAGCCGGGAATGCCTACCATTCCACTTCCTTCGAGGCTCAACAATGCGATGCGATTGATACTGGTAATGCCGCGAATACTACTGCCGTTCTTCGAAACAACTTTTTCAATAAGCGTTCCGTTGTCGTGCGGTGCAAAAGTGTTTTTGATCCAGACAGGTATGTTTCTGTCCATGACAGGTTGAATAGTGGGCGGATAAATTACTTTGGCTCCGAAATGGGAAAGCTCCATTGCTTCCTGATATGAAATATTTGGAATTGCCCTTGCATTTGATACAAGTCGGGGATCGGCCGTCATCATTCCCGAAACGTCGGTCCAAATTTCTACGCTATTTGCATGAACGCCCGATGCATAAATTGCGGCCGTATAATCGGAACCACCTCTTCCAAGCGTAGTTGTAACTCCTTTCGCATCTGAGGCAATAAAACCGGGTACGATAAACAATGACTGTTCGCTCGCGCTAAAAAACTCATTCATTTTTCGGAATGTTACTTCAAAATCCACCACTGCATAACCAAATTGCGAATCGGTTGTGATCAATTCCCTGGAATCTTTCCAAATATTCTCTATGCCAAGCGATGTCAGTCGCGCCGACAAGATTTGTGAAGAAAGTAATTCACCATAGCTGACGATTTTATCTAACGTGCGTACTGAAAGTTCACCGAGTAAAAAAATACCGTCGCAAATATCTTCCAGTTCGTTGCAACGTTTCTTTACAAGGCTCAGGGCACTGCTTTGTTGTGTTATCGGAATGAGCGCCTTGACTGTTTCCAGGTGTCTTTGTTCGATTGCCTGCAGTTTTTCCTTAAAGGTCTCGTCTTCTGCTGCGGCCGACATCCCGCATTGAATTAATGCGTCCGTTATACCTCCAAGCGCTGATACAACCACAATTGTTTTGTCTTTTATTACTGCCTCGCTGATGATATTAACGGCTTTGTTGATATTGTCGGCATTTGCAACTGATGTTCCGCCGAATTTTAAAACCTGCATTGATTATAATTTGTTTGAAATAATTTGAATGAGTGCACTTGCAATAAGTGCGGCCGGAGCCCAAGGGATGATATGAAAATGTGTAATCCGCTTTAGCGGATTGTTGTGGTAATTGTAATAGTGGAAATCCCGGAAGCCAGTGTAGCATCTGAAGTAAAGAAAGACACGATATGCTTTGCTAAGTTTGTCACCTTTTGCGATAAGGACTGCAAGGTAATGATTATTGGGAAAAAAATAATGAAAAGGGAAATTATTTTAATAAAAATGAATTATTTTGGGCTCTTCTTTTATTTTATTGCTGCTTGCCATAGCATTTTTAGAAGATCATAAATTGTCGTTATGAGTTACCAGTCATCACCGGGATTGCAGCAATTCAAAAACCTGGTTGGGATCAAGTTTCAACTATATAATAGTCTATTTACTTCCTTGCCATTTCACCGCATTGAAAAAACGGGAATCCTACTTTCTTTATTACTGACCTATTGCGAAGATGGATATAAGAAAAAGCAAAGCCCGGAGCAAATCATCGAGGATTTTTTTCAAAAGCATACAACTTATAACAGTGAAAGGGAAAGAGCCGATATATTATTCAGGTTTGTACAATATGTCGAAAGACAGGTTGTGCTATTCGATTCCCTGGAAGACGCTGCTTTTAAAGAAGTAAATGATATTGGAGGCATTGGTACATTGAAACATTTGTCATCCGAAGTAGTTCAGTATAATAAAGAGCACGAATTAAAGGAGAAGCTGAAAGATTATTCAGTGCGACTTGTTTTAACGGCACATCCAACGCAATTTTATCCCGGAGCGGTATTGGGCATCATCAATGATCTATCACGTGCGGTTGTTGAAAACAATGCGAGCCAAATCAACATGTACATGCAGCAACTTGGGAAAACGCCGTTTTTGAAAAAACAGAAACCAACACCTTTCGACGAAGCAATCAGTTTGATTTGGTATTTAGAAAACGTATTTTATCAATCTGCAGGTCGCATCCTTGCTTCTTTGAGAAGTCAATTTCCCGAAGCGGTTTCTGAACAAAACTCAATTATCAAAATGGGATTTTGGCCGGGCGGTGACAGAGATGGAAATCCATTCGTGGATGCAGCTACAACATTTAAAGTTGCAGAAGCGCTCCATGGAGCCATCATTAAATGTTACTATCTCGATGTTAGAAAACTAAAACGCCGGCTCACTTTCAAAGGTGTTGATACAATCCTGACTTCACTTGAAGAAAAATTGTACAACAATATTTTTATCCCGGACAGAAAATCGAAACTGGACAGCCAGGAAATTATTGCATCGCTAAAACAGATCAGGGAAATTTTGATTTACCAGCATAACAGTTTATTCCTTCACCTCGTTGACAATCTCATCAGTAAAGTATATGTCTTCGGATTGCATTTTGCAACGCTGGACATCAGGCAGGAAAGTTCAGTGCATGGAAGAGTTTTGCAAGCCGTTGCAGAAAAAGAAAAACTATTGCCGGCAAATTATCTTGCACTTTCGCCTGCTGAAAAAATGGATATTCTTGCAAATGCAAGTGGAAATGCAGATGCGTCGTTATACCAGGACAATCTTGTAAAGGATACATTGGAAACAACATCGGTAGTAAGAAAAATACAAGATGTCAACGGTAAAGAAGGATGCAACAGATATATCATCAGTCAATGCAATAGTGCAGTCAATGTTATGGAAGTATTTGCACTGTTTATGTTGACCGGATGGAAAAAGGACGACTTAAATATTGATATTGTTCCTCTCTTTGAAACGGTTGACGATTTGCAACGTGCGGATGAAATCATGAAAGAGTTATATGAAAATCCGACATATAACGAACATTTGAAGCGCAGAAATTTTACGCAAACGATCATGGTTGGTTTTTCTGACGGCACGAAAGACGGTGGATACCTGATGGCGAACTGGGGCATATATAAAGCAAAGGAACAGTTGACAAAAATTTCAAAGCAATATGGAATTGATGTAGTGTTTTTTGACGGACGAGGCGGACCGCCTGCACGTGGTGGTGGGAAAACGCATAAGTTCTATGCGTCCATGGGAAAAAATATTGCGAACAAAGAAATTCAACTTACCATCCAAGGACAAACGGTTAGTTCAAACTTTGGGACGGTTGACTCTGCTCAATACAACATTGAACAACTCATACACGCCGGAATTTCCAACGATCTGTTTTCGTCAAGAAAAGTTACGCTGAAGGAATCGGAAGAAGAATTATTTGAGGAGATGGCAAACGCAAGTTTTGAAAGTTACACTGCGTTAAAAAATCATCCCAACTTCATGCAGTATTTGAATGAAGTGAGTCCACTGCAATTTTACAGCGAAACGAATATTGGAAGCCGGCCAAGCAAAAGAAACAATTCAGGTCGATTGGAATTAAAAGATCTTCGGGCTATTCCTTATGTTGGGGCTTGGAGCCAGTTGAAACAAAATGTAACGGGCTATTATGGAGTAGGAACTGCTTTACGATCGATGGAGCAAAAAGGCAAGTGGGCGGAGGTAAAAGAATTGTATACTGGTTCGCTTTATTTTAGAACGCTTCTTGACAATTGCGAAATGGCAATGAAGAAATGTTTTTTTCCCTTAACGGAACATTTTTCGACGCATCCCGTATTCAGCGAGATATGGGGGGAAATTTTTAATGAATTTGAACTTACACAAAAATATCTTTTCAAATTATCCGGCAAACATGAGTTGATGGCCGACTATCCGGTTGAACAGCTGTCGATTCAAATGCGTGAAAGAATTGTATTGCCACTAAGTACGATCCAGCAATACGCAATTACAAAATTTAGGAAAATCGAAAAAGGTTTAGGCAATTCCCCTTTGAAAGATGTTTATGAAAAATTGATTATTCGGTGTTCATTTGGAATTATCAATGCGGCAAGAAATTCAGCTTAATTAAAGAAAATGAGTGAAGCAGGATTGTTGTATAAAAAAATATTTTAAAAAAGTTTTACGGCTGAAAAACGCTTCAAAACGCTCGTCCCACCTGGCAGAACCTGATAATTAGAAATCGATCTCAAACTATTTTTGGCGAACATGAACCGCGTGGCCGAATTTGTAAGAAAAAAAACATATGTAGTATTTTATGAATTAAGTAGTTGGCTGGTGCAAATTTTGTCACCAATTAAAGGCGCAATAATTTTGTAGAAAAATTATTTAATTCATTTTAAAATCGAATGCATATGCTAAAGTTTGCACCTCTGTTTTTGGTATTCGTAGTTGCATTGGCTATTTATTGTATTTCTGCAACATCGGTCTTTCCCAAAATCTTATTATTCGCGGCGTCCATGTTACTATTTCTTTCATTATTGGATCGCAGCAGAAAATCCAGGATAGTAAGACACTAGCATTTTGCGCCATCAATTGGTAATAAAAAAATAAAACCGTCAAATGACGGTTTTATTTTTTTGAACGCTGTTGTTATCAGGAAGGGATTTTTGTTTTCGTGATTGCGATTGCGGGTTTTGGTTCCAAGGGCAATTCGTAATCCTCGGCAATTTCCGGATACGCGGATGAACCGTGTTCCCATACATCGAGACCACCGGCACCAACTTCGCCTTTTCCTTCGACGCGAAGATTCCAAGGATGCGGCAGTTGTTTGATCACCCACATCATAATTAATGCAACAACAAATGTGGCAGCGGTTATTGTTAAGTTACCGAGTAGCTGCGCCTTAAGAACCGATGTACCTCCTCCATAAAAAAGACCTGCGACCGGACTTGAATTGTCAGCTCCCACAGGACCCGTTGCTCCGAATTTACCTGAAGCAAAGAAACCCAAGCTCCAGGTTCCCCACATACCACATAAACCGTGAACAGGAACAGCTCCAACGGGATCATCAATCCTCAACCACTCGAGCAAATATGTTCCGTACACTACTACGACTCCGGCGATACCTCCTAAACAAATTGCTCCCAATGGATCAACCCAATAACACGGACATGTAATTGCAACAAGTCCTGCGAGAAAACCATTTGTAGTAAAGCCAAGATCAAATTTTCCTTTGGTTGGACCAGTCCAAAGTGCAACCAGCATCGCCATCATTCCCCCGGCGCATGCTGCAAGCGTAGTGTTGGTTGCAACCCTGCCGATACCCTGCATGTCCATTGCGGACAGTGTGCTCCCTGGATTGAATCCATACCATCCGAACCATAGAATAAATCCACCTACGGCGGCGATTGTCAGATTATGAGGCTGCATTGGTCCACCACCGTCTCGCTTGAAAATTCTTCCAAGCCGCGGTCCAAGCACGATAGCGCCCGCAAGTGAAACCATTCCGCCGATAGTATGTACAACGGTTGATCCTGCGAAATCACGGAAACCGGTTCCCAGCGATGGCAAGAAATTGCCTGGGCTTCCCATCAAAGCAAGGAATCCGTCCGGTCCCCACGCCCAATGGCCGATTATCGGATAAATAAATCCGGTCACGCCAATACTATATAAAATATCGCCACGAAAACTTGTTCTGCCGATCATCGCACCCGATGTAATAGTCGAACAGGTGTCTGCAAAAGCGAATTGGAAAATCCAATGAGCAATTACCGGAACGCCGGTGGCTTCGTAGGTATCTGGCGCACCCGAAAGGAAGAACCAATGATACCCGATAAATCCATTGCCGTGGCTGAACATAAATGCATATCCGAATGCCCAGAAAAGCAATCCGCATAAACAAGTATCGAAAATACATTCCAGTAAAACATTTACTGTTTCTCTTTTTCTTGCAAAACCAGCTTCCAACATCACGAAGCCAGGTTGCATTCCAAAAACCAGGAAGGCTGCGACAAGAGTCCAAACTGTGTTAATTGAATTCATCATTGACGTTTCGTGTGGAGTGTATGTCGCTTGCGCATGTACGGGAGTTCCGAATATAATCGCCGGAAGAAAGCCCATGGCGAGTAAGACCAGAAATAACCCAATAATCTTTCCTGCGAACATAGAAAATCCGAAGCGCCATTTGTCAGCCCGGGTCATTTTTGATTTAATAATCATTTCAGGAGAAGACTGCCCGTTAATCTTCTTGGCGAGGAAATGTAGTAGCATTGTCAATCTTTTTTTGGTTAAAAAATGATTGGTTGATTTAATTACAATAGATCGGAAAGGAGGAGTAACCAATAATCATAGAAAGCAATCGAGCAAACAAGCATCAAAGAATTAGAATCACTTACTGTTTGATAAGTGATCCTAATTTATATAGATCATAATTTTTCATCATGCTGAGTAAGATCGAGTCCTGTTTCTTCTTCTTCAACTGTTACGCGTAATGGAACGATTAAGTCGACAATTTTAAATACAATGAATCCCATCACCGTTGCAAACACAACAACAATTAAGCAACCCAAGACCTGATGAAGAAAAAATTGAGTCCCACCATAAAAAAGACCATCATTGCCAGCTGGATTTATTTTCTTGCTTGCCAGCATTCCTGTCATAATCATTCCCACAATACCTCCGATGCCATGACATGGAAAAACATCAAGCGTGTCATCGATCGTTGTTTTTCCTTTCCAGTACACTGCGATGTTCGAGCAAATTGCCGCGATAAAGCCGATAAAAATACTTTGCGGGACTCCAACGTATCCTGACGCAGGCGTAATGGCTACGAGTCCAACTACTGCACCAATACAAAAACCAAGTGATGAGGGCTTTCTTCCTCTGACAGAATCAAAGAATATCCATGAAAGTCCTGCAGCCGCCGATGCTGTGTTTGTATTTGCAAACGCGTCTACAGCCAATCCATTTGCAGCAAGTGCGGACCCGGCGTTGAAGCCGAACCATCCAAACCACAACAATCCCGTTCCAAGCAACACGTAAGGAATACGCGCCGGCTTAACTTCTTCTTTGGTTATATGTACTTTTCTGCGTTTGAGTAAAATTGCCCCGGCCAGCGCAGCACATCCTGCAGATATATGAACTACGGTTCCGCCTGCAAAATCGATGACTCCCATTTTCGCCAGGAAACCATCGGGGTGCCAATTCCAGTGAGCTATGGGAGCATATATAAGCAGGCTGAATAAAATCATGAACAACACATAAGCAGTAAAGCGGATACGCTCTGCAGTTGCTCCAACTACCAGGGCCGGCGTGATGATAGCAAACTTCATTTGGAAAAGAGCAAATAGTAAAATGGGAATGCTTGGCGCGAGGCTCCAGGGTTCATGGCCGTTAATTCCTCTCATCATGAAAAAAGTACTTGGATCTCCAATAAATCCCCCAATTGATTTGCCGAATGCAAGACCGAACCCGCATATAATCCATAACACACTGATCAATCCGGTAGCAATGAAACTTTGCAACATGGTGGAAAGAACATTTTTTCGTCCTACCATTCCGCCATAAAAAAATGAAAGTCCCGGTGTCATCAACAAAACGAGCGCCGATGAAATCAGCATCCACGATATGTCGGCGTAGTTGTAAACTTTTGATCCGTCAAAATCGGCGACTAATGGAACAAATAAACCCATCACTGAGAAAATTCCCAGTAGAATAAATGGAACGGGGGAGGTCGAGGAGGTCCTACTCATAACTGTTAATTTTTGAATGAAAAAATTTTTTAACAGCGTTCACAGGTCGATACCTGGATTAAATTTTTTCTTTTAGGTCAAGGTCAACTGTTGCAAATCAGAAATGATATGTTGCAGCCAGCACAAAACTTCCGGTTGATTTAGATGTTTCTGTTTCGTTTTTGTAAAAGACCGAATTGCCCGCGTTGTCAAGTCTGAACTCCGGAATAATTGTCAGATTGTCCACTTTAAAATTGAAAGAAAGCGTTGGCGCGAATACGCTTTTGAGACCCAGGTATTCGTCGTCATCATTAATATATTCACCTCTAAGTGTCATACCGAACCAGCTTGCAGGATCATAATTGAGATATAGAGCCGCACCCCACCATTTTTTAGTAGACCATTCAAATGTGTCGGCATCCTTCAAATTATTGGACTGTACTGTTGCATTAAAGCCAAGACTAAATGCGCTGCTTGCTGCATAAGTAAGGACCAGGTCAGTTTGCAGGAGATTTCTGTCATCATTCACTTTTCCATCTACGAAATTTAAATATGCTTTTAACTTATCGTCCTTTGTTCCGGTAGACAGTTGCGCGATAACAGACTTAGGCATTCCAGGGGCGGATTTAAAATCTGTTGGATTTGAGATTCCGATCATGAAGGCACTCTTTCCTCCAAGACTGATGTCTGCTTTCAAACCTGTGTGAAGGAACGGTCCGTTTGTAAACATATAGCTCATGCTATAGTTTCTGTTCAGGTATGCATCGAGCACTTCGTAACCAACGTGAGTTCCCCACGTACCCAAAGTGAATTTAATAGCTGAGGAAGGAGCATATGTTACAAATAATTGCTTAACTGCAACCCGCGAGGATTTTGGAGTAGTACCGTCGAGATCGGTATAAGAAAATTCGTCGGCTCTTGTTCCAAATCCTAAATCAACCACCACGCCTACTTTTCCGAAACTGTGATCTGCTCTTATGGAGGCCATTCCTAATTCGAAGGAATTGCTGGAGTGTGTAAAGCTTGTATAACTATTATAGGGATATGCTTTGGGGTTGTTGAAATTGTATCTGTAGTAAGCATCAACTGATCCGGTAATGTTCACCGGTGGCGGTGTTTTTTTTGTCGAGTCCTGGGCGAAACCAATCACAAATAAGAATAGCGCAATACATGTTGCTGAAAGTTTTTGTAACATTGCAGTGGTTTTAAGTGTTAAAAAGGGGTACAGTAAAGAACTTGTTCCAGAAGTTCTGATATCGCTGTACCTTTTTATTTTAATCAATTAGTGTTTGATTCTCTTCTCAAAATTTTTTTGATTGTGATAAATAATTGAAATCGGTGACATGACCAGGTTCTCCGGTTCGAACCTTTGTTTCATCTTTCCTGTCGTAAAAACAGTACGGATTAAATTGAAAACATCTTGGTCAGAGGTACTCCTTCGTAATTTCTTTTGAATAAAAATGCAGGCAAGAGTCGTTTCAACTAATTCAGTGGATAAAGGCAGGTTATAGAAAAATTGCGTAGTAAAAAAAATTAGAGCGAAACTTGTAATAATCCAGTTAAAACAAAACGATATCGAATTGGCGTTGTACAAGAATTGTTGTTAAAATTTTGACTAAGATAGCTACACATATCCAAAAAAAGACAAATTAATCAAAAAAAAATTGAATATAAATAATTACTATATATTAGATATTTTATAAGTCATTAATTAATAATATATTAAATTTATACTGTATTCATTTAGCATTTAGTCGCATCATATCAATTTTATTAAAATATTTATGAATGGCGTTTTAGGAAAGCCGTTCTGCAGGGATTCCAGGAGAGGATTAAATATGATTTTGGATTGGAGCCAGCTTCTGTGCTGAGATTAACGAAATATTTTCGCTGCCATCGGGGATAGACGCTAAGCGAAAAATAACTGCGTTAAATTCTCCCATTCTTTATTGGTATAGAAATTGTCGAGGTACTAGTGCATCGATTAATTCTACCCAAATAACAGACTTTGACGAGGTATTAAAGATGTTTTCCGATTTTAGGTTTTTTTAACGTAATTTTCCAATGTTGCTATCCAGATTTTCACCTTTCGCACAGATTTATTCCAATAAATATTTGTAGCCGATGAAGCGTATACTCAGAAATCTCTACTTTCTGACTTTCGTCAATGGATTCATGTTAGCAACTCTCTTTTATTTTAAGATGGAGGCTAACTATGAACAGGAGCTCTTCTCTGCAATTCAATATAATGTAGATAGCAAAATCAATTCGAATGATTCCCAGGATTCCATTATGGTAAAAGCAATGCATGCATGCAACGCTTTGCTGAATACCAGGGCCGCAATATTCAAGGATCAGACACTGGACGGCATCAAAGTAGACTTATTACAACCAACCTCGATTGATCTAATGACCGCAAAAGGGGCATGTGGGAGTTATTCGATGGTGCTTGCCCGAACACTCGAGAATTATAACTTCCCGGTCAGGATTGCGCAAATGAAAGCTCGTGGCATATTTGCTGCGCACAATATCGTTGAAGCCAAATCCAGTAAAGGATGGGTAGTATTGGATCCTTTATTCGATGCGTATTTTATCCGTCCTGATAATTCACTCGCAAGTTTCAATGACGTAAAAAACAATTGGGATTTTTACAAAACACAGCTCCCATCGAAATATGATATGAGATACCGGTATGAAGACGTCCGCTATTCGAACTGGGGAAAAATTCCTTTGATACTGCCGGCAGTGAAGAAAATATTAGACCTGGTTTTGGGCAAAGAGAAAGCGGATACCATTTCGATTCGTACATATTTTCTGAGAATGTACGATTTCTACTTTTATATTTTACTTGGCCTCTATATTCCACTCCTTATTTTCACGGTAGCTAAACTCATCAAAACAAAAATTTTTCCTCAACCCAATATACCCGTTACTCCCGGCAACATTTATAAATATACAAAGGCACGTTTTACGGGAAAAGAAATAAAAAATTCGATCACAACTCCAGGTTCCGAATCTCTCTCCTGATTTTTTGGATGATGCAATTGCACGATTGCGTATGTACGAAGCGGGCAATAAATATTTCCCTGAACTACGACTTAATAATTGCTCCTCAGGATACTTTCACTTTGTCTATATTTGGCGGACAAAAAACCCATTAATGTTGAAAGTTGGCGTATTCGGAGCCGGTCATCTCGGTAAATTTCACTTAAATAACTGGAAAGAAATTAAAATAGCCAAACTCGTTGGCTTTTATGATCCTGACGATGCTACCGCAAATGACGTTGTAGAAAAGTACCAATTGGAGCGATATACCGACGCCGATGCCCTGATTAATGAATGTGACGTCATCGATATTATAGCACCTACAAATTTTCATTTTGAACTCTGTGAAAAAGCGATTCGCAAAGGCAAACATGTTTTTGTGGAGAAGCCACTTGCAAATACAATGCAGGAAGCACGGGAGCTGGTGAAACTCGTTAAAGAGTCTAAAATAAAATTGCAGGTCGGTCATGTGGAGCGTTTCAACCCGGCGTTTCTTGCAGCATCTTCTGTTCAGTTATATCCGATGTTCATAGAGGTCCATCGCCTGGCGCAATTTAATCCACGCGGTACTGAAGTCAGCGTGATTTTGGATTTAATGATCCACGATATCGATATTATCCTTAGTATCGTAAAAAGCGACGTTAAGAGCATTGTTTCCAGTGGTGTTGCTGTTATGACAGAAACGCCTGATATCGCTAACGTGCGAATAGAATTCAATAATGGCTGTGTAGCAAATCTCACATCAAGCAGAATTTCGATGAAGAAAATGAGGAAGATGAGATTATTTCAGAAAGATGCATATATCGGAATAGATTTCTTAAATAAAAAGACAGAAATCATTAAACTAAAGAGCCCTTCGGAAGAAGATGCATTTTCATTCGACCTGGAAACAGTGAGCGGTAAAAAAACTATCTCGATTATTCAACCGCAGGTACCTGAAGTAAACGCGATAAAAATGGAGCTTGAAAAATTTTGCGAATCAATTATTAATGATACACCCCCGGTTGTTTCGGAATTGGACGGATATCGGGCAATGGATATTGCACATCAAATCCTGCAAAAAATAAAACACAATACGATCAATACCTGATGCTTTCATGAAGGCTTTCAAAAAGATTCATATCAGCTGGTATATTTTCAGCGACTATGTCGCAGCCATCTTTGCCTGGATCATCCTGTACTTCACCCGTCGCCATTTATTATCAGAAAAAATTTTTACTGAACATGGTCTCTATTTGAACGACAGATTCTGGATCGGTATCAGTCTTGTTCCTCTA
>Ga0068860_100004312_pt1 | contig 14546 bp, 12 predicted proteins | sample KBSSwiS32_FD_66597 | JGI IMG/M metagenome (GOLD analysis project Ga0068860, IMG submission 66597) | Switchgrass rhizosphere microbial communities from Kellogg Biological Station, Michigan, USA - KBS Switchgrass S3-2 | ecosystem: Host-associated > Plants > Roots > Rhizosphere > Soil ... | reverse complement strand
TCTTTGCAGCCATGGGCTGAAAGAAAACAAACGGCACAGGAGATCGTGAAGACTGTTAATGGCAGGCTGGCGAATGAAGTGCCGGAGGCGATCACTTTTCTATTCAGTCCGCCGGCGATTCCCGGTTTAGGAAACTCTGGAGGCTTTTCATTCTGGTTACAGGATCGCAGTGGCGGTTCCGTGGAGTTTCTAGATGAGAACCTGCAAAAATTTCTCGCCGCTGCGCGTCAACGACCAGAACTCGCCGGAGTTGGTTCACAGTATTCTGCTACTACTCCACAACTCTTTGTCGATGTCGATCGAGACAAGGTGCTAAAGCAGGGAGTGGATATCAGAGATGTCTATCAAACATTACAAGCCTACCTGGGTGGTCTTTTCTTGAATCAGTTCAACCGCTTCGGCCGCCAGTGGCGAGTCTTTCTTCAGTCAGAAGGCGAGGAGCGTTTAAGCGATCACGACATCAGTCAATACTATGTGCGTAATAACGACGGCAATATGGTGCCGCTTTCATCCTTACTAACCACGCGCAAGATTCTCGGACCGGAATACACGAATCGATTCAATCTCTATCGTTCGGCCCAGATAATTGGCTCGAGTGCACCAGGCTATAGCTCGGGACAAGCGATGGCGGCACTCGAAGAAGTTGCCAAACAAACTCTTCCTCCGGAGATTGGTTACGACTGGTCCGATCTTTCGTACCAGGAGCAAAAAGCAGCGGGAAACATAACGGGTGTGTTTGGTCTATCACTGGTGTTTGTGTTTCTCATACTCGCCGCCTTGTACGAGAGTTGGTCGCTGCCGTTTTCAGTGTTGCTCACAGTACCGATCGCGATCTTTGGCGCGTTCCTTGGTCTATGGCTGCGCGGCTATGACCTGGACGTCTATGCGCAGATCGGTTTGATTGTGTTGATTGGATTGGCGGCGAAGAATGCCATCCTGATTGTTGAGTTTGCCAAAGCCGAGTTGGAAAAAGGTCGTCCCCTGGTCGAAGCGGCGTTGGAGGGAGCGCGGTTGCGTTTACGACCAATTCTGATGACTTCGTTTGCATTTATTTTTGGTTCGGCGCCACTTTGGATCGCATCTGGTGCAGGTGCGTCGGCCAGAAGAATACTTGGCACCGTAGTAATCGTAGGGATGTTGGCTGCAACAGTGATCGGAATTTTCATCATTCCTGTGAGCTTTTATCTCGTTGAGAAGTTCACGATGAAGTTCAGCAGAAAACACATTGCTGAAACACCGACGGCCGAGCCGCATGCAGTATCGGGGGATTAATAACGTAGGACCGCAGGCGTTCTTGCTTGCGTGAAAATGAAGATGACTCGAAAAGTGCTCAATCGATTTACTGTTGCGTTAGTTGTGACTAGTTTGTGGACGAGTAGTGTATTTGGTCAAAGCAAATCTTTACGGCCACCAATAACCGTACCTGACAACTTTCGTGGAGCCGACGCCATTAGTCCGACGGCTCAAACTTCAATCGGGGACTTGAAATGGTTTGACGTTTTCAAAGACGAACACCTTCAGAAGTTAGTACAGACTGCGATTGTTCACAATTACGATGTGCGTCTCGCAGCCGCGCGCATCAACGCTGCGCGTGCGAACGTTGGACTAGCGCGATCTGAGCAGTTTCCTCAGTTTGTTGGTAGCGCGGATTTGACTACGGCTCGAGGGTCTACTAACGGTGCTGCAGCCATCCAGGGAGGACGAACTCGCAGCGTGGGTAGTGTCTTTCTTAACTTGCTAACTTTCGAGTTAGACGTTTGGGGTCGTTTGCGAGACCAAACAAAAGCGGCACGAGCAGACCTGCGTGCTTCGGAAGAGGATCGCAAAGCGGTCCTGACAACCGTCGTGGGTGACGTGGCGGCTGGCTACTTCGGTTTGCTGGAACTGGATAATGAATTAGAGATCGCTAAACGCACGTTGGTGACGCGAGAAGAGTCTTTGCGGCTCATCAGAGCTCGCGAGCAAGGCGGATTAGCCACGGCACTGGATGTTCGACAGGCTGAAGAGTTGGTCTACCAGGCATCAGAAACAATCCCAGATACCCAACGTCAAATCACACAAACAGAGAATCAACTAAGTTTTCTTGCTGGAGCTAATCCTGGCTCAATCACTCGTGGTAAAACCCTGGATCAACAGGAGACGTTACCAACAGTGCCGACTGGTCTTCCGTCGTCGCTACTCGAACGCCGGCCTGACATCCGTGCGGCTGAGGAAAATCTGGCTTCGCGACACGCGCTAGTGTCTGTTGCGAAGAAAGCTTTTTTCCCGAGCATTAGTCTGACAGGACTACTTGGATTTCAGAGTGATCAATTGTCGAGCCTGTTTACCGGACCGAGTCGAGCCTGGTCGTTTGTGCCGCAGTTAACTCAGCCCATCTTTACGGGAGGACGGCTCAAATCAAACTTGAAATTCGCCAGAGCCGATCAGGAATTCGCAGTCGTTGAGTATGAACGAGCAATTCAAAATGCATTTAAGGAAGTCTCAGATGCGCTGGTTCAGTATCAAAAGGTAAGGGAAGTGCGGACGCAGCAGGAGCTATTAGTCGCAACGTTGCAAGAGCGATCGCGACTCGCCCATTTCCGCTATGAGGGTGGTGTCGATACTCTCTTGAATGCTCTTGATTCTGATCGCGAGTTGTTCTCTGCGGAACTTGATTTGACGCAAACTAAACGTAACGAGTTGTTGTCACTGGTACAGCTTTACAAAGCTTTGGGTGGTGGATGGCAGTAATCAATAGAGAGTTCGAATTCGAGGAAGAAAATGAGAGGAGCAGAGAAACAAGATGAGCGCAAATGCAACGCAACCTTCAACAACAACGTGGCAGATCGACCCTGTCCACACAACCGCGGAGTTTAAAGTCCGTCACATGATGATTACGAACGTGAAGGGACAATTCACGGGCGTCAAAGGGGTGCTGACTTTGGCTGAGAACGACGTAACAAAGTCGCACGTCGAGGCCTCTATTGAAGCAGCCTCGCTCAACACACGCGAACCTGACCGTGATGCGCATCTGAAAAGTGCAGATTTTCTCGATGTCGAAAAATTCCCATCGTTGACTTTCGTTTCGACCGGAATCACGCGGGTGAGTGAAGATGAGGTCAAGGTAGAGGGCGACTTGACGATTCATGGAGTCACTCGGCGCGTGACATTCTCAGTTGAGGGACCAACTCCTCCAGCGAAAGATCCATGGGGCAACAATCGAATTGGGTTTTCAGCACAGACAAAAATCAATCGCGGAGAATTTGGCCTGACATGGAACACTGCGCTTGAAACCGGCGGAATTCTGGTTGGTGATGAAGTGACGATCACGCTTGATGTCCAGGCGGTGAAGGCTTCTTAACGCCAAAGGGATCTTCCAAGGCGAGGTTAAGCACTGATGTCGAAACGCTAACCGAGCTATTGAGAGAATCTGAAGAGTGCCGTGGTAATTACGAACCAACTGCTCCGCAGCACCGCTGGTCCACATGGTATGCAGCTGACCTTGTCGCTGGTCGGAATAGAGAAACCCGGCAAGAACTAGCCCGCGCTGCACGAGCCCGAGTTGAGACTTCGAGACTGCTCAATGCTTGGTTGCGGAAAGGATTTCTATGAGATCTAACATCGTTCCTGGCGCCACTCTTCCAGATTACGAGCTATCTGATCACGGAGGAAAACGACGAAAGCTTTCCGATTTGCAGCAATTGGATCCGATGATACTGGTGCTAAGCCGAGGCGGCTACTGTCCAAAGGATCGGCGTCAACATGAAGGTTTGGTTTTACTGCATCGCGAAATGGAGGTCGGGTACTGTCGGTTGGTGACAATAAGCACTGACAATCTCATCGAGCTGAATGAGTTTCGCAACGGAGTCGATGCACACTGGCCATTTCTTTCTGATCCCCGGCGCATCGTGCAAAAAGATCTCGACATCGCCGAATACACCGATCCTCATCACAATCCGATGATTCCACACACCTTTGTACTTGAGCCCGGCTTAGTGATTTACAAGATCTACATGGGCTACTGGTTTTTCGGACGACCAACTACTGAAGAGCTGCGCCAGGATTTGCGAGAGGTAACTAAGAAGTGTCGGCCTGACTGGGATATCACTACCCTGGACAGCAAGGTGGCATGGGAACAAGGTCGAAAAGAGTTTTTTTATCCTTACGGGAAAAAGCTGGCTGAGATTCTCGCTGAGAGTGAGTAGTCTTTCATGACACAATCAAACGGGAACTTCCGACCGGTTAATAAAACTACCTCGTTCTCTCTAAAGATTAGGCTGAAGCGCATCTGAACAAGTGGCTCGGGCCACTTGATCTTCTTCACAACACTACCAATCCTGACATCATCCCAAGGGCATTTTCGTTGTTTGCGCCAATACGCAACATTCTAATCTGCTAAGCCCCCGATAACAGCAACCAATACACTGCCTCTCACAACTCAGGTGTACTCAAATCTGAACTAACAGTTCGAGAGCGTTGTTTTGTCTCCTGATAACTTCCTGCGCTCGCGCAATGACAACTTACTGACGCTGCCACGGTCCTTCAAAGAGAAAGTCGCAAAATTCGAGGCCCTCGAATTAACCCTAACGGGTTATTCCTAAATTAGCCCTCTGAGTTAACGAAAAAGACTTCGAATTGGTGATGTGGAGTTTGCAATAACGATAGACAATCACTGCCACACGAAAAGCAGCGAGGGAGATGATTTCAATGAGACTCAAAACGAAACTGATCGCCGAACCAAACAATTCACGGCGTCATTTTCTTAAGGCGAGCTCGGTCCTGGGCCTGGCAGCCGCATTCAGCCCGAAAGCAGTCGTCAATGCGTTTGCCGAAACAACCTTTAAATCAAGTAAGAAGGAACAAAACATGAAGCCTACAACTGCCGCTTATGTAATGGGAGACAAGTCTGCGGTCCGTCCGTTTCAGTTCAAATTCACGGAGGCAGAGCTTACTGATTTGCGTAGGAGAGTCAACGCGACGCGATGGCCCGAACGCGAGTTAGTTGCGGATGCGTCGCAAGGTGTTCAACTGGCCACCATGCAGAAACTCGCGCGTTATTGGGGAACAGAGTACGACTGGCGTAAGGGAGAAGCTAAACTAAAAGCAGTTCCGCATTTCATCACCGAGATCGACGGCCTCGACATCCACTTCATACACGTTCGCTCCAAACATAAGAATGCATTGCCAATCATCATCACGCACGGGTGGCCAGGTTCGATCATCGAGCAGCTGAAGATCATCGATCCTTTGACAAACCCAACTGCGCACGGTGGCACTGAGTCAGACGCGTTCGACGTTGTGATCCCGTCGCTGCCTGGTTATGGATTTTCCGCCAAGCCCACGGCACCCGGGTGGAATCCGGTAAGCGTTGCCAAGGCGTGGGCTACGTTGATGCAACGACTCGGCTACACAAAGTACGTGGCGCAGGGTGGTGATTGGGGCAACGCTGTTTCCGAGGTCATGGCACTCCAACAACCCGAGGGATTGCTCGCCATCCACACCAACATGGCCGCCACAGTGCCAGCTGATGTTTCTCGTGCGCTCGCCATGGGTGGTCCACCACCAAACGGCCTGGCGCCAGATGAGCAGCGTGCCTGGGACCAACTGGTTGATTTCTACACAAATGGATTGGGCTACGCGCTCGAGATGAACAATCGACCGCAGACGTTGTATGGAATCGTAGATTCTCCCGTTGGTTTGGCGGCATGGATGATCGACCACGACATTCGTAGTTACCAGATGATCGCACGGGCTTTCGACGGCAAACCAGAAGGTCTGACACCGGACGACGTTCTCGACAACGTTACGCTTTACTGGTTAACGAATACCGCAGTTTCCTCAGCTCGCCTTTATTGGGATACCCGTCACACTCTTCCGCCCGGTGGTGGTTTCTTCGATGTTCGCGGGATCAAGATTCCGGTCGCCGTTAGCGCTTTCGGCGAAGAGATCTACGCAGCTCCGAAGAGTTGGGCAGAGAAGGCATATGTAAATCTCATCTTCTACAACCAGCATGACAAAGGTGGGCACTTTGCAGCGTGGGAGCAGCCTGAGGCTTTTACGAGTGATCTTCGCGCAGCGTTCAAGACATTACGACAATCTTGAATGTGCGAGTAGGCATGCTCGATTAATCAGTGCCCTGTTGCAGAGCGCGCACTTGAGTCTTTACCCTGGCGCGCGCTTTTCAAGTTGATCTGCAATTTGGAAAGAGGAACATAATGAAACGCTGTACTTTTCTGCTGCTGGTTGTCGCGACACTTGCAGTCGTCGTCGCGTTCACGGTGCTCGCGTCTCCGTCTGTCACTTCTCAAGACGGGAACCCGGTCTTCGTAAAGGCAATCCCAGCCGGATACCGTGACTGGAAGGTGGTCTCGGTGGCCCATGAAGCAGGTGACCTGAACGACATTCGGGCCGTGCTGGGAAACGACCTAGCGATCAAGGCGTACAGAGAGGGCAAGCCCTTTCCCGAAGGTGCAATCGTAGGCCGAATAGCCTGGGGTTACGTCTCTTCTGGGGAAAACAACAAAGTGTTTGGTCGTGACCAATCTTTTGTCGCCGGTTCCCCAACGGACGCCTACCTTCAATTCATGGAGAAGGATTCAAAGAAGTATGCGGCGACAGGCGGTTGGGGATACTCTTCATTTGATAAGGATGGCAAACCTACGGACGATTCGGTGATGCAGAAATGCTTTCCGTGCCACCAGGCGGTCAAGGAGCGCGATTTTGTGTTTACCCGTTACTCGCCTTAGTGATGGTGCACTCCTGACGGAAAGGCCCATAGAAAGCAATCAGCTAAGGAGTACATCGATGAGCTTCGACAAAGAAGTGTCAGCGCTGTTAGTAATCGATCCCTACAACGATTTCATTTCGGAAGGCGGAAAAATTTGGGATCGGATAAGAGCAGTCGCGGAAGCGAACAACTGCGTTCCAAACATGCTTTCTGTGTTGAGCGCTGCTCGCAAAGCGAAACTCCGAGTCTTCTATGCAATGCACCATCGATATCGTGCGGGAGATTACGAAACCTGGAAATATATCGCACCGATCCAGAAAGCTGGTTTGAGAAGTAAAGTCTTTGAGTACGGAACGTGGGGCGGTGAGATACGAAGTGAGTTCATACCGCAACCTGGAGAGATCGTAGCCCAGGAGCATTGGTGTTCAAGTGGTTTTGCAAACACCGACCTCGATCTCCAGCTCAAGAAACATGGCATTCACCAACTGATCGTCATCGGCTTGATTGCGCACACTTGTGTGGAAGCCACTGTTCGTTATGCCGCTGAACTCGGCTACGACGTCACAGTTATAAGAGACGCGACGGCTGACTATTCGGATGTGGAGATGCATGCAGCTCTCGATGTAAATCTACCGAATTACGCCAGCGCGATCGTGAAGACGAGTGAGATTGTTGATTTGATCTCATCGCTAACTTAGTAACAAACTCGCCGGAGGAAGTCATGGAAAAGTTAAGCGGTGTATTTTGTCTTCTATCATTTTTCGGAGGCGTGGCTATGACATTTGGACTCAATACCATTACTGAATCGACGGCGCCCCAGCACGTCTACGAACTTCGCATGTATCACGTTAATGAAGGGAAGTTGGAAGCTCTCAAAGCGCGATTCGGCGATCACACCGATGCCCTTTTTAAGCGACATAACATGAAGAGCGTTGGATACTGGGTTCCGGAAGACTCCCCGAACTTATTCGTGTATGTGCTCGAGCATCCAAGCCGCGACGAAGCCAGGAAGAATTGGGCCGCGTTCCAGGCTGATCCAGAGTGGAAAAAGGTAAAGGCCGACTCAGAAGTAAATGGTCCTTTGGTGGATCATATCGACAGCTACTACATGAATCCGACAAGTTATTCAGCGCTCAAGTAAGAGACGTCTACCTGCTGATCAAGTCGGAAAGCTAACGGTATTCAATATAGATGGTAATAAGGTGCGACTCATCACAGTCATCCACAGCTTTGCACAAAAAGTCAGATACCACCTGCTTTAGCAGCGTGGAGTTTCAATTTTCCGCTACTGAGCTGCTTCGTACTGCGGTTTTAGCGAGAAGTTGAAACTCCACGCTGCTGAAGCAGGTGGTATCACCTCATAAGGTTGCGGGGCGCACTCTAGCGCAAATTTGAAACTCCACGCTGCTAAAGCAGGTGGTATCTGACTTTTTGTGCAAAGCTGCCATCCACTATAATCCCCGACTCTCTCACGCTGAATACGATCTCTAGCACCATCATATTTACTTACGTCAAGAGCGCCCGCTAGGCCTACAAATCGAGCTGCGATCCGTGCTGCCAGAACCCCCCACTCCAGAGTCAGACCATTTCGGTTCATCGAATCGACTAACAGGTTGCGTTTGGACCAACCGAACTTATCCGCACCTAATTTCAGCGAATCGCGGAACCATGGCTTTAGCCGTGCTTAAGCTGAAAGACTATTTCAGACGCGTAACTCAATAGCGGTATTTAGGTGTACCCAAATATCTGGATTCACCCTGTTCAGTCACGAAGTATCATTGTAACGGTCTGAATTTGCCTTGAATTATTTAAGGAGATGTATCTGCAAAAACTTTTTTCCAGCTTTCCAGCGGAATGGCCGGGCGTTGGTCTTTTGCTATTGCGTGCGCTCATCGGTATACGATTGATTTTGCAGAGTATCGGTTACATCAACACCCCGGAGAAAGGACTACTTGGCTGGACAATCACTGTCGCGACATTGGTTCTAGGAGTCTTATTGTTGGGCGGTTTGCTGACACCAGTTGTAGCTTTGTTAGTCGCAGCGGGCGGCATTGCCTTATCGTTTTCTGCCATCCCACTTCCGAATCAAAACTTCTTTAGCGGCAATCTGGCGATTATTAATCTGATCGTTCTGGCTTTGGCCCTCGCCGCACTTGGACCAGGAGCATTTTCTCTCGACGCGCGCATGTTTGGTCGGAGGGAAATAAGAATTCCTCCGAGTTCTGAAAAGAGGTGCTGAATCGGGCACAAGAGAAGCGTTGTTTGAGGGAGAGGTCCATCCGAACGTTGGCGCACAGGTGTGTACGGGTGTAGGATTGCGCCTCCCCCAATCGTTCAAGTTTAAAATCTTCTGACCGTTGCCAAAAACATTTCGTGACCGACACTCGATGGTTTCCAATGAGACTCCCGAAACCTAAGGCGAGGAGATATGTCTGTGCTCTGGGCCTGCTGGCGTTCGTATGTTGGTCGCAGAGCTGTTCTCCAAAAAACGCTGCGAATCCTTCGATTGAGTTTGTACAAGTGCCACGCGCAGATCCTGGTGGTCCTGATGTTCTCGAAGACATTTCAGGTCGAGTGACAGGAGCTCGACCGGGACAGCAGCTCGTTCTGTATGCGAAAGCTGGAACATGGTGGGTGCAGCCGATGGCAGACCAGCCGTTCACAACGATCCAGGCAGATTCAAACTGGCACAGTTCAATCCATCTCGGCACCGACTACGCTGCTTTACTTGTCGAGCCTGGGTTCAAACCGGAAGCTAAAATGGAGTCTTTGCCTAAAGAAGGTGGTTTCGTGGTAACGGTGAAAACTGTTGCTGGAACAAAATCTGTTGTCTCGATTCCGACGACTTTGAAGTTCAGTGGCTACGATTGGGAGATTCGTACAGTTGCCAGTGAACGCGGTGGGACGAGTCATAGCTACGATCCAGCAAATGCCTGGACCGACGAAAAAGGTCTATTACATCTCCGCATTGCAGAGCGATCTGGTCGATGGACGTGTGCAGAAGTGAAGCTTCCCCGAAGCCTAGGATACGGCATGTACTCTTTTGTCATTAGAGACAGTTCAGCACTCGATCCAGGCGTCGTTGCAAGCATGTTCACCTGGGACGAAAGTGGTGATGATCCGAACCATCGCGAGCTCAGTCTCGAATTAACGCGTTGGGGCGATCCCGCCAATCAAAACGCTCAGTTTGTGGTCCAGCCCTATTACGTCCCCGTGAATGTTTCGCGCTTTACAACTCCAGCCGGCCTTGTAACACATTCGTTTCGATGGGAGCCGGGTAAAGTCACTTTCAAATCTGTGCGCGGCAATGTGAATGTCAACTCGACACCTGCCATTGCTGAACATGTTTTTAATTCTGGAGTGCCTTCTCCCGGTAACGAATCGATTCACTTGAACCTTTATATTTTCGGCAACAACACTTTGCGAAATGAGTCTGAGGTTGTCATCGAAAAATTCGAATATCTACCTTAAGCGGTTACTCGTTGCCTCCTGCCTGATTGTGTGTTTTGTACACACGACCTACGCTTTAGATCCAAATCGCTCAATTGCCCAATACATTCATGATGTGTGGGGAAGCGACAAAGGATTTCCCGGTGGCCCGGTCAATGCCATCACCCAAACTCCAGATGGCTATCTATGGATTGCCATCGCAAAAGGATTGCTGCGTTTTGATGGTCTCAACTTTAAGTACTTTCAACACTCAAACACACCCGAACTTCCGGCTGGACCAGTTCTAGGTCTCGCCGTGGATTCCGAAGGCACGTTATGGATTCGATCGCAAGGAGCGAGTCTTCTTCTTTATCGCGAGGGCAAATTCGAAAACATCGAGGTAAAACTGCCCGTCGCGGAGCCTGGCGTAACGGCAATGGGTAACGCTACAAACGGCGAGATACTCCTTACAGGACTGGTGAATGGTACTGTGCGTTACAGTGGTGGAAAATTCTTATCCATCGCGAAACCGGTACCGCTTCCAAACTTTCTTGCGATTTCCATCGCGGAGGGTTCAAAAGGTGAAGTGTGGTTGGGTACTCGTGATATCGGGCTCTATTCGATAAATCGCGAGGGTGTGGCTTCTTTTGCAAATGTGCTTCCCGACCGAAAGATCAATTGTCTGCTACCCACCAGTAATGACGGTCTTTGGATCGGTACAGATAACGGAGTTGCGCGATGGGACGGCGCGAAGGTCACAAATATTGATTTGGATGCAGCGCCCACCCGTGTTCAAGTTCTTGCAATGATCAGAGATCGTGATGCCAACGTTTGGCTCGGCACAACAAGCGGAGTATTTCGGATCAACGCACAAGGAAACGTCTCAACGAAAACAGATCGCATCCCAAAACTCGTGAGCTCGCTCTATGAAGACCGTGAGGGCAACATTTGGGCAGGCACCTCTGACTCGCTTGAACGTTTGCGAGATAGTGTCTTCGTTAGTTATTCAGTATCAGGAGGAATGCCGTCTGACAATCACGGACCCATTTATATCGACAAACGGAATCGAACCTGGTTTGGACCGGCCACTGGGGGGCTTTACTGGATGAAGGATGGAGTCGTAACGCGAGCCACGACGGTAGGAATAGGTGAGGATGTCGTTTACTCCATCACAGGATTCGATAATGATCTCTGGATTGGCAGACAAAGAGGAGGCCTTACATATCTCCACGACAAAGAAGGCATATACAAAGGACAGACATATACTACGAGTCAAGGACTAGCTCAAAATAGTGTCTACTCAGTCGCCAGATCTCGCGACGGTACTGTGTGGGCCGGAACACTGAGTGGCGGAATCAGTCGACTCCGTAACGGTAAGTTGACCACTTTTACAACTAATGAAGGTTTGCCATCGAACACGATCGACGCGTTGCTCGAGAGTTCAGATGGAACGATGTGGGTTGCAACGCCAAATGGTGTGAGTTCTTTTTCGCAGGATCATTGGAAAACTTTTCAATCCAAGGATGGGCTGCCTTCTGAGAGAGTGAATTGTCTCCTTGAAGATGCGACTGGATCACTTTGGGTGGGGACGGACGCTGGTATCGCCTTTTTTAGCAATGGTCGTTTCATAGCGCCGACAAAAACGTCCGCTGCGGTTAACGAACCGATACTAGGTTTAGCTGACGATAAGCTCGGATCGCTTTGGATCACTACACCTGGTCATGTTTTGCGTGTGAATCGCGATGCGCTATTGCGTGACGCGGTTGGTGAAGGCGACATACATGAGTACGGTTTGGCAGACGGTCTGAAAAGTACCGAGGGCGTTAAGAGAAATCAATCCGTGCGAATCGATCCGAACGGAATGATCTGGTTATCTTTAAACACAGGACTGTCAGTAGTCGATCCTCGTCGCCTCACGAAGCCTTCACCGGCCGCACTCGTCAACATTACGGGACTAACAGTCGACGGAATTTCTCTAGGATTGAGCAGCGGTATCAAAATCCCTGCTTCACCGAAACGAATTTCACTTAGTTTTTCGGGCCTCAGCCTTGCCATTCCCGAGCGGGTAAGATTTCGATACAAACTCGACAGCCTCGAGAGCGCATGGAGTCAACCGATCGGTGCAGGAGAAGCTATCTACTCTAACCTGGGGCCCGGGCACTATCGTTTTCACGTGATAGCGAGCAATAGCGAAGGCGTCTGGAACAGTACGGAAGGTACGATCGCATTCGAAATCGCACCGGCGATGTGGCAAACGTGGTGGTTCAGGATTGTTGGCCTGATCGTCGTCTCTTTTTCTGTGTTGGCTTTGTATCGACTACGACTTCATCAGTTGACGAAGCAATTGAATGTGCGTTTTGAGGAGCGACTGGCTGAAAGAACACTTATCGCTCAGGAACTACATGACACATTGTTGCAGGGCTTTCTAAGTGCGTCGATGCAACTCGATGTTGCTGTCGATAACTTACCTGCGAGTTATCCAGATACACCGCGCTTTCTAAGAGTTCTGGAATTGATGCGGGAGGTTATTGAAGAGGGGCGAAATGCCCTACGTGGATTACGCTCTGTTAGCCCCGGTAGCTCAGCAAACCTCGAAGATGCGTTCGCACGTGTCAAGCAGGAGCTAGGAACGGTCGACCACGTTGCTTTTCGAGTAATTGCGGAAGGGTCGGCGCGACCTATTCACGCACTAGTTCGTGATGAGGTTTATCGCATCGGACGCGAGGCAGTCGTGAATGCATTTCGTCACTCAAAGGCAACTGAGATTGAGGTAGGAGTCGCTTATCTGCGCAACCATTTGCGAATCGTGGTGAATGACAATGGTTCTGGGATCGATCCTGTCATCCTTGAATCCGGACGAGATGGACATTGGGGTCTCTCCGGAATGCGTGAACGTTCTGAGAGAATCGGTGCACAGCTTAGAGTCAAAAGCAAAGTGGGTGGTGGAACTGAGGTTGAATTGACAGTTCCTAGTAGCGCAGCGTTTCCCGACGAGGGATCAAATCGATTATTGCGTTGGTTAAGATTGATCAGGATGAACCTGTCAGGGACATTGAAGACAGCGAAAGGAAAAGAGAATGACTGACAAGATTCGTATTCTGAGTGTTGATGATCATCCGCTGTTACGCGATGGAATTGCTGCAATAATTAATAATCAACCAGACATGACGATGGTGGCCCAGGCAGCCACGGGTACCGAGGCCATACAGCAATTTCGCGAGCATTCGCCAGATGTAACTCTGATGGATCTCCGACTTCCTGATATCAGTGGGATCGATGCGTTGATCGCAATTAAAAATGAGTTTCCCAATGCTTGTGTTGTTATGTTGACGACGTTCGAAGGTGACGTGGAGATCCAACGGGCACTTGCAGCTGGTGCGCGCAGCTATATGTTGAAGAGCACGCCCGCTAAGGAACTGGTTGAAGTGATAAGGCAAGCACACGCGGGAAAGAAAAGAATTCCAGCTGAGGTTGCCGCACAGCTTGCGGAACATATGGGTGAGGAGTCTTTAACGGCTCGTGAAATCGAAGTGCTACGACATTTGGCTAACGGCAATCGCAACCAGGATATCGCTCAACTCCTTTTTATTTCGGAAGAAACCGTAAAGGTCCACATCAAACACATCATGGAGAAGTTAGGGGCAAGCGATCGCACTCAGGCAGTCGCGATCAGCGTAAGGCGGGGAATCATTCAGCTCTGACGTAGCGGCATCCGCCCATGGTGATTCAGCCAAACTCGTCAAATTTAATTTATTGCAAACATTCCACTCAATAGGGAATGCACCTGCACGACGCGATTGTTCGATTGCGGCGCCGAACCTCTCAGAGTATCTCCGGTATCAGTGCCATTCTTACATGTTTTGACTGTCATAGCTTTTGCCGGTCGGTATTGACGAATGGTTATAAAAGACAATCGCAAATAACGCCACGACCAGCGAAAGAAACGGATCACCGTACATCGCTTCACCTGTGCTTTCGAGGGATGACGCCTCCCCCAAACTCATCTCCCAATGGTTAGGGGGCAATAGGTGTTCCAGCACAAACTCGAGTTTTTAGCTAGGATCGATGAGAAGAACTTCGGGGTTCCACGAGATGATCATTACTATGCCGACAATGCCGCATTTGCGGCGATGGTCGACTCGGCGATCAATGTCAGTAGCGAGCACGAGGATTCTTTAGTTCTGATCGGCGCAAAGCCTGAGTGGCCCGAGGTTGAATTCGGATGGATCGAACCCGGGGTGTCGATTGCAAACGGAAGCCACACGCCACTGTTCGGTGTCAGTCGTTTTTGTGAGAAGCCTCGCCTCGCTGAAGCTCGCAGTTTGATGAGAAAGGGAGGATTATGGAATACGTTCATTACGATTGGTCGTGCGAGCGCATTCCTGAAATTGCTAAGCGCGACAGTGTTGCC
>Ga0068860_100004310_pt1 | contig 14547 bp, 14 predicted proteins | sample KBSSwiS32_FD_66597 | JGI IMG/M metagenome (GOLD analysis project Ga0068860, IMG submission 66597) | Switchgrass rhizosphere microbial communities from Kellogg Biological Station, Michigan, USA - KBS Switchgrass S3-2 | ecosystem: Host-associated > Plants > Roots > Rhizosphere > Soil ... | reverse complement strand
AGCTCTTCAGCTTCCACGCCGTTCCGGCGAGGCCCGAGGTACCGGTGGAGGTCGGCGCGGCACTGGTCCCGCTGTCATCCCCGCAGCTGGCCGAGGCGACGACGCCAACCAGACCGAGTAGGACAATTGCCAACCTTGTGCGCATCGGTTCCTTCTCAGGCTCAGAGTTGTGGTCGCGTGGAGAAGGCTCGAAAAGATTCAGTCGGCCATCAGACGCAAGGCTGACCGCCAGCCCCCGGCGGATGATAGCGAAGGCAATTGGCGTGGCTCGAGCACCTGGGCCTGGCGCCTCACTTGTCGTACATGCCTTCGAACACCGACGACGTCTCCAGCGGCGCCAGCCCGTTGTACAGCTCCTCGGGAGTTGGTTCACCCGCCCACTCCCGAACGGCGCGCGAGGCCATGATCCCCTCTCGGTGGCGGAGGTGGTACATGCTCTCGCGCCGACCCGAATAGGTGACGGGTTGGCGCAGCATCCACAGGATGCCCTCCGCCGCCACCTCCGACGGTTCCCAGTCGGTACGATCGATTCCGGGCGTGTTGGCCACGAAGCCCTCGGAGGCCACCGGGATGTCGATTCGGAAGCAGTTGACCGCGATGCCCCACGGTTGGAGATGTTTGGCCGCGTCGACGGTGAGTCGTTCGAGGGCGATCTTGGCCATCCCGTACGACAGCTGATCCGGAAACGGGTACAGCGCCGCCAGTGACGACACGTTCAGGATGTGACCTTCGCGCTGGGTCTTCATGATGGCAGCCGCCTCCCTGAGCGCGAGGAACGGCGCCCTCAGGTCTACCTCCATCATGAGGTCGTGGCGTTTGAGCGGCACGTCGAGATCGCCCACGAACGAGATGGCGGCATTGTTCACGAGAATGTCCACCCGTCCGAAATGGTCGTGGGTGGTGCGGACCATCGCGATCACCTCCTCAGCCACCGCCAAGTTGGTGGGTACCGAGAGGGCACGTCGCCCGGTGGCCTCGATCTTGGCCACCGTGTCGTCGAGAACCCCGGCCGTGCTGTTGGGATGCTCCGACGTTGACCTGGCCGCGCAGGCCACATGGCAACCGGCCTCGGCCAGCGCGACGGCGGTGGCCGCGCCGACACCCCTACTGGCCCCCGTCACGATGGCCACTCGGTCGTTCAGATCCATGTTTCCCCCAAGGTTGCGATCAAGCCAGCGTGCCGCCGTCGATGAGGTGGTCGGTACCGCTGATGAACTTCGATGCGTCGCTCACGAGAAACAGCATCAGCTCGGCCACGTCGTCGGGAGTGCCCACCCGGCCCAACGGGATGTTCGGTACCAGTTCGTCTTCGTGATACCGCAGCAACACTTCCGACATCGGCGAACGGATGAGGCCGGGGCTCACGGAGTTGACGCGAATGCCGAACGGGCCGAGTTCCATCGCCGCCGATCGGGTGAGGCCGCGCACCGCGAACTTGGAGGCGACGTAGGCGGAACTCAACGGCACGGCCTTGAACGATGCCGCCGACGCGGTGTTCACGATCGAGCCTCCGCCGCGAGCCTTCATCGCAGGGACCACCGCTTTCATTCCGAGGAACGTTCCGAGGAGGTTGGTGTCGAGCACGCGACGAAACGTGGCCTCATCGGTATCTTCGAAGGCTCGGTTGACGTGGATACCGGCGTTGTTCACCAAGATGTCGATCCCGCCGAAGGAACTCACGGCGGTGTCGACGATGTGATCCCACGCTTCGGCCAAGGCCACGTCGCGCTCGACAAAGACCGCGGCCTGGCCCATCGTTTGGGCCGCTTCCTTGCCTTCCGTTCCGAGCACGTCGACCATCACCACGGACGCTCCCTCGGCCGCAAAGCGACGGGCATGGGCCAGACCCTGACCTCGCGCCGCGCCCGTGACCACTGCGACCTTGCCATCGAGTACGCCCATGCCATGCTGGTCTAGCAGGCACCACGCGCCCCGCGAAACGACACGCCAGGAGTTGCACTACGCAAACGGGGCGGCCGGAATATCACCGGCACCACTTCCGCGTTTACGATCGCCGCAAACGGACGTCGCACCACGGGGAGTGCTCATGGCATGGGATTTTTCTACTGAACCAGAATTCCAGGAGAAGCTGGACTGGGCTCGCAAGTTTGTGGCCGAGGAGATAGAGCCGCTCGAGGTGCTCTTTCCCGACTCCGCCTTCCTACCGCTCGACGAGACACGGCGCAAAGTCATCGATCCCCTGAAGCAGCAGGTTCGAGACCGCGGCCTGTGGGCCGCGCACCTCGGCCCCGAGCTCGGAGGTCAAGGTTTTGGCGTGATGAAGTTGGCCTTGCTGAACGAGATTCTCGGCCGCACCGCAGTTTGGGGCTCGATCGTGTTCGGAACGCAGGCTCCCGATACCGGCAACGCGGAGATCCTGGCCCGCTTCGGAACCAAGGAACAGAAGGATCGCTTCCTCAAGCCGCTCCTGGCCGGTGAGATCTTCTCCACCTTCTCGATGACCGAGCCCCAGGGCGGTGCCGACCCCAAGGTCTTTACCACCCGGGCCGTGCGCGACGGTGACGAGTGGGTCATCAACGGCATGAAGTACTTCTCGTCCAACGCTGCGGTGGCCTCCTTCCTCATCATCATGGCGGTCACTAACCCCGACGTTCCGGTACACCGGGGAACATCGATGTTCCTGGTGCCGATCGAGACACCGGGCGTGAACATCGCGGCCAACCATCAGCTCTACGGCCATCCGGAGTATTCGAGCGGCCACGGGCTCATGCGTTACGAGAACCTGCGCGTTCCACAGGATGCGATGCTCGGCAACGAGGGTGAAGGATTCAAGATCGCGCAGTCACGCCTGGCCGGTGGCCGCATTCATCACGCGATGCGTTCCGTAGGCCTGTGCCAGCGGGCGATCGACATGATGTGCGAGCGGGCGCAGAGTCGCTTCACGCAAGGGAGCAAGCTGTCCGACAAGCAGTTCGTGCAGGGCTACATCGCCGACTCCTTCACCGAGCTCATGCAGTTCCGCATGGCTGTCTTCTACGCGTCGTGGAAGGTCGATCAGCTCGGGGAGGAGGCGTGTCGTCAGGAGATCGCCGCGCTCAAGATCGCCACGCCGCGCGTGATCCACTCGATCGTCAACCGAGCCATCCAGGTGCACGGCGGGTTCGGCCTCACCGACCAGATGCCGCTCATGCATCAGCTGATGACCGGCATGGTGCTCGGTCTGGCCGACGGTCCGACCGAAGTGCATCAGGTGAACCTGGCCAAGACGGTGCTGAAGGGTTACGAGGCGGTCGAGGGCCTGTGGCCTTCGCAGTCTCATGACGTCGTGATCGACAAGCTGAAGAAGAAGTACGCCGGCATCGTCGATCAGATTCCCTACGTTCCGACCAGCCTGCCCTCGCCGGCCGTCCACGTGTAGGCCCGTTGGTGCGCCGATCCACCCGGTCGTACTGACGCGGGTTACGCCGGGTTTTCCCCGCATAACCCGCGTCAGTACACCGGGCGGTGCGGGTGGATCGGGGAGCTACGTGATTGGAAGCACCAGCCGCGACGGTCGGGCGGTGTCGTGAAAGATCCGCGTGGTTGACGGCGCCGGATTGGACTCGAAGAACGGAAAGTCGCTGGTCGACACGTCGATGCGGATGCGGTGCCCGGCTCGAAACAGGTTGGCCACGGCCCACACCTCCACCTCGAAGCAGTACTCGGACCCGGGGATCAGGGCCTCGGGCTGCTCGTGGGAGAACACGTGCGAGCCCTTGAGGGCACCGGTGTTGAGCAGCCGTGATCGCCCGTCGGGGAACACGTCGCACAGCCTGACGCAGAAATCCACGTCGGCGGCATCGGTAGTGGCGTGCAGGAACAGGCGGGCCGCGCCGATCATCGTGATATCGGCGTCGAGCGGCCGGCTGGTGTAGGTGAGGCAGAGCCGCTCGAACGATCGCTGATCCTGGAGGTCGCGACAGGTGGGGTTCGGGGCGGCGGGATCATGGGTGATCACGTCGGGAGCCTGCTCGAGCGGGGCGGCGGCGGCCAACGAGCCGTCGTTGAGTGAGTCGACGGTGGCGCTGGGCTCGCCCGACAGAAACAGTTCGAGGTCGGTGGTCGGCACCGGCCATACGGGTTGATCGACGTAGTCGTCCAATCCGAGGAGGTAGAGACGCGCCGGCGGCCCGTCGGTGACCGAGTTGTCGGCTCCTCGCAGGAAGTGGTCCAACCAGGCGATGGTCAGGTCCGTGAGCCCGCCATCGGCCAGTTCGGGACGGGTGATGAGGCTGCCGGGACCCACGAAAAGGCGTTTGGGCACGTTGATGGCGCCATGGCTGGCCAGCGTTCCTCGGATGAAGTGGTCGAACCACACGCCTCCGTGCAGCGTGGGGATGTCGATCTCGTGGGATCGGGCCAGGAAGCTGTGAGCCTTCCAGAAGTCGTCGTAGGTGTCGCGTTGGTACAACTCGGTGAGCCAGTCGAGATTGGCGGCGTTGCGGCCCGCCGCCAACCGCTCGTAGTACCGGTGAAACCGACGCTCGTAGACGGCTCGTTTGCGTTCGAAGTTGGGTGAGTCGGGATCACCGGGGTTCACGGGGGAGATGCGCGACAACATGCCGGTGGACCAGCCGATTCGATTCTCGTAGCGGAACACGCCTCCGACCCGCCACTGGTCGAAGTAGAAGTCGGCCGGGTGCATATTGGCCACCATGGTCTTGAGGTGGGGGGGATGGGTGAGCGCGGTGAGGTAGCAGGAGATGGCGGCCGCGGAGCTACCCAGCGCCCCTACGTTGCCGTCGCACCACGGTTGCGCGGCGATCCATTCGACCATGTCATAGCCGTCGAACGGGCCGCCCTCGAAGTTGTAGTAGTCGTACTCGCCCTCGGAGTAGCCGGTTCCCCGCGCGTCGGCCACGACGACGACGAAGTCCTGCTCCACCAGAGGGCTCACGGCCATCAGCATCGGATTGGTGCCTTCCGGCATCGGCGGCAGCGAGAGCGTCACCAACCGACCGTCCGATCCGAGCGGCGTCTCGAACACCGCGTCCTTGAGGTACGGCGTCACCAGCAGCACGGCGGCGTGAACGGTCAAGCTGTCGGGTCGGTAAATGTCAGCCGCCAGCGACACGCCATCGCGCATGGGAACATAGACGTCCTTGTCGATCTTCATGCCCGTGATCGATTCGACACCTCGGCGACCCTAGTGTCGGGGTTTTGGTGACGCCGGACATTCTTGGCCATGCTCATCACCGTTGAAGGGACGTACTGACTATGCCCAGAGATCTCACCCCGCACATCGATCCGGCTACCACCGCGGTCGTCGGCCTCGAGGTGCAGCAGAACCTGCTGATGCCCGAAACGGCCATGATTCCCGGGCTGGCGGCCAGCGCCACCGCCATCGGCCTCATCGACCGGCTGGCCACGCTGTACGCCAGCGCCCGTCGGGTCGGGGTGCGGGTGGTCTACGTGATCGACGATCGCCGTCCCGACGGTGTGGGCGCCGCCAGCAACCTCATGGTCGATCGGTCCATGACCGGTTCGCCGGGCAACTACGGCCATGGTCCCATCGTGGCCCAACTCAGCCCCCACCCCGAAGACATCGTGATCAAGCGCGAGCACGGCATGAGCGGCTTCTACACCACCCCCCTCGACGCCTACCTGCGCAACCTCGGGGTCAAGACGGTGATTCTCACGGGGGTGTCGGCGAACATCGCGGTGAACTCCACCTCGATCGAGGCCATGAACTACGGCTACAAGGTGATCGTGCCGGACGACTGCACCGCCAGCGATCCGCCCGAATACCTCGAGTCGCTGCTGCGCTACACCATCCGTAACGTGGCCCTGGTGGCCCCCGTGCAGGGCATTCTCGACTACTGGGATGGGCTTGGGGCGACCCATTGAATTTCCGTGGAGTTTGCCCAACCCCTCCGAGACGCGGCCTACGATTCGAGCCCGCGAACCTCCGAGCAGAAGAGGCATCGACATGGAAAAGTCGTCATACGCTCCAGGCACGCCATCGTGGGTAGACATCGGTTCACCCGACCCGGCCGCCACCGTCGCCTTCTACGGAGCCCTCTTTGGATGGACGGCCGAGGAAGGCCCGCCGGAAGCGGGCGGGTACCGCATGGCGCTGCTGAACGGGAAGCCGGTGGCCGGCATTGGTCCGGCCATGAACCCCGGCCCCCCGCACTGGGCGACCTATGTCGCGGTCACTGACGCCGATGCCACCACCGCCAAGGTGACGGCCGCCGGTGGGCAGGTACTGGTTCCCCCCATGGACGTGATGGACGTCGGTCGCATGGCGGTGTTCCTCGACAATGTTGGCGCGGCGTTTTCGATCTGGCAGGCCAAGGAGTTCGCCGGTGCCGTGGTGGTCAATGAGCCCGGGGCGTTCTGCTGGAACGAGCTCGCCACTCGCGACGTCGACAAAGCCATCGAGTTCTACCCGGCCGTATTCGGCTGGGACCACAAGACCTCCGAGATGGGTCCCATGCGGTACACGGAGTGGATCCTCGACGGAGCCTCGATCGCCGGCATGATGCCGATGCCGGACATGGTTCCGGCGCAGGTGCCGCCCCACTGGATGGTGTACTTCGCAGTAGAGGACTGCGACGCCACCCTGGCCCAAGCCACCGGCCTGGGCGCCACCGCGATGTTCGGCCCGATCGACATCCCGATCGGACGCTTCGCCGGACTGCAAGACCCGCAAGGGGCGGCGTTCGCCGTTATCGCTCTCTCGGGCCGGGGTATGTAGGAAGAGATCCCGACTTAGGGCATCACCTTGTAGAGCTCGATGGCAGTCTCTTGCGGTGGGCCCTCAAAGCCGCCGGCGATCCCCGCCTGCATCCTCCGTGGGAGCAGGATTTCGTCGCGAAAGCGTTCCCAGCTCGCCTGAGGGTCGTGAACGGCCATGATGGCCCATCCTCCGCGTGAAGCCCCGGCGGCGTGGAAGATCTGTCCGGCGGGCAAGCCACCACCGCTTGGATGGACGGCGGCGATGGACGCCTCGTATTGAGCGGCGGTTCCGCCCGGAAACTGATGCACAACCCCGACTGCCATGAGTCGCCCTCGGCTGCGTGACGCGAGAGCCGCGGACCCTAGTGCCGGCCAGGGTTGCCATGTGTGTGACCTCGGTTAAGTCGGCCGTTCTGGCGAGGCGTCGCAGGAGATAATCTGCTCGGATCCGGCCCGAAGGCCATTCACGGGGGGTTTGAGATGACGTTCACGCCGATCGCACCGACGACCTATGTGCCGCCGTCACTCGTCGCGAAGGACACCTATGTGATCCATCAGGTACAGCCGGCGCTGGGTCAGCCGTTGTTCGTGTACCTGAACTCGATGGTGATCCTCGGCCAGCAGCCGGTCATCGTCGACACCGGCACACCCGCAAACCGCGAGCAGTGGCTCAAGGATGTGTTCTCACTCGTAGAGCCGAACGACGTCCGTTGGATCTACTTGTCTCACGACGACGTCGACCACACCGGCAACCTCGACCAGGCCATGGAGGCTTGCCCCAACGCGCAACTGGTGTGCAACTGGGCCATGATCGAACGACACACGAACTGCTTCGATTTCCCTCTCGAACGGTGTCGTTGGGTCATGGACGGCGAGTCCTTCGACATTGGCGACCGCACCCTGCATGCGTTTAGGCCACCGGTGTTCGATTCGCCGACAACTCGCGGCCTCTTCGACCCGAGCACCGGAGTCTTCTGGGCCGTCGACACCTTCGCCACCCCACTTCCGGATCCAGCGATGGGAATCGCCGATCTCGACCCAGACTTCTGGGAATTCGGCATGGCGCTGTTCGCCCTCGGCGCGGTCAGCCCCTGGTTGAGCATGCTTGATACCACGAAATACGGCCGCTTCGTCGACACCGTCCAGAATCTCGACATCACGACGGTCGCGGCATGTCACAGCCCCGTGATCGAAGGGCCATATATCGAGCGGGCATTCACTCGGATCCGGCAGCTCCCCACGATCGATCCGCCGATGCTCCCGGACCAATCGGTCCTGGACCAGATCATCGCCGCAACGGCCCACCCGACTGCCTGAGATTGGCCCTCGGCTGAACAACTGGCGCGTCTTTGGCTGGTCTTAGCCTGGCGGTGGAGCAATGGGCGACACTTGGTACACCAGGCCGGTCGCCCGGTCACCCACGTACACGCCACCGTTGCCGTTGGCGAGCACCGGCTCCGGGCTCCTCAGCCGCGTGGGGACGGGTGCACGGTGGCGTCATAGGAATCGGCGTCGCCCCGCAGTTCCACCGCCTGCAATGGGCGCCCGGATGTCGCCGGCTTCTACCCGCAACCCATAGCCCTCGGTGTCGAACGACACCACCGGGCCGGACATCGCCGCGGTGGCTGACAGTGGTCGCACGGGGCCGAGATGCCGAGCCAGATGCGACCATCGGAGCCGAGCGCCAGGCCGTTCAGCGCCGCGGCAATCCGTTTGTGAGTGAAAAACGTTGATGCCTACAACGCCGAGGGATTGGCCGGCGTCTGCGAGGTACGGGAGTCGCCGCCCATGTTCGGGCAGTTCGGGTCGTTGGCGGAGTGGCGGCCCGTCGACGGTGGCGTGCTCGGCTGGGTGCCCGGGGCCGTCGGTGCCGGCGCGGACGGTGGGGTGGTGGGCGGCGTCTGGGCAGAGGCTGATATTGCTGAGAAGGCCCATCCCCCGGCGCCGATTGCGGCGGCAATACCACCCATGGCCAGGATTCGACGAGCCAGGTTCGGGGGAGTAGACGTTGCCATTGGCTGCTCCTTTCCACCGTCGCAAGGGGTAACGACGGGATGATCCCACCATGACACGGCTCATCGACGGTGACCCTGCGAAGGGCGTCGGAGTTCGCTGTGACTTCGTGGTAGTTGATGGCCGTCCAGCACGTGCTACTGATTATGCCGGTCGGTTGGGGACCCGGAACCTTGTTTGAGTGGAGGCGATTGTGACGTCCGTGATGAGTGGAGTTCGCATTCTCGAGGTGGCAGAGCACACCTTTGTGCCGTTGTCATCGGCGATCCTGGCCGACTGGGGAGCCGACGTGATCAAGATCGAGCATGTGGAGCGAGGAGACGCCTCGCGGGGGCTGGCCACCAGCGGAGGCATCCTGGTCGGCGGCGGCGGGGTCCACGTAATCATGGAACACGCCAACCGGGGCAAGCGAAGCTTCGGGCTCGATCTCACCAGCCCGGAGGGACGCGAGATCCTGTATCGGCTGGCCAAGGACTCCGATGTGTTCCTCACCAACAAGCTTCCGGCGGTGCGGACCAAGCTGAAGCTGGATGTCGAGGACATTCGGGCCCACAACCCTTCGATCATCTATGTGCGCGGAACGGGATACGGCTCGAAGGGCCCGGATGTGGATCTGGGCGGATACGACTCGCTCGGCTATTGGGCCCGCGCCGGTAACGCGGCGTCGGTGAAGCCGCCGGAGATCGACTACATGCCGCCGCAGCCGGTCCCCGCGCTCGGCGACTCGATCGGCGCCATGTTCATCGCCGGAGGGATCGCGTCGGCGTTGTTCCATCGGGAGCGCACCGGGGAGGCGCCGATCGTGGACGTGTCGTTGCTCGCTACCGGGATGTGGGCCATGGGAGCGGCCATCGGCATCTCGCAACGCACCGGCACACCGTACGTTCCACAGGCGAGCGCGGCACCGACGGCTCGCAATCCGCTGGTGGCGGTATACCGCACGTCCGACGATCGATGGATCTCCCTGTGCATGCTGCAGGGTTTTCACTACTGGCCCGAGATCTGCCGGATCCTCGAGCGGCCGTCATGGGTGGACGATCCTCGATTCGCCACCGTCGAGCTGCTGTTCGAAAACGGCCAACAGGCAGTGGACCTCATCGCCGAAGTCATGGCAACGGCCACGCTGGCCGAGTGGAAGGTGCGACTGCGCGATCTCAAGGGGCAGTGGTCACCGGTGCAGGACTCCCTCGACATCGCCGACGATCCAATGGTGGTGGCCAACGACTATCTCATGGAGACCGAGACGCAAGACGGCATCCCGTTCAAACTGGTCACCACCCCGGTCCAATTCGACGAAGAGCCCAGCCCGCCCCATCGAGCCCCCGGGTTCAACGAGCACGGCGACGACATCCTTCGTGAGGACCTCGGCCTCGACGAGGACGCGATTATCGACCTGAAGATCAGAGGCATCGTGGGCTAGCGGTTGGCCGCCGCTCGCCCGCCGGGTACGGTCCCGACCCATGGCTGACGAACGGTTCTGTGAAGGTCGGATCTGCATCATCACCGGCTCGGGGCGGGGTATCGGGCGCGAGTACGCCCTCATGCTGGCGAACAGGGGGGCCAAGGTCGTCGTGAACGACATCGGCGCGGCTCGTGATGGAGTCGGTGGTGACGCGGGACCGGCCCAACAGGTGGTGGACGAGATCGTGGCGGCCGGGGGCGAGGCGGTGGCCAACACCGACGACGCGTCCTCGTTCGAGGGAGCGGAGCGGTTGGTGCAGTTGGCGATCGACACGTTCGGCGGCCTCGATGTGCTCATCAACAACGCCGGGATCCTGCGCGACCGGATGTTGTTTTCGATGACCGAAGAGGAATGGGACGCGGTCATCAAGGTGCACCTGAAGGGCACGTTCGCGCCCAGCAAGTTCGCGTCGCAGTATTGGCGCGAGCGGTCCAAGTCGGGCGAGACCAACGACGCCCGTATCATCAACACGTCATCGGTATCGGGCATCTACGCCAACCCCGGACAGAGCAACTACGGCGCAGCCAAGGCTGGCATCGCCGCCTTCACGCAGATCGCCGCCCAGGAGCTGGCCCGCTACGGCGTCACCGTCAACGCCATCGCGCCGGCGGCGTTGACCCGGCTCACCGAAGACCTCGGCTTCTCCGATCACGTGAAGGCGAAGTACCAGCCCTACTGGGTGGCTCCGGTGGTCACGTGGCTGGCGTCCAAGCAGTCGGCCGGGGTCACCGGTCAGGTGATCGAGTCGTCGGGACTGGTTCTGGCCGTGGCCGAGGGTTGGCATCGCGGTCCCTCCACCAAGGATGTGCCCGGCGAGCCCGAGGAGGTCGACGCCTTGGTCCGGCGCTTGCTCCAGGAGGCCCGGCCCCGCACGCTCATGAGTCAGGCCAGCAGCGGCAGCTCCTAACGCGCGCGCGCGCGATCGCGAGGTCGTGCGACTGCCGGCTGGCGTTGAGCACCCGAACGAGATCGCCGGCGAGCTCTTCGTCAGCGAGGGCACGGTGAAGAGTCACGTGAACCGCATCTTCTCCAAGCTTCAGCTGCGGGACCGGGCCCAGGCCATCGTGTTGGCCTACGACCAAGGTCTCGTCAGACCAGGCGGGTAGCGGGCAGCCGGTACGGTGGCCGCATCGAAGCCGCTGGGGGGATGAACATGGCCACACCGCAGGAGCAAACGGATCTCGGCTTTCGGCGCACGGAAGCCGACGGGATCCTCACCATCACGTTCGTTCGTGACCGCAAGCTCAACGCGGTCAGCCCCGAAATGCTCGACGGCGTCAGGGCGGCGGTGGCCGACCTCGGTGATCGAGACGACATACGGGTGTTGGTGATCGCCGCCGAAGGTCGGTACTTCACGGCCGGTCTCGACATCTCGACCCAGGGCGGTCAAGGAGTAGGACCGGATGGATCCGTCAGCGGCCGTCGGTTGCGTCGGGACTACCGGCAACTGCACCTACTGTTCGACGAGATCGAAGCCATCGAGAAGCCGACCGTGCTGGCGGCCCACGGACCGTGCATGGGGGTGGGGGTGGAGATGGCGTCGTCCTGCGACTTCCGTCTGGCGTCGGATCTGGCCACTTTCTCCTTGCCCGAGATACCCAACCTCGGGGTGATACCCGGCTCGGGGGGCATCAGTCGGCTCACGCGGCTGGTGGGACCGCACTGGGCGAAATGGATCTCGGTGGCCGCAATGCCCGTCGATGCCCAGCAAGCCCTGACGATCGGGTTCGTGCACGCCGTCTATCCCGCGGCCGAGTTCTCGGACCGGGTCACCGAGTTCGCGCAACGGCTGGCCTCGCTCCCGCAGGAGGCCACCGCGCTGGGCAAGTTGGCGGTGGATGTGGCCGCCAGCGCGGATCGGGTTACGGCGCGGGATTTCGATCGGGTGGCCAACACGTTGCTCATCACGTCCGACGACTACAAACAGATGGTGAGTGATTTCAACGCCCGCAGCCAGGCCCGGGCCCGTCAGAAGAGCGATGGCGAGCCGTCGGCCTGAACGGTTCGAAGTTCGCAGAATGGGTTAGAGGCCGAGCACTTTTCGGGTCGCCGTCATGAGATCCGTCGCCACCTCGCGAGGTGGCCGTTCCGAAAAGCCCCGCCGATACAACTCGGGTCCGACCCGGGCACGCACTCCGGTGGCGCCCAGAACGGCGAGCCGCCGGGCCAGCTCGAAATCGCCCTCGCCCGGCAGCGAGCGATGGAACATCGACTCGTCGCGAAGATCGGCGGGCGGCTCGTGTGTACCGTCGCCGAGTTGAATCGTGAGGATCTGCTTCGGATCGAGCGACGCGAGGACGCTTTCGTCGCCTCCGCTGCGGGCGAAATGACACAGGTCGAGCACCAATCCGCTGTTGGGTCGATCGGCCTCTTGCACGATTCGTTGTGCGGCGGCGAAGTCGGGTATCCCGCTGAACGGCATGAACTCCAACGCCACCTTCAGGCCGTGGTCCTTGGCCTCATCACAGAGTTGAGCGAACCCCTCCACCGCCGCGTCGTGGTCCACCGCGGCGTCGCCGAGATGCACCGCCACGAGACACTCGAGCGCCAACTCGGCGGCCGCATCGAAGAACTGCTGACGAGACCAGACCGACCGAAACAAGTTGGGAACGTCCTCGCCGTCGGCGGCGCCCGGAAGCCAATCACCCACCGGGTCCAGGTCGATGATGTGCAATCCCGCGTCCTGCACGAGCTGGCGCATCGTGGCGGGATCGAGGCCTTCGCGCGACTGGGCTCGCCGGTAGATCAATGGCCACATGGTGATGGCGTCGAAGCCGGCAAAGGCCGCGGCGTCGACCAACTCGCGAAAGGGTGTGGCCGGCAGGCAGCCCGCGTAGAGGACGAGTTCGCTGGCGACGTTCGCGGCTTCGGGAGCGACCATGGCTGCGTTCTAGCACGGCCCGGCGACGAGGCAGCGAGCGCTCGACGGTGACCTGCGGTCGGGTGGTTGTCCTATGCTCGGCGCGTGACGGAGTCGTTGGAGATCCGCGACGGCGAAACCATCTGGCGCTTCGATCCCGACTTCCTGGCGTCGAACTGGACGTGCCTGTGGGGCCGCGGCTGCCTTGGCATCGGTGCCGAACCGGCGGAGGAGCTTGGCCTTGGCTGTTGCTCGATGGGCGCCGACCTCTCCGATGCCGACGAGGCTCGGCTGATCGGAGCCCTTGCTGCCACGCTGGAGGAATCCGGCTTCCAGTACCACGAGCTGGCGTCGCAGGCGGGCATATACAGCGACGATTCCCGCGCCAACACGCGGGTGGTCGACGGAGCGTGCATCTTTCTCAACCGTCCCGGGTTTGCCGGCGGTGCCGGTTGCGCCCTCCATCTGGCCGCGGTGGCCGCCGGTGAGTCGCCGATCGAGTGGAAGCCCTCGGTGTGTTGGCAGCTGCCGCTCAAGGTGGACTGGGAGCCGGTGGACGATCATCTCGAGGTAGCGACAATGCGGCGCTGGGAGCGCCGAGACTGGGGAGCCGAGGGAGCCACCATGGCGTGGTGCTGCACCGAAGGGTCCCTGGCGTACGTGGGTGATCGACCGGTGGTGGAATCTCTCGGTGCGGAAATCGAAGCGGTGGTTGGTTCCACCGTCTATGTCGAGCTGCGCCGCCGGATGAACGATCGGTCATCGCAAGATCCGGCTTGACCGCTGACCGCTGACCGTGCACCGTCGGTGTACTGTCGCCTGGCCGAGCGCGGCCCGCACGTTGCAGCCGCTTTGATGCGCACCGGAGAGTGTGATGGACCCGTGGCCGAGCGACCCGGTGATCTACGAGTTGAACACCGCGGCGTGGCTTCACGACGTGGGCGAGCGCGGCGGGGCGCCCGTCTCGCTGGCGGGCGTATCGGCGCAGGAGTGGGATCGCGTCACCCCGCGCGGCGTCGACGCCGTGTGGCTCATGGGGCTGTGGGAGCGGAGCCCGGCGGGACGGCAGCTGGCGCTCGACACCCCGGCACAGGTGGCCTCATTCCACGCCGCCCTGCCCGATGTCACCGACGCCGACGTGATCGGCTCCGCCTATTGCATCCGTCGCTACGAGGTGGACTCCCTTTTCGGTGGGCGCTCCGGCCTGGCGGCCGCCCGGGCGGCACTGGCCGAGCGCGGGGTGCGATTGATCGTCGACTTCGTGCCCAACCATGTAGCCCCGGACCACCCGTGGCTGGCTGAGCATCCCGAGTACTTCGTGCAGGGCAGCCACGACGACTTGGTGTCCGACCCGGCGAGCTTCCTCGAGGTGGGTGGCGCGGTGATCGCCCGGGGGCGAGATCCGTACTTTCCCCCGTGGCCGGACGTGGCCCAGCTCAACGCGTTTGCTCCCGGGTTGCGGCGGGCTGCCATCGACACGCTCGATGATCTGGCGGAACAGGCCGACGGCGTTCGCTGCGACATGGCGATG
>Ga0068860_100004309_pt1 | contig 14547 bp, 15 predicted proteins | sample KBSSwiS32_FD_66597 | JGI IMG/M metagenome (GOLD analysis project Ga0068860, IMG submission 66597) | Switchgrass rhizosphere microbial communities from Kellogg Biological Station, Michigan, USA - KBS Switchgrass S3-2 | ecosystem: Host-associated > Plants > Roots > Rhizosphere > Soil ... | reverse complement strand
AGCGCGTTCGCGAGCGCTTCCGGCGCCTCGCCGAGCCACGCCGCCGCCTTCGCGCGCAGCGGCTCGAGCTCGGCAGGAACCGGCGGTGCCGGCAGCAGCCGGTTGTCGTCGTAGTCGTAGGCAGCACCGAAGTGGACGACGCGGCGTCGCGCCGTGTAGCCCTTGTAGCGCGCCGCGGCGAGCGGCAGCGTCGCGATGAATGCCAGCAGCGTCGCTTCCTCGTCGACGTCGATGAAGTCGGCGCGGTACTCCCAGCCCGGCGGAAGCCCCGGCACGTGCGACGGCGCGGCGTCGCCGAAGAGCGCGAGCTGGTCGACTTCGCCGTTCACGCCGTCGATTGTGCGAGCCGCGTCGCGCTGTCGCCGGCGCGACCGACGATGCCCCTCGCCGCCGTGCATCATCGCAGCCCACGTCACCGCGCGCGCGACCATCGAATGCATCTGCTCGACGAAGCCACCGCGCTCGCAGGCGCGCCGACCGACCCGGTGCGTCGCGGCCGTACCCACGACGCCTACTGGACGTTCATCGGGCCCTTCGGCGGCGTGTCGGCAGCGACCGCGCTGCGCGCGGTGCTCGAGCACCCGCAGCGCGAAGGCGACCCGATCGCGGCGACGGTCAACTTCTGCGCACCGATCGAGCGCGGCGAGTTCGCCGTCCACGTTCGCCGGGCGCGCGCGAACCGATCGAGCCAGCACTGGCAGGTCGAGTTCCGCCAGGGCGACGAGGCCGTCCTGACCGCCAGCATCGTCACCGCGGCGCGGCGCGAGAGCTGGCACCACCAGGCGGCGCGGCAGCCGACGCTGCCGCCGCCCGAGGCGATCGCGCGCTTCGCCCACCGCAACGCGCTCTCGTGGATCGCGCAGTACGGCTTTCGCTTCGCCGAGGGCGCCTTCGAGCCGAGCGAGCAGATGTTCGATCCGCCGCGCTCGCCGCGCTCGGTCCTGTGGCTGCAGGACGATCCGCCGCGCGCGCTCGACTTCGTCTCGCTGCTCGCGATGAGCGATGCGTTCTTCGGGCGGCCCTTCCAGATGATCGGCCGCGTCCCGCCGTTCGGTACCGTGTCGATGACGACGTACTTCCACGCCACCGCCGCCGAGCTCGCCGCGCAGGGCAGCGCACCGCTCGCCGCGGTCGCCGACGCGCGCGTCTTCCACCGCAGCTTCGGCGACCAGACGGCAGAGCTGTACGCCACGAACGGCCAGCTGCTCGCGACCTCGGTGCAGATCGCGTACTTCCGCGTCTAGCGGCCGACGTATCCTCGCGCCATGACTGCAATCGATGCCCAATCGCTCGACGACGCGACGCGGCGCGCGCTCGCCGGCGTGACGACCGCGACGCTGACGACCGTGCTCCTGAAGAAGGGCCTGCGCAACGTCTGGATCCGCGGCGCGCTTCCGCTCGCCGAACGGCTGCCCGCGCGTGTCGTCGGTCGCGCGTTCACGTTGCGCTTCGTTCCCGCGCGCGAGGACCTCGCGACGCCGGCGTCGTGGGCGTCGCCGATGTCGACCCGCGCCGCGATCGAAGCGATGCCGGCCGGTGCGGTCGCCGTCGTCGACGCGATGGCAACGACGGCGGCGGGAATCTTCGGCGACATCCTCTGCGCGCGGATGAAGAAGCGCGGCGTCGCCGGCCTCGTCACCGACGGCGTCGTCCGCGACCTCGCCGGCGTCCTCGGCACGGCGCTTCCGGTGTGGTGCCGGGGCAGCGCGGCACCTGCGTCGGTCAACGGCCTCACCTTCGTCGGCTGGCAGGAGCCGATCGGGTGCGGCGGCGTCGCCGTGCTGCCGAACGACGTCATCGTCGCCGACGGCGACGGCGCGGTCGTGATCCCCGCCGAGCTCGTCGCCGACGTCGTCGCCGCCGCGGTCGAGCAGGAGCGGCTCGAGGGCTGGATCATGCGCGAGGTCGACGCCGGCGTCGCGTTGCCGGGCCTCTATCCGGCCAACGAGGCGACGCGGGCGCGCTACGAGGCGTGGACGAAGAGCGAGGACGCGAAGCGCTGATCGCCGCGCTCAGCGTGGCGGGTGTCGCTCGGTGCGCGGGATCCAGTACCACAACACCCATGCCGCGGCGAACGCGGTCGCGCCGGTGCACCAGACCGCGCCGGCGAGCGAGACGAGCGCGGTGACGGCAGACAACAGCGCCGGGCCACCCGTCGAACCCAGGTCGGCCATCAATCGCCAAAGGCCGAGGAAGTGGGCGCGGCCGACGATCGGCGAATAGTCGGCGCCGAGCGTCATCAGCACGCCGGAGCCGATGCCGTTGCCGAAGCCGATCGCGAGCGAGACGACGAGAAGGCCCGTCGCGCCATGCGTGAAAGGCATGGCCAGCAGCGCCGCACCCATCACCAGCATCGACGGCACCACGACCCAGTTGCGCCCCTTGCGGTCCATCACCTTGCCCGCCGGGTAGAAGACGAGCATGTCGATGCCGCCGGCGAGGCCGTAGATCAGCGACGTCGTCGCCGCGTCGAGGCCGATGCCCTCGGCCCAGAGGGGAATCACGGCCTGGCGCGACGCCCGCACCGCAGCGACGAGCAGCGCACCGACGCCGACGGTGAGGAACACCTTCGCGTGGTGGCTGCCGACCGAGCGCAGCGTCGGCGCGACATGGGGGGTCGCGCTGCCGGCGGCGACCGCGGCGCCGTGCGGCGGCAGCTCGGGCATGCGCAGGGCGACGAACGCGGCGACGACGAGCGAGACGACGCCGGCCCAGTACGCGCCGGCGAGGCCGAAGGCATGGATGCACGCCGCGCCGAGGAACGGCCCGACGAAGAGCCCGATCCGCATGACGCCGCCGAGCGTCGAGAGCGCGCGCGCGCGGAAGTGGAACGGCACCGCGTCGGTGAGATAGCTCTGGCGCGCCAGCCCGAACACCGCGGCGGCCATGCCGACCATGAAGACGCCGATCGCGAACACCCACAGCGCGGTCGCGACGACGCAGATCAGCATGCCGAGCGCGCACCACACGGCGGCGCCGACGATCGCCCAGCGCTCGCCCCAGCGCGCCGTGACGAGCGACGCGGGAATGTTGGAGACGAGCGAGCCGATGCCGATCAGCGTGACCATCAGCGCGGCGAGCGCGACCGAGCCGCCGAGCTGGCGGACGGTGAGCGCGATCACCGGCAGGATCGCGCCTTCGCCGAGTGCGAACAGGAGCGACGGCCCGAACGCGGCAACGGCGATCTCGCGCAGGCGAAAGGCGGGGTCGTTCACGAACGTCGGCGAGGCGGGTTCTTCTTTGGCGAGCAGCTTAGCCGCAGCGGTCGCGCGTCGCGCCCGTGCAGCGATGCGGTGGCGACGCTATCCTCGATCGGGCAGGCGCCTGCCGAGGGCAGGCCGCACGACCACGGAGGACTGGATGGCCATCCTGACGAACCGCGCCGCCGACAACCGCGACCGCGGCCTCGACACCGCGCTGCTGATCCTGCGGCTCGTGCTCGGCGTCCTGGTCCTGCTCCATGGCATCGGCAAGCTGCCGCCGCCGCCGGCGGAGATCGCGGCCATGCTTGCCAAGGCCAACCTGCCGGCGGCGCTCGCGTACGGCGTCTATCTCGGCGAGATCGTCGCACCGATCCTGCTCATCGTCGGCGTCTGGACGCGTCTCGCCGCGATCCTGATCGCGATCAACATGGTCGTCGCGGTGCTGACGGCGCACGCCGGTCAGCTGTTCAGCCTCGGGCCGCAGGGCGGCTATGCGCTCGAGCTGCAGGCGATGTATCTCTTCGTCGCCGTCGCGCTCGCCTTCACCGGCGCCGGGCGCCTGAGCGTCGGCGGCCGCTACGGCCCGATGAACTAGTGCGCTACGCGGCGCCGAATCCGCCGGCGCGGCGGCGCTCGGCGCTCACCGGGCCGCTCAGCAGCGCGACGAAGCGTTCGGCAGCGTCGACGTCGCGCGCCGATGCGGCGATCGCCGCGGCGTAGACGGTCGCGAGCGCGTGCGGCGCCGGCAGCGGACCGACGAGCGCCAGGCCCGGCGTGTAGCGGATCTCGGTTTCCTGCGTGCAGCCGAGCGCGCCGTCGTCGCCGCTCGCCGCGAGCTCGCGCATCGCGGTCGCGCCGTTCGGGTGCATGCGCAGGCGCGGCGCCATCTCGGCGCGGATGCCGAGCCGGTCGAGCACGGCGACGACGTGGGCGCCGGCGGTCGATCGGGTCGCGTCCGGAATGTAGAGCGCGGTCGCGGCGAGGAACGCGGAGCGGAGCGCGGCAGCGCTCGCGATCTCCGGCCGGCGCGCGCCGTCGCGCGCAGCGACCGCGGTCTCGACGCGGCCGATCGCTGCGCTCGAACCGGCGCGCAGCGCGCCGCTCGCGGCGAGCGACGCGACCATCGCTTCGGTGGCGACGAAGACGTCGCACGGTGCAGCCGCGGCGAGCTCGTCGCGCATGGCGCCGACCGCGCCGAAGCGCGCGTGCAGGCGGACCGCGGCGCTCGCCTCGAAGCCGGGCTGGAGCGCGAGGACGAGGCCCTTCACCGCGCCGGCGCAGAGCACGTGCAGCTCAGCGGCCATCGCGCGCGCTCCTCGTGGCCGGGCGCGGTCACTGCTCGGGCTTGGCGCCCGAGACCTTGACGATGTGCGCCCACTTGACGATGTCGTCCTCGAGGTATCTGGTGAACTCGGCGACGCTCATCGTCATCGGCACCGCACCCTGCACGCGCCACGCCTTGGCGACGTCGGGATTGCCGACGATCTTCGCGACCTCGGCGTTGAGACGCGCCACGATCTGCGGCGGCGTCGCCTTCGGCGCCATCAGGCCGAGCCAGATCGTCGCCTCGTAGCCCGGCACGCCGGCCTCGGCGATCGTCGGCACGTCGGGCATCACCTCGGAGCGCGTCCTGCCCGTCGTGCCGAGCGCCTTGACCTTGCCCTGGCGGACGTGCTCGGTCATCGTCGTCACGGCGTCGAACATGAGGTCGACCTGGCCGCCGAGGACGTCGGTGCGCGCGCCCGAGCTGCCCTTGTACGGGATGTGCAGGATCGAGACGCCGGCCATCGCCTTGAACAGCTCGCCGGCCATGTGGTACGGAGTTCCCGGTCCCGACGACGCGTACGTCATGCCGCCGGGCCTGGCCTTCGCCGCGGCGATCAGCTCGTGGACGCTGGCGACCGGCAGAGCGCTGCGCGCGACGAGGACGAGGTCCGACGAATTGATCGGCGCGATCGGCGCGAAGTCGCGCATCAGCTGGAACGGCTTCGTCGCGATCAGCGATTCGTTGACGGTGTGCGTGTTCGACATCAGGAGCAGCGTGTAGCCGTCGGGCGCGCTCTTGGCGACCGCGTCGGTGCCGATGATCGAGCCGGCGCCGGGGCGGTCGTCGACGATGAACGTCTGCCCCGTCGTCTCCTGCAGCTTCTGGGCGATGAAGCGCGCGTAGACGTCGGCCGGGCCGCCGGCGGCGAACGGCACGATGATGCGCACCGGCTTCGACGGATAGGCATCCTGCGCGGCGACCGGCGCGGCGCAGACCACCGCCGCGAGCGCGCACAGCAGCGCTGTCGACGTGCGGGCAAGAGGGGTGAGGGTGATCATCGACGCTCCGTTCGGTTGGCGATGCTAATGTCGGCGAAACCAAGGAGCTTTTGCATGCGCATTTGCCTGCCCGCGTTGCGCTCGCTGCTGTTCGCCTCGCTCGTCGCCGCCGCCGCTGCGGCGCAGGCGCAAGGCTGGCCCGACAAGCCGATCACGATGATCGTGCCGTTCCCGCCCGGCGGCGTCGCCGACACCGTCGCGCGGCCGGTCGCCGACGCGCTCGCGCGCGAGCTGAAGCAGTCGGTCGTCGTCGAGAACCGCGCCGGCGCCGGAGGCGCGCTCGGCATCGGCGTCGCGTCGCGCGCCGCGCCCGACGGCTACACCGTGCTGCTCAGCCTGTCGTCGATCTCGATCCTTCCGGAGGCCGACAAGATACTGGACCGGAAACCGGCCTACCAGCTTGCCCAGTTCAAGCCGATCGCGCGCTTCACCGCCGACCCTACGGTGCTCGTCGTCCGCGCCGACGCGCCGTGGAAGAACTTCGCCGAGTTCCTCGCCGACGTGCGTGCGCATCCCGGCAAGTACAACTACGGCAGCTCGGGCAACTACGGGACGATGCACGTGCCGATGGAGATGCTGAAGGCCGAGGCCGGCTTTCGCATGACGCACATCCCCTACACCGGCGCCGGACCCGCGGTCGTCGCGCTCCTCGCCGGCCAGGTCGACGCGCTCGCGAGCGGGCCGGCGACGGTCGTGCAGCAGATCCAGGCCGGCAAGCTGCGCGCGCTCGCGCACTGGGGCGACCACGCGCTCGTCGCGCTGCCCGACGTGCCGAGCCTGAAGCAGCTCGGCCATCCGGTGCAGTTCGCGCAGTGGTCGGCGCTGTTCGTTCCCGCGGGCACGCCCGACGAGATCGTCAGGAAGCTGCGCGCGGCGGCGGCGAAGGCGGCCGCGGATCCGAGCGTGCGCCAGGTCATTGCCAAGGCGGGCAGCCCGATCGAGTACCTCGACGCTCCCGAGTTCCAGTCGTACTGGGATGCCGACGCAGCGGTGATGACGAAGGCGGTGCGCGCCGTCGGCAAGGTCGAGTGACGTTCGTGCGCCGAAGCGATCATGATCGAGGCCAGACTCGACCAGGAGGCTGGCATGGCTGCATTCACGACTGAAGTGGTGATCGCATCGGCGGGCGTCGTGAGCCTGTCGTCCGGAGTTCCCGTCACCTTCATCGTCACGTGGGGCTCCAACATCAGTCCCTTCCGCTGGACGCGCGTCTGGGCTGGTGTCGTATCGGCCGGCGACGACGACACGGCTCAGAGCGTCACCATCGAATCGGAAGGGTCGGCGTGGAGCCTTTCGAATGCGGCCGCGACCGCGAATCTGGTGACCTTGCGCGGACGGGGCCAGTCGGGAGCGCCGGTGCTGGCGCGGGTCCAGGTTCTCGCTTCGCAGGTCGACACGTTCTAGGAGGCTGCCATGCACGTGCAGGTTCTGTTCGACACCAAGGGCAAGGTACACGCTCTCTTCCACCCGGCGAAGGAGGGCAATGCGCCCCGCCTCGAGTTGCGACCGGCCCGCGGGCAACGTGTGGCGCTGCTGGAGGTGCCTGCCGAGCTCGGAAGGCTCGACCCGCGCGGGCTTCATGCCGCCGTTTCGGTCAAGCTGCAGAAGGAAGGCCCGCGCCTGGTCAAGAAGAAGCGGTGACGTCGGCTCGCCCGCCGCCACCAGGATCACCCGACGCGATGCAAGAATCGGCGCGTCATCGACCCAACCCAGAGGAGAACCGACCGATGCATCGATGGATTCGCCGTGCCTTCGCCACGACCTTGTTCGCCGCCGCCGCGGCGCAGGCGGCCACCGTGGGCGCCACCTTCCCGGCAGGGTTCCCTGTCATCGAAGACGCGTCTCTGACGGGCAAGCCGCTGATCGGCTTCGGCGCAGCCGGACCGGTCGAGCGCACGCCGGTCATCTTCATCCACGGCAACAACGACACGCCGTTTCCGACGGCGTGCAGCCCGTACGGCAGGGTGCAGGCGTTCGCGCAGTATTTCGCCGACCGCGGCTACGCAACGAGCGAGCTGTGGGCGATCGGCTACGAGGGCGACCTGTGCGATCTCGCCGGCGACAACACGCGCCGCTCGAGCATTGCCCACACTAACCAGGCGAACGTTCCCGACCTGCGCCGCTTCGTCCGCGCCGTCCTCGCCTTCACCGGCGCGAAGCAGGTCGACATCGTCGCCCACAGCCTCGGCGTGACGCTGACGCGCGAATGGATGCGGCAGGACGAGGCGGGTCGCGTCGTCCGCCGCTTCGTCGCGATCGACGGGCCGAACCACGGCATCATCAACTGTTCGCCGTCGCCGCTGAACTACTACCAGCTGCCCGCGTTCGGAGGCTTCACGCCGTCGAGCGAGGTCTGCCAGGAGCTGGGCTCGCCGCGCTCGCCGTTCCTGCGCCTTCTCAACGACGGCGACCAGCGGCGCGAGAACCGCGCTGGCAAGACGCTGGTGATCCGCAACGCCGACACGAGCTTCGTCTACTTCTCGGTCCAGGACGGCTTCTTCGCGCCGGTTCCGGCGATCGACTCGTCCGGCATCCCGACCGACTTCTCGAAGAGCGCCAGCATCCGCGGTGCGAAGGAGATCGGCCTGACCGGGCAGGGCGCCTACGACCCCATCCTCGGCACCGCGCACCTCGGCATCCTGAACTCGCCGCAGACGCGGCAGGCGGCGTTCGAATTCATCGCCGACAAGGGCGGGCACGACCAGGACGATTGACGCTGCTCCACGGTGCGGCCACTCCGGCCGACGTGTGCTCCGCAAGGGCGACTGACTCGCGGCGACGGCGTGCTCGCCGCCGCCGCTCAGTGCCTGAAGTCGATCCGGGTCGCGAGCAGTCGCGTCCCGTCGCTCGAGAGCGTCCCGCGCGCCTCGACCTCGCGGCCGACCGCGAGGTCGGCCGCGCTGCCGTCGCGGAAGTCGACCGTGCCGGCGTAGCTGACGACGACGTTGCGGACCACGAACGTCCTCGCTGACGTGTCGAGCGATGCGATCGCGCCGCGGACGTCGAACAGCCCGCCGCCCGGGCCGCCGCCGTCTTCGAGGCGAACGCGCGTCGCGACGACCACTCCGGCGACGGCCCGGCCTTCGACCTCGACGCGCCTGCCGAGCGCGAACCCTGCGGTGCCGTCGGGGAACTGCGCGTTGCGGGCATCGACGGGAGTGCCGTCGACGCTGAACTGCGTCGCCGAGGTGAACGCGCTGATGAGCCCCTCGAGCTCTGCGTGGTCGCGATCGTCGACGCGCGGCGCGCCGTCGTCGATGCGGATCGCCGACCACATGCCGTCCGCGTCGGCGACGATCGCGAGTGCGACGCGGACGAAGTTGCCGTCGGCGAGCGCCGGTGGAACAGCGGTCGCCGCCAGCGCCGCGTAGCCGATGCGCGCGCCGCCGATCGAGAACGTCCGCGATGCGGTGTCGAGGTCGGCGACGATCCCGCGCAGCCGGTAGCTCGCGACCGCCCTCCTGGCGTCGATTCGCGTCGCCGCGTAGCGGCCGCTCGCGACATCGAGGTTCGCGTAGACCTCGACGACGTCGCCGAGCGCGAGCGCTGCCTGGCCGCCGGGAAGCGCATCGTCGAAGACCGTCGACGCGTCGACATCGACCGCCTGGCCGAGGACGGTGAGCGTCCGCGCCGCGGGGTCGTTCGCCTCGACCGGACCGACGATCGCGCTCGCGAACACGATGCTCGTCGCGGTGCTCGCGTCGTTGCCGTCGGCGTCGAGGAAGAGACCGCCGCCGCGCGCCTCGACGGTCATGCCGAGGCGGAGGTCGTCGCGACTGCGCGCGTTGCCGTCGCCGTCGCGCACCGAAGCGCTGCGGTCGTCGAAGTGGATGCCGGTGACGATGATCGATCCGAACCCGGTGATCGCACCGCTCGCGAATGTCGTCGGCGCGCCGGTGCCGCCGCTGTCGACGCCGCCGCAGCCGGCGACGACGCCGAGAAGAACGAGCGCAGCCGCGCCGAAGCGGCGCAACGAAGAGGACAAGCTGACCATGGTCATCGATCCTTTTTGCGCACGGGCGTTCGCCGGCGCGCGGGGGAAGCGGGTGCGGATGCGGCCGCGGCGGGCGCAGTCATCGCCTCGTGGTACGTGTAGAGGCCGATGCGGACGCGTCGCCGCGGTCCGGCGCCCTTGGCGGCGTCGGCGTCGACCAGCGCCTGCAACGCCGGGACGGTCGCCGCGAGCAGCGCCTGCCACTGTGTCTTCGCGATCTCGCGAAACGCGGCCATCGACTCCTCGCAGAGCTCGTCGGCGAACACCGCCTGCTCGAGATGCGGCGGCGCATCGGCGAGGACGTTGGCGACGCTGGCGCGGAGATGGTCGCCGACGTTGCTGCCGAGAAAGGCGTACGCGCGTTCGCTGTCGCCCTTCGCGACGACGCTGTCGCGCACCAGCTCGACGGTGTCGTCGCGCTCGACGGCGAGGCCGAGACGGCACAGCTCGTCGAGGAGGCTGCGCGGGTGGACGTCCTGCGTCACCGAGCGCGCGAGCGCTTCGAAGCTGGGCGCCGGGCCCTGGCGCGGCAACGCGATCGCGCGCCCGCGGCGGTCGCGCAGCTTCGGGTCGGCCCGCCAGCGCGTGAAGACCTGGGTCGCCGGTGACGGCCGCACCGGCGCCGATCCCCGCGGCACCTCGATCAGCCGCGCGACCTCGCGGCGCGTCAGCCCGGTCGCGGTCGCGACGCGGCTGACGATGCGCTGGCCTGCGGTGGCCGGCTGTGCCTTCGCGGCGGCCTCGACGAACGCCGCCTTGAGGAGGCCCTCGATCGTTGCGAACGGCACGCCGCGCGCGACGGCAAGCATGGCGATCGGTTCGAGCAGCGAGGCGAGGGCGCCGGCGAGTGCCGTGCCGCCGCCCGCTGCGCTTGCGGTCGAACGGTGCGGCTTGTCGTCAGTCACCGAAAGAGATTCGCGTCGCCTGCAGCATCGTACCGTCGGCCGAGAGCGTTCCGCGCGCCTCGACCCGGACGCCGACCGCGAGCTGCGCCGCCGTGCCGTTGCGGAACTCGACGCCGGCGCCGCCGTACGCGACCGTGACGCCGCGCAGGACGAAGGTCTGCGCCGTCGTGTCGATCGCGGTGATCGCGCCATGCAGCTCGAAGCCTTCGGCGTGGCGCCGCGCGTGGTCCTCGACCTCGACGCGCGACGCGACGACGGTGCCGTTGCTCGACGTGCCGTGCACCTCGACGTGGGCGCCGAGGACGATCCCGGTCGTTCCGTCGGGGAAGGTCGCATTGCTCGCGTCGACCGGGATGCCGTTGACGCTGAACGACGCGGTCGACGTGAACGCGGTGATCGTCCCTTCGATCTCGGCCTCGTTCGCATCGCCGACGTGCGGGTGGATCGCCTCGAGCCGAGTCGCCAGCCAGACGCCGGCGACCGGAGTCGTCTGCAGGCGCACCTTGACCGGCATGCCGTTGGCGAGGTTGGCGGGAAGCGCGGCGACGTTGGCGTACGAGATCGTCGCGGCGCCGATCGTGAACGTCTTCGCCGTCGTGTCGAGGCTGGCGATCGTGCCCTTCAGCCTGAACCCGGCGGCGGCCGGCTTCGGCTCGATGCGGGTCGCCGTGATCGCGCCGGTCGCCGCGTCGCGGGTGCCGTGGACATCGAGGACCGCACCGACGGCGATCGCGGCGAAGCCGCCGGCGAGGCTGTCGTCGATCACCGTCGTGTCGGTGACGAGGACGGTCTGGCCGAGGACGACGAGGCTCTTCGCCGTCGCATCGATCGACTCGACCGGCCCGACGACCTCGGGGCCGAAGCGGATCGCGCTCGCGTCGCAACGCGGACCGCTGCCGTCGTCGTGGACGGCACCGCCCTCGATCTCGACGCGCATGCCGAGCCTGAGCGTGCTCGACGATGCGGCGTTGCCGTCGTCGTCGGTCACCGTCGCGTGCGTGTCGTCGAAGCGCACCTTGTTGACGATCACCGAGCCGAAGCCGGTGATGGTGCCGGCGGCGAACGACCCCGTCCCGCCCTGGAACGGTGGCGTTCCGGCGTCGCCGCCGCCTCCGCAGCCGCCGAGGAGGACTGCGGCGGCGGCGCACTGGACGAGGAAGGCACGCCCGGACAGGCGCTGCAGGTGGAGTCGGGTCCGATCCATGGCGGGCTCCAGAGACGTGGAGCGCCGATAGTAAATGTGCAACCAGCACATTTGCAAGTCCGATTACATCTGGTCGCGACCTTGTCCGCGAGGCCGCGGACGTCCAGCGCGCAGTGGCCGCGCGGAAAGCACCTCTGCCGGCGCAGGCTTCGCAACATCGATCGCCGCAGGCCTAGCATGCCCCACGCACGCGTGTTCGCGGGCGAGGAGGAACGACCATGGCATCAAGCAGCCTCACGAGCATGCTCGCCACCGCGGTTCTCGTCGCCGGCGCCTCGATGGCGGCCGTGGCTGCACCGAAAGGCCCGGTCGTCGCGACCGACCACGGGCCGGTCCGCGGCACGACGGTCGGACCGATGCAGGCGTTCCTCGGCATTCCGTACGCCGCAGCGCCGACCGGAGAGCTGCGCTGGCGACCGCCCCAGCCGCATCCGGGCTGGGACGGCGTGCGCGATGCGAGCGCGTTCGCCCCGCACTGCCCGCAGGCCGCGTCTCCGTACGGCATCGCGAGCACGACCGAGGACTGCCTGTTCCTGAACGTCTTCACGCCCGAGAAGACCAACTCGGGGCAACCGCATCTGCTGCCGGTGATGTTCTGGATCCACGGCGGAGGGCTGGTCGTCGGCCAGAGCGACGACTACGACCCGACGCAGCTCGTCGCCAAGGGCGTCATCGTGGTCACGATCAACTACCGCATCGGCGAGCTCGGCTTCCTCGCGCATCCGGCACTTTCGGCCGAGTCTGCGCAGGGCGTGTCGGGCAACTACGGCCTGCTGGACCAGCAGGCGGCGCTGCGCTGGGTGCAGCGCAACATCCGCCACTTCGGCGGCGACGCCGGCAACGTGACGATCTTCGGCGAGTCGGCGGGCGGCCTCAGCACACACTCGCAGCTCGTCTCGCCGCTCGCCGCGGGCCTCTTCCACAAGGCGATCGTCGAAAGCGGCGCCTACACGCTGACGCAGCCGTCGCTCGCCGCGGCGCAGGCCATCGGCACGGCGTATGCGACCGCTGCCGGCTGTGCGAGCCAGACCGCGGCGTGCCTGCGCAGCCTGTCGGTGTCGCAAGTGCTCGCCGCACAGACCGCAGCGACGATGGATCCGACCGTCGAAGGCTTCGTGATGCCGCGCAGCGTCGGCACCGCGCTCGCCAGCGGGCAGTTCAATCGCGTGCCGGTGATCGAAGGCTCGAACCACGACGAGTGGCGGCTCTTCGTCGCGCAGGCCGAGAAGGCGACCGGCACGCCGCTCACCGCCGCCGGCTACATCCCCGCGATCCAGGCGACTCTCCTGGTGCCAGCGGCGGTCGCCGCGTTCATCGGCACCGTGCTGTATCCGCTCGCGTCGTACCCGAGCCCGAGCGTCGCGCTCGGCGCGATCGGCACGGACGCCGTCTTCGCGTGCAACGCCCGCGTCTCCGCGCGCTCGCTCTCGGCCTACGTGCCGACGTTCCAGTACGAGTTCAACGACCCGAACGCGCCGATGCTGTACTTCGCGCCGCCGATCAGCTTCCCGACCGGTGCGTACCACGCCTCGGAGCTCGCGTATCTCTTCGATCTGAGCCAGACGCCCGTGCCCTCGCCCCCGTTCACCCCGGGGCAGCAGCAGCTGTCGGCAGCGATGGTCGGCTATTGGGCGCAGTTCGCGCGCACCGGCGACCCGAACTCGGCCGACGCGCCGAACTGGCCGCAGTACGGAGCCGCCAGCGACCTGTTCCAGTCGCTGCGGCCGCCGACGCCGGCGACGAGCGCCGGGTTCTCCGCCGATCACAAGTGCGCGATCTGGTCGCCGACGAATCCCTGACGCTCGCGCCGCGTCTTGCGCGAACGCGCGCCGCTACCTGCCGAGCGTGCGCCCGAACAGGCCGAAGAGTCGCGCCCAGTGGCGTTCGGCCGACGGCTTGTGGTAGATGCCGGCGCGCAGGGGAAACGCGAAGCCGTGCTCGGCACCCGGGTACCACTCGAGGCGGTAGTTCGTCCCGCCGGCGTCGAGCGCGGCCTGCAGCTGCGCGACGATCTCGGGCGACGCCCACTTGTCGGTCTCGGCGCACGCGAAGTACGCCTCGCAGCGGACGCGGCCGACCATGCGGTGCGCCGAGTCGGCGGCGTCGGTGACGAGGCGCGCGCCGTAGATCGATGCGATGCACTTCAACCGCTCGGGAAACGCCGCCGCCGCCCAGATCACGAACGGACCGCTCATGCAGTAGCCGACCGCGCCGATCCGCGACCCGTCGGCGTTGGCGTCGCCGTCGACGAATGCGAGCATCGCCCGGGTGTCGCACTCGACGGTGCGGCGGTCGAGCGCGTCCATGTACGTGAACATCTCGGCGAAGCCGGCGTCGGTGCGCTCGCGCAGGAAGTAGTCGCGGCTCCTGCGGTAGTAGAGGTTCGGCAGGACGACGAAGTAGCCGACGGTCGCGATCCGCCGCGCCATGTCGTGCAGCTCCTCGCGCTTGCCGGGCGCGTCCATGTAGAAGAGAACGACCGGGAACGGCCCGCCTTCGTCGGGATGGACGACGAAGGTGTTCATCGCGCCGTCGGCGGTCGGCACGTCGAGGTCGCGTTCGATCATGGCGGCGTCCCTTTCGATGGTGGCACGGGCGGCCAGCGCTCGTGCGCGGTCGCGCGAACTTGCTCGCCCCAGACGTCGATCGTCAGCGCGCGGCCGGCGAGCGCCGGCAGCGCGATATCGCGAACGTAGCCGAGCGCGAGGCAGTGGCCAGCGACGTCGCTCCAGCCTGCCGACGAGAGCTCGCCGACCGGTTCGCCGTCGACGTGGATCGTCTCGCCGCCCCAGACGTACGCATCGGCGTCGTCGACCGCGATCGTGACGAGCGTCTTCGCCGGCGGCTCGGCGGCGGCGCGCACGAGCGCCGCCTTGCCGACGAAATCGTCGCGCTTGTCGAGCTTCACCGCGAACA
>Ga0068860_100004308_pt1 | contig 14547 bp, 13 predicted proteins | sample KBSSwiS32_FD_66597 | JGI IMG/M metagenome (GOLD analysis project Ga0068860, IMG submission 66597) | Switchgrass rhizosphere microbial communities from Kellogg Biological Station, Michigan, USA - KBS Switchgrass S3-2 | ecosystem: Host-associated > Plants > Roots > Rhizosphere > Soil ... | reverse complement strand
AAGACGGCAGCCGCGATTAAGAAAACTGCCATCGTTAACAAGATCGTTCGAGTTAGTAAAATCTTCATTGCATTTCTCCTTTGAGGTACGCCGCTAGGGAAGCGCGTAAACGAACATAGCATTGACCGCCTTGGGCGGCCGTATTTCGCCGGCAAGGGAAGCCGGTACCGAGGTAGACCAACTCCCGCCGCCGGTCCCAGTCGGGACGGCAACGTACTGTTTCCCTTTAGCCATATAAGAAATAGGGAATCCTTGCGCCGAAGTCAGCAAGCGTGTCTGCCAGAGAATTTTTCCCGTGGAAACATCATAAGCGAACAGGTGGCGATCCCAATCCCCGCCGAACGCCAGGCCGCCGGCGGTGGTGAGCGCTGCGGTATTGAACGGCGTCGGCATGCGCTGGCGCCACAAAACCTTGCCCGACTTCAGATCCAGCGCCAGGAACTCACCCAGATTTCCTCCCCCTGCCGGGAATTTGTAATCGATGCGCCGCACCGGACCGTTGCCGCCCTTGCCCAGCACTTTCTCCACTTCACCAAAAGTAGCTCGTTCGCAGGTGAGAGCCATGGGAATGTACAGCGCATTCGTCTGTGGGCTGAAGGCCATCGCGCGCCAGTCCTTGAATCCCATAGTGCTGGGACACATGTCGACCTCGACGCCGATCTGCGGAATCTTATCGGGCCGGTAAGTTACTTTGCCGGTCTCCGGCCCAACTTCAACCAGGTTTTGATATCCCAGGTCGGTGGCGTGCACGAACGTTCCGTTGGTGCGGTCGATCTGCCAGAGTATACCCAGCTTGCCCATCTTGAAGAGGGACTTGCGGCCATCGAAATCGATGAGCACGCTTTCGAAAACTTCGTCCATGTCGTGCGTTTCCCCGCGCAGATGCTGATAGTACCAGCGCATTTTTCCCGTGTCGGGATCGAGCGCGAGCGTGGAGTTGGTATATAAAGCATCGCCGTCGGTTCCGCGAACCGCGCGTGCCCACGGCTTGGCCTGCGCGGTGCCCCAGTAGATGAGATTGGTTTCCGCATCGTAGCTGCCAGCGATCCACGCATCACCCCCCGCGCGAAACCGCAGCGGTAAGTCCCCCCAGCTTTCACCACCCGGTTCCCCAGGACGAGCAATGGTCGAGGTTCGCCACAGCTCCTTGCCCGTGGCGGCGTCATGTCCGGTGATGAAGCAGACATCTTCTTTATACCGGCTGCATCCGTTGATTCCGGCGATAACCTTGCCGCGTACCACGATGGGACCTGAAGTGTACCCATAGCCTTGCTTGGAATCCGCCACCACGGTGTCCCATACCAGCTTCCCGGTTCGCGCGTCCAAGGCAATGACGTGAGCGTCGTTGGTGGTCCCGAAAATTTTGTCGTCGTAAATGGCAATATTGCGCTGGACACCCCCGATGACGCTACCCGTCGGGGCCGCCACGTCACGCTCCTTGGGCTGGTATTCCCAGATTAGATCTCCGCTAGCGGCATCCAGCGCTTGAATAACGCCGTGTGGATTTGGCAAGTACATGACGCCGTTGTAGACCAGTGGCGTCGACTCCTGCGCCCCATCCTCCATGGCCCACGACCAAGCCAGTTGGAGCTTGGCCACGTTTTCGCGCTTAATCTGATCGAGAGGGCTGTAGCCCCAGGCATTGTCGGTGCGCCGCCAGTTCAGCCAGTCGCCTGGAGCCGGGCTGCGGAGCATCGCCTCGGTGACAGGGCGGAAATCCTTGACTTGGGCGAGGAGCCACAAGCTTCCTGACAACACCAAGGCGATCAAGACCGGTGCTCCGATTCGCGATTTCATGATGCACCCCCTGGGTGAGTCTATCGCATACTTGGACCGGCGTCAGCCCGGGAAGCCCTTTTGTAAGTTTTTGTGAACGAACAACCGTAACCAGCCCCCTTCCGTTGACATTGCATACGCCACGCCATAAACTTTCTGCATGCGAAATCAGTTCACTAGGGTCGCCCGTCTCGGCCTCGCGTTTCTTTTAGTCTGCGCCTCGGTTTGGGCGCACCATGGCAGCGCCATCTCCTACGACACCGGACATCTATGGAGCACTTGGGCTACCGTCACCGAATTCAATTACTTGAATCCGCACCCCTCCATGACCTTCGACCGTACCGACAAGAACGGAAAAGTGGAGCATTGGGTTTCTGAACTCCTCACCAATCCCTCAGAACTCGCCCGCGCGGGTTGGACCAAGAGCCGCAGCGTGGAGGCGCTGAAGCCCGGAACCAAGGTGAAGCTCTTCATCGGCACCTCCCGCGCTGGTGGATTCAGCGGGATTGTGATGAAGATCGAAAACCAGGACGGCCAGAACATCGTCGGAACCCGCAGCGATGTGAAGTCCGTCGACATGGAAGGCGTACCAGGCGGATTGCAGCCCTCGGGTGAAGACAAATTGCCCGGCAAGGAATAACGCATGATGACTCAAAATAACGATTCGGCGCGCTTGGCCTGGCGCGCGGCCCTGGCAATCCTTCCGGCCATCCTGCTGGTTCCGGCAGCTTCCGGTCAACAAGCTTTGCTTGGGCGCACCGACGGCAAGCCCGAAGATGCCCTCATTTCGTCGGATACCGACAAAAGCCCGTACAACAAACACGACTTCAATGGACTCTGGTCGCGCGGCCCCCAAACATACGGGCTTCCGCGCTGCCCCGAGTGCGGCGACCCGGGACCCTGGCCTAGTTATGGGTTTCACGGGTTTCCGCCACCGCGCACGGCCGAGGGCCAAAAGCGCTTTGACGCCAATAAGCCCGCGCGCGGCATCGAAAAGGACAGCGCACAGGCGAAACAGCGCACCGATCTCGACATCGGCATGCGGCGCGCGATTCTGCCAGCCTTTGGCAACGATCCGGAAGGGCACTGCGAGCCGCTGGGACTAGCCCGGTTAATTGCGTTCTCCGGCGGTGGCGCTGCCATGGAAATGATTCAATCGCCCGCCAACGACCGCATCCTGCAGCGCTTCGAGTGGACCTGGGATAACCGCGAGATTTGGATGGATGGACGCAAGCTTCCCAACGTCGACGATTATCTGCCCCGCTACAACGGCTATTCCACGGCCAAGTGGGAGGGAGACACCCTCGTCGTTACGTCAACAGGTTTCGACGACCGCCAATGGGTGGATCAATACGGCTATCCGATCAGCGCCAAGGCGGTGCTCGAAGAACGCTGGGAGCGCCCCAGTCCGAACCGCCTGCGCGTGCAGATGACGCTGCACGATCCCACCTACTACACCCAGCCCTGGAAGAGCAGCTATAAGGTTTGGACTCTCATCCCCAAAGAGAAGATGGCGATCGCCGGATGGTCCGGGATTCTGGAAGACCGTTGCGTGCCTTCCGATGAATCCCTCTTCAACACCTTCCGCGATCACGCTGCGGGCAAGAAGTGACAACCCAACCGCGCATGTTCCGATCTAGCTGCGGCGTTAGGCTGCTCCCATTGATTCTGGCCGCGCTTCCCGGGTTTTCGCAATCCGAGAAGCCGGCCCTGGTCGAAGACGTATTCAAGAACGTGCAGGTGATGAAGGGAATTCCCGTCAATCAGTTCATGGATACCATGGGGTTCTTTTCGGCCGCGATTGGCTTGAACTGCACCGGCTGCCACGTGGCCGAGAGCCTGGATGATTGGGCCAAGTTTGCCGAAGACGTCCCGCGCAAGCGGATGGCGCGGAATATGATCCGCATGGTCGACACCATCAACAAGACGCAATTCGGCGGCCGGCGCGTGCTTACATGCTGGTCCTGCCACCGCGGCGCCCAGACTCCTGAGGTCCTGCCCAGCCTGGCGGCGCAATATTCGATTCCGACGGAGGATCCGAACGCGATCGAGAGCGTGCCGGACGGCCCCAAGGAACCGACAGCGGATCAGATTCTCGACAAATACATGCAAGCTGTGGGCGGCGCGCAGCGCCTGGCCGGCCTGACCAGCTTTACGGCGAAGGGCACAATCGAGGGCTACGATACCTACCACCAAAAGGTGCCACTCGAGCTTTACGCCAAAGCGCCCGATCAGCGCACGATCGTCTGGCACCCGCAGAACGGCGATTCGACCATCGTGTTCGATGGGCGCTCCGGCTGGGTCGCGGCGGTTACCAACCCTTTGCGCCTCCTTCCCATGCTGCCGGGAGCCGAATTCGACGGCGGCAAGTTCGACGCAGCTTTGAGTTTCCCCGCGGGTATCAAGCAAGCCCTGACCGATTGGCGCGTGGGATTCCCGGTGACCGCCATCGACGACAAAGACGTCAACATCCTGCAGGGTATGGGTGCGGGCAAAACCCGCTTCAAGCTCTACTTCCAAACGCAGACCGGCCTGCTGGTGCGGCAGGTCCGCTATGCCGATACGCCGGTCGGAATGGTGCCCACGCAGGTGGACTACTCCGATTACCGCGATGTAGCCGGCGTGAAGATGCCCTTCAAGATGATCACCACCTGGACCGACGGCCAATGGACGGTTCAACTCGACCAGGTGCAACCCAACGCCGCCATCCCGGCAGATATATTCGCCAAGCCCCCACCCGCCACCGTCAAGAATCCAGCGAAAAAATAGAAAAAATAGGGACGGAGCCTCTTTTTGCCCGCCGTCCCATTACCGAAATGAAACCCCGCCCAAAAAGAGGCTCCGTCCCTATTTTTTCTTTGGTGCCCCTGGGCATTGTATGTCTCAAAACCCACAGGAGGAATCATGCGTCGAATTAAGGTGCTGTTCTCCCTCACACTGGCAATACCAACCTTCGCAGCCACCATAACCGGCACAGTGAAAGGCCCCGATAGCAAGCCCTTCATGGCAGCCTTCGTGATCGCCGAGAACACGCAAACCAAAATGACCGTGAGCGTCCTCACAGACCCGCAAGGCCGCTACCACATCAGTCTCCCGCCGGCGACCTATTCGTTGCGAACCAGAGCCATCGGTTATCAAAGCGATCCAAGCACCGGCATACAGCTAGCCTTCGACCAAAAAACTTCGTTCGACTTCGCTCTACAAAAAGGCACGGTGCGCTGGAGTGACCTGAATACCTTTCAAGGAACCCAGCTCCTCCCCAAAACCAAGGCCCACGACCTCACCAAGCGCTATCAAGACCCCTTCTTTGTAAGCTGCTTCATCTCCTGCCACGCATTCCAAAGCCAGATGGCCTCGAAGACCTGGACCGACGACAGCTTGCGCGCAGCCGTCAAATACATGCGCGACGTAATCATCGCCGGCGAAGGCGGCAGCATGAGCGACGAGAAATTCGAAGACATCGTTTCCTACATGATCACCGCCTTCGGTCCCAATTCTCCCAAACCGCAATCGCCGCAGGATTTGCCGGAATATCAATCCCTAGTGCGTTCCTTCAGCCCCCGCGCCATGAACATCGCCTATGTCGAATACGACTTCGGTGCTCCCAAAGGCCTCGGTCCGTGGAGCGCCGTCGAAGACAAGAACGGAATGTTCTGGATTCCTTACTATGGCCGCGGCAACGAAGTCGTTCGCCTGAACCCGAACACCGCCGAACTGACGAGATTCCCTCTGCCTTTTACGAAAACAGCCGGCATCCATTCCGCGGTCCCCACGGCCGACGGCAACGTCTGGTTCACCGAAGCCGCGCTAGGCAAGATCGGCAGCTTGAACCCGCAAACCAAGGAAATCGTCGAGTATCAAAATTCGCCGCTACCCGATGGTCGCCGCACCGGCACCCACACCGTCCGCATGGACGACAAAGGACGCGTATGGTCGAGCGGCGGCCCAGCCATCTCCATGTTCGACCCCCTCACCAAAGAGTTCTCGCACTTCGACGTCCCCGCCACCTACGGGAACGTGGTCGGACAAAACGGCGACCAGTGGTTCACTTCGTTCCGCGACGACGGCCCCATCGCCAGAGTCACCAAGGATGGAGTGCTCTCAAAATTCTATCCACCCACCAAAGGCAAGCCCCAGCGCCTCCAAGTCGATTCCGACGGCATGATCTGGTTCAGTGAACGTGTAGGGAACAAGATCGGCCGCCTGGATCCCAAAACCGGGACCTTCAAAGAGTTCACCTTACCAGGGCCCTCGGCCAGCCCCTACGCCATCGGCATCGATCGCAACCACATGATCTGGTATTCCTCGCACGAGCAGGATACCTTGAATCGCCTGGACCCCAAGACCGGCGAAGTTACCGAATATCCCTTCCCGCATTCAGAAATTTCCATGCGCGAATTCTTCCTCGATTCGCAAGGCCGCATGTGGTACGCCAGCTCCGACAACAATAAAGTCGGCTACTTCTACGTGAACGGAGAGTAGCCTCACCCCTCGTATTGCAAGACGTTCAAACCAGCGTTCCAGTCGGTAACGTACACCAGTCCATCGGTAGTCACCAGGATATCGGCAGCCTTCGCCGCCAGCGCCGTGTTCGGCCGCGGGTCAATCAACTTTTTAGGCGCCGGAGGCACCCAGTAAGCAAGTTCCTTCGGTGAGAATGCGTCCTTAATGTCGAACACCCGAACCCCCGCCACATTGTACGTCGCGAAAATCGTCTCCTCGCTACGAAACGTCCCCGGCCGGTTCTCATGCAAGTTGTGCGGCCCGAAAGTCCCGAACCCGCAGAAGTCCCGCTCCTTCGGCGCCGGCAAAGTGGAAATCGTAACCGGATTTTCCTCCGCCCGCAGATCCACCAGGAACGTGCAAAACATCCCCTTGGCACATTTTTCTGCGTTCGCTTCGTCCGCCACCACCGCCATCTTTCGCCCCGGCAAGGGCAGGGGAGTGTGCGTTCCCCCCGGAAACGGCGGACTCCAATTGATATGCGAAATCAGTTTCGGCTTAGTCGCATCGCTCAAATCGTGCACCGTAAATCCGCCATCGCGCCAAGCCCCATAGCCGCGGTTCCCCGCCGTAATCATATGATGCAGCCCCACGCGCCGCCCCGGCTTCAGTGTCGACTGCTCACCGGCCGCGCGATTCATCCCCGGCATCCACCAGCGCCCCACAATCTCCGGCTTGGTGATATTCTGCAAATCCACCATGCAAAGAAAATGATCCGTGAAACCATCCAAATGCGCGGCAATCGCTGCGTAGCGTCCACCCGCCCACCACAGGCGATTGATGCCCAGCCCCGGCATCTCCAGAAACGCGATCTCCTTCATCTCCCCCGGCCGCGAAATATCGTGAATGCTCAACCCCGATCGAAACTTCTTGCGATTGGTAATGCTATCGGCCAGCGCATTCTCGAAATACCCGCGAATGTTGTCATACGACTGCATGGCCACAATATTCGCCCCATTGGCCAGCAACAGCAGATCGTCTGAAACCTGTAAATGATGCGTTCGCGTAAAGTCTCCGCCCGTGAAAAATCCCACCGGCTTGATCTTGCGCGGATCCGCCGCATCCAGAATAGTAACGCCGTTGCTGAACATGTGTCCGACGTAAAGATGCTTGCGGTTGAGCATCACCTGCACGCTGTCCGGCCGCCCGCCAATGTCGCTATAGGACAGATGACGGAAGTGCTGTCCGATCCCTTGCGGCGGAATCGGACCTTCCGGCGCGGCGCCCACGTGCCCCGCGCCCTGCGACAACGCCGCGAGTCCTGCCAGTCCCTTCACGGTATCGCGTCGAGTAATAGTCTTCATATTCAGCTCCGACAACCAGCTTACACGCCTTCGTCACCCAGGCCGGCGTGACCTTATCGAATATTTGACGAAGGCCCGGTCGCGGGCAGACGGTCGTTGAGATCAGGTAAGCAATAGGCCTCTTCAATATCCGAGTTGTCATACCGGTACCACCGCTTGGTGCTGACCCACTCGCCTTCCCAATTCACCGGGTCCGTCATGATGAAGGTATCTTCCATGGTCTTGCCGTCGTCCTTCAACTTGATGCGTTCCACCAGCTTGAACTGATCGCTCACCGGAATCCCCGTCTGCACCCAATGATGTTTCGCTTCGAAATTCGTGGTCTCGACCACCAGCGTGTCGCCTTCCCAATGTCCGATCGAGTCTCCGGCATAGCTAGGCGCTTTGATTTCAGGATCGGCGTGCGGGCGTCCATCCAGATAGATCCAGCGCATCTCGTTTTTCAGCATCTGCATCATCACAATCATGGTTGGCAGTTGAATGGTCTGGTTGGGCCAAACGCGAGTCATCATCATGGGCATCCCCGCCGGCCAGCAGGCGCCCGCGTCATTGTGAAACGCCTTGCCGGAAGCTTCCGCCTTTTGGCCCGCCTCGTAGAGCGCTTTCGCCGCGGGCTTCAGCTTGGGCAGCGGCAGGAAATTGAACACTCCGTTGTCCCGGTTCATCTGCGCGCTGAACATCCAGTTTCCCGTCAGGTCGAAGGGAGGCTTCGCACGCGGCTTCGCCAGATTCTCTTTCGAGAGCGCCCCGGGTTGTTCTGCGGGAGCAGGTCCCTGCGCGCTGAGCTGCGAAACCGCGCTGGCAAGAACCAGCACCGGCGTCCAGCGTAGGACAGTGTTAATTTTCACCATGCATCACGATCAATAGTTGCCGCCAGCAGAGCTCTGCAGAACCGTTCCGTCCGCCAGGATCGCCCGCACCAACTGCGCCCCGGGACGTCCGTCGCGCAACGGCCGGCCCACAATCGTCACGGAATCTCCCGGCTTCAGCGTCGATTTTCTCCACCCGGCTCGCACCATCCCTTGCGTGGATGCCGCTTCAAAGCTCCAGTCCGTGGTGACTCCGTTAGCGTCAGCGACGGAAATCAGGATACTGACATGCGGGTTGGCAAACACGAATTCCTTTACCGTTCCCTTGAGGGAGATTTCTTTTTCCTTGTCGAACATCACGTTCGAGTGATGGGCCAGGGCGATAACGGAGGCGAACAGCAACGGCGCCAATAGACTATTCCGAGAATATCGCATCACACGAATGATATATTCCACCAAATGTGCCGTCAAGCCCTCACCCCGTACCATGTTCAACCACTGCTTATTGTGATATTCTGACCAGCCAGTGGGGGTTGCCATGAAGATTTTCCATTCCGCGCTCGGCCTCGTAGCCGCAACGATATTGTGGTCGGCCGCGCCGCACGCCCAAGCCCAGACGAAACCAATTCCGCGCACTCCCGACGGCAAACCCGACTTCAGCGGATTCTTCGACATTCAATACACGCCGAACATGGCTATGGGCAAGGAAGACTCGATCCCCTACACGCCCGCCGGCAAGGCCGCTTACGTCAACCATGACGCCAAGGACGATCCCACCTCCAATTGCTGGCTCCCCGGTGTCCCGCGCATCATGCAGTCGCCTTATCCAGCGGAGTTTGTCCAGACCCCGGACCGCCTGGTGATCTTATTCGAGTACATGCACACCTTCCGCTCCATCCCGTTAAACAACCGTCCGCATCCCACTGACATGGAGCCCGCCTTTAACGGAGACTCCACCGGCCATTGGGAAGGCGACGAAATCGTTGTTGACACCGTCGGCCTAAAAGGACCACCCTGGACCTGGCTCGACACCGCCGGCCATCAACACAGCGATGCCCTGCATGTAATCGAGCGCTTCCGCCGGACCCCCGAAAACATCGAGTACGAATACACCGTCGACGATTCGAAAATGTACGCGCAGCCCTGGACCCTGAAGCGCGTTTACAAACCCCTCAAACTATCGCCGAAGCTGCCCGAACTGATCGAGTATTCCTGCAGCGAAAATAACCGCGACATCCAGCACCTGGTCACCACCAAGCCCGCGCTGCCGCAGAAATAGCCGCCGCTTGCTGGCGTCAGCACACAAGGCGGTTGAGTACGCTCTACTGGGTGGCCCCGCTAATCGTGAAGTTCACGTTAATTTGCGTGATCACTTCCACCGGCTGTCCATTAAGCAGCGTCGGACGGTAGACCCATCGCTTCACCGCATCGCTTGCAGCCTCGACCAGCGGCGTCGGTCCAGAGATCACTTTCAGATTCTGGATCTTCCCGTCCTTGCCAATCACCGCCGTGAATTTCACGATTCCTTGAATCCCTGCCGACTTTGCCAGCCCCGGATAAACCGGAACCACTTTCTTAATCAAGTTCGCTGCCTGCAAATTGGTTTCCACGAGAATCTGCTGCGGCGGCGGAGGCGACAGCGGCGCGAGCCGTGCCGGCAAAGTGACTCCCAGCGGTGTCACCGGCGCGTTGGCTAAAGCGGGTGGTGCATCGATAATGGCGGCCTGCTCCCTCTTTTGCTGCTTTGGCGGCGGAACAAACGCCCGCGCTTTCGCTGGAGTCGGTTGCGGAACTTCCGCCGTCGCCTGAACAATCGGCGGAGCAGGTGTTTGCACCGTCGGCGCTGCTGCTTGCGGAATGACTTGCGGCTTCACCGTGGCAACCGGCTCACGCGGAGTCTGCGGCACGGCGTTGGCAGGAGACGTGAGTGACAGGATCGATTCCTTGGCAACCGCTCCGGAGCGATCGTTGACCTCTAAATCGAACTGAATACTCTCCGCCGCCGATTGATACGTCAAATGTCCGATTTTCAATTGCGCGACGTCGAGCGCCATTATCCGCGGTGCTTTGTCACGCTCTGTAATCACCAGTCGGCCGTCCCGCGCTTGTGCGATCAATGGGCTCTGCGCATTCCAGCGCACGTTGATCAGGCTGTTTCCGAGCGGTTCCGCCAACAGCTGCACGGGTGCGTTGTCCTTCGGCGCAGCCACAGCCACAGTCGGCGTTTTGGGCGCGTGTGATTTGGGCCAGAGGAAGAAAAGGCCCACGACCATGATCACCGCGCCGGCAATGCAGCCAATCACCAGGCGCGTCCGCGACGGAGCAGCCGTTGTCGGTGCAGACGGCACCGCGATCACTGGTCGCGACTGAGGAAGCGTGACTTGTATCGGAGCGGCCTCCGGCGGAAGACTCGGCGATGGATACTCGTGCTGCTTCGCAGCCTCGAACAGTGCTGGCCGCGGCTCCACCTCTTCAACCGGCGCACTCACGACGGGCTCGTCGATGGTCGGTGCCTCAGTCACTTCCACTTCTGCTACCGGCGCCACCGCCGGCTCCTGAACCTCAGGCTCGGGAGTAGCACTGGTAGCCCGCAACAGCGCAGCCAAGTTCTCTTCGCTAACCGCAATCAGTGGCGGTTGGCTTCCCGTCTTCTCAGCGCGCTCGATGGTGGATTCAGTCGATGTGGGCTCTGCGTTTGTCATAGCGTGTTCCAAAACTTCCAGCAACCCGGCTGGAAACCTGTTACTTTTCCCGCATGACGTTAATCGGCCCTTGCCTGCCAATACTTTAGCGGCAATTTATACACGCCACACCCTTCCCGCAGCATGGCCAAGCCTAATGCAAAACCTGCACCATCACGAAAGTCACGCCCGTTGCAGCAGCGGACGCAGCTCCCGTACACTCTTGACGTTTTCCAGATCGAGCACCCGCTCGACAAGCTTGGCGCTAGTCGACGCGCCCAACACCGGCGTGATAAGGTCGCGCGATTTTGCGATGATCTCGTCCCGCGTCATCGGGTTCTCCGGCGTCCCGCGCACCGCCTTGATGTGCTCCGTCAACTTCGTCCCATCGGTCAACGTGACCTCGACAATCGCCTGCCGCGCTTCGAGACTCGGCTCCACAATCGGATCGAACACCAGTTGTACCTTCGCACGCTGCTTGAGAACCGCCGGATCCTTCATACGCGGCTTATCGTGCGCCGCCGCAAAGGAAGCCGTCTTATCCAGCAGCATCACCGCCAGCATGTGTTGCACATTCACATCCGGCATCTCGCGATTGTTCACCACCCCGCCCATATGCGGCCCCAGCTTCACGATCAATTGCTTCACCTGATCCGCCTCGAAAGGCCGCCGCTTCAGCAGCGCCTCCAGCGCATCCAGCGCCGCCTGAATCGGTCCGCCCACCGTCCATTTTTTGATCGTGGTCCGCGTGATCTCGTAGCGTTCCCCCAGCTTATCGATCAGCGTCGCCGGACTCGCCTTGGGAACATAAGCCTCCAGATAATTGTCCGTTCCCGAAAGAATGTCATCCACGCCCGTAGCGCCAATCTGCACCAGCAGCGCCCCTGTCACCCCATTGCGCGCCGGCAGTCCTGCAAACACAAAAGCCTTCTCAGTATGCTCCGTATCCCGCTGCCAAGCCGCGATCCCCGAAGATTGCTGCGCCGAATAGTCCAACAGCCAGCGCATCTGCTGCGCATTCAACCCCGCCACGCACCCCGCCGCACCCGCAGCCCCGAATGTTCCTGAGGCCGTATGAATACTCTTGTGTCCGTCATAGTTGAACGCCTGTCCGCCCAGAGTCGTCGCCACGCGATTCGCGATGTCGTACCCCAGCGTGACCGCGCGCACAAACCGCAAACCGTCAGTACCGAATTGTTCCCCCGCCGCCAAAGCCGCTGGCACAACCGCGGAACCTGGATGCGTTCCCAGAGGAGCATAGTCGTCGGTCTCGTCCGAATGCGCCAACATCCCATTCGTTAACGCCGCGTCAATCGCCCCGCAAACCGCATCCGACGCCACCACCGTAGCCACCTTCTCGCCCACATGGGCCTTCGCGAAACGAATCGCGATCTTCCCCGGCGCCAGTTGCGCCCCCGAGATCATGGCCGCGAAAGTATCCAGGATGTGATACTTCGCCTGCTCCATCACCTCACGCGGAAGCACGCGTGCCCCGGCCTCGCTCATATAAGCGCCCAGCCTCGCAGTGACTTCACTCACCGCCGCCGCGCCGGTAGCCGCCCGAGCCGGAATCGCCGCTGCAGCCAAAACTCCGCAAGCACGTTGCAGCACGTCACGCCGTGTCAGTATCATCGTTCGTCTCCTCTTTCGATCAGTAGAATGTTATCAACTTCCAGAAGGGAATTATGATTCGACGCCTCATCGTACCGCTCTGCTTCCTCACCTCCGTGATCCATGCCCAAAAGCCCTTGGTGCTCGCCAAGCAAGGCAGCTTCTTCATCAACCAGGAAGATATCGCCACCTCCTACGCCACCGCCACCGGAACCCCGCAGCCCGGCCACGTCTCCGTAAAAGGAATGTACGTCCAGTATCAAATCCCGCAAGCCCGCAACCGCCGCGCCTACCCCGTGATCATGGTTCACGGCTCCGCGCACACCGGAAAGACCTATGAGGAAACCCCCGACGGCCGCATGGGCTGGGCCGAATATTTCGTGCGCCACGGCGTGCCCGTTTACATAGTCGATCATTCCGGCCGCGCGCGCTCCGGCTTCGACCCCTCCCTCACCAATCAAGCCAAACTAGAATCCAAAGCCGCGCTAGTCCCCAGCTTCACGAAGTTCACCAACGAGCAAGCCTGGGTCCGCTTCCGCGTCGGACCCAAGCCTTTCGTCCCCTTCGCGAACACCCAATTCCCGGTAAAGGCCCAAGAAGACTACTACGCCCAGCTAGTCCCCAACACGGAGACGGCTCTCGCTGGAGCCGGCCAGAACACCATCGACGCCCTCGCGAAACTCCTGGACCGCATCGGCCCCGCTGTCATAATGGTGCACTCCCAATCCGGCGGATACGGAATCGCCGCGGCCGTCGCACGTCCCAACCTGGTCAAAGCCGTAGTTTCGGTCGAGCCCAGAAGTTGCGCCGCATCGCCAGCGGATGTCCAATCGGTCTTCGCACGCGTCCCGCTGCTCACCATGTTCGGAGACTTTCAAACCGGCGACCCGGATTGGGCCGAGCGCATGGCCGAATGTGTAGCCACAGTCGCTCGCATCAAGGAAGCGCATGGCGCCGCGGAAAATATCTACCTGCCCGATTCCGGTATCCACGGCAACAGCCACATGATGATGATGGATTTGAATAACCAGCAGCTAGCCGACATCATCCTGGCGTGGCTGGACCGCCATGCCCGTCAACCCTGATGTCAGGCGGTTTCGAGCACCACGATAAACTTCTTCTCGTAAGGCGTCACGTACTTCACAAAAGCTGAACCCGCGATATTGCTCCCGTCAGCCCGCAGCATCACCCGAGCGCGCAAAGGAATCTGCTCGTTCACTTCCACGTGAATCCTGCTGCGCGTGATATCGATGCACCGTCCCACCACGAATCGGATCTGGCCGCGTTGATCCAGCCAGGCCAGGCGCAGCGGCTTGTCCGACGGAACCTGCTGGTAGCCATTCGCGAAGCCCTGTGACCCATTCTCGAAGCTATGCGTCGTGCGGTTCATCTTCTTTTCGACTGAGCCCAGGCCGGAAAATGGCAGGCGTTACGTGACTGCGTCGCGCCTGGGTTAAGTAGCGAGTCGTTCGCGGCTCCAGGCTCAGTAAGCAGAGCATGCGCCGATCTCCATCCCCGCGCAATGGGTCGCGAGCTATATCAGTCCTAGTACCCGGCGGTAAAATTTACAAAAACGTCGCGATTCCATCACGACTTACATCCCGTGCCAGCCCTACTCTAGGGCTGTGGCAGGTTCAATCGCGAGAAAAAATCAGCCTCAAAATTAAACCAAAAAGGAAAAGAAAGTTCGTATATGAGGATCTTTTGTTTGACTCTGTCTCTGGCCATGTCCGTCGGAGCATTTGCTCAGAGCAATCCAGTCGTCCGCTGGACTCGCGTCGTCGGTGTGATCACCGCTCCCGGCATTGACAACCCGGTCGGCGTAGCGCCCAATCAAATCCACAGCGGCGCCGGCCCCTGGAC
>Ga0068860_100004307_pt1 | contig 14548 bp, 8 predicted proteins | sample KBSSwiS32_FD_66597 | JGI IMG/M metagenome (GOLD analysis project Ga0068860, IMG submission 66597) | Switchgrass rhizosphere microbial communities from Kellogg Biological Station, Michigan, USA - KBS Switchgrass S3-2 | ecosystem: Host-associated > Plants > Roots > Rhizosphere > Soil ... | reverse complement strand
GCAGTATTGAAAACAACAAGAGAAAAAAAGAAATTGTCTTTTTTAAGATAAACATTTATTACCAGATTTTAATAGAGTCAGTAGTTTCAGCCTGATAATCTTCACAAAACCTTAATAGGATTATCTCTATTTTTGTTTATACTGCTATGAACAACATAAACAAAGTTAGCTTAAAATATATATCGGTACTGACAGTAACCGTTATACTTTTTATACTGACGGTTCAAAGTAAGGATAAAGATTCTTTTTATTATTCTTTTCACACACTTTTAACTTCGCAGCAGGACACTATCATACCCGGTAAGAAAAATATTGGCGACAAGAGCCCCCGCCCTTCAAATGATACCTCAGAATTAAAAGTTAACGATACTTCAGAATTAAAAATTGTATCAAATAAAGATTCTATTCCTAAAAAAAATATTGATTCGCTTTCAAAAACCGATACTACCGCTTTTAAAATTACTGCAGATACATTACGGTTCGATAGTTCGAAAAACGCGCTGGATACAGTTATTGAATATACGGCAGAAGACTCCATGGTGCTGGATGTTCCGGCAAAAACCATCACACTATATGGTAAAAAAGCTACCACACATTATAAAGACAACGACCTTACGGCACCTGTAATAGCCTATGACGAGGCATCGGGAGATATTATTGCTACTATAAGGAGAGACAGTACCGGTAAAGTAATTTCAATGCCCACCTATAAGCAATCTGATTTTCTTTCTCAAAGCGATTCTATTCGCTTTAACATGAAAAGCGGGAAAGGGCTTACTAAAAGCACTTACACCCAGCAGGGGGAGATGTATGTATATGGCGACGTAATTAAAAAAATTGATAATAAGGTTTTTTATGCACTTCGCTCGAGGTTTACGACCTGCAATCTCGATACCCCGCATTTTGCGTTTGTTAGTAATAAAGTAAAATTTATTACTAACAAAGTTGCTATCACCGGGCCGGTACATCCCGAGTTTGAAGCAGTTCCCATTCCTATTTATTTCCCTTTTGGTATTTACCCGCTAAGCCAGGGAAGGCACTCAGGTTTATTACAACCAACATTTACTACGAATCAACAAAGGGGACTTGGTCTTGAAGGATTAGGTTATTATAAAGTGATTAGTGATTACTGGGATGTTATTTTAAGAACAAGCATTTATTCATATGGAGGATGGAGTGCAAGTGTGAACCCCAGGTATATGAAGAAATATCGTTATAGCGGAAGTTTTACATTTGATGTTCAAAATTTTAATACCAATTTTAAAGGAGACCCTGACTATTCACATAGCCGGAGTTATCATATTGCCTGGAGCCATATGATGGATAGCAAAGCCCGGCCGGGAGTAAGCTTTAGCGCCAGCGTAAATGCAGGAAGCAGCAGCTATAATTCATTAGTGCCCGACAATCCTTATCAAAATTACAGTAACCAGTTAAACTCCTCAATTGCCTGGGCAAAAACGTGGAAGGATAAAAATTTAACGATCACTGCAAACCACAACCAGAATACCAATTTAAAAATCATTAATATAAATCTCCCTGATGTAGGATTTAATCTACAGACCATTTATCCTTTCAGGAAAAAAGAATTTATCGGAACACCTAAGTGGTACGAAAATATTGGGGTAGCCTATAATGGAAATGCCAAGAGTCTTTTTTCATTTTACGATACCCTTGGTCATATATTCAAGCAGATTGCGGACACTTTTCAATTCGGCGCCCATCATTCCTTCCCTATTTCATTGTCACTTCCGCAAATTGGCGCTTTCCAGGTTGGGCCTTCTGTTAGTTATGATGAAACATGGTACCAAACAAAAACATTTCGCGTATGGGATACAGCCAGCAAAACTTTGCAAACGAGGGTTCAAAAGGGATTTTATACAGCAAGGCAAATGTCTTTCGGACTCGGCATTTCCACAAGGATTTTTGGCTTGATAACGGCAAAAAATAAAAACGCAAAAATACAGGCGGTACGCCATGAGATAACCCCAACGATTGGCTTAAGCTACAAGCCTGACTTTAATAAGAACAATTTTTACTATGCTCAATATGACACCGCAGGCCATAAACAGCAATTTTCAGTTTTTGAAAGAAATATTTTCGGGGCTTATTCACCCGGCAGGTTTGGGGGACTTACTTTTGGGATTGATAACAACATTTCCATGAAAGTGCGTAACAAAAAAGATACGGGTGAAAATGCACTGAAGAAGATTTCTATCATTGATGGATTCAGCCTTAACGGCAGCTATAACTTTTTTGCCGACTCATTTCAATTAAGCCCCTTTCAGCTCTCCGCCAGGAGTAACCTGTTTAATAAAATAAATATTACCGCAAGTGGCACTCTTGACCCATACCAGGTAAATGGCCAGGGTCAAAGGATTAACGAATTAGTCTGGCAACGCAAGGCTCTCACATTAGGCAGGCTGGTGAACGGTTCTGTTTCCCTATCGACCCAGCTCCAGGGAGGCAATAAGAAAACGGGCTCAACGAAGCCGGAATTGAAGCCGAATGATGTTACCGGCCTGCCCTATACACAAGATCAATATGATTCCGAACTCGCCTATATAAGAAATAACCCGGGAGAATACGCCGACTTCAATGTTCCATGGTCGGTAAATCTAAATTATTCACTCACCTTTTCGAAAACTTTTCAGTTTAATAAGGGATTTGTAAAAACATTTACTCAGAACGTGAATTTTGGTGGCACGTTAAATATAACACCCAAATGGCAAACGGCAGTTAATGGCTATTACGACATTACGCGGGGGCAAATCAATCAAATTTCAGTTTCTATTTCAAGGGAAATGCATTGCTGGCAAATGTCAATATCGATTTCACCTGTGGGCATTTACCGCTCCTTTAGCATCAATATAAGCCCTAAATCTCCTATATTACGCGATTTAAGAATTAATCGTACCAGGTCTTTTTATAATGGGATTTAAGACAGAATCGTCTTTCCAGGCTGAACAATTCCTGAAAATTTGATCTTTCATTTTATATAGCTCTGAATATATTTTATCCAGGTCTTGATAAAATAAATATTACTGGCATTGGTCATTTTCGGATCGCAGAGATGCATGGTAATTTTTACATTATCACAAGTGGAAGTAAGCATATAATCCAGTCGTTCCTCTGAAGCCAGGCGCACCGTTCTACCGGAAAACTTTACACAACCAATTTCGTATTGCTTTGCCTCACCAAGAGCGCCTTTCGAAGAAAGCTTATTTTCAATTTCCGCAAGGGCATCAATAAACTGCTTCAGCACTTTTGTCTCGATAGGAAAAAACCCATTGAATCTATCGGTAGAAGTTACCATATTGGCATATATCACTGGCTGGGCAAGATGCTCATCGAGCAACGCATATTTTTGCGCTTTACAATTAACAGAGATAAAAAAGATAACAAAAAGTAAATAAAATTTCATAAAAAACTAGTTTCAGATTATTTGTATTCGCCAAAAAATGATCTCATTGTATCAGAGATTTCCCTAAGGTGCAAAGGTTTTCCACAGCATCTACCACTACAGGCATTAAATTTTCATTATTAGTTGCATGCTCTTCAATTTTTTTTAAGCAGGAGACGACTCAGAGTTTGCACAGTTACCCCGCTTATATTATGTTCCTCTTTCGTTTTTAGTTTGGAGAACTCCTCCTGGAGGGAACGGAGAGCTTACATAATTTTCTTGGCCTCAAAGTTAAGGGCTTCAAGAACAATATTATGAAGAGTCGCTTTTGGATTGTTAATAAGAAAATCAATAATTTGCTTATTAAGGTCCATTGCAGATGCCTGGTGGGGCATGGTAGACGCAAGTTGGTTTACCACATAAATATTTTGTTCCTTCAGGTTATTGATAGCCCGCCAAACTTCTGACGAAACGTACACCTGCTGGCTGATATTATAATCATATTCCTGCTTGATGGCATCAATAAGAGATGACTGCATCTGGCGTGAAGAAAGCCCTGCATTCGGGGTTCGGGACAATAAATTCTGGAGCGATATCCTTTCAGCCAGCATTGTGAGCCTTTCATAGGCCTGCAAGCGAAGCTTTAGCGTCTCCGGATTCATACCCGTTCTTTCTTTAATGTCTTTTTTTATAGAGGTAAATTCTGTAATCATCCAGATAATTGCTAAAAATAAAACGCCCAGCAGTATAACAACTATCGTTTCAAATGTTGACATTGTGATAATTTCATACAAAAATAATCAATCCCCAAAGAAAGGATTGTAATTTTGCAAGTGAATAATGGTTAAAATAATTAAGTAAAACGCTATTTAGCCAAAGATATTTTCAAGCAGACAAAGAAAAATTATGGAAACTATACATAAAACACCGGTGATTTTTACTGCAGGTGCCGTTAATGAAATAAAAAGGTTAATGAGCCAGGCCGATTTTGATCCTGCGAAAGTACTACGCGTGGGTGTTAAAGGAGGTGGTTGTTCCGGTATGTCGTATATTCTTGACTTTGAATATAAAACAGAAAATGATGAATATTTTGAAATAGATGGGATTCCCTGCATTATTAACCCGGCACACAGTATTTATCTGATAGATATGGAAATAAACTGGGAAGGTGGCCTCAGCTCCCGGGGATTTACATTTAATAATCCGAATGCCAGTACGACCTGTGGCTGTGGCAGTTCATTTGGCGTGTGAGACAATGTACAATGTACGAGGTGTGATGTACGATGTGAAGAACATTTAACGCCGTACATTGTATTACCAAAAAAGCTTACATTTAGTCTGAAATTGATTGCCTGATCTTAACTGCTATCTCATGCTGCTAAGGGGAAACAAAAAAGCGCTTCCGATTCAAAATAGTAGTGATGCATTATTCTCCATAATGACACTATATTATAACGATCTGTTCAGATATGGCATACGGCTTACTGCTGACGTGGAGAATACAAAGGATATTGTTAACCAATTCTTTTTACATGCCTGGGAACACCGTGAGAAATTTGTTGCGGCAGAAAATATAAAAGCATATCTCGTGGTTTCTTTCAGGCGATTCCTGATTAATCACCTCCGTACAACATTCCCTTTTAAAAGCGTGGCGGATTACCCGGAAGAGCCAATGGAACATTCTTATGAAGATTATATCATTTGTTTCCAGGAAAATGAAGCCCTGAAAAAGGCATTATACGAATCGATACAATTATTGCCTTCGCGCATGAAAGAATTACTAATGCTGCGTTTCTACGAAAATATGAGTTATGAGGAAATCGCAGAAAAAAATTCCCTTAATATAAGAACGGTTTATAACAAGATCCATCTTGCATTGAAAAAATTACGTTCTTTTGAATTACTGCAACAAATCAGAAAAAATAACGGCCCCCTGTTTCCAAGAGGTTAACCCTGGTTGTTGACATATGACACATCAATGTTTCACCAGGGAATTAATGCCGGTATCACTATTACTGCCGTAATAAATTTAATCTGGTGAGTTTAAGTCATCCTGTGATTTAAAGGGCCCCCTTCGACAACGAAAATTTCCTTCTATTCCAAATTTCTTTAAAAAAACTTCCTCTCTGGCGGTTAAAAACAGCCGGTCATTTTATCATTTAGGAAAAGGGCCCAATGCAAAGAGAAATGTATACTGTAGAAGAATTGATGCTGAATGATTCCTTTCTCCGCTATTGCCTGGATGAACAGTCACCTGATAAAGAGTTCTGGGAAAAAGAAACAGAATTATATCGTGATCAACAGGGCGTATTTGCCGAGGCGAGATATACAATCATCCTTTTGCACGGTAAGCTGGATAATAATGAGGTAACCCGCCAGGTTGAAAAAATAAGAAAGATAATTGGCAGCCAGGAAGAAAAATACTCTTCTTTGAAGAATTTGATAGAACCGGTTTCCCTGCGACCGGGGATAAAAAAACAATCCCCAGGTCAAAAACCTAAAAAACATTTTCGTAAGCCTTACTTAATTTATGGTGTGGCTGCTTTGGCACTGATTTTCTTTGGTGGCTACCTGGTTAAATATGCCGGTTCAAAAACAATAATCTCACAACCGAAGTTGACAGAGGCTTCCTACGATTGCGGAATGGGAGAACGAAAAAGCATCCAGTTGCCGGACGGATCTGTTGTTGTCCTCAACTCCAATAGCAGTATCCGGTTAGCAGGAAATTTCAATCAGACCGCCCGGCCTATAATACTTAAAGGAGAAGCTTTTTTCCAGGTTGCTAAAAATCCGGCAAAGCCATTTATCGTTCACAGTGGTGCATTTTCTGTTACCGCAGTAGGTACTTCTTTCTATGTGTACGCCGGAAACAGTGAAAATGATTATAAAGTTGACTTACTGGAAGGGAAAGTAAGATTATCGGCGGGTGAGAATAAAACGACGGCTACTGAAACCCGGGAAACTATGTTGTTACCGGGTGAGGAAGGCACCTGGCAATTTCCCAGGATGTCTTTTACAAAATCTCTTTGCGATTCGGTGTTGCTGAGAAAATGGATCAGTGGCAGGTTATCCTTTAAGAACATGCCCGTGGAAAAAGTTTTTGAATTATTGCAGCAATGGTATGGCTTACATATTATCATTAAACATAAAAAATGGGATCGGCTTACGTTGACAGGAGATTATGATAATAAGCCGTTGGACCATGTGTTAAAAATAATTTGTTTTAGCCTATCGGCAGGTTATTCGTATTCGGGTAACCAGGTAATTATTGAGTAGTACTATATATATGCAAACAATCAAAATCAGCTAGTATGAAAAAGAAACATTCTCCACACAACTGGCTTCGTCCTTGTGTTACAATGTTTTTCACCTTTTTATTTGTAGCCTTAACCCATCAAGGTATAGCATCGGATGCAAAGAAGGCTGTGATAGGTTTCAAACGTACTTCCCTGCAGGAAGTACTTGAAAAGGTTGAAAAAGTATTTGAGGTTAAGTTTACTTATGACCCTGCTGTTGTCAAAAATTCTGACCATTTGGATCTGCCAAAAAAAGAAAGATCGCTCGATGAAGTATTGCAGGTGATTTCAAGGCAATTTTCCCTCAAATTCTTAATGGTAGGAAATCTTATCGGTGTACAAAAAACGGCCATCACGCTAAACGCAACCCTGTCAGAAAAGACCGCGGATATAACTATAAAAGGCACTGTAAAGGATAATAATGATCAACCTGTGGCTGGAGCCACCGTAAAAGTCAAAGGAGGCTCTAAAGCAGTTGTTACCAATAGCGATGGCTCCTTTAGCATAACTGTACCAAAAGGAAGCGTGCTGGAAATAACCTTTGTTGGTTATGAAAGCCAGGAGGTAAAAGTGCAAAGTAACAGCAACATAGGTATTGTATTGCAACCAGGTGAAACATCCCTAACCGAGGTGGTGGTAACGGCTTTGGGTGTAAGAAAGGAAAAAGCGAAGGTCGCTTATGCAACCCAGGAGGTAAAGGGCGAAGCATTGCAAAAAGCGCCTGAGTCTAATGTAGCCAGTAACCTCGTAGGCAAGGTGGCGGGCTTAAGCATATATACCAAGTCGTCGTTATTTGATAACCCTGATATCTTCTTACGCGGTGAAAAAACCCTGGTGGTCATTGATGGTGTGCCTACGGACAAAGCCAATTTTGATTTCTGGAACCTGAATTCTAATGATATTGAAAGTATACAAGTGCTGAAAGGTACAGCAGCCGCTGCTCTATACGGATCCCTTGGCATTAACGGGGCAATCATGATCACCACCAAAAAAGGAAAAGGAGGAACCAATGGCACTGAAATAACCTATAATACTACTACCCAGTTCCAAGCGGGTTTTTTACGGATACCCAACACACAAAAAGACTACGGCATGGGCTGGAACGGGTATTACGCTTTCATAAATGGAAAGGGTGGCGGTGGATGGTATGATGATTACGGATATGTTTGGGGACCAAAGCTAAACGTGAAAAATGCTGCCAATCCAAGTGGTTTCGAAGAATATCCGCAGTATAACAGCCTTTATAATCCTGACAGCCTGTTTGTTTTCACGCAAAATGGCTTTACTGACTACAGCCATTATCAACCCCTGCCCTGGATTACAAGGGGACAGGACAATCTTAAGAATTTTTTGAATAATGAAATCTCTACCACTCATAATATCAGTGTTTCCGGAAAAACCGACCGTAGTGACTACCGGATTTCCGTATCCCATCTTTATCAAAAGGGACAGATCCCGAATACTAAACTGAATTCGACCACATTTAGTTTGGCCGGCAGCTTAAAAATAACAGATAAGCTAAAAGCTGAGGCGAGTATTTCTTACAATAAACAATACACTCCTAACTATCCTTATACCGGATACGGACCAAACAGTTACTTTTATAACATCCTGTTGTGGATGGGACCGGATGTGGACTTAAGAGATCTGCGCAATTACTGGAAACCGGCCGGGGGACGCGATAATAACGGGACTTTTATACCATATGGTGTTAAGGATATTCAGCAGTTTAACTACAATTATAGCTGGTATAATAACCCATGGTACCTGGCTCATGAATACCTCAGAGGCTATACAAACGATGTAGTTGTATCGCAGGTTAATGCCACCTACGACTTCAGCAAAAACCTTACGCTGCTGGCCAGGACGGGTATCAATTATAATGACGCCTTTTCTGATTTTAAAACCCCCTATAGTTTTATAAATTATGATATTTCAGCGGCTCCATTTGGTAATTATGATATAACCCAGAAAAATAATTTCCAGATCATGTCTGATGTTTTATTGACCTATAAAAACACATTCCTGAAAAATTTCAGTGCAACGATTTCTGCAGGCGGAAGCAATTTATATACTCAATCAAAAAGATTTGACGGAAGCACACAGGGAGGTTTGAATGTACCGGCTTTTTATAACTTGAGCAATTCTATTAATACCCAGACATCTCTTAACAAGCTGGCAGAAAAACAAGTGACCAGTGCGTATGGTTACATAGACCTGGGCTATAGAAATATGGCATACCTAAGCCTGACCGGCCGTAATGACTGGACATCAACCCTGCAAAAGCCCTATAATTCATTTTTCTATCCTTCGGCTTCTCTTAGTATTATCGGTTCTGAAATAATAAAACTGCCTTCCGTGATTTCTTTTTTTAAACTTCGGGGTTCATGGGCAAATATTTCGAATGATAATGTTATTGTTGATCTGAATGATGCGAATAATATTTATGCTAACTACTATGGCACCCTTCCTGTTTATACCCAGGGAAGTGTGAACACAGCAAACATAAGGTGGAACGGCACTTCAGCGCTTACCTTGCCCGGTACCCTTATTACTCCCAATATTCATCCCAATACCACTATTTCTCAGGAGTATGGAGCTGAGCTGAGATTTATCAAAAACCGGATTGGAGTAGACTTTACCTGGTTCCGGTACCTGGATAAGAATATTATTAAACAGGTGCCAATCTCAGGCGCATCTGGATTTTCCTATGTATTACTTAATGCAGACGAAATTTACAGAAAAGGTGTTGAAGTAGTACTAACAGGTACGCCTATGCGAACTAATGATTTCAAATGGGATCTTAGCTTGAACTTTAGCACCCTGCGCAAGATTGCCAAATCGTATTATGGCGGGGATAGTATTCGGGATGGTGTAAAAATCGGGGAAAGATCGGATAATTACCGCAGTTGGGGATGGGAGCGCTCGCCCAATGGTGAGATTGTTTATGGCAGCAATGGTTTCCCGCAATATATCAGTCATGTTGTGAACCTGGGTACTTATGATCCTAATTGGGAATTCGGGGTCACCAATAACCTTTCTTATAAAAATTTCAGTCTTAGTTTTTCATTTGATGGACGCATTGGGGGTTTAATATACGATGGGGTTGAGCAGAAATTATATGAAGGCGGAATGCACCCTGCAACAGACAATAAATACCGCGATGATTCTTATGCGGGTAACGCAACCTATGTAGGCAAAGGTGTGGTTGTAACGGGCGGCGACGTTGTATACGATATACAGGGAAATATCGTAAGCGATACAAGGAAATTTGCACCCAATACCCAGGCTGTAAAATATATTGACTGGGTATTTTCCACTTATGTAAACGGGGTACCCGATGCCGATTTGTATAAAAGGACTTTTGTAAAGTTAAGAGAAGTTACGCTTACGTACAATGCAAGGTCAAAGCTCATCGGTAAAACACCATTTAAGGCGGCAAGTATTTCCGTTACAGGCCGTAATCTTATATTATGGAGCAAAGTCCCTTTTATGGATCCGGATGGCTACGATGGCGGTGGTTTACCAGAACCTTCCTATCGTAATATAGGAGTTAATCTGAATTTGAAATTCTGATATTTCATAACATCCTTACAAATATTTTTATGAAAAGAATATATTTCACCATTTCGATAACAACCGCATTCTTTATGCTGATGTTGTTTTCATGTAAAAAGTACAGTGCGTATCAAAATAATCCCAATAGCCCATCTACTGCATTGCCATCTTTATTGCTAACAAATATCTGCATAACAGTATTTGATTACGATCCTACGCCTTCGGCTTTCGCTTCACGGCAACTTACTTATTATGAAAGGGGTAATTCAGCGGTGGATTATAGCTGGACCAGTAATGACTTTGCCAAATTTGATGTGCTACGGCAGGTTATGAAAATGGATGAACTGGCTACACAAACAGGGGAAGAAAATTACCACGGCCTGGCTAAATTTTTCAGAGCGGTGCTCTTTAGTCAGCTTACTGAGATCTATGGGGATATCCCTTACTCAGATGCTTTAGGTGCCTTAGATGGAAATACAAAACCCAAATACGATACCCAGGAACAAGTATATGCAGGAGTTCTGAACGAGCTTGAAGAAGCAAATAGTATTTTAGATGATTCCAAAGGGAATATCGGTGGTGATATCATTTATGGCGGCAAAGCCTCTCAATGGAAAAAACTGGTGAATGCCTTTCGCCTGCGACTGCTGATTCATTTGAGCATAAAAGAAAGTAACACAACACTTAATATCAAACAGCAATTTCAGGCTATTGTTGGTGACCCATCAAAATACCCTTTGATGACTGGCCCTGCCGATAATGGACAAATAGTATTCAACACAAGTGCCACTTCTAATTATTACCCTGATGCCGGGTACCTCTCTCTTGCAACTGCTGTGTCTATGGAAGAAGGCATGGTGGATACTTTAAAAGCAAAAGATGATCCCCGGCTCTTTTCTTTTGCGCAGCCGATTACAGGGCAGGCCCCCAATGTATTTGCAAACTATGCGGGTGTAAATGCCGGACTCACGGTGGCTGACCAGCAGAGTGCCTCGGCTGCTGCTTCAAGAATCAATAGCAGGTATTACGACATAACACGTCCGATAAACGAACCGCTGATATTAGTTGGCTACCCGGAACAGGAGTTTCTAATTGCAGAAGCTTTGGAACGCAACTGGATTACAGGAGCAGGTACAGCAGAAGAACATTATAACAATGGAATTACTGCTTCTATGCAATTTTATGGCATTGATGATGCGTCCATTGCAACCTATCTAAGTGGCCCGGGTGTGGCATTTAACCCCGGGAATGGAATACCTATGATTATTATACAAAAATATATAGCCCTCTTCATGCAGTCAGGCTGGGAAGCATTTTTTGAGCAACGTCGTACGGGCATACCTACATTGAATACAGGACCCGGCACCTATAATAATGCCCAGGTGCCCAAAAGATGGTTATACCCGCAAAGTGAATATGATTATAATAAAGCGAATGTAGATGCAGCCGTACAAAGCCAGTATTCCGGAAATGATGATGTGAATGGCGTCATGTGGTTATTGCAATAATATAAGATATTAAAGAGCCGGCATTTTACATGACCGGCTCTTATAAAAATTATTAGAATTAAGGTTATTTTATCCTGGCAAGACCTTTTTTGGCAGCAGCTCGTTTTATATTTTCAGTTGCAAGATCCGCGGAGCCCAATGGCTTATTCCTTGCAAAATCAACCAATATAGGAGCAGCAACAAAAATAGATGAATACGTTCCTGTAATCACACCTATGAGCATCGCAAAAGCAAACCCCCGTGTTACCTCACCGCCAAAAATAAAGAGAATAAGCAATGTTATAAATACAGTTACCGAAGTCATAATAGTGCGGCTCAGGGTATCATTAATGGCACGGTTAATAATAGTTGTTTTATCTGCCCCTTTCATATTATGACTGTACTCACGTATCCTGTCAAATACAATAACGGTATCATTCATAGAAAATCCAATTACGGTAAGAATTGCTGCGATAAAATGTTGGTCAATTTCAAGAGGGAAATTCACTATATTTTTGAAAAAAGAAAACACAGCGAGCGCCACAAATACATCATGAAGCAATGCCACAATCGTTCCCATAGAATACCTCCAGTCGCGGAAACGAATAAAAATGTACAATATAATAGCCATCAATGCGAAAACGGTCGCTTTGATCGCACCGTTTTTAAGGTCTTTCGAAATGATAGGCTGTACAACCTGTGAACTTTGTATCCTGTTTTTTACAAATTGCTGGAAAGTAAGGTTAGCCGGTAACTGGGCTTTTAGTCCCTGGAATAAGCGGGCTTCCACTGCACTATCGGCATTTTCAACCCCCTTTAAATAAGCCGTTGTTATGTTAAGATGCTTATTGTCCCCTACTGTTTTTATAACCGCATAATCACCATCAAGTGCATCACGCAGCGGGTTAAGAACATCGGAATTTTTTACCTGGTGGTCAAACTCAATTGTATAGCTTCTCCCTCCTTTAAATTCAACGCCCTGGTTAAATCCATTAAAGAAAGATCCAACCCCAAGAATTAAAACTACCATCGAAATGCCATAGGCAAATTTCCTGTACTCAATAAATTTAAACGTGGCATGCTTAAAAATTCTTTTGGAAAGGCCTGTAAAATATTGGAAATGCCTTTGTTTATTCGTCCATACATCGGTAACCAGCCTTGATAACAATATTCCGCAGAAAAGAGACAATGAAATCCCCAGCATTTGTGTTGTCGCAAAACCCCTTACCGGGCCTAACCCAAAATAAAATAGTATGGCTGCTGTTAAAAAAGTGGTTACGTGGGCATCAATCACCGGCGCCAGTGATCGCCTGTAACCATCATTGACCGCCTGCTGATAATTCTTACCCCGGGTTAGTTCTTCTTTAATTCTTTCAAAAATAATTACGTTGGTGTCCACGGCCATCCCAATAGTAAGCACAAGGCCGGCAATACCGGCAGCAGTAAGAGAAGCTCCCAATGCGCTTAGTACTCCAATGGTAAATAGTAGATTCAGGATCAAAGCGATGTTGGCGACCCAGCCACCTGTGTTGTAATAAACCAACATTAAAATAAAAATCACAACGAAAGAAATTGCAAATGCTTTCGCCCCACCCTGTACAGCTTCTTTGCCAAGGGTAGGTCCTACATTTAGCTCCGAAACGATTTTTGCAGGGGCATCTATTTTACCAATTTTTAAAATATTGGCCAGATCCTGCGCTTCTTCAACAGTAAAGTTGCCGCTTATTTCAGAGTTTCCACCTTCAATAGGGCCGATCACATTTGGAGCGCTGTAAACAAGGTCATCCAATACGATTGCAATAGGCTTATTCACATTATCGGTTGTCATTTTTGCCCATGTTCTGCTCCCGACCGGTGTCATTTGCATTTTAATTGCGGGTCTGCCATGCTCATCATAATCTGCTCTTGAATCTTCAACGCCCTCACCTTCCAGTTTCGCTTTATCTACACCAGGGATTGTTTTGATTGCATACAACTGAAAATACTTCCGGTTACTTTTTTCATCTTTTTCCATAAGCCCGTATAAAAACTTCAGGTTGGCGGGAAAGTTGTTTTTTACAATATCCAGGTTCAGGTATTCATTGGCTTTCGATGTATCTCTTAATTCAATATTTGCTATAGCAGCAAAATATTGTGGCTTGCCGCTTCTGTCCTGCTGGGGGCCAATAAAATGAATAACATTTGCAAGCGGGTGTTGATTAGCAAGGAGTTTTGAAGAATCGGCTTTGATTTTTGCACTATCGGTTCCGGTTTTAGTTGAATCAGGGGTAACACCGCTTACATATTGGGAAAGGGCCTTATCCGCGTCGTCAATATTTTTGCCGATCTCACTGATGTTATATACTTCCCAAAACTGGAGATGCGCGGATGCCTGTAATAATTTTCTAACTCTTTGCGCATCCTGGACTCCGGGAAGTTCTACTGTGATAATTCCTTTATTTTCTTCAAGATTTATATTTGCCTGGGCGACTCCAAACTGGTCAATCCGTGTTGATAATATTTTATAAGTTTGTTTAATTGCGCCGTTTGCAATAGCCCTTAACTGTTCCAGGACCTGGTTATCATTATCGCCAATTTTTATGCTCTTTCCTGCCCCGGCGAATAATGACGAGAGATTTGCTGAAGGGTTTTGCCTTTTAAATACCTGGCCAAATAAGGTAATGTAATCAAGGTCACTCTTTACTTTTTCTGCATTCGCGGTATTAACGGCATTTACCAGTTGCGGGTCTTTAGGATTATTACTTAAAGACTTGATAACCCCTTCAAGGTTTACATTCAAAGTAACGCTCATGCCTCCCTGAAGATCA
>Ga0068860_100004301_pt1 | contig 14558 bp, 10 predicted proteins | sample KBSSwiS32_FD_66597 | JGI IMG/M metagenome (GOLD analysis project Ga0068860, IMG submission 66597) | Switchgrass rhizosphere microbial communities from Kellogg Biological Station, Michigan, USA - KBS Switchgrass S3-2 | ecosystem: Host-associated > Plants > Roots > Rhizosphere > Soil ... | reverse complement strand
AGTCTTCCTGAAGGCCTATGAGAATTTTGCGTCGCTGCGGACGAGCCCCACCGCTGGCGGCTGGCTCAAGACCGTGACGACCCACCTGACTCTGAATCATCTCTCCCGTTACCGGCGGCGCTGGCGGTTCTTTTCCGAGATGCGCACCGAGGACGATTCCGAAGTTGAGTTTCCCGTACCGGATACTCTCCTCACCGACATTGACGCCAGTCAGCGCCACGAACTCGTGGAGAGCGCTTTGCGGGGCTTGCCTGAGCGTTATCGCGTGCCGCTGGTGTTGTATCACTTCGAGGAGATGTCCTACGACCAGATTGCCGAGCAGTTGCGGATCTCGCTGCCGAAGGTGAAAACCGACATTCAGCGCGGCCGGGCGGCGCTGGCGAAGCTGTTGAGCAAGGCAGGCGGGCTGTGAGCGACCCACGCGAAAAGCCGGCGGATGACCAACGCCGTGCGTTGGATCACGACCAGGAGCGCGGGTCGGCCGTTGACGAGCCACGTGCGTTGGATGCTGGCCGGCCGGAGCGGTTGGAGCAGTTTGTGGCCAGCCTCGCGCGGTCGCAACCGCCGCGCCGGGCGCCTGCCTCACTGGAGGCACGGGTGTTTGCGCAGATTTCCGCGCAGCCCTGGTGGCGTAAGGGGTTCGTTCACTGGCCGGTGTGGGCGCGCGCCGCATTCCTGGTTGCTTCCGTTGGATTCATCAGGCTCGCTTTGGCGGGCGTCATGTCGCTGACCGATCTGGTCAGTACCGCCGATGTTGCCGGTGTCGATACTTTTCACCGGACGGGGCAGGCCGTGTCGACGACGGTTTCACTCGGTGAGCTGCTGTTTCATGCGATTCCGCCGGTCTGGCTGTATGCCGGCGCTGCCGTTGGATTCACTCTGTATGCCGTGCTCTTTGGTTTGGGCACGTTTGCCTACCGCACACTGTATGTACAAAGATGAAAACTTCACTGGTTAAATCTCTCGGGTCCTGGGCTGCGCTCCTGATGTGTTGCCTGCTGCTGAGCGCGGCGCACGCTCAGGAGACGACACCTCCGGCGACGAACTCGCCAGCAACGGCAACGCCGCCAGCGACGACCGCACCGGCAGCAACCCCCAGAGACACTGGCGCTTCCAAGCCAGCAACGGATGGTTCTAGCGCCGCAACGGACGCTTCCAACACTGCGAACGACGGGAAGGCGACTTCCGCGGATTCTTCCGATACCTCTGACACCTCGGCTGACAACGACGATGACGAGGACTCGTCGGAGCATCATCATCATCATCGGTTCCACCACCATAAGCACAAAGACGACGTTGTATCGATCGGGCGCAACGCGGAATTGGCGGACGGAGAGCATGCAGATGCGGTGACCGCCATTTTTGGGTCTGCAACCACTGCGGGCGAAGTCGATGATGATGTTGTCTCGGTGCTGGGCAACACTCGTGTGACAGGCGGGAGGGTCGGCCACCAAGCCGTGGCCGTGATGGGCAGTGTCTATGTAAACGGTGAAGTGAACGGTGAGGTTGTCGCTGTGCTCGGCAATGTCGAGCTGGGACCCGAAGCGAAGGTCCACGGTAACATCACCATCGTGGGCGGCGAGTTGAAGCGGGATCCCAGCGCGACCGTCGACGGCCACGTTGAGCATGTGTTTGGTATGGATTGGGCGGATTTTGACTGGGTGCGTCCATGGGTCCAGCGTTGCCTGTTATATGGCAGGCCGCTCGCGTTCTCGCCAGGCCTGGGATGGGCATGGGGAATCGCGCTGGGACTACTGGCGCTTTATGTTTTTATAGCCTTCGTGTTTCGTAAAGCGGTCGACAGGTGTGTCCAGACACTGGACGAGGAGCCGGGACACTCGGTTCTTGCGGCGCTGGTTCTGACGCTCGGCATACCGGTGCTGTTTGTGCTGCTGTTCATCACCGTGCTCGGGATCGCAGCCGTGCCTTTCCTTGCCATTGCCGTTATCTGCGCGGCGTTGTTTGGAAAGGTGGTGATTCTCGCGGCGATCGGGAAGCGGTGCACACCTTCATTGGCCAACGACCCCACTGCGCACACCGTCGTTGGTGTCCTGGTGGGTGGGTTGATTCTGCTGGTGATCTACACCATTCCGGTGGTGGGGTTCGTGGTTTACAAGTTGTTGGAGTTGTTGGGACTGGGGGTGGTGGCTTACACGCTGTTGCTCACCGTGCGCGCACAGCGCGTGCCCCGCTCAGGTGGCCCGGGGCCAGCGCCTGGGCCTGGCGTCGGCGGCACGCCGGGGCTGGGCGGTGGTCCGACATCACCGGGCGCTACGTCCCATGGGTTTGCAACGGACGCGGCGGCTGGCGGAGGCGTGTACGGCGCGGGCGCCGGTGCCACCAACGCAGGTGACGCGCCAGGTGCCAGCACCGGTGCTGCTGGCGCAGGAGGGGCCAACATGGGTACTGGCCATACGGGCACGAGCGGCATCGGTGCCAGCGCGCCCGGTGGCGGGCCGCCACCCTTTACGGGGCCTGGCGCGATCCCGTCCGGTCAGCCGCCACTCAACGCGGCGACGTTACCGCGGGCGGGCTTTGGCATCCGCATGGGCGCGCTCCTGCTGGACCTCATTCTGATCGGCATCGTGACGCATCAGTTGCACGACCATGACATCCATCTGATCCTGCTGGCGGCCTACGGTGCCGTCATGTGGAAGCTGAAAGGTGCCACCATCGGTGGGATCATTTGCGGACTCCACGTGGTGCGGGTTGATGGCCGTCCGATTGACTGGCCGACGGCCATCGTGCGCGCGTTAGGTTGCTTTCTCTCTCTGGCCGTGGCGGGCCTGGGATTCATTTGGATTGCGATCGACCACGACCGACAGGGCTGGCACGACAAGATCGCTGGCACGGCCGTCGTGCGCGCGCCCAAGGGCGCGTCGCTGCTGTAGCAACCGCGCCAGTCCCAAGCCGCCGAGCACTAACAACACGAAACCGTCCATGGCTCCTCCGCCACTTTTGGCGGGCGCTGACTGAGTGCTGCCGGTCGTTGGTGCGGCTGGAGCTTTCAGGCCCAGTGAGGAGAAGGCTGTGTCGGCCTGAATGAAGCCGTATCCGGTGTTGACGTCAGGCGACGTATTTGCCATTGGCAACGCAGTCGACTGCAATGCCCCATAGATCTGCGCCGGCGTCAGTGTGGAGTCGGCTTGGAGCATGAGCGCCGCGATGGCAGCGGCATGCGGAGCCGCGGCGGATGTGCCGAAGAAGTTGGGGAAGTTGGTGTTGTTGGCACACTGAGCCACGGTGCTCTTGTCACCAGTGTCCTTGAAGCCGAGGAAGGTGTCGTTACCGCCGTCTGGCGCCACGAAGTTGGGCTTCTGACGCAAAGTGGGCGTAGCCAGGCGAGTGCCCGTCTTGTCGAACAGGATCGGGGCGCCACCCTGGGATGAAAAGTTCTCGAGCACCGCTGTGGTCACCCCGCACCCGGGTGTCTGGTAAAAAGCGGCGGCTCCCACAGCCGCAGCCCCCGCAGCACTGGGATGCCCCTGGATGGTGGCATTGTTTGCATAGGTGCTGTGCATTACAAAGTTGAGGCCGCCGCCTTCGACCGCCAGCTTGATTCGACCCGGCGGCTGGGTTCCATCTGCCAATCCAACAGTGATCTTTACTGTCTCGGCGGCAGTGGGGGCGGCCGCATTGGCTGGATTGCTGATGATCATGATCTGCACGGGATCCTTGCCGGTGCCATTGGCGCCCGTGCAGTTCGTTGTATGACCGTTGTAGTCAGTAATCGTGTCTGTTCCGGAAGTGCTGGTGACACAGAGGTCCAGATGGCTGCTGGCGCCTGGACTTCCCGGCGCGCCGGTAACATAGGGCTGGTCCCACTGGAGAACTACAGCAACCAGATACCCTTGCTTCAACGCTGGAATGTCCACGGAGAGCGAGGGGGTGGTCGTGGCGCCGGAGTTGTCGAAGTTCAGCAGGTACTCTCCGGTGGTGGCACCTGTGTTGGACAGTGTTGCAAAGCTGGGTGCCGTATTGTCGTAAGCGTTGGCCGCATCGTTGCCCGCGGCAGAAAAATAAGCCGAGCCCTTGGCAACCACGGCGTCGATCGCCTGGGAAACTTCGCCATCCTGGAAGAAGGGCTCATCGAAGTAACCCACATCGTCGACTATGACTTTCGCGCCGGCCTGCTGCAGAGCGCCAATGCCGTTCGCGAAGTCCGCTTCGCTGTTTTCTGCCGTGTAGAACGCCAGACTGGCGCTGGGTGCTACATCGTAGACGATCTGCAGCATGGCCCGGCCTTCATCACCGAACGGCAGTTGAATCGGCCCGCCGTAGTCCATGCACGACGCTTCCTTGACGACGTTTACTGCGCTCGCGGCAGGCAGATTGCCGCTGCTCTGGTCATCGCTGGCCGTGGCCGTGAAGCCGTTCGAGGCATATCCCGCAGGACCCGAGGCGGGTACCTTGTTCTGCGCATAGACTGGATAGCAGTTGTAGCTATCCGAAATGGCGCCCACCGTGATTCCAGCGCCAGTCAGCGAAGGGTAGGTGGCGCGTAATGAGGCGCTGTGCTGGGTGAAGTCACCTTGAGTGACCACGCTACCGGAGCGGGTCCGCGACATCGCCGCGCGAATCGAGTGCAGCTCGCCGAGTGCCGTCGCCGCTTCAATCTGGTTCACCGGCAACCAACCACCCACGTCATTCGAATAGACCGACGCCTTCTGCAGTCCGAGTTGCAGCAACTGTTGTTTGAGCTGCTGTGGGTCACCTCGTGTGACTGCATCGATCGAGACCAGTGGTGTTGGATCGGAGGCGCGTTGTATAAACTTCGCCGCCGGATTCAGCAGATGGAGCTCGGTTACCGTCGGTTGCAGACTTCCGTTCTGCACACGCTGTGTCAGCTCCGCGAGGGCCGCATCCAGCTTCTGTCCGTTGGCGCTCAGACGTTGTTGTGCTGTCCGCCCGCCTGAGAAGTGCAGTTGGGGCCGCACTGGCGCGTCAATTTCGGCGGTTGCCGCGGCGCCGAGTAGAAGAAAGGTTGCTGCAAGGTAGTGTGACTTCATCCACGCCTTCAGGCTCGCAACGCGAGCTTTTCGATGAGCTCACGATACTCCGCCAGCCCCGGTGTCTTCAATCCTACGACCTTGCCCTGATCGTCCCAACGTCGCAGCCGGATCGCTTGCCTGTAATAGGGTTCTGTTTCGAATTGTAACAACTCGCTGCCGGACATCGGCCCGCCCTGGAGTTTCAACGTAACAACAGATGCCTGACTCAACATGGCGACATAGCTGTGATCTGTCGCACACAAATATCGCTTGGCGGGAACGTGAAGACGCACCGGGCCTGCAACTTCCGCTCCCAGGCGCTGCTCCAACCAGCGGGCGCCCGTTTCTTCGTGGCGGGCGTCGGCCGTCCAGTCACCAATGTCATCTGGCACCGACTCCACCAGATGGCCGATGTCGTGCAACAGGGCGGCTATAACCAACTCGGGAGGCGCTGATTCTTCCTGGGCGAACCAGGCGGCCTGCAATGCGTGTTCCGTCATCGAGATCCGCTCGCCGAAGTAGACGGCTGATCCGCGTCGGTCGAACAGGCTGAAGACTTCGTCTGCCAGGCTCATTCATTACCTTCATTGCGCCGTTTGTTGGATGGCGGCGGCGCGATACCGCAATGCATACAACATGCCCGAGGCCAGTGCCGCCAATGCTGTAATCACGGCGAGCGCTACAAACACACCTTGCCAGCCATACGCGCCCGAGATCTGAGTGACACTGGTGCCGGCAAGGATGCCGCCGATATAGCCGATGCCATCGATCATGCCCGAAGCAACGGCGCTGCCCTGCCTGCCGCCGAAGTCGAGTGCAAAAGCTCCGCCCAGATAGGAATAAGGGCCAAGCAGGCAGAAGGCGACCGCTGCGATGGACACCAGCGGCGCGATTGTCGTACCGGTGCCGGCTGGAATAGACATGAGCGCAATGAGCGCTGCTGTTGCCAGGGTCAATCCGATGAACATGAGCAGGGCACGCCCATTCACACCCAGGCGATCGCTCAGCCAGCCGGTGATGAGGACCGATAGCGCGCCTACTGCTGGAAATACAGCGCTGAAGCTTCCAGCATCTCCGGCGCTGAGACCCAGGTGGGCGTGCAGATATTCCGGCGTCCAGTTGTTGAAGGTCTCACGCACAATGGTGAGGGCAAAGGACAACAGGCACACGAGTTGGAAGGCCGGGCTGCGGAACAGGGGCCGCAGCAAGGCCGAGACACTCGGGGGTTGTGAGGCCGATGCTCCGTACAGATTGAGAGGATTCGGCTGGGCCGCCTGGAAGCCGAGATCGGTCCGCGATTCGCGCAGGAACAGGACATTGATAGTCAGGCAGAACGCCGCGACGCCAGCGCCGAAATAGAACAAGGTGCGCCAGCCGAATCCGTGGTGGATCAGCGAGCCCATCACCTGCCGGGCGGCCGCGTCGCCGATCAGGAAACTGACGCTCAGTACGCCGAGCACCGTGCCGTAGGACGAGAAGTTGAACCATTTCGACGAAAGCTTGATCAGTCCCGCCCACGACAGCGATTGAGTGAGGCGGTTACCGAACCAGGCCAGCGTGAAGATGGGTATCAGGCCGGTCACGGCGAACAACACAGTGAACAGGACCGCGCCGCCGAGACCGATCAGAAAGTTGACCCGACCACCCCAGTAGTCACCCAGCCCCCCCAGAAACAGCTTTCCCAGGGCGTACCCGAAGGTGCCGATGGAGGTGAACGTACCGATCCACCACAGGGCATCCCGCTGGCTCAGGCCTCTGCCGACCAGTTCCTCGATCAATAAAGGGGTTGCCACCGACAGATCGGCGCGACAAAAATAAAGGCTGGCGTAGCCGACAAAAAGAAGTGCGATGATGGCGACCTGGCGCCGGCGCAGAGAAGGGCTTGGCATGGACTATCCTTACATGAATCCACCGGACGCCGCGACCTGATCCCTGTTACGTCGAGCACTTCCGGGCTGACGGCGGTCGAAGCCGCGCGAGCGGCCCGTAGTCCGGTGGTCCTGCTGCTCGCGGCGGTGCTGTTCCTCAACTATGTGGATCGTGGGGCGTTGCCGACCGCGGCCCATCACATCCAGCAAGACCTGCACCTCACCTTCAGCCAACTGGGCGTGTTGGGTTCGGCGTTTTTCTGGACCTATGCATTGGTCCAGATTCCGATGGGCTGGCTGGCCGAACGCTATGGCGCGCACCGCGTGCTGGCCTGTGGGCTCGCAACGTGGGCACTGGCGACCCTGTTGGTAGGCGTGGTGCCGGGTTTTGGGTTGCTGCTCGTGCTGCGATTGCTGCTCGGCGTGGGAGAGAGCGTCGGGTTTCCGTGCATGTCCAAAATACTCGCATCGACCGTTCCCAGTCAGAGCCTGGGGACGGCCAACGGCATCATTGCATTTGCGTACCTGATGGGTCCGGTCGTGGGGACTTTTGCAGGTGGCGTGCTCATGAGCGCATACGGCTGGCGGGCGACCTTTGTTATTTTCGGCGCCGTGTCACTTCTTTGGCTGTTCCCCTGGTCGCGCGTGCGTGTCCAACACCGGCCCGAGGAAGAGCGGGCCACGCAGATCGCGACCACGCGGATGATTCTCAAACAGCGCGCCCTGTGGGGCACGGGGCTGGGGCATTTCTCCAGCAACTACACTTTCTATTTCATGTTGTCCTGGCTGCCGCTGTATCTCGTCCACGAGCGCGGATTTTCCGATACGGAAATGACCCGGTTTGCCAGTGCCGCGTATTTCGTCAACGCGGCATTTGCCATTTTCGGCGGGTGGGCGCTCGATCGCTATATTGTGAGGGGCGGCTCGGTCAACTTTGGCTACAAGGCGGTGTTGGGAGTTGCCCACCTGGGGTATATCGCCTGCATGTTGTGCATGGCCCTGGGACCGCGCCCCGTGGCGTTGGCTGCGATCTTCGTCTACCAGGCCGTGTGCGGAATTCAGTCTCCCGGCGTGTTCGCGGTGTCGCAGATTATTGCCGGGCCCGCGGCAGCGGGCCGTTGGGTTGGTATCCAGAATACCATCGGCAACCTCGCCGGGATCGTGGCGCCGGCGCTGACCGGCTACCTCATCGACTGGACCGGCCACTTCACGCTGGCGTTTGTGATGGCGGCCGCGGTTGGCGTCATCGGTTTCGTGGGCTATGTGTTCATGATTCCGCGGGTCGCCGAGTTGGATTGGCAGGCTCAGACCGCCGGCCGTTCCTCGATGCCATCGACGCGAGTCGGATAGAACGCTACATAGTCTTTGATCTGGGCAACGGCAGGATACGGGTTCTCGTAGCTCCACACCGCGTTCACGGCCTTTTCACCGCCCATCGGGATGCTGTAGTAGGACGCATCACCCTTGAAAGGGCAGTAGCTGGTGTGCTCCGTCCGCTGCAGGAGATTCATGTCTACATCCTTGCGCGGGATGTATTGAACGGGCGGATACGAGGCTTCCTGCAGAGTCAACGCTTCGCGTGAGTCCGCAATCAAGGCGCCGCCTGCCCGGACCAACACACGCTGGCGGTTCGGGGTGACCGTGATTGGATGATCGGGACCCGGGATCTTCGGTTCTCTTGCAGCACTCATGGTGTTCCTCCTGGAGTAATCCCCAGCGCTTTCTCGATCTGAGCCGGGTGAAAGACGTGCCCGTCCTTGATCACAATCGTGACCTTGTGAATGTCCTCGATATGGGCCGTGGGATCGCCATCTATCAGAATCATGTCAGCCAGCTTGCCTGCGGCAAGACGGCCGCGTTCCCGGTCGGCACCGACCACCTCGGCCGATGTCAGAGTGGCCATTCGCAAGACCTGTGCCGGTGGAATGCCGGCGCGGGCATACAACTCCAGCTCATGCAGCAGCGTATAGCCTGACAGCGCATCCGTCCCCGGCACGATGGTGACGCCGGCGTCGTGAATCATTTTCAAGAGCCGCAACATGGAGGGGAATGCCTCTTTGTAGGCAGCCTCCTTGTCTTTCGGTACGGACAGGGCGCCGGACAGCTGGTTTCGGCGCACCTGGGCCGGAAAGCGCGGCACGATTTTTTCGAGTCCGGGCGGCGGGGCCGCCGGATTGCCGGACAACAGCCCTTCAAAAATGCTCATGGTGGGATCGAGCACCGTATGGTGGGCCTTCAGGAAGCGGACAAACTCCTGCACTTTCGGATTATCCGGTCCCAGCTCGTGTGCGTGTTCGCCTACCGCGGTGAAACGAGTGGTGCCGCGCGTGTCCTTGATCTCAGCAAACAGGAAGTTCAACACAATGAAGTTCAGGTGCTGGATTTCATCCGCGCCGGCCTCGACAAACATCCGGGCCGACATGAATGCAGGGACGTGACCACTGACTCGCAGGCCGCGCGCATGAGCTGCGTCGGCGATGATCGGCACGAGCTCCGGTTTGACCGAAGAATAGATCTTGATCTGTCCGTAACCATGGTCGGCATACCAGGCAACATCCTTCAACGCCTCCGCCGGTGTGTCGACGCGCATTCTGGTAGGACCGGCCAGCGGCCCTGTGCCATCAATGATCCCCGCCTTGAACACATGGGGACCGAGCTCGGTGCCGGCGTCGAATCGGGCAACGCGTGCCGGAAAGTCATCGAGATCGTTCGCCATGTCGCGCGAGCTCGTTACTCCGCTCGCAAGATCGAGCGCACCATCGTTGTTGGAGAAGTGCTGATGGTTGTCCCATAGCCCCGGCATCAGGAACTTGCCACCGGCATCAATGACCTCGGTGCCGTCCGCCGCTTTAACCTCGGCGTCAGGGCCAATGCGCACGACGTGTCCCGTCCGCACGACCACGCTCGTGCCGGCAGTGACTGAAAGATCGCGCGGATCGAACAGTCGGGCGTTGCGGATCAGAAGGTCACCAGTCGGAATGTGGGTGAGCTGTTTGGCCAGCTTGGCGGACCAGGCACTGTCGACCCTGGTCTGGTCGGCTGTCAGCTTTTGCAAGGAGTTGGCTCGCGCCGCGGGAATGACGGCGAACCAACCGGAAATATCCGCGCCCAGGTTGCCATCGTGATCGAGCCACACAGATGTTGGACTGAAGTCCAGGCCGGTGATGTGATACAGCGTCAGGTCACCACTGGTCCCTGCTTCTGTTATATGCGCCTCGCCGGCGGGCAACAGCGGCAATGTGTGATCGGGCGCTTTCAGCAACGCACGCGCCAACACAGCCGTGAATTCCGGCGGCGCGTTGGCGGGGACATAGAAGCTTTCACCATTGACGGCTTTCTCGCCCTGCTCGAGCCGGTTGTGCCATTTCGCCTTGCCGTCGGAAAGGCTGAAGCTCTCGGTGACCGCCGCCTTCATATAGTCGTTGCCGCTTCCTGAGTACTCAATCGGTACCCCGGCCGCATCGAGCTTCCAGGTGGCGGTGATGTGATCGCCGCGGCCGCGGTCATTAAAGGAATACTCGGCGCGCGCCGAATCAGCGCCTGCCGGTTGAACGGTCTGGGATCCCTGAACGTTGCCTTGAAACAGAATCTGGTCCTCGCGCGGGGTGACGGCCAGGAGCAGGGCTGCCAGAAGAGTGTTCATCCAAGAATCCTCGAGAGGGGCGGAAAATTCATGAAAATCATGAGCGGACGCCGTGAATGCGCATGCTAGCATCCGCGCCCGCGAGCCGTTGGAGTGTCCGCTGTCGATGAAAAAACGCGCAATTGCGCTGGTTCTGTGCGCCACCGGCGTCCGGATTGCGGCCGCCGACGAAACCGATTCCTCAGCGCCGTTGCGCGAAGTCGTCATCACGGCGACCCGGATCGAGGCTGATCCCTTCAACATTCCGGCTGCCATCAGCAGCATCTCCGCCGAACAGCTCCGTAACGATGCGCTCGGCGTGAATCTCGCCGATGATGTTGCGAGCGTCCCGGGCCTTCTGGCTCGAAACAGGAACAACTACGCGCAGGACCAGCAGGTATCCATCCGCGGAATCGGCGCCAACTCGGCGTTCGGTATTCGTGGCGTGCGGGTCTACCAGGATGGCATTCCGGCGACGGGCCCCGACGGACAGGGGCAGGTCTCGCAGTTCAACCTGGATTCTGCGTCCCGCGTCGAGATCCTGCGGGGACCGTTCTCCGCGCTGTACGGGAATTCCTCGGGCGGTGTCATTCAACTTTTCACGGCCACCGGACACGGCCCTTTGCAACTTCGCAGCGCCGTGGCCTACGGCAGCTTCGACAATCTGCGCACCAGCCTGAATGCCCAGGGATCCGTGGGAGCGCTGGGTTACAACCTGGACTACTCGCATTTCCAGGTGGATGGCTTCCGCGATCACAGTGCCGCGAAGAATGACTCGTTCAACGGCAAAGTGAACTACTCATTCAATGAGTCGAACGAGCTGGCTCTCATCGCGAACGTCATTGCACGGCCGAACGCGCAGGACCCATTGGGTTTGACCCCTCAGGAGTTCGCCGCCGATCCGGAGTCGACCGACCCCGCGGCAATTCGGTTCAACACTCGCAAGAGTCTGCAACAGCAGCAGGTTGGGTTGATCTATGACCTGGCCATCAGTGACCGGCAGTCCGTGCGGCTGTTGGGGTATGGCGGCCATCGTATCGTTCAGCAGTTTCTGTCCATTCCGTCCGCGAGCCAGGCGGCGCCGGGCAGTGCTGGTGGCGTCGTGGGCCTGAACCGTCAGTACGGCGGCGCGGATGCCCGCTGGTCCTGGAAGGGGGATCTGTTCGACCGCCCGATGAACTGGGTCGTGGGCGCCAGCTACGACAACCAGAATGAGCTGCGCCGCGGTTACAACAACTTCGTGGGGCCCCAGCTCGGCGTGCAAGGCCTCATCCGTCGCAACGAAAACAACATCGTTCGCAATATCGATGAGTACGCCCAGGGCACCTGGGATTTCGCGAGCTCGTGGTCGGTCATGCTGGGTGTACGACACAGCGATGTGAAGTTCAACTCAAACGATCATTACATTACAGCCACCAATTTCGACGATAGCGGTGATATTTCCTACGGCGCCACGTCTCCGGTGGCGGGCCTGATCTCCAAGCCAGCCGATTGGGTCCGCCTGTACGCTTCATTCGGGCAGGGATTTCAAACCCCGCTGGGATCAGAGTTGGCTTATCGGCCGGACGGCGCGTCAGGACTGAACTTCGACTTGCGGCCTGCGCGCAGTAACAACACTGAGCTCGGCGTCAAGATCGACATTGATCCGGATATCACGGCGTCGTTTGCGGTGTTCCAGACGCTGACGCGCCAGGAAATTGTGATCTATACCAATATCGGCGGTCGCCCGACGTACCAGAACAGTGGGCGGACGCGGCGGCAGGGCGTTGAGTATTCGTTAAACTACCGTCTTGCCCCGGAGTGGCAATTCCAGTTGGCTTACACGTATGTCGACGCTCACTACAGTGATGCCTATCGGACTTGCGTTGGCGCGCCTTGCCCGACTCCTACCTTACCGGTTGCCGCGGGCAATCGTTTGCCCGGTGTGCCTAAAAACACTGTCTACGCCCAGCTTCGTTGGGGCGCGGATCCGGGGTGGCACGCCAGTGCCAATGCTCAGTACGTTTCCAATGTCGCGGTTAATGACACCAACAGCGTATATGCGCCCGCGTATGCCCTTGCCGCGTTGGACGGTGGCTACGGTGTCGAGTTGCGCCAGTTCAAGGTCAACGCCTTTCTGCGGCTCAACAACCTTCTGAACCGCCGGTATGTCGGGTCCGTCATCGTGGATGAAGGCAACGGCCGCTACTTCGAGCCCGGTCCGGGTTTCAACGTCCTGGGTGGGTTCAGCGTCACTATGAAGTAGAAACTTCGACCTCGCGGCTCGTGCCACGGTGGATGAAGTTACTGGGGACCCAGCGATCACGCAGGGTCATGAATGGCGATTCAACGAGGTAGTAGAGCAGGGCGCCCACGATGAGCGCCACTACCAGAATGATGCTGGCCATTGCAATCGAGGGTGGATGCAGCGGTTTCAGATACCGCGCCAGGACAATCTGTACTGCCTTGTGTGACAGGTAGGTCGAATAAGACCAGAGCGCGATGTGATAGGCGCCTGGAATGCGGATGCGGGCCAGCCACGAGTTGGGGCTCAGCGCGGCAATCACCAGAAGCGCAAACGCCATCGCATTCAGCGAATAGCCCGCGGCGGTCATGAAGAAGCCGTAACCGTGCCCCTCAATCTCATAATACTGAGCAACGCAGTAGAGCATCGTTGCGACCGCGACCGCGCCGATCAACAGCCAGCGTTGGCCGTATTGCGTGATGCGCTGCCAGAGCGGCTGATGAAAGTTCTTCAACATCGCGACGGCGATGCCGGGCAGAAATTCATCGAATCGACACAGAGTTGAGTAATAAATGTGGGAGTAGAAGCCGTGTGGGTGCGGCCCATAGTCGAACCACAGGATCGTCCGGGATACGACACCGACGAGCATTAGCGCGAATATCAGTGTCCATCCCTGGCTGCGGTTCGAGGCAGTGCGCGCGCCGGCAAACAGAACCAGGGGCAGGATGAGATAGAACTGCTCCTCGATACAGAGACTCCATGCGTGCGAAAAAGCGGTGCCGGGCTCGAGCCCCAGGTTTTGAGTGAAAGTCAGGAAGCGCCACAGGGGCGGCGGCGTGCGGCCTCCCATGAACACAGGGAACAGAAAATACAGGGCGAGTATCACCCAATAGGCAGGCAGGGTGCGCAATGCACGGCGGGCATAGAACTGGCCTGGCGAGAGCGTTTCACCGCGCGCGAGCCCGGCGAAGAGCTGATTCGCGATCAGGTAACCGCTGAGCACGAAGAACAGATCGACGCCGGTCCAGCCCACGACGCTGCCCCATCCGAAGGTCGGCTCGCTGCTGACAAACGCCATGTAATGATTCATGAACACGAGCGCGATGGCCGACGCACGCAGCGTATCCAGGCCATTCGCCCGGGAACTGTTTTGGGAGGAGAGGAAGATGCGAAACAAGTTGGCTACCGCGACCGTTGCGCTGGGCACGATGGTAACACTCTGCAGCATTACAACACCGGCGCACGCGTGGGGTGATGAAGGTCACGAAATAGTCGGACTCATTGCCAAACATTATCTGGACCCGGCGGTTGCGACCAAGGTCAACACGATTCTGGCGAGTGACACGACCGGGCTGACGAGCAATGAGAACATCGATGTGGAGGCCACCTGGGCCGACCATTATCGTGCGAAAAATACGGCCAACTACAACCAGACCCACAACTGGCACTTCGTCGATCTGGAAATCGCAGCGCCCCCTGACTTGAAGTCGGCTTGCTTCGGTGAGCCGCCCTTGAATGGTGCGACCGCGTTCGATGGACCGCCAAATGATTGCGTGGTGGACAAGATCAACGAGTTTGCGGCGGAGCTGCGCGACCCCGCGACCGGTGCGCAGGAGCGGCTGTACGCGCTGCAATTTATTCTGCACTTCGTTGGCGACCTGCACCAACCGTTGCACTCCAGCGACGACAACGACCGTGGCGGCAACAATAAGAAGGTGAAGGCTGTGCCGGCGCTGCCCAAGGGTGCCGGCAAGAGCTCGGGCGAGTTGCACGGCTTCTGGGATACGCAGTTTGTGGCGCTCCAGGGCAGGACCGAGACCACGGTCGCGAACAAGCTCATCAGGAAAATCACG
>Ga0068860_100004300_pt1 | contig 14558 bp, 15 predicted proteins | sample KBSSwiS32_FD_66597 | JGI IMG/M metagenome (GOLD analysis project Ga0068860, IMG submission 66597) | Switchgrass rhizosphere microbial communities from Kellogg Biological Station, Michigan, USA - KBS Switchgrass S3-2 | ecosystem: Host-associated > Plants > Roots > Rhizosphere > Soil ... | reverse complement strand
TTCATGCCGGACTATGGCACGGCGCGGGCGGACTTCCCTGGTGGCGACGCGGCCGACCTCTACCGCTCCATCCGCAAGATCCTCGCGCTGCCAGCGCAGACCCGGATCTTCGTCGGCCACGACTACCTGCCCCCTGGCCGTTCCGAACACCGGTGGGAGGCCTCGGTCGCCGATCACCGAGCCCACAACGTCCATGTGCATGACGGCGTGAGCGAAGCTGAGTTCATCGCCTTGCGTCGGGCGCGCGACGCCACGCTGGCCGCGCCGGCGCTGATCCTGCCGTCCCTCCAGGTTAACATCCGCGCCGGCGCCCTGCCGCCGCCGACGCCGGAGGGGCGCGTCTTTCTGAAGTTGCCGGTCACCTGGGCCGGCGTCGCGTCCAGCTGAGGTGAGACGGCGGGCGTCTTGATCTACGATGCGGGCCGCAGCCGGACGGACGGCGACAGGGGGAAACCATGGACGACGCAACGCCGCGCCGGGGCTGTTCGATGGCCGAGATGCAGGCCATCCAGGCACGGATGTTCCGGCCGCCGGACGCCGAGGCCGGGCCCTACCGGCCGCGCCCTACCGACGTGATCATCGCCCCGTTCGGCAAGTGCGGCACCACCTGGTTGCAGCAGACCTTCCACACCCTGCGCACCCGCGGCGACATGGATTTCGACGACATCTCGCGGGTGGTGCCGTGGATCGAGACGGCCGGCGTGCTGGGCCTCGACCTGAACGCCGAGCAGCGCGCCGAACCGCGGGGCTTCAAGAGCCACCTCGCCTACGACCAGGTCCCCAAGGGCGCGCGCTACGTGGTCTCGCTGCGCGATCCGAAGGATGCGCTGGTCTCGATGCACCGGTTCATGGAGGGCTGGTTCCTCGAGCGCGGGGCGGTGTCGATCGCCGAGTTCACCGCCAGCGTGCTGGCCGGCCGCGGCGGCCACTATTGGGGCCACCTGGCGAGCTGGTGGGAGCAGCGGGACAATCCGGACGTGCTCTTGTTCTCCTACGAGCACATGAGCGCCGAGCCGGCCCGGCACATCCGCAGGCTGGCGGCCTTCTGCGGGATCGCCCTGGACGACGAGCTTCTGGCGCTCACGCTGGAGCGCTCGTCGATCGACTACATGCTGCGCCACAAGGACCGGTTCGACGACCTGATGATGCGTCAGGCGTCGGAGGCCCGCTGCAACCTGCCGCCGGGCAGCGACGCGGCCAAGGTCCGCACCGGCCGCGTGGGCGGCCACAGGGACGAGCTACCCGCCGAGGCGGCCGCCCTGCTGGACGCCAGGTGGACGGAGGTCATAACCCCGCGCCTGGGCTTCCCCGACTACGCCGCCCTGGAAGCCGAGCTGCGGCGGCGGGCGCTCTAACCTCAGGTCCCGCCCAGGAACTCCAGCAGCAGCCGGTTCACCGCGTCGGGCTGCTCCTGCTGCACCCAGTGGCCGGCGCCGGGGACGATGTGGACGCCCCTCAGGTCGGCGAGACCCTTGCCCTGCATGCGCTCGAAGGCGCCGGGGGTCTGGCGCACGCACCAGTCGGCGTCGCCGGCCAGGAACAGCGCGGGGACCTCGACGGCGCGGCCCGAGAACAGCTCCATCTCCCCGATCATCACCCGCTCGGTCACGCACCGGTACCACTGCAGGCCGCCCTGGAAGCCGGTGCGGGCGTATTCGCCGGCGTAGACCGCGAGCTCCGCCTCGGTGAGCCAGCCGCAGGCGGCGGCCTCGGCCGGTGTGGGCGCCTCGGCGGCCACGGTCTCGGCCATGGTCCGGTGCAGGTCCATCACATAGTAGGTCGGCATCGTGGCCAACGCCTCGGCCGTCCAGCCCTTCAGCGGCGCCGGCCTGTTCCCGGCCCAGTCGGCGCTCTTCTGGTGGTAGTAGGCCCGCAGGAAAGCGCTGAGGCCCTGCGGCGCATGCAGCATGTCGGCGTTCGCCTCGCGGGTGGAGTAGTACCAGTGGTAGTGCTTGCGCGGCCGCGGCAGGGCGGCCAGGTCGGCGTGGATGTCGCGCGACGGTGCGGAAACCTTGGCCGACAGCGTCGGGGGCCCGGCGAACGGCACGGCCAGCAGGACGAGCTTGCGGAATACGTCCGGCCGCAGCAGCGCCGACCAGGCCGCGGGCAGCGCGCCGAAGTCGTGGCCGACCACCGCCGCCGCCGAGCTGCGGCCCAGGGCGGCCACCAGCCCCATCACGTCGCGGACCAGGTTGAACGGACGGAAGGGCGCGAGGTCGCCGTCGTAGTCGGCGCTCCACCCGGTGGTGCGGCCGTAGCCGCGCTGGTCGGGCGCCACGGCGTGGTAGCCCGCCGCCGCCAGCGCCGGCAGCACCTTGCGCCAGGAATAGGCCAGCTCCGGAAAACCGTGCAGCAGGATGACCAGCGGCCGCCCGTCGTCCTCGAACCCGGCCTCGAGCACGTGCATGCGCAGGCCGTTGACGTTCTCCACGAACCGCGCGCGCACGCCCGGCGGCGGCACGGCCGGGTCAAGGGGTTCGATACCCGACATCGTGGTCTCCGTTCAGCGCCGGCGGCCAGTCTAGTCGGCATGGACGCCAAATTCCTCCTTTGTCGCGAAGACGACGGGTGAGGAAAGCTGCGCTAGCCCCTCACCTCCCACTCCAGCGGCAGGGCGCGCAGGCACACCAGGCCGCCGTCGTAGCTCAGGTCGGCGCCCGGCTGGACGCGGAACTCGCCCAGGCGCTCCAGCAGCATCCGCACGCCGATCCGCATCTCGCGCCGCGCCAGGTGGGAGCCTGCGCAGCGGTGCACGCCGGCCCCGAAGGCGAAGTGCCGGTTGGGCTCGCGCTCCACCTGGAACGTCTCGGGGTCCGTGACGTCGTTGGGGTCGTTGCTGGCGCCATAGAGCACGGTCTGCACCCAGTCGCCGGACTTCATGCTGGCGCCGTGGAAATCGATGTCCTTGACCACCAGCCGGCCGGTCGGGATCCAGGTGTGGTAGCGGATCGATTCCTCGATGGCGTCGGGGATCAGGGCCGGGTTGGCCCGCAGCCGGGCCTGCAACTGCGGATGGTCGGCCAGGAAGCGCATGGTGTGGCCGAGGCCCGCGGCCACCGTGTCGAGGCCGGCCATGTAGAGCAGCATGCACATGCCTTCCAGCATGTCCTGGCGGATCGGCGCGCCGTCGATCTCGGCGTGGACCAGCGTCGAGAGGATGTCGTCCTGCGGCGCCTTGCGCCGTTCGGCGGCGAGGTCGCGCATGTAGCCGGCCACCGACTCCGCCGCGGCCCGCCGCGCCTCCAGGGTCTTGCCCTGGAAGATGGTGTGCTCCCACTTGATGAACGTCTCGCGGTCCTCCAGCGGCAGGCCCATCATGCGCATGAAGACGATGACCGGGAACGGCCGCCCATAGGCCGACTGGAACTCGCAGGCGCCCTTGTCGGCGAACCGGTCGATGAGTTCGGCTGAAAGGCCGGTGAGGCTGTCCTCCACACGGTCGATGTTCTTGGGCGAGAACACCGGCGCCAGCAGCGCCCGGTACTTGCCGTGGTCCGGCGGGTCCATGTTGAGCGGGATCAGCTCGCCGCTGACGCCGTTGTTGCCGTTCTGGGGATCCAGGGAGCGCACGTTCGAGAAGTGCTCGGGGTCCTGCAGGATCTCGCGGATCTCTTCCGCGCCGGAGGCGATCCAGCAGCCGCCGGTGCGCATCCCGTAGACTTCCTTGGTCCAGAACAGCGGCGGCAGCTCCTTGAGCTGGGCCCATACCTTGAACGGGTCCTTGAGGAAGGCTTCGGTCCGGCCGCCGGCCACGTCCACGTCGTAGACCAGATGCGGCGCCACGTGCGGGGGAACGCCCTCGAGGGTCGGAGCCACGCTCATCTTGCTTCCTCCTGGGCCGACTTCACATGCAGCCTGCATGCAAAGCCTGAACTCGGGGGCGGAACGCGTCAAGCGGCGCGGAGGCCGGGGATTGTATCAGTGCGCCTTACAAACCAGCCCCAGAAGCGCCACGTGGAGGACGGCCTATCGCGGGGCCTCTGGAGTCCTCGTCATGAAGACCGCCTTCCTCGCCCTCGCCCTGGTTCTCCTGCCCGCAGCGGCCCTAGCCGACGAGGCGATCGCCACCGGCGCCGGCGCGCCGCCTGCGACGACCGCGATCGCCGACGCGCTGCCCGTCGACGACGGTCCGGCGCCCGGCCCGGCCGACGATACGGCCCGCCTCGGCGGGGAGAAGGCGCCGGCCCGCACGGCCTGCGCCGCGCCGGCCGATCGCAAGCCCCATGGCCTGGTCTGGGGCTCGGCAGGTACGGGCGGCTACCGCTCGATGGGCGCCGTCGTGACCCAGCCGATCGGCGACTGCGCCAGCGTGACCGTCGCCGTCAGCCGCACCGAAGGCGGCGGCCTGCGGCCCCGCGGCCGCCGTTGACAGGAGCCGGATGCGGCTACTTCAGCGCCATCACCACCGGGCCGGAAACCGGGTCGGTGGGGCCCTGCCCGCCGCCCAGGTCCTCGAGGGTGTCGCGGAAGGAATCCAGCGTGGCGATCATGACCGGCCGCGCGGCCGCCAGGGCGTCCATGTCGCGCCATTCGGCGATGATGCAGTAGCTCCGCTCGCCGGTCTGGATGAGGTTGGCGTGCTCCAGTCCCGCCCAGTCGGCGTGGACCCGTTTGTGCGCGTCGAGGAATTCCTGCTCGCGCCCGGGCTTCACCCGGAAGCGCACGGCGTTGAACGCAGTCATGAGCGCCTCGTGAAATCTGTTGCGCCGATATGCGGCGAAGCCAAGCGTCCGCCCGAGGGTTCCACGCGTCAAGCCGACGTGTGCGCGGGAACGGAGGTCGCGCGCGGCGCATTGATCGGCAGCGCCGCGCGACGCGGCGAGGAGGCCGGCAATGAGCGAAAGCTACGAACGGCCGAGGCCCGCCAGAGAGCCCGGCGCCGAGCAGGTTCCCCGCAAGCTGAACGACCCCCGGCCGGATCGCGGGCCGGCGGTCGAACCGGCGGACGACAGCGAACCCGGCATCTCCCCGGCCCTGGAGAGCGAAGGCGGAGGCCCAGGTCGCTCGCCCACGCGAACCGGCGGGATCGAGGGCGTCTAGCCGACCTTGCGCGCCAGCCGTTCGGCCTCGGCGAACCCCTTGAGCACCAGGCCGGAGAACAGCTCGCCGGTCTCCTTCGACAGGATGCCGGCCCGCGCCTGGGCGACCTTGTACTCCAGGATGCAGCCGCCCTTGTACATGGCCAGGATCAGATAGTAGTCGAAGTGCGAGATGTCCCGGCCGGTCCCGGCCGCGTAGTAGCGGGCGAGTTCCTGGCGGGTCGGGAAGTTCTCGACGCTGTAGAGCGTCCGCCCCGGCGTGCGGTCCGGCTCGCGCTCATCGCGCAGGCCGTTGCAGAGCCAGGCCATGTCCAGCAGCGGATCGCCGATGGTGGACAGCTCCCAGTCGATCAGCGCCGTCAGCCGGGCCGGCGGACCGTCGGCGAACAGCGCGTTGGGCGTGCCCACGTCGCCGTGGATGATCCCGGCCTTGAAACCGTCCGGCACGTTGCCGCGCAGCCAGTCGCGGGCGTAGGCGAAGCCGGGCAGGTCCCGGCCCGGGTAGTCGTAGAGCTTGCCGTAGCTGTTGAGCTGGGACTCCCAGCGGTCGACCTGGCGCTCGAGGAAGTTGTCGGGCTTGCCGAAATCGGCCAGGCCCACGGCCTTGTAGTCGACGTTGGCCAGGGCCACGAGGCCGTCCACCATGGCGTAGGCGATGCCGTATTCCATCGGCGCCTTGTCGAACGGGGCGCGGTGATAGATGTGGCCGTCGCGCAGCTCCGCGGCCCATCCGGGCACCCGGTCCATCACATAGAACGGCGCGCCGATCACCGACGGGTCGGCGCAGAACCCGTGGCAGTGCGGATGCGGCACGGCCGTGCCGTTCAGCGCCGTCAGCACGCGCGCCTCGCGCAAAATGGACTTCTCGCTGTTGGGCGGCGGCGAGGCCGGCGGGCGGCGCAGGATCAGTTCGCCCTCCCCACGCCGCAGGGAGAGGATCACATTGCTGGTCCCGCCATGCACCATGGCGACCTGCAGCGGCCCGGACCCCAGCGCCGGGATGTGCTCGTCGAGCCAGGCGGTGAGCGCTTCGATGTTCACCAGTCCGGCGAGCCTCGGATCGTCGCTCATCGCCAATTCCTCCACGAGTTGAAATCCTTGCGTCGTCGCCAAGGTGGCCGGGCGCCCCACGGGAAGTCAAAGCAAACCTGCCGGATGCGGGATTACAGCCACGCTTGTGCGCAACTGCGCCGTTTCAACAATCTCAGATTGTTTTTCGACAGCCATGATTACCGGAGCGACGTTTCGCCCGCCCCGGGAATCGATATTGAGATGCGGGGCCTATGTCCCGGCGCCTCCAGAGGTGTTTGATTTCTATGTAAATTTATAGAGTAAATTTGTAAACGCCCTGCTCGTCGCACGTGCCCCGGAAAGTTCCTTCATGCCCCGCGTCCTGACCGAAGCCGACGTCGCCGGTTTCCGCGACCGCCTCTGCGAAGCCGCCGAAGTGCTATTCGCCCAGAGCGGCCCCGAAGCCATCACCATGCGTCAGCTCGCGGCGGCCCTGGGCGTCAGCCCGATGACCCCCTACCGCTACTTCAAGGACAAGGACGACATCCTGGCCGCGGTGCGGGCCAGCGGCTTCGAACGCTTCGCCGAGGCCCTGGAGACCGCCTATGCGAGCACCGACGACCCGATTCCCCGCTCTATGGCCGTGGCCGAGGCCTACCGCCACTTCGCCTTCGAGCATCCCCAGACGTACAAGCTGATGTTCGACCTGAACCAGCCCAACCAGGCGGACTACCCGGGCCTGGTCGCAGCCGCTGCGCGGGCGCGCGCGACCATGACCCAGCACGTCGAGGGCTTGGCCGCCGGCGGCGTGGTGTCGGGCGACATCGAGCGGATCGGCATGATGTTCTGGTCCTCTGCGCACGGCGCCGTCGTCCTGGAGCTGGCGGGCAAGCTGCCGCACGGGGCGTCCGAATTCCTAGTGCGGGAACTCTGCACAACCTTGCTGAAGGGACTGACCGCCAAGGCTTGACCGCACCCGGCCCGGCGCGCGCAACTGCGCGCGGGAGGACCCGGCGAATGAGCAAGACCAAACGCTTCAAGGTGCGGTGGAAGAAGCACGACGTCCGCGACGTGCTGAAGCGCGTGGCCGCCTACCCCTGGCCGACGGTCCCCGAGGTTGCCGACGGCTGGGACCTGGGCTGCGACGCGGGCTACCTGCAGGCGCTCTGCGCGCACTGGGTCCGGGACTACGACTGGCGCGCGGCGGTCGACGACCTGAACCGCTTTCCGCAGTTCACCGCCAGGGTCGACGACATCGACATCCACTTCCTGCACGTGGTCGGCGAGGCGAAGGGCAAGCGGCCCCTGCTCCTGACCCACGGCTGGCCGGGCTCGCACTACGAGTTCTGGGGCGTCATCGAGAAGCTCGCCTACCCCTCGCGGTACGGCGGCAAGTCCGAAGACGCCTTCGACTTGGTGATCCCGTCGCTGCCGGGCTTCGGCTTCTCCTCCAAGCCCGCGCGGCCGATCGGCCCGCGGACCACGGCGCGGCTCTTCAACACCCTGATGACCGAGCGCCTGGGCTATCGCCGCTACCGCGCCCAGGGCGGCGACTGGGGGGCGGTGGTGACGTCGTGGCTGGGGCTCGACCACGGCGCCAGCGTCTCGGCCATCCACCTCAACATGCTGGTCTTCCGCCCGGACGGCGGCGCGCAGACGGCGCAGGAGAAGGCCTGGATCGCGCGGCAGCAGACCGCTCGCGAGGCGATGGGCGCCTACGCCCTGCTGCAGGGCTCGAAGCCGCAGTCGCTGGCCTGGATGGGGGCCGGCAACCCCGTCGGCCAGGCGGCCTGGATCGCCGAGCGGTTCCACGACTGGTCGGACCTGCGGGCCAAGCCGCTCGACGAGGTCCACCCCAAGGACAAGCTGCTGACCAACATCATGATCTACGTGATGACCGGGTCCTTCACGACCGGCGCCTGGTACTACCGCGGCCGGGCCGAGGAAGCCGGGCTGGCCCTGAAGGACGCGGGACGTTGCGAGACGCCCACCGCCTACGCCAACTTCCCGGGCGAGGCGCTCTACTCCGCCCCGCCCCGGTCTTGGGCCGAGCGGGCCTACAACGTCGTGCGCTGGAGCGAGATGCCGAGCGGCGGCCACTTCGCCGCCATGGAGGAGCCGGACCTGTTCGCCGCCGAGGTGCAGGCGTGGGGCCGCGAGAGCGAGGCCTAGGGTTGGCGGCCCGCTACGACTTCGCCTCCGACAACACAGCCCCCGCCGCGCCCGAGGCGATGGCGGCGCTGGCCGTCGCCAACCACGGCTTCGCCTCCGGCTACGGAAGCGACGCGGTCACGGCCCAGGCGGCGGATCTGGTCCGCGCCTGGCTGGACGCCGACGTGGAGGTGCGGTTCGTGGCCTCGGGAACCGCCGCCAACGCCCTCGGCCTGGCCGCGCTCTGCCGGCCGTTCGAGGCGGTGCTGGCCCACCGGCACGCCCACGTCTGCACCGACGAGACCGGCGCCCCGGGGTTTTTCGGCCATGGCCTGGGGCTGATCGCCCTGCCGGGCGCCTCGGGGCGGATCGATCCGGCGGCGCTCGCCGAGGCGCTGGCCGCGCCGGACCTGTCGCACCGCCAGGCCCCGGCCGCGCTGTCGCTCACCAACGCCACCGAGTACGGCGCGGTCTATGCCGCCCCGGCTGTCGCGGCCCTGACCGGTCCGGCGAAGGGCCAAGGCCTGGGCGTCCATCTCGACGGCGCGCGGCTGGCCAACGCCGCCGCGGCCGGGTTCGACGTCCAGGCGATCAGGGGCCTGGGCGTCGACGTCCTGGTGATCGGCGGCACGAAGGCCGGCATGCCGCCCACAGAGGCCGTCGCCCTGTTCGATCCCGCGCTGGCGCACCGGTTCGACGCGCGGCTGAAACAGGCGGGCCAGCTTCCCTCCAAGGGCCGGTTCTACGCCGCGCCGTTCATCGGCATGCTGCAGGACGGCGCGATCCTGCGTCACGCCGCCCACGCCAACGCCATGGCCAGGAAGCTGGCGGCCCTGTCGCCGTTTCCCGTGGCGCATCCGGTGGAGGCCAACGCCGTCTTCGTTGAGATGGACGAGCCCGCCCTGGCGCGGCTGCACGCGGCGGGCTGGTTCGTCTACCGCTTCCTCGACGGCACGGTGCGGATCATGTGCTCCTGGGCCGCCACGGACGAGGCCGTCGAGGAGTTGGCCGAAGCGCTCCGGGCGATCCGCTAAAATCCTCTCCCTCCGGGAGGAGGGGGACCGCGAAGCGGTGGAGAGGGTTTGCGGCTTCGCCGGAAAAGGACCCTCTCAGTCAGCTTCGCTGACAGCTCCCCCAGTGGGGGAGCATAACTTGCCCAGAACTCAGATCTTCCCAGCGCGCCCGATGGCGTAGAACCGTTCGGCCCGGCGCTTGCGCAGCTCGTCCGGCGAGAGGGTCTCCAGGACCCTCAGCTCTTCCTCGATGGCCTCGCCCACCGCGTCGATCGCGGCCTGCGGATCGGAATGGGCGCCGCCCGGCGGCTCGGGAATGATGCGGTCGACGATCTTCATCCCCAGCAAGTCCTGGGCGGTGATCTTCATCGCCTTGGCGGCCTCCTCGGCGGTGCGCGAGCCGCGCCACAGGATGGAGTTGGCGCCTTCCGGCGGGATTACCGAATAGATGGCGTGCTCCAGCATCAGCACCCGCGAGCCGCAGGCGATGCCCAGCGCCCCGCCGGAGCCGCCCTCTCCGGTCACCACCGCGATCATCGGCACGCCCAGCGTCAGGCTGCGCTCGGTGGCCCGCGCGATCGCCTCGGCGACGCCGCGCTCCTCGCTGGCCACGCCCGGATAGGCGGCGGAGGTGTCGACGATGCTGAGCACCGGCAGGTTGAACCGCTCGGCCAGGTCCATCAGCCGGATCGCCTTGCGGAACCCCTCGGGCCGCGCATAGCCGAAGTTGTGCTTCACCCGGCCCACGGTGTCGCGGCCCTTCTCGTGGCCCATCACCACCACCGGGCGGTCGCGGAAGCGGCCGAGGCCGCCCATGATCGCCTGGTCGTCCGCGAACTTGCGGTCCCCGCGCAGCTCCACGAAATCGGTGATCAGGCCCGCGCAGTAGTCCACGAAGTGCGGCCGCTCGGGGTGACGGGCGACCTGGGTCTTCTGCCAGGGGTCGAGGCGCGCATAGGCGTCGCGGCGCATTTCCTGCGCGCGCTCGCGCAACGCCTCGATCTCCGCGTCGAACGAGCCGGACCCCTCGGTGTCGGAGAGCTTGGAGAGTTCCTCGATCTTGGCTTCAAGGTCGGCGATGGGCCGCTCGAAATCGAGGTAGTGGACGGCCATTCGTTCGCAGTCTCTCGCCGTTCGCGGAAGCGGCGGAAGGTATGCGGGATGGCGCGCCGTCACAAGGCCGCTCGCGCGAAGCGCTGCAACCGCCCCGCGCGCCGCACGTTCAGGGCTCGGGACCGACCTGGACCAGCGCCTCCGGAGGGAGGGCGCGAGGCCCGGGCCGCGATTGGAATGACACGCCTGCGGCGGACGCTTGGAGGGCGGCCCCGCGGCCGTAGACTTGGAGCTACCCATGAAGACCCGCCTGACCATGGGCGTCGTCGGCACGTTGGCCATCATCGCGGCCGCGCCCGCCTGCGCCCAATACGATTCGCCCTATGCCGGCTCGCCCTACCGGCCGACCGAGCAGTACCAGCGCGACCTGCAGCGCTACGACGCCGACCGCCGCGACTACCAGGCCAGGCGCGCCGACTACAGCGTGGCGCGGCGCGACTTCGACCGCCGCCTGGCCGACTACGAGCGCGCCCGCGCCAACTATGACGCCCGCTACGGCTACGGCGCCTACGCCCGGGTCTATGGCCCCGCCCCTGTCTGGGACACCGCCCTCTGGGCCGGCGACTACGGCCGCGACACCGCCTACGTCGAGCCGATGATCGATCCCTGCCGCTCGCGCGAACGCAGCAATGCGGTGGCCGGCGGCGTGATCGGCGCCCTGGCCGGCGCGGCCCTGGGCTCCAACGTCGCGGCGAGCGGCGTGCGCACGGAAGGCGCGGTGCTGGGCGCCGTGGTCGGCGGCGCGATCGGCGCGGGCGTCGGCAAGGCCAGCGCCAGGTGCGACGCGGGTGGCTACTACTACAGCTACAGCGACACCATCCCGTACCGCGAAAGCATCTACGACCGCCGGGGCCGCAGCGGCCGCTACGACTACCGCTACTACAGCCGCGTCGGCTGCCGCCTGGCGGCCGCTCCTGTCGATTGGGGCGACCGCACCGACTATCGCTACGTGCGCGTCTGCCCCGACGCCAGCGGGCGCTACCGGATCACCGGATAGAGACACTCGCCCCTCCCCCGCCCCGCAAAGGGCGGGAGAGGTGGCGCGCCTCGCGGCGTGCGAGGTGTGACGGAGGGGGCGCGAAACCGACGCCTTGGCGAAAGCCGGCGCCCCTCCACCACCCCTGGGGTGGTCCCCTCCTCCGAAGCCTTGGCTTCGGAGGAGGATTTCGTTCTGCTCACTCCTTGCGCCCCAGCGGATGCTTGGTGCGGACCACGGCCGCCAGGCGGTCGCCCGCGACGTGGGTGTAGATCTGGGTGGTGGCGATGTCGGCGTGGCCCAGCAGGGTCTGCACCACTCGCAGGTCCGCGCCGCCCTCCAGCAGGTGGGTGGCGAAGGCGTGGCGCAGCACGTGCGGGCTGACGCGGGCCGGATCGATGCCGGCGTCGGCCGCCGTCTCGTCGAGCAATTGCGCCAGCCGGCGCGGGGTGAGCCTGCGGTCCTTGCCCCGCGACGCGAACAGCCACGGATTGGCCTTGTCGCCCTCCGGCAGGAAGGCCGCGCGGACCTCCAGATAGGCCTTGATCGCCGTGCGCGCCGCGCCGTTCAGCGGGGCCAGCCGTTCCTTGCCGCCCTTGCCCTTGACGATCAGGTAGGCCGGGTCGCGCACCACCGCCGACAGCGAAAGCGCGCAGAGCTCCGAGACCCGCAGGCCGGAGGCGTAGAGCAGCTCCACCATGCAGGCCAGCCGCAGCCCCTGGGCCCCGTCGCGGGCGGTCGCCGCGGCGATCAGCCGGTCGACCTCCTCGCGGCTCAGGAGCTTCGGCAGGGGGCGGCCCTTGCGCGGCGCCTCGACGCGGCGCGAGGGGTCGTCCGATCGCCAGCCTTCCGCCAGCACGAAGCGATAGAACTGCCGCAGCGCCGAGCGCCGCCGGGCCGCGGTGGCCGGGGCCGCGCCCTGGGCGCCGAGCTGGGTGAAATAGGCCTCCACGTCCTCCGCGCCCGCCTGCGCCAGGCCCCCGCCGCGCCGGCGCAGGAAGGCCTCGGCGTCGGCCAGGTCCTTGGTGTAGGCGGTGAGCGTGTTGCGCGCCGCGGCGCGCTCCACGGACATCATCTCCAGGAAGGCCTCGACCCAGCCGGCCGCCTGCCCGGTCATTTCGCCGCCAGCAGGCCTTCGAGGGCGTAGGCGCGGGCGTCCGCCTCGAGGCCGACGGCGGCCAGCGCGCGGATGATGCGGGCGCGGTCGCCGGGCGCAGGTCCCGCCGCCCCGGCGTCGGCGGCGATCCACAGCGCGATCAGCGCCGTCTCGCCCACCCGCTTGGCGTTGGCGGCGAGGTCCAGCGCCAGGTCGCGGGCCGCCGGCGCCTTGCCGGCCGCCACCGGCAGGGCGGCGAATGGGCCGCGGCTCGAGTCGCTCAGCGGCGCGCCCAGGGCCACGAGATAGACCGCGGCCGCCTGGGCCTGCGCCCGCGCCTTGGCCTCGCCCGCGCCGCTGAGCCCGATCAGGCGGTCGAGGATCGCGCCGTCCGGCTTGCCCGCCGCTGTCGCAATCGCCGCGTCGAGGATCGCGAGGTCCAGGGCGCTGGCCGTGGCGGGATCGCCCGACAGGCCGGCGCGGATCTGCTGGGCGTGGGCGAGGTCGCCGGCCCCCAGGGCGACCAAAGCCGCGCGCGGCTCGCCGGGACCAGGGGCCACCACCCATGCGGTGGGGCCGGGCTCTGAGCCGGCCAGGGCGGCGGCCACGGCCGGCGCGGGCTTCGCCGCCGCGAGGTCGAGGCCAAGGTCGCGGGACAGGGCGTAGTCCAGCCCGTTGCGCAGGGCGGCCGGTCCGGGCTTGGCCGCGCCGCCCAGCTTGGCCGACATCAGCCGCGCATAGATCGGGTCGGCGGCCTTGGCCTGGGCGAGGTCGAAGGTGAGCTGGGCCGCGGCGGCCTGCCCGCCGCGCGCCTGGCACCAGGCGCGCAGCCGCAGCCAGTAGATGTCGTCGCGCCCGTCCCCCAGGCCGCCCGCGGTCGTGCAGGCGCGCTCGTCGTCCCCGGTCAGAAGGGCCGCTTCCGCTGCGGCCTTGGCGAGGTTCGGGTCGCGCTCCAGCCCGGCCGCCCGCGACAGGATCGCCGCGCCGCCCTTGGGATCGCCCTGGGCGACCAGGGCCATCACACGTGCGCCGGCGAGTGCGCTGTCGCGCCCCGCGCCCGGCGGGCCCGCCGCCCCGGTCGCCAGCACGCGCCGGGCCAGCGCCGCGCCGGCCGGCGACAGCGGCCGCGCGGCGAGCAGGGCGAAGACGGTCCGGGCGATGTCGGGCGAGGTCTCGCGCCACAGGTCGCCGGCCAGGCCCGTCTCGCGGCCGCCGGCGGAGAACAGGTCGGGCGCCGCCAGGGGGGCGACGGCCACGGGCTGGGCGGCGGCCGGCGCGGCGAGCGCCAGGGCGCTCAGGACGACGACGACGAAGGGCGGTCTGGTCATGTCGACAGCATAGCTCAACGTGCGAAGTTGGCGCGAGTGCGGCGCCTCGTGTATGCGTGGGGCGCCCATGGACACCTACGCACCGCTGAGAACCCGCACCATCGCCCTGGTGGGCCTGATGGGCGCGGGAAAATCGAGCGTGGGACGGCGTCTGGCCGCCGCGCTCGACATGCCGTTCCGCGACGCCGACGTGGAGGTCGAGGCGGCGGCCGGCCGCTCGATCAACGACATCTTCGCCGACCTCGGCGAGGCGGCCTTCCGCGAGGGCGAGCGTCGGGTGATCTCGCGCCTGCTGGACGAGCCCCCCCACGTGCTGGCCACCGGCGGCGGAGGATTCATCAACGACGAGACCCGCCGGCTCCTCAAGTCGAAGACCGTGTCGATCTGGCTGAAGACCGACCTGCCGGTGCTGGCGCGGCGCCTGGCGCGCAAGGACAACCGTCCCCTGTTGCGCGGCAAGGATCCCCTGGCGGTGCTGACCGACCTCGCCGCCAGGCGCGACCCGATCTACGCCCAGGCGGACCTGACGGTGGAGACCGGCGACGCGGCCCACCAGGTGACGGTCGAAAAGATCATCCAGGCGCTCACCGCCTACCTGGAAAGCCAGCCGCAATGAACGCGACCATATCGGTTGGCCTGGGCGCGCGGGCCTATGAGGTGCTGATCGCGCCCGGCCTGCTGGACGCGGCGGGCGCGAAGGTCGCGCCGTTCCTGAAGCGCGCGCGCGCCGCCGTGGTCAGCGACGAGACGGTGTGGGGCCTGCATGGGGCGCGGCTCTCGGCCTCGCTGTCGGCGGCGGGGATCTCGGCCCTGCCGGTCGTGGTGGCCCCC
>Ga0068860_100004295_pt1 | contig 14565 bp, 10 predicted proteins | sample KBSSwiS32_FD_66597 | JGI IMG/M metagenome (GOLD analysis project Ga0068860, IMG submission 66597) | Switchgrass rhizosphere microbial communities from Kellogg Biological Station, Michigan, USA - KBS Switchgrass S3-2 | ecosystem: Host-associated > Plants > Roots > Rhizosphere > Soil ... | reverse complement strand
ATAGCGGCGGTTATACCGTTCCGTTGTTGGCTACTGATACAACGATTGTAAAGCCACCAAAGCTTGCTAAATAAGACGGTAGGGAAAAGAAAAACATTACCGGCTTTCTCTAATAGCAACAATGTTTTGACGTTCAGCCTTCTTATATGTCAATTTTCAAACAACAAACAATAAATACTAATTTTAATGATTCTAAAATCCGAACTGATTGAATTCCGCAAGAATATATTTTGGCTTTATTTTATTACTGCTTTATTATGATGGATTTTCTCAAATAAATCCTGCTTCCCCCTCTAACCTTAGAAAAAAATACATTTCCACTAAATTTAATCCCGTTCACTTCGACAGCAGCAGTATAGTTCCCAACACGGTCGTAATGCGGGGTATCTCCAATGATTCTGTCATTATTGATTATATAAATGCGGTTATAACCTGGAAATCCCGGCCATTGCCCGACAGCGTTTTTATTACTTATCGTGTTTTTCCTTTTAAGCTTAATTCAATCAACAGGCATTTCAATTATGACAGTGTTCGGTTTAATTTCGGAAATGAAAAACCTTTCACTTATAAAAACATCCGGTCACAAAATAATAAGGTAATAGATTTTGGCAATATCAACTACAATGGAAGCTTTGGCCGGGGAATTTCATTTGGTAACAGCCAGGATGCTGTGGTGAATTCTACTTTGAATCTGCAGCTTAACGGCTTTATTGGCGACAGCCTTGAACTTACTGCGGCTATAAGTGACAACAATATCCCCATTCAGCCACAGGGTAATACCCAGGATATTCGTGACTTCGACAGAATATTTATGCAGGTAAAAAAACATGGATGGCAGGCAAACTTCGGGGATATAGACATCAGGCAAAGCCGGAACTATTTTCTTAATTTTTATAAAAGACTGCAGGGGGCCTCATTTATTACCGATAACCGGATTGGCAAAAACTCAACCAACTCTCTTTTGATAGGTGGAGCTATTGCCAAAGGAAAATTTACCCGCAACGTAATAACTCCACTCGAGGGTAACCAGGGACCTTACCGGTTGTCGGGCAATAACGGTGAAATATTTCTTACGGTGCTTGCTGCTACAGAAAGGGTGTTCATTGACGGGCAGTTGCTCACAAGGGGTGAGGACCAGGATTATATAATTGATTATAACACGGCCGAAATAACGTTTATGGCTAAACGCCTTATTACAAAAGATAGCAGGATACAGGTAGAATTTGAGTATTCTGACAGGAATTTCCTTAACTCGCTTATTTATGTAAATGATGAAATAAACATTAATAAACGGTTAAAGATAAGTATTGGCGCATATTCCAATGCTGATGCAAAAAATTCCTCGATCAACCAGACACTTGATGCAGCACAAAAGCAATTTCTTTCACAAATAGGAAATAATATTGACAGTGCCAGGTATCCCAATGCAGTGCGGGATACTTTCTCCGTATCTAAAATTCTTTATAAAAAAATTGATACGGTTTATAACAATATACATGATTCAGTGTATATATATTCAGTAAATAAAAACGATCAATTGTATAACCTGTCTTTTACCAATGTAGGCTTTGGCAAAGGAAATTATACCCAGGCTACGGGGAATGCAAACGGTCGCGTTTTTATGTGGGTGCAACCCTTAAATGGGGTTCCACAGGGCGATTGGGAGCCGGTTATATTCCTTATTACTCCTAAAAAGCACCAACTGGTAACCGCCGCTGCTCAATATACTATTAATGATAAATCTTCAGTAAAAGCTGAATTAGCTTTGAGTAATTATGACGTGAACACTTTCTCATCGAAAGATAAAGCAAGTGATAAAGGCATTGCAGGAAAGCTGGCATATACCATGCAGCAAAACGTTTTGCGTAATCTTAAAGAAGGCCTTACTTTACAAACTACTGTTGGGTATGAATTTGTTGAAGACAGGTTTAAACCACTGGAAAGATTACGCAATGTGGAATTTAACCGCGACTGGGCCCTTCCTTTTAATGCACCTACTGCAACAGAGAATTTAATTACCGGGTCATTACAGTTGAATGATAAGCAAAATAATTACGTAAGGTATTCAATAACCAACTATAACCGCAGCGATACATTTAGTGGTATCCGTAATTCAATAGAGAATGAAATGACCCTGAAGGGATGGAAAATATCTGACAGGTTTTATATAACCAATATCAATAGCCATATACAAAAAGGTTCTTTTATAAGGCCATCAATTGATGTGTCAAGAATATTTCCTGGATTTAAAAACCTGAAAATTGGCGCTGGTTTTTCTGCCGAAAATAACAGGCAGTCGAATAAGAGGTATGACACATTAATGCCGGAAAGCTTTGCATTCAGCCTATGGCAGGTTTATTTAAAATCTGCCGAGACAAAACTTAACAGGTGGGGGATTACTTATTTTTCAAGAACTGATAAGTATCCTCTCCGGAAAAATTTGGTTACAGGAGATAAGAGTGATAATATTAGCCTTATCACCGAACTTTTAAAAAATGAAAACCACCAGTTTAAGCTTAATCTCACTTATCGCAAACTGAATGTTACGAATGCAGCATTAACCAGACAAAAAGGCGATGAAAGTCTTTTGGGCCGGGCTGAATATGCAATCCATGAATGGAAAGGATTTGTTACCGGTAGTATTTTATATGAGCTGGGTTCGGGCCAGGAACAAAAAAGAGAATATACTTATATTGAGGTGCCGTCAGGGCAGGGGTATTACACATGGAACGATTATAATAATGATGGCATACCGCAGCTTAATGAATTTGAAGTGGCTATTTACCAGGATCAGAAAAACTGGATCAGGGTTTTTACTCCTACCAATGCGTATGTAAAAGCCAATTATATACAATTCAATTATAGTGTTGATCTAAATCCCGGGTCAATTATAAGGGCTTCAGCTAAAAGTAAACTAATACGGTTCCTTGGTAAATTCAGTACAAACTCTTCCCTGCAAATAAATAAAAAAGATATTGCCGGTAATGGATCATTTGAATTTAATCCTTTTGCCAAAAATTTAGTAGATACTACTTTAATTACCCTGAGCTCCTTTTTATCCAATACACTGTATTTTAACCGGAAAAGTATTAAGTGGGGCATTGATATTACCCATCGCCTTAATACCACGAAGTCTATTTTAAATTATGGATTTGAAAGTAATAAGCTCAGGGATCTCACACTAAAGGGGAGATGGAATCTTAACCGCTCTATTGCTACATCATTTACTAACAAATATGTATTAAATCAATTGAGCACTCCCTCATTTGCCAACAGGAATTATCGCATAGACGAAGTTTCTGCGGAGCCCTCAGTAAGTTATATTTATAAAAGTAATTTCCGGGTTAGCCTTATTTACACCTACGATATAAAACAAAACAGGATCGATTTTATGGAGAAGACAATCAATAATGAAATAGCTGCTGAAGTAAGGTACAATGTACTTTCTAATGGAACATTAAACGGGAGATTTTCTTTCAACAACATAAGCTTTAACAAAGGCGCCGGTGGTGATGCAAACAGTACCGTAGGCTACGTTTTATTGGATGGACTTCTGCCTGGTAAAAATTATTTATGGAATATTGAACTTACAAAAAGGCTCGCAGGTAATATAGAAGTCAACCTGCAATATGAAGGAAGGAAGCCTGGCAATACGCCGACTGTTCATACCGGCAGGGCATCAGTGAGGGCAATTTTTTAAGGTGCTGATTAGCCGGTTAACTAATTGCCAAATCCGGCAATTAAATTTATCGTAAGCGATATCATTATTGTATTGTAACCAAATGATAAAATGCCATGCAATAAAACAAGCCTTCTTAAGCGTTTTGAAGTTACCTGCACATCAGAAACCTGGAAAGTCATTCCAAGCACAAAGGAGAAATATGCAAAATCAAGATAATCGGGTTTTTTGTCATCGGGAAATTCCAAACCGGCTGCATGGATTTGTGGTTTAGTTTTATCATTTTGATAAAAAATATGAGCATAACGCAGTGCAAAAATAGTATGTATTAATATCCATGAAAAAAGCATGCCGCCCACGGCAATGATAAGATGTAAAGCTTCTGTGCTTTTATATTCTTTTTTTGCAAGCAGCAACAATGCTACTGCCAAAAAACTTGCAAATGTTGATATTAAAACAGTGACGAAAATCAAAACCCTGCTTGAGTCCTGCACCCTGGCCTGTTCCCGTATTTGCTGGGAAGTGGTTATGGAAAAAGTTATCCAACTCATTATGATCATGCAAAGACTGAATACATTCCAACCAATCATTACATGCGTCAGTTCATCAAGGTTTTGAATTTTTACAATGAAATAAACTATTATGGCTATAATGAGACAAATCAAAAGTTTGTGCGCTGAATGAAGCCTTTCGAATAATGGACCTTTTGATTTACTTTTTTGGGATGCCATATAAATTCACGAAATTATCCTACGTAAGTTATGCAAATCATGTAATGAGAACCAATAAAAAATCCTCCCGGTTTATGAATCGATGGAGGATTAAATTATTTAACGAAATGAAATATTATTTACAACAACTATCTATGTGAACGTAGTTTAGAATCACTTAGCTGGTAAAAAAGCCCCAATTGAAAAACATTGCTTTGTATGATTGGCCCATTTTCTGAATCGTTAATATTGCTTAGTCCGAAAACGTACCTGGCATCCAAACCTACGCCGGAGGATGTTAAATAGCCTACGCCTAAGGGAATAGAAAAGGCTGTGGTTTTAAACCCGTCGTCGTCAACAGTTACATCACCTGCCTTTCGTTTGGCATTCACTAAAAATCCAATTTGTGGGCCTCCTTCAAGCCTGAAACCATTGTCGAACATGTATTGAAGCAATACAGGAACATTAAGATAATTCAAATTGTAATTTATTCCTGAATTTCCAACTTTTTGTGCACCTTCCAGTGAATATAAAAGCTCCGGCTGCACTGCCCATGTTTTCGAGGCATGAATGTGAGCAAGTATACCAAGGTGTACTCCCACTTTACTATCCGACTGAGTATTATTATTAAAATGCAGCTGGGATATATTTACCCCACCTTTCAATCCAAAATGTGCCTGTTGAGCTGTTGCTGTAAATAATATTAGCAGTGACCCTGCTAAAATGGCTGTTTTTTTCATAAAGGTTCGTTTAAATTTTTCAAAATGACTCTAAGAACAAAGTAAACAAAAGTCGTACCTGTTTTATAAAACTGTCGAAGCACTATCTTTGCCCTAAAATTTTTCGTGGCAGTATTACACAACCGGGTTTCACAAAAAGAATTAAAAGAACGTTTATACAAGGAAGGGGAGGAACGGATAACCTTGTCATTTTATACCTATGCCTCTGTTGAAAACCCCCGTGCTTTTCGTGATGAGTTGTACAAAAATTGTAGTTTGTTAAATGTGTTTGGACGTATTTATGTGGCGCACGAAGGAATTAATGCCCAGGTAAGTGTACCGGCAAAATGCCTGGAAAATTTTAAGGAATATCTTTTTTCAATCCCGATTTTAAACAATGTACGGCTTAATACTGCTGTTGATGATGACGGAAAAAGCTTTTGGGTTTTAAAAATTAAAGTAAGAGATAAAATTGTTGCTGATGGTATAATGGACCCCCGGTTTAATATGAGTAAAAAAGGAAAATATGTAGATGCGGAATCATTCAACAGGCTTACTTCAGATCCCGAAACTATTGTTGTGGATATGCGCAATCATTACGAATATGAAGTGGGTCATTTTGAAAATGCCCTTGAAATACCTTCTGATACCTTTAGAGAGCAATTACCCATGGCCGTTAGTATGCTTGAGGAAAAGAAAGATAAGAACATTATCATGTATTGCACGGGTGGCATCCGCTGTGAAAAAGCCAGTGCCTGGATGCTGCACAATGGCTTCAAAAATGTTTTCCATCTCGAAGGTGGAATTATTCATTATGCTAACAAAGTAAAAGAGCAACATCTACCCAATAAATTTAAAGGTAAGAACTTCGTTTTTGACGGGAGGCTGGGAGAGATGGTAGGAGATGAAGTTATCAGCCGCTGCCATCAATGTGGCAATCCCTGCGACAGACATACTAATTGCGCTAATGAAGGTTGTCACTTGCTTTTTATACAGTGTAGTACCTGTGCGAAAAAATTTGATGCATGTTGTTCTGCTCAATGCCAGGCAACTTATAATCTGCCTGAAGAAAAAAGAAAAGATCTGCGTAAGGGGGTAAAGAATGGCATTATGATTTTTAATAAATCCAGGCAGAGAATGAACAAACTGAGAGAAACATAAAGAAATCAGGATAATTCCTTTGAATGGTCTAATATTGCCTTTATTATTATTATCCCTTTACCTATTAATTACTATGATAAAGAAATCTTTACTGGCATTCATGATGTCAGTTATCCTAATTCCTGTTTTTGCCCAATTTGAAGGAGCAAAGCAAACTTACTCTGCTCCCAATCTAAAGGCAGAAATTACGCGGCATAAAATTGTGGCAATACTTCCTTTCGATGTTGCTATAACTTATAAACGGCCGCCAAAGAATTATGATTCTTCATCAAATAAAAACGAGGAAATAAATATCGCTAAAAATCTGCAGCAGTCTATGTATACCTATCTTCTCCGCAAAGCTGATAAATATACCGTTTCTTTCCAGGATGTAGATCGTACCAATGCGTTGTTAAAATCGAAAGGTGTTTATTCCAGGGTAGATGAATTAACACATGATTCTATTTGCAGAATTTTAGGGGTGGACGCGGTTATTAAGTGCCGTTACTCCTATCAAAAAACTGCTTCAGAAGCAGGTGCTATTGCCACAAGTGTTTTATTTGGATCCATGGGTGGAAAAACAGGAAGCGGTTCCTTAACAATGCAGGTATATAATGCTGCGGATGGCAATTTGCTCTGGCGGTTTTATAAAGCGATGGATGATAAGGTTATGAGTTCTGCCGATCAATTGATGGAAAGGATGATGAGAAAGGTGTCGCGTAATTTTCCTTACGAAAAATAAGGGATCATAATTTTAGTAAGTATTTGCTATTGATCCTGTTTTGTTATGCTTTGTAAGAACCTGGCATTTTCAATAGCTGCAGCTCGAGGTATTATTAAAATAAACCCAGGTTGCTGCAGTCCTGCTGCTGTGCGATTTGGCTAAAAATTTCCCGGGGGAATCTATAGAAAGTTACATTTAATTCCAGTGTATTAAAATGCGTGCAATAAAACTGAAACCATTTTGACTTTGGTAACACGTCGGGGTAAAAACATTTTTCCATTCCGCATAATGAAACCTCGAACAGCCGATATAGGCGGGCAGACATAAATTGACGCTGTTGGTTCTTCTTTTCTCTCCCGCAACGTTCAAATGAAGAAATAAACAAATTTTTAATGAATTACCCGCTAATGGTTTTAATAATATGGTGAGCCATGTGGTAGCTTATATTACTTTGTTGAGAGAATGTACAATTCGCCGTTCTGTTTCCTCATCACTTAAATCTTCGGGATGAAATTTTTCGCCAATAAGTTTTTCATATAACTCAATATAACGGTCGCGGATAGTTGCAATCCATTCATCATTCATTTCCGGAACCTGCTGCCCCTGCTTACCCATAAAATTATTTTCAATAAGCCATTCTCTTACAAATTCTTTACTCAGTTGTTTTTGTTTTTTGCCCGCTGATTGCCTTTCATCAAAACCATCTGCATAGAAATATCTCGAGCTGTCAGGGGTATGTATTTCATCAATTAAAATAATTTTATCGCCCAGTTTACCAAATTCATATTTTGTGTCTACCAGTATCAATCCTCTTTTGGCAGCAAGTTCTTTGCCTTTTGAAAAGAGTTGTAAAGCATACTGTTCAAGTATATCATAGCCGGCCCCGGAGACGATTCCTCTTTTTATAATTTCTTCTTTACTGATATCTTCATCATGACCCTCATCTGCTTTGGTAGAAGGGGTAATTATCGGATCAGGAAAATAATCATTTTCATGCAAACCTTCTGGTAATGAAACTCCACAAAGAGCTCTCTTACCTGATGAATAGGTGCGCCACGCATGGCCTGTAAGGTTGCCCCTCACCACCATCTCAATTTTAAAAGGGATGCATTTTACGCCAATTGATACATTGGGGGCCGGCGTTTCTATAAGCCAGTTTTCGCAAATATCTTTTGTTGCGGTAAGCATATACGCAGCCACCTGGTTTAATACCTGTCCTTTGTATGGAATTGGTTTGGGTAAAACAACATCAAAAGCAGATATACGGTTACTTGCAATCATCACCAGCAGGCGATTGTCAATTGTATAAACATCTCTTACTTTTCCTTTATAAAAATTGGATTGTTTTGGAAAACTGTATTGAACCATTTTGCTAAAGTAATATCAAATGCGGAATCAGCTTTTTTTTATTAAAATAAGATCTTAACAAATCTTCAAAATTAAATTTCATATACAAAGGAACTATGCTTATTTTGCTATATCATTTAAACCCAAAACACCAGATATGAGAAAAGTTGCAAGCTATTTGGTTACATTTTTATTAGCTAATATCATTACAGCAGGAGCATTTGCTCAGAATGTAATAGTCAGCGGTAATGTAAGAAACAGCAACACTCAGGAAGAGGTTTCAGCTGTCTCTGTCATAGTTAAAGGAGCTACCACGGGTACCTTTACAAACGATAAAGGCAATTTCAGTATTTCAGTCAAAAGCTTTCCTGTCACATTAATCTTTTCTTCCATTGGATTTGAGCCCAGGGAAGTAATAGTTACTTCTCCTCAAAAATTAGACATAGCATTTAAACCAAGCAGTTCACTTGGGCAGGAAATAGTTGTATCTGCTTCACGCGTTCCGGAGCGGATACTGGAATCACCGGTTTCTATTGAGAGGGTAAGTGCGGCAAATATCCGAAGTGCCCCTGCCGCGAATTTTTATGACGTAATCACAACCTTAAAAGGAGTAGATGTTACAACTTCATCATTAACATTTAAAACACCAACGACGCGTGGTTTTGGTGGGAGTGGTAATGTCCGTTTTAATCAATTGGTAGATGGAATGGATAACCAGGCTCCGGGCCTGAACTTTTCTGTGGGCGCCATTATAGGATTAAATGAATTGGATGTGGATAATATTGAGTTGCTATCCGGTGCATCTTCCGCCCTGTATGGACCGGGAGGTATGAATGGAACATTGCTGATGACGAGTAAAAATCCTTTTAAGTACCAGGGATTATCTTTTATTGTCAAACAAGGCATAATGCATATTGATAAAAAAGAAAGGCCGGTATCTCCTTACTATAACTGGAGTTTGAGATGGGCTACAAAAGTTTCCGAAAAATTTGCTTTTAAGATCACTTCAGAGCTGATACAGGCAAAAGACTGGATCGGTACTGACTACAGGGATTATGACCGTGCGGCTTCAGTATTAAAAGCGGGTAACAGAATTACAGATCCAAATTATGATGGTGTAAATACATATGGCGATGAAACATCCGTCAACCTTACCCCCATTTTGGAGGGCATCGCAGGCCAGGCGCCTTTCCTGGCTCCGTTTATCGGCACATTAACAAAAAATGCCATTAATGTTTCCCGTACAGGTTATACTGAACAGGAGTTATTGAATCCCAATACGCTCAATTTTAAATTGGGTGGTTCCCTGCATTATAAATTATCAGCCAATACAGAAGCTGTTTTGGCAGGGTACTGGGGCACAGGTAATACAGTTTACACCGGTGCTTCCAGGTATTCGATCAAGAACTTTAAAATGGGGCAGTATAAGTTTGAAATAATCAGTAAAAACTGGATGTTCCGTGCCTATACAACCCAGGAAAATGCAGGAGACACCTATAACCTTGCTGCTACGACTCAAAACTTTAATGAAGCCTGGAAACCTTCGGTAACTTTTACAAACGGAGCGCCCACCCCCCAGGTTTCAGACTGGTATATACAATATGGCCAGGCTTATATAGGGGCCAAGCTTAAAGGCTTATCAGACCTCGATGCCCACAATGCAGCAAGAGCAGTTGCTGATGTTGGCAGGCCGGCAGTTGGTACTGCAGCCTTCAACCAATTGTACGAAAAGATCCAAAAACTTCCTGTTCCCCAGGGCGGAGGTCTCCTGGACAGGAGTGACCTATATAGTGTGGAAGCCAGTTATAACCTTTCAGAATATACCAAATCAGTTGCTGATATTTTAATTGGTTCTAATTTCAGAAAATATGTGTTGAATTCTGAAGGGACGTTATTTGCAGATAAACCGGATAGCAGTATCGGTATCAACGAATTTGGTGCCTTCGTACAAGCTTCAAGAGCAATCACAGGCAGGCTCAAATTAACTGCTTCCGTGCGGTATGATAAAAATGAAAATTTTGAAGGACGTTTCACGCCAAGGATAACGGCGGTTCTTAAAGTTGCTGAAAACAATAATATCAGGTTATCTTATCAAACGGCGTATCGGTTTCCTTCTACACAGATGCAATGGATCAATCTTGATCTTAACGATTATAAATTAATTGGAGGCAATAAAGCATTTAATTCAATTTATAATTTTGATAACAATCCTGTATATGACCTTGATTCCTTGAGACACAATAAGATTGTAAAAGAAACACCGGGCAAGTTCAAACCTGAGGCGCTTTCTTCATTTGAACTGGGATATAAGGGATTGCTGTTGAATTCAAAATTACTGGTGGACATTTATGGTTATTATGGTGAGTATACTGATTTTCTTGGACGCAGCAGAGTGGTCCAATCCAGGACGGGAGATCTCATAACACAAGCTGATACCTCTAACGGACAGATTTATTCAATACCGATCAATTCACCCGTAAAAGTAAAGACGTATGGATTTGGAATAGGATTAGACTACAGTTTGCCGGCAGGTTTTGCCATAACTGCAAATGCAGCTTCCGACAATTTGGAAGACGTACCCGATAATTTCATTGCTTCTTTCAATTCTCCTAAATATAAGGTGAATGCCTCATTCGGTAATTCAGGATTCGGCAAAGACAAGCGTTTGGGATTTATTGTTGCATACAGGTGGCAGGATAAATTCTACTTCGAGGGGGATTTAGCTAATGGTAATTTGCCGGCCGTACAAACGGTGGACGCACAAATAAGTTATAAGTTCCCTAAAACAAAGTCAATACTGAAACTGGGGGCAAACAATCTATTGAATGAGTATTATTATAATGCTGTAGGTAATTCACAGGTTGGTGGTTTATATTATCTGAGCTTTGGATATAATATCTATTAATTACCAGGCTAATTTTTTTCATGTAAAATTTTCGAAAAATGATATCAGTAAAAAATAAATTTAAAACCAGGAGCCTGCTGATGGCTGTAATTGTTTTGGTTTTAACTGCCTGTAATAAAGATCCGGAAGAAATTGCAGGTATTACCCCTGCTGATTCTTCAGGGCTTTCTATTGCGGAAACACTGGCGACTATTCCTACCTATAGTTTGTTTAACAAAATTGTTGTAAAAGGAGGAATGGCGGCTGCGCTTGGTGATAAATCTTTAACCTATACCTTGTTTGCTCTCGATAATGATGCAATGATTGCGTCATTTGGCGGGTCAGAAGGAAGCGTCAATGCCACCATCGCGGCGTTACCGCCGGCAAGCTGGGCGGGCATTGTAAAGTACCTTATGATTCCTCAGAAGTTAACCTCAGCGCAAATTGTACATGGATTCCCCAATATGCAAATGCCTACCGACATTGTACTGGACCCAACCAATTCTTTGGTCCGTATGACTTCATTTCCCTCAAAGAACCCATCAACAAATGCATATTACTTTAACAACGTTCCTGTAACCGCTGTTGATATGGCGGTAGCTAATGGTATCATTCATCAAATTGCTTTTTTATCTCCTCCACCACGAATGGTATTAAAAAGTGCTTTGGATACGAATACAAATCTTAATTACTTTAGGGCTGCGATAGCAAGGGCAGATATCGGACAAACCGGTTTGAACAGATTCGATTCTCTGCTGAATTATGCAGTGACGAATATGACAGTGCTGGCACCCAGTGATGCTGCATTTCAAACATTAATATTTGGTCTTGCCTTCCAGGGTTATTTATCGAGCCGTCCTATGCCTTATACAGCCACAGATACGGCTAATGCAGTTGCTACCGGAAACGGGGCAGTTGCAGCGGGGCCTGCTTTTTTAAGTACTAATAATGTTTCAACTGATCTTGTAAGAGGTATCATGGCCTATCATCTTCTTGCAACACCTAATCCTTCAACCAACACATTTGAACCGAATATAAGGGTGTTTTCAGTTAACTTTTCTCCGACACCTTCTTTCGTAACAACGCTGGTAAACAGTGCATTTGCCCATCCAGGTATCATGGTTAATGCAACTTTTACGGGTCCGTTTGTAACAGATTTGAAATTCACCGGGGTGGGACCGCTTGCGCCGAGCGGAATACCCTTCAATGACACACCAGCAACTGCAATTTCTTTAGATAACCATGCTGTAAATGGGGTTTACTATGTGATTGATCATGTATTATTACCACAATAAGTTTTTCAAATATGAAATGGGCGATGAAGGTAATCAGATTTTTTAAATCACGTACAAGGTTGGTAGCCTGGTGGTTCCTTTTAAATCAAAACTTTGTAAAAAAGTATTCGACGTTGGCTGCTATCTGTTCATGAAAGGAATTGTGGAAGTCGTGCGTTCTGTCGGCATTAAAGTTTATTCACATATTAAAAAAATAAATTACATACATGCAAATCTGTATTTTAAACGATGAATTATGAAAAAAATATTAATTGCTTTAGACTATGATCCTTCCGCCCAGAAAATTGCGGAAGACGGATATGCATTGGCGAAATCCATGAATGCCCAGCCGATTTTGTTGCATGTTATTTCGGATGCAGCCTACTATTCTTCCCTTAACTATCCGGCTGTAATGGGATTTGACAGTTTCAATAATTTAGATATAGTTCAGCCGGGAATTATTGTGGAATTAAAGAAAGCCGCACAGGAATACCTCGATAAATCAAAAGAACATTTGGGAGATGAAACCATTCATACGGTTGTAAAAGACGGTGATTTCGGAAACAGTATTTTAGATACTGCAAAAGAAATGAATGTGGATGTTATTGTCATGGGAACTCATAGCCGGCGGGGATTAGATAAAATATTAATGGGAAGCGTAGCAGAAAAAGTTCTGCATCATAGCCACATACCCTTATTTATTATACCCGTTAAAGATATTGAAGAAAAAAAATGATAAAAGAATTTGTAATTAGTCCATGGAATCTTTGGGAACAGAAATATGACCAATGATCCAACAGCTATCTTTTTGTTATCGGTTAAATAGGACCATTCTGTTATACATTAAATCTAAAATGCATTACATCTCCATCCTGCACCAAATATTCCTTTCCTTCAATTCTTAATTTTCCATTTTCGCGGCACGCCGCTTCTGATTTATATTGTAAAAAATCATTGTAGGCAATTACTTCTGCTTTAATAAATCCTTTTTCAAAATCGGTATGAATAACACCCGCAGCCTGCGGAGCTTTCCAGCCTTTATGAATTGTCCAGGCACGTACTTCCTGTACGCCGGCAGTAAAATAAGTTGAAAGATTTAATAATTTATACGCCGAATGAATCAGGCGGTCCAGGGCAGGCTCGTCCATTTTATATTCCTCCATAAACATTTGTTTATCTTCCGGATTTTCAAATTCCGCTATCTGCGCTTCGATTGCATTGGTCATAATAATTACCTGTGCATTTTCTTCTTTTGCCACTTCAACAAGTTTTTCAGAATAAGTATTACCTGAATGCATGGAGGCCTCATCCACATTAGCAACATACAGAACAGGTTTATCAGTTAATAAAAAGCTATCGGCGATTGCTGCTTTTTCTTCTTTACTTAAGTTAAGGGAAAGAATGTTTTTTCCTTTTTCCAAATGTGCTTTGCATCTAACCAATACTTCATACTCCTGTTTTATTTTTATATCGCCGGTCTTCAGCATTTTCTCGGTTCGTGACAATTTTCTCTCAACACTATCCAGGTCTTTTAACTGCAATTCTGTTTCAACAATTTCTTTATCGCTGATGGGGTTAATCGCCCCCTCATCCCTCAAAACATTTTCATCTTCAAAACAACGTATGACGTGAATAATAGCGTCCACTTCGCGTATGTTTGCAAGGAATTTATTTCCAAGACCTTCTCCTTTGCTGGCGCCTTTTACAAGGCCGGCAATATCCACAATTTCAATTTGTGTGGGAACAATCCTGTCTGGTTTTACAAGTTGCGCCAGCTTTTCCAGTCGTTCGTCAGGAACGTTAACAAGACCTATGTTTGGCTCAATGGTACAAAAACGATAATTACTGGCCTGCGCTTTTGCGCTGTTGCTGACAGCATTAAACAGGGTCGATTTTCCAACGTTGGGTAATCCCACTATTCCTGCGCGTAATGCCATACTCTGTTAATTTTTATTTTTTTTCGCAATAGAAAAAATTTTTTCCATCCCGGTTTTTATCTAAAGTGCGCAAAGATAACAGGAATTATTTTTCCATTATCAGTAAAGGGAAGATGTCAAAAAAATAGCTGGCAACTGCCAGCTATTCATT
>Ga0068860_100004294_pt1 | contig 14566 bp, 14 predicted proteins | sample KBSSwiS32_FD_66597 | JGI IMG/M metagenome (GOLD analysis project Ga0068860, IMG submission 66597) | Switchgrass rhizosphere microbial communities from Kellogg Biological Station, Michigan, USA - KBS Switchgrass S3-2 | ecosystem: Host-associated > Plants > Roots > Rhizosphere > Soil ... | reverse complement strand
CGGGTTTCCTCTCAGGGGGAATGCTTGTCGGGTGGGGTACTGTGATGTCAACGGCAATCGGCGGGCGAAGGTACTTCGCGTCCCACTGAGGGAGCACCCTGGCCAGCGCGCCAGCCTCCCTGTTTGGTGGACTTTTGCTCTTGCGGGTTCACGCGAGATCAACACCAGCTCGAGAGTCCGGGCGCGAAGCTGACTTGCGGACTTCCTGCCGAGAACGTTTTGCTATCCCGATCAACATCGAGAAGGGCGCAGTGCGTTCGCTGGAAGCCGCCACGGTTCATCGACATTCGCGAAATAAGTTATGTCTCCTATTATGGCCAATTCAAATTTAAGCTATAAAATCGCGGTAAAACAGTCAGTTTTGTATCCCTCCCGCACCGCTGATTTTCCCTTACCGCCCGGGGCCAGATCATCACCTCGCCTGCGGCTTAGCGTCTGCTTTTTTCTGTTCGGCAGTGGATAGCGTTGCGCGGACATAGCCTGTCACTTCTAAGGTTAGCAGATTGGCATACACGGACAGGACATAAATCTGCATTGGGGCGAGCAAGCGACGCCTTCAGCCCACTTGGCATGATGATGCGAGGCTACAGAGATCGGGAGCCCTTTGCGGCAACCAATCTTGCCATCAGTTACTTCAACATCGGCGACTTGGCGGGTTACAGGCATTGGCTCACACGCGCAGCGGCCATCGGCGAGATGGACGCCGAGGCCGAGTTGAAGCGCTTTGAAACGCGCAAGCCACAAGAGTTGGCGCGGCGGCTCGGTCGTCACCGACCTTACCGGCGCGACGGCAGCTAACCCCAACAAAGCCGCCGTTCAGGCGACCTTTGCCGGTTCTCAAATCCGGACAGTCCGGATTTAGTTTGCCCGCCTGGGCAGCTGAACGGCCGCAATGTTGGGGGAAGCGGACGCATGAGCCCAGGCGCGCAGCCGCGATTTCATCATGGGACAAGCAACCCTCAACGGCACGCCCTCGGTCTGCGGTGCTCAGCAACACCGTGATTTCCGGCGCGTGTTGCAGGAACGCGAGCCGCTCCAATACGTTAGGTCCCCGGCTCAAGAGCCGCACCTCGCCTCACTGAGCGGAACATCCTCGACATGAATGACACTGGGGCGCCGACTAGCGCCGAGTTGCTGCTGCAGAGCGTGACTGACCACGCTATTTACATGCTGGACCCTGAGGGATTCATTCACTCGTGGAATCCCGGGGCAGAGCGCCTGAAGCGCTATCGAGCCGACGAGGTTCTCGGGCAGCACTTTTCAATGTTTTACACCGAGAAAGACCGCGCCGCTCACCTACCTGAAGACATGCTGCGCCGCGCGTTATCTGATGGTCGCGCCGAAGCTGAGGGATGGCGCGTACGCAAGGATGGCTCCAAATTCTGGGCGAACGTCGTGGTTGAACCAATCCACGATCAGCCTGGGCAGCATATTGGCTTCGCCAAGATCACCCGTGATCTCACCTCTCAGCGAGACGCTGATGAAACCCTGCGCCGCAGCGAGGAGCGATTTCGCCGGCTCGTTCAAAGCGTCAGGGACTACGCGATCTACATGCTCGACGTGTCCGGCAAGGTCACGAGCTGGAACGCTGGCGCAGAGCGGTTCAAGGGGTACAGTTCGGAGGAAATCATTGGGGAGCATTTCTCTCGATTCTATCCGCAACAGGATCGCGAGGCAGGGATACCTGATCGGGCGCTTGCAACAGCGCTGTCTGAGGGCAGGTTCGAAGCGGAAGGTTGGCGCGTCCGCAAGGATGGGTCCCGGTTCTGGGCCAGCGTGGTCATTGACCCTGTGTACGCTGATGATGGAACACACCTTGGTTTCACGAAGATCACCCGCGACCTCACCGAGCGCAAGTCACAGCAGGAAGCGCTTGAAAAAGCGCGCGAGCAGGTCTTCCAGTCTCAGAAAATGGAGGCAATCGGCCAACTGACCGGCGGCGTTGCCCATGACTTCAACAACATACTGGCAGTGATCATGAGCAGCATTCGTCTCGCGCGAAAGCGCTTGGCCGCCGGCGGCGACGCTGACCAGTTTCTGGCGAATGCATTGAGTGCAGCGGAGCGCGGCGCGACGCTGACGCAGCGCATGTTGGCATTCGCGCGCAAACAGGAACTGATTCTGGAGCCGGTTAGGCTGGCCGACACCGTTCGGGACATCGCCGAAATCCTGACACGCACGATCGGACCCAGGATCCAGATCGAAACGCGTTTCGCGCTGAACCTTCCACCCGTGATGGCCGACAAAACGCAACTGGAGCTGGCAATCCTGAACCTGGTTGTAAATGCCAGGGATGCAATGCCCGCGGGGGGCTCCATTGTGATTGCGGGGTTGCAGCCAAAGTCCACGAGCGATGGCACCGGCTTCGTCGCTTTACAGGTCATTGATCAGGGGGGCGGAATGGATTCCAACACAAGAACGCGCGCGACAGAGCCATTTTTCACAACCAAAGGCGTAGGCAAGGGGACCGGCCTGGGCTTATCCATGGTCAAAGGTATGGTCGAGCAGTGCGGAGGCGAGCTCGAGATTAGCAGCCAGCCTGGCTCAGGCACTACGGTTGAAATCCGCCTGCCTCGAGCGTGCAACGATCCGGTCGAACAAACCGAACAGAAGCCAACGGCTATCGCGGCAGCGGAAGCATTGTCCATCCTTGTCGTCGATGACGATCCCTTGATCCTCTTCAACACGGTCACAATTCTTGAGGAAATGGGTCATCACGTCCTTCATACCCATGCCCCCTCGAGAGCGTTACAGCTCATTCAACAGGAAGCGATCGACCTGCTGCTCACCGACTTTGCAATGCCGGGCATGACAGGGGCTGACTTAATCCAGGCAGGCAGACAAGCAGTCCCGAATCTGAAGGCAATCATCTTATCCGGATACGCCGACCTTCCGCCCGGGATTGACCTTGCAGTGCCGCGTCTCGCCAAGCCCTTTTCTGAAGAGGATTTGGCGGAGATGATCGCGCAAGTCGCACCCAAATCGCTCGAATAGGACGGCCGATCGGCTCCGCGGTACTAGCTCCACCCCGACCTAAACCATTGACTGGTGGGAAGACCAGCGACGGTTTTGTTGACGTCTCCGGAAGGGCTGGAATGGCCGCGAAGTTGGGATAGGCAGACATTCCGTGGCTTGGCTTGCCGAATTGATGCAAGGCTTTCGCACGTCGCGCGTATGGTGGGCAGAGGAATGTTACCGCACCGCCAGTGGCGGCCCGCCCTAGCTGCATTGGCTTGCACTTACGCAAACCCGGCGGCCAGCAAAGACCATTTCATGTCGGAAGATTTGTCTGCTCCGCAAGCCGCGGCTGAAAGTCTCGCACTTGCCCTCATTCGCGCCTCGCGTGTTCCGGTGCTTCTCCTCGACGTGAACCTGCGCGTGGTCGGGGCGAGCACATCGTTTTGCGCCGCTTTCGGGTTCGCACCTAATAGCCTGGCCGGTTGCACCTTGGGCAGCTTGGGCGTGGGTGAATGGGGCGTGCCGCAGCTCAATTCGCTGCTGCGGTCAACCTTCGCCAGGACAGCGAGCGTCGATGCCTACGAGATGGACTTAGTGCGCCCGGGTCACCCGACCGCCTGCGTTATCCTCAATGCCCATCTACTCGACTACGAGGGCGCCGCCGCATTGATTGTGCTCACAATCAGCGATGTAACCTCTGCGCGGCTGGCCGAGCGAATTAAGGATGACCTGATCAAGGAAAAGCAGGTGCTCCTGACCGAACTACAGCATCGGGTCGCCAACAGCTTGCAGATTATCGCCAGCGTTCTGATGCAGAGCGCACGCCGCGTCCAATCCGAAGAAACCCGCCTTCACCTGTCCAGCGCTCACAATCGCGTTATGTCGATCGCAACCCTGCAAAAGCAGCTTGCCCAATCAGGCGAGGATCATGTCCAACTGCGTCAATATTTCGCGGGCCTGTGCGATAGCATTGGCGCGTCGATGATCGAGGACGAGGACCAAATCACGCTGACGTCGACATCGGATGACAGTTCGGCGACGGCAAACGTTTCCACCAGCCTTGGCTTGATTGTTACAGAGCTAGTGATCAATGCCCTCAAACACGCCTTCCCCATTCGACACACAGGCGGCAAGATCGAAGTCGATTATCGCGCTCAGGGAACTGGTTTCGCGCTGACGGTGACAGACAACGGCGTCGGTATCGCTGCCAGTGCAGAAAAGCCGACACCGGGACTTGGCACCGGCATCGTGGACGCCTTGGCAAAACATGTGGGCGCAACTGTCGAGACGACTGGCGCAGAACCGGGGACTAAGGTTGCGGTAGTTCGCAACGCTCAACAGCTGCCGTAGCCATTCTGGGGAAATAGTTCACGGGCAAGTGCATTGCCAACGCCAATGTCCGAAAAGTCGTCGTCTCCGGAACGGCTGGAAAGGCCGCAAAGTTGGGGTTAGCCGACGTTAGAAGCGACCCTTATCGGCAACAATTAACCAACCCTCATTCCAGAGTGCGGCAGCGCACGCCCAGGCTATTCCCATCGCCCAAATGCCCGCGCCAGCGACAATGATGGGAGCTGGAGGGGGCAACTTCAGCACCGTCTTCAGGGCCATTCCCGAGGCGAAAAGCAAGAATCCTAGAAGGTAGAAAGATGTGCCCCACGAGGCGGTCTTCGTTTTCATTGTTACCGAAGCTCGCGATGAACTCGCCCTGTGGAAGACCAGAACTGCCCCGATGACGACCAGAACCTCGAACCACCATGTGGTGTGGTAAGCCAGCCAAGTCCCTATCAATGCTAACGCCCAAGAGGCGCTCACGAGGGTCAAGAATAGCCGCCTGTCCATCACTGCACTCCGTCTTACATCACGCGATACCAGAGCGGGGGAAGTCCGCAATGTTGGCGGTGCCGGACTGGCCGCTGTGGCGGCGACCTTGGGGGAAAGTAGCTATCATCAAGCGTCGTTCTCGGCGTAGCTTATTAGGCGTTCGCACAAGGCGCTTTGCGTGGCGTTGCGGCCCTCAGCTGTGACCGCGAAGTCTTCCAAGAAATCTCGCGCGAGAAACGTCTCCAAGAAATATTCAAATCGGACCCCTCCGCGATCAATAGGCGCAGTGCTGTGCGGTGACGGAGTTACAATCATTGCCTGAGAATGCGGCTGCCAAGGTCGGGCTACGAAAAGTGTTTCGTCATCTGCCCATTCACCGCACCTTTGGACGTGTTCGATCAATGTCATGGACGCCACCCCGCTACACGATGCAGAGGTATCTGGATCGCGAGGCGTCCGCAATGTTGGCGGGTCCGGAACGGCTGGCAAAGCAGCGACGTTGGGGGGAGCGGACGTTCAACCGGCGCCTAGTCTTCGATCCAAATATTTTCGATCCTCGTTCCGGCCGGTAGACAGCGAACTCGCTCAAGAAACTGAGCTGAGATAGTCCAGTAGACTTCGAAATCGACCAGTTCCAAGTTCATCACCTCGTCTACTCCGCCGAGATAGAGTGGCCTCTTGTAGCCAACGCATTGGTGATAGTCGGGCCTCGGTCCGCCAGCTTCGAGCCATTGCTGGAAGAAAGAATAAGCCGCCGCCGCGTCGGCCTGTTGCGCTAGTTCTTTATCATGGAAGGTTGCCAGATCGACCGGGATCTCCAAGGCTTCACCGGTGCCAGGTTCAAGCATCAAGACCTGCGGCAGTCCGCGGACGATGCGGCCTTGGTCTGTTGCGAACTGACGACCAAGCCAATCGGCACCAAAACACTCAATCCGATCCGCAAGCTCGGGGAATGCACTGACCGCAAGTTCAGTGCAGTTGGCCATATCCTCAGGCCGGTGCCGCCGATATGCCCCGTCAAGATAGGTCACGAATGTAGCCTCCGAGAATGTTACCTTAGCGCGTGACCAAATGTCCGCAATGTTGTCGACTCCGGAACGGCTGGAATGACGCTAACGTTGGGGTTAGCGGAAATTGATCCCCAGCGAGTTACCCACTGCAGCCACTCTTCGTCACCGGGGCCTGCATTCGACGTTGTAGCTCACCACAGTGTTATCCGCCGGCTCGGGCTCGCCACCGACAGTGGCAACATGCAACAAGGCTTCTTCGCTGCGATAATTCCAGGCGCAGTATCCGACGCCTGTTCCCGAGCACGTTTCGGCTTCGATTAGCCCCTTTGCTGCCATGTCCCGCGCCATGTCCCCCTCGCCGGGAGGATCAGCGGGGCGTTCGGGCACCCAGCCTTGGGAGAGCAGCACCCTGCGGGCGGCGTCGATCCCCCTCTCGTAGAGGTCAGGCACCTTGGTCCGACCGTTGCAATATGTGTGTTCATGCGCGCGGGCTACCAATCGGATACTCTCACCGTCGGCATGAAGTTCGCCCACAGGGGAGCCCGGAGGATCGGTCCAGACCAACAAGCCAGACTTGTCTGCAAGCGGTTCTACTACACCGAGCGGACTGGGTTTAGAGTTTGAGTTCGGCCCCCTGTATGGGCGCTTTGCATAGGCAAGTGCCACGACTGCGTCCCTCTCGAATACTGCGATATTGGCGTTGTGGGTGAAGCACAGCGCGCTGGTGCCTGGGTCGAAGCCGCTTGTGAATGTGATCACCTTGAATCGCCCAAGCGGTGCCTCGGAGGTCACGATCCACCCCAACTTCTCCACCCCATATGCGACCGAACTTAGCCTTTTTGCACGGTATCCGCTGCAGTATTCGTCTGGCCGGGCGCTCTCAGGCGAACGCGGCAAGGTTCGCAACTTGACGAACTGGTATTCGGGCAATTCTGATGTGACCCGGAGACCTGAAGCGTCGGTTGCCGGACCTCCACCAAGTGCCGATTGCGTCGTAGCTACCAAGCACACGACTCCAGCGGCGATAGAGGCAATCAAGACTGCAGCAGTTCTCATATGAGAAGGGCTCGCACGAGCATGAACGAGACGCAAGCCGTCCCATCCGGCAACGGCAGCTTTGTTGTCGTTACCGGACGGTCCGCTATCGCGTAGATGATAGCGCGAGTGACGTCTGACGAGCGTTGCTCCACGCAACTCGGGGGGAGGGGGGTATTCCGTTGGGGACCGCAACGGTTCGCAGACGTGCGTCATCCGATTTATGGCGTAGATTATGGCTGATCTGATATGTGTGTATAAAATACCTGTAAATCAGTGATGGTTGCATCCCACCCTCTCCGCCACCGGTTCTTCAACGTTAGAGACTTTGCCGACCTGGCCCCCTTAAATCCGGCGGAAATCAGGGGCTTCGCGGCGTCGAATACACCTCCGGAGAGCGCGTGCCTACCACAGCGGCGCGACGACCCGGTGGCGTTTTGGAAGAGAGAGCGAAAGCCGCTCAGAGCGAAGTTCGAATCCCATCCGGATTCACTCAAACATTCGAACTCGAAGTTCGGGAATTTGGTTCGGACGATGCTGGGCGGTAGGCCGCTCCCCCAGTCCCTCTTAGCCAAATCATAGAGATGAGATTAGTGCTCTCGAAAACCCCGGAGTTCTGCGGGATTTTGTATGTCCATCCCCTTGGCCGGAGAGATGCATCGGGGCGATCTCGCCACCTGTTGGCGGGCGTCAGCGGCGGAGAGAATCCGCCTCGTTGAATTTGGCTTGTTTGTCGCGAGCATGCCTGCTCTTCAATTGTACGGGCGGCGCCGTGGGCGGTGTCGCAAGCGACAACGTGTGCGTGTTGACCGAGGTTGTCGGTTTACCGCGGCAATGGCCGAAACCCGCGGAATTCCGCCCGCGGACAACTTATGACCTACAAATATGTTGTCGGGTTCGGCGCCTAAAAAAAGGCGGTCAACACCGGTCAACAACAGCCGACAACACGCATGGTGCTGCCCCGATGGAGCGCGCGCTTGTGGATAAGTTGTGGCGGGTGGGCTGGGCCGTGTCTCCGGCCTGTCGGTGAAAATCGCCAATAACCGTTAATGGTTGGCGCTTTCACAACTTGCTTTACCGCTGCGGTAAAGTTCGTGTGCCCTGCCAGTGACTTGCAGAGACTGGCTGCTTGTCTCATGGCTCCGGAGCCGGACTTGCCGGCATGCTCCTGTTTGGCCGACTTTTCGTCTGCGAGCGAGAACAATCTCGCCCGGGCGCGACAACGGCCCCCGACCTTGGTGGTGTCATGCGCGAATACGATCCCATCGGCGAGCAGGCGCTGCAGGGCAGGGCGCTCCAGCGTGCCGCCCGACAGACCGCCATCGTCGTACTCGCCCGGCAGCAGGGTCCAGCCTTCGCTCGCCTGGCTCAGCACGTAGGCGGCGCAGGCCTCGCGCTGGGCATGGAGCGAGTTGAACCCCTGCTCGAGCCCGTCCTCGCTCGACTTGCGGGTGTAGATGGCGCAGCGCACTTGCTTCATGCTGCCGCCCCCGGCTTCTTCAAACCGAAGAATGCCGGGCCCGACCAGCGGGTGCCGGTAATCGCCCGGGCAACTTCGCTCAGCGAATTCCAGGTCCGGCCGTTCCAGCGGATGGTCTGATCCGGCTCGACGGTGACCGTGTGCAGGACGCCGTGCCATTCTCGCACCAGTTTGAGCGCCTGAGGCGGGGCAAGGCCGGCCCGGTCGGCGGCCCGCTCCAGCGCCTGCTCGGCACGCTTGGGCAGTCCGCCGAGTGCCAGGGCCTGCAGTTCCGACGCGAGCGCCATGCGCAGCAGGGCCTGCTTGACTCGCGGCAAGGGGCGGCCGGTCACGTCGAGCCAGCGTTGGCGCAGTTCGGCCCAGGGCAGAGTGGCGATCACGGCGAGCTCGGCGGCGAGCGCCTCGTCGTCAGGTGGGGGTGGGAAAACAGCAGGAGCGGGTAGGCAGGCAGCCATGCAGGAGGACCTCACGAACGAGCAGCAATTGGCGCGCCATCATGCAGGGCGCACCGGGAAAGGCCCCGGCAGCGCTGTGCTGCCGGGGCCGAGCCCCGCGGGGGGTGCTAGGGGGCGGGGCCTCTCACTGCCGGTGAGTCGGAGCGGACGGATGGCGCGAAGCTGCGGCGCAGTCTAGCAGAAAGATGCTCGTTATTGATATAATATGTTATAGTCGTGAAATTACTTGAAACATTGCGCAAGTGATGCCCGACAGGAGCACCCGCCGACGCGAGTTGCGGCGCTCACCTGAAAGGAACCTTGCCCGATGCGCACCAGTGTTACCCACCCGCTTGAGATTGCCTCGGTTCGCGTGGCGCCCGGCATGGGCCGGGTCGGCCTTGCCCTGTGCCCGGGCAAGCAGCAGCGCGGCGCCGCGACCGGCGCCTGGGCGCGCGATGTCGCCGCTGATCTCGATGCGATTGCCGAGTGGGGCGCAGTCGCGGTGGTGACCCTGCTCGAGCCGGCCGAGATGAAGCGGCTCGGGGTCGAGCAGCTCAAGGTCGAGGTCGAGGCCCGCGGTATGGAGTGGTGGCACGTCCCGATCAAGGATGGCGGGGTGATCGACATCGAGCAGGCTTCCCCGTGGGGCGTGATCTGTGACTATCATCTGCTCCCCGTGCTGCGGGACGGGTTCGACGTGCTGGTCCACTGCAAGGGCGGGCTCGGCCGCGCCGGGACCATGGCGGGGGACCTGCTCGTCCAGCTCGGGGTGGACGCCGAGCGCGCGGTTGAACTGGTGCGCGAAGCGCGCCCGGGCGCGATAGAGAACCAGGAGCAGGAGTACCGGGTGCTGCGCGCGCATGCCTGGCCCGAGCCGCTGCCGCGCCGCAGCCCTGATGAGATCGCCGACCGGGCGCGCGGTGCCATGCTCGGGCTCGCCATCGGCGACGCACTCGGCACCACGCTCGAGTTCACCAAGCGCGACAGCCAGACCCCGCTGACCACGATCATCGGGGGCGGGCCCTTCCGGCTCCAGCCCGGTCAGTGGACCGATGACACCGCGATGGCACTGGCCCTCGCGACCAGCCTGGCCGCCCATCCGCTGCTCGACGAGACCGACCTGATGCAGCGGTTCGTCGCCTGGCATGCGCGCGGCGAGTACGCGTGCACGGGCTCCTGCTTCGACATCGGCATCGCCACCCGGGCCGCGCTCCAGCGCTTCAAGCAGACTGGCAATCCCATCGCCGGCTCGACCGACCCGATGAGCGCGGGCAATGGCAGCCTGATGCGGCTCGCTCCCGTGGCAATCCGCCACTGGCAGGACCGCGCCGCCTTGCGCGATGTCGCGGCGCGCCAGAGCCGCACCACCCATGCCGCGCCCGAGGCGATCGACGCCTGCGTCGCCTTTGCCGAGGTGCTCGCCGATGCCATCGAAGGCCGGCCGCGCAGCCAGGTCCTGCGCGAGCACCGCGGGTCCTACGCCGGCAACATCGGCGCTGTGATGACCGGCTCGTGGCGGGGCAAGAAGCGTTCTGAGATCCGCTCCTCCGGCTATGTCGCGCACAGCCTCGAGGCAGCGCTGTGGTGCGTCGGGCGCACCAGTCAATTTCGCGATGCGGTGCTGCTGGCCGCCAACCTCGGCGAGGACGCCGACACGGTCGCGGCGATCACCGGCCAGCTGGCGGGGGCGCTCTACGGCGCTTCGGTGATCCCGGAGGATTGGCTGGCCAAGCTCGCCTGGCGTGACAAAATCGATGCGCTGGCGGAGGCGCTGACCAGCGCGCATCTTCCGGACGGTTGAGGAGGGTTAAACGACAGTCGGGAGCGGCGGGAGGCAGTCACGCATGGAATAGCGGACCTTCGGATGCGTCCGTGTCGTTTCCGGTTTCGACCCAAAGCCGGTCGTTCCCGGTAGACTTTTGGGACGTCCGTTCACCCCAGAACTTGCCGTTAGCATTTGTCCGAGCTCTGGGCCGCAAACGCCAACAAAGCCGACGTTGAAGGCCCTCTGAGCCTCATCGAAATCAGCCGTTCATTCACCTGCTCATCTATCAAGGGTGGGGCAGAGCCGCTCAAGCTTTCAGTATCAGATATCCCTACAATCGAGATCGTGGTATGAAGTCATTAGCGTACTGCCCACTTGGAGCACACGCACCAAGACAGGCGGTGCGAAGAAATGGCAACTCATCGAAGTTTGCCGGATCGGGAGTACGGAAAATGAAGAGAATTGGCGACGAAATCCATCTCGACGCTGACGAGGCGAGGGCCGGACAGACCCTTCACGCGATGCGGTACGTACTAGGCATCAGCCTGTTTCTCGCGATCGCCGCGCTGTCCGCGATCTGGATATCAGCCGCACTTTCCCAACGTACTAGCCATGGCTGGCCAGTGACCGCAGTAGAATACGCGTTGGGCGGCCGATAGCGGCAAATCTGAAGAGGTGGGTTAGACAATCACGTCGCCGGCGTACGTCAGACCGCACGCTCGGTGACGTCCTGGCGAGGAGATTGAAATGACCGATCAAGTCTACAAGCTCGTGGAGATCGTTGGAGTTTCACACGATGGTCAAGACGCGGCCATTACTGCAGGTCTTGCAAGAGCCGGCAAATCGATCCGAAACATTCGCTGGTTCGAAGTCATCGCTCAGCGCGGCTATGTTGAAGCTGACGGCAGACTTCTTCACCAGGTGACCTTGAAGGTAGGCTTCACACTGGACTAGGCACAGAACTGGTACGGTTTCCGCTCTGGCCCTGGGCTTTGTCATCGCGCCGACAAAAGCTTGACCAAGCTGAGGCAAGGAACGTGATCGATGCCGTGTTGGCCATCATTGCCGAATGGACGGTGCTTGCACGAAAACCGCACGAGGCGTATACCTGTCTCATAGGATTAGGCTTCAAGTTAGGGCACTTTCAGATTGCTCGTCCTGTCGTCGAACAGCCCTCGGCATTTCTTGAAGTCCTGCATGTCCGCTGTACGCTCGCCGCGTCGAAATGACAGGTTCGGATGTTCTGACAGCATCGGGGGCGAAGCTTTGGAGGCCAAGGTGGTTCTTGGCGATTTTCTTAGACGAACGTTCTGCAGGCACAGTGTCCTGACCATCGACCTGATTGCCGACGACCGGCTGGCGCTGGGCCGAGCAATTTGCAGGCTCACCAACCCTGAGGAAGCGGCGCTACCTTGGCCAACCGGTGATACGCAGAAGCTTTTCAAAAATTTGATGGCTCGCAATCCGAAAGGCTACGACGGATGGCATCCCGGTGGGGTGCAACTTGTTCCAGTGGCTCTGCCGAAGGCAGAATGGCGAATGGTCAAACAAATATGCACCCAGCAAACAGTCCTCGAGCCCGATGGCTGGCCAGCACGGGTGTTGGCGACAATTGACGGAAAGGTGGGAGAAACATGGTAAGCTCGACCATTTGAATTCTGACCACAGCCCGTGACGGCAATGCAACCTCGGCTTGCCGCTACTGAACCGGCAATCAAGGCATGCAGGAAAAGGAACTTCGTCTCGCCATTGTCTATTTTGGAGGCGTCTCGCTCGCCATCTATCAGCACGGCGTGAACGTCGAGATTCTGAACCTTCTTCGCGCATCGCGGGCTTTCCACGCCGCTCAGCATTTTGCGCCGCGCCATGCATCGGACCGGTCATACGCCGCAGAGTCCGGAACCGAACGACGCGGCGAGCGCGTATCCACCGAAGCGGTATATTTCGATCTGCTCAAGGAGATCGGCAAGGCGGTCGACTTGCGGATCATCGCTGATGTTGTTTCCGGCTCGTCGGCGGGGGGGATAAATGCCGCCGTGATGGCCCGGGCGATCACGCACGATCTCAGCATCGCGCCGCTTACCGCCATGTGGTTCGATAAGGCCGACATTCTCGACCTAATCACGCCTGAGGCACGGGCCGGGAAATGGAGCAAATGGTATGTCGCGCCCGTGATGAAGGCGATCTTTGCGCGCATGGCCCGCGAAGGCATGCTGCCACGGGATGCCAGCCGGGACATTCGCCGGCGCTTATTGACGTTCGTGCGCTCGCGCTGGTTCAAGCCGCCGTTCGATGGCCCCCATTTTTGCGGCCTGCTGCTGGATGGAATGCTCGCCATGGAGCGCGGGGCGCTGACCGGAAGCACATTGCTGCCGCCGGAAACCCGCCTTGATCTGCGGATTTCGGTTACTGACTATTATGGCGCCGACAAGCTCATATTCATGCATGATCCGGCTGTGGTCCGCGAGCGGGAGCATCGCCAGATGCTGCATTTCGCCGCTATCCGGCCATCGTCTGGTCGGATCCAGTCGGACTTCGATGGCAGTAATGTACCATCGCTTGCCTTTGCCGCGCGTGCGTCGGCCAGTTATCCGGGCGCGTTTCCGCCTGCGCAAATCCGGGAAATGGCCACGCTGGTCGCCACGCGCGGACTGGATTGGTCGGGCAAGGACCAATTCCTGGCCAACAATTTCTCACACTACCGGCAATTCGGCCTCGAGCCCGAAGACGCCGTCCTGCTTGACGGGAGCATACTCAACAACAAACCGGTACGGGCCGCCATTGATGCCTTGCGGTCCCATGCTGCCTATCGGGAAGTCGATCGCCGTCTGGTCTTTATCGATCCCCATCCCGAGCATGCCACGGATGCGCCAGGGCTGCAGATGCCCGGCTTCTTCACGACCTTACGGCGCGCGCTGAGTGACTTGCCCCGGCACGAGCCCATCTACGAGGAAGTGGAGGAGACCAATCGCTTCAACGAACAGGTAGCCAGTCTGAAATCGCTCGCACGGTCATCGCGGAGCAACGTCCAGACCTTGATAGAACGCGCCACTCATGGAAGCCTGACCGGTACGTTTACAGCTGCGCAAGTTCGCCATTGGCGTCTCACGTCATCAAACCTGCTGGCATCGTCATCGCTGACCTACAATGCCTGGATGGGTTCGCTCGTGCGGGAAGCCATCGAACTGATATGCGATCTTGTTTGCCGTACCTGCGATCTCAACCGCCGATCGCAGCACGCCCATTGGGTCAGGTATGTCATTGAGGCATGGTGCGACGCAGCCGGGATGTTTCCGGGCGATTACGTTATCCCAGATACAGTAAATGTTGATGCCGAGCTACCTCCGTTCGCGCAATTCGTGGTCAATTTTGGGGTGCGATACAAGGCTCGCCGGATTTCGTATGTCCTTCACGAAATCAACGCCACCTACCAGCTTGACGCAGAGGCGTTCTCCCCGCCGCTGGATTTCGATCTGGTCGACGAGCTCAAGCGGCAGGTCGGCAACAGCCTGCGCAGTCTCTACGTGTTCGAAACCCCGCAGTTTCTGAACAGGCTACCTTTGGCCACGATCCGACAGCTATTTTGTCCTCCTGAGAGCGGGCCACGGCCGCACCCGATCCAGTTTGTCAGTCTGCGCCACACCGAGCTGACTGACCTCTTTGCATCGATCGGCACGGTCTGCGGACTGGCCGGGATCAGCGGCGATTTGGACGACCTCCTTTCCTCGCCGCTGGTGATGTCGCTGCATCCAAAGCTGCGCGAGGCGGTGTTATCCGGATATCTCGGTTGGCCCTACTCGGACATAGTGCTTCTGCCGGCCATCAATGCCTTGGGCCTTAACGGCAACACCTTCGAGGAAGTGCTGGTCGACCGGATCAGTCCGAAGGATGCCCGGTCGGTCTGCATCGGATCGGACTGTGCGCCCTTGCGCGGCGAGACCGCAATCGGGTTCGGGGGCTTTCTCGACCGAGCCTCACGCCAGAATGACTACCTCTGGGGCAGGATACATGCGATCGATCGCCTTATCGATATCATAGCAAGCTCGCTGGATCCCGCAGG
>Ga0068860_100004289_pt1 | contig 14570 bp, 4 predicted proteins | sample KBSSwiS32_FD_66597 | JGI IMG/M metagenome (GOLD analysis project Ga0068860, IMG submission 66597) | Switchgrass rhizosphere microbial communities from Kellogg Biological Station, Michigan, USA - KBS Switchgrass S3-2 | ecosystem: Host-associated > Plants > Roots > Rhizosphere > Soil ... | reverse complement strand
CCCTGCGCCTGCCCGAGCGAGGTCTGCCGCCGCACCTGCCCGCTCGCGCTGCCGGTCGCGCCCGTCGGCGAGGGGGTGAAGCTGCTTTGCCCGCTCCAGGTGGTGACCGGACCCGACGGCGGCTGCTGAGGCGGCGGCGGCGGTGGCGTGGACGGCTGCGAGGGCGGAAGAGTAGCGACGGGGGCGGGGCCCCCAACTCCAACAGGATTCGGCATGTGCGGATGACCTCCAGGTGGCGAGCGCCGCAGCGCCCGTCGTCATCACTGGAATTGTCGGCACCTACCCCGCGCGCGTTGCTCAACTCTTGAGAATCAAGGCCATTTACAGCGGCACGGATGCTCCACTTTTCCGTAACGCCTTTTTACGAACAGGCCCAGGAGGAGCAGCAGGCCCGCCATCGGCACGCCCCCTCCAGCCTGCCCGCACCCGCACGGCCCGGCGGGGGCGGTGGTGGGCGGCTGCACCTGCACCAGCACTACCTGCGTCGCGCTGCCGGCGGAGTTCGTCGCGGTGATCACCAACCGCGCCACGCCCGAGTCCTGCGGCGTCCAGGCGATCGCGCCGGTCTGCGCGTTGATGGTCGCGCCCGCGGGCGGGCTCTCCAGCGTGAAGGACAGCGGCGCGTCGCCGGAGACGGTCGGCTTCCCGTCCTCGTCGTACGAATACGCCTCGCCGACCCGCCCCAGCTGGGAGCCGAGGGAGGCGAACCGCGGCGGCTGCGTCCCGTCCGCCGCCAGCACCGTCACCTCCACCCGGTCCGAAGAGGTGAGCCCGTCGTCGTCCGTCGCCTGGAAGGTCACCGGGTACACGCCCGGCGACGCGAACACGTGCGTCACCGACGGCAGGTCGCTGCTGCTGCCGTCGTCCGGGAAGCTCCACGACCGCTGCAGGACGTACCCGTCCGGGTCGCGCGCGGACGAGGTGAGCTGCACCGCCAGCGGCGCCTTCCCGCGCACCGGCGACGCGTACGCGCGCGCCTCCGGGGGCGCCTGGCTCCCGCGCCGCACCACCACGTCGATCGACGCGCGCGTGGAGAGCGTCGCGTTGGACACCAGGAGCTGCACCCGGAACGTGCCCGCGGACTGGTACGCGTGCACCGGCGCGGCCGCGCTGGAGGCCGAACCGTCGCCCAGCTCCCAGTCGTACGAGAGCGGCTGGCTCTGCGGGTCCGAGCACTGGCAGCGCAGCGTCACCTCCACCGACCCGTCCGCCTGCGGCTGCATCGAGTCCACGAACAGCTTGGCCGTCGGCGGCAGCACCCCGCCCGCGCCCACCTGCACGGACGCGGTGGCGACGCCGCGCTGGCCCAGCTCGTCCGTCACCGACAGGGCCGGCGTGTACCCGCCCGGCGCGCCGTAGGTGTGCGTGGCCTGCGCGGCGGGGATCGGCGGCGCGCCGTCCCCCGGGTCCCACTCGTACATCACCAGCGCTCGGCCGGGCGTGGCCGAGGACGCGGCCCCGTCCAGGAGGACGTCCAGCGGCGCCCCACCCGAGGCCGGGCTCGCGGTCGCCACCGCCAGGGGCGGCGCCGCCGGCACGTCCACCACCGTCACCTGGAACGCGTAGGGCGCGCTGCTCAACGGCGGCGTGCCGGCCACCAACTGCACGTTGAACACGCCCACGGCCAGCGGCCTCCAGCTCACCTCGCCGGTGAGCGGGTCCACCCGGAACCCGGGCGGGCCGCTCATCACCGAGATCGGCGCGCCGGCCGGGGTGACGCCGACCTTCCCGTCCGCGTCGTAGGCGTACGGCTGGCCGAGCTGCGCCCGGAGGTTGGCGGTGGCGTCGATGACCGGCGGCGTGGCGGCGCCCACCTGCACCACGAACGCCTGGTCGTCCGAGCCGAAGGCGTTGGCCGCGCGCAGCACGAACTGCGCCGGGCCCGCCGCCAGCGGCGTCCAGAGGACCTCCCCGGTGTCGTGCACCACCACCGCGCCCGGCGGCGACTGCACCAGCGACCATCCGATGGACGGCGATCCCACCGCCGCCGGCAGCCCGTCCGCGTCGTACTGGTACGGCGTGAAGGCGGAGGCGGTGAGCCGCGGCGAAGAGGTGATCACCGGAGCGGTCACCACCTTGAGCGAGTAGGCCTGCTCGGTGTTGCCGCCGGCGTTGGACGCCTGGATCCGGATCGGGAAGGTGCCCGCCGCCGCCGGCGTGTACGCCACCGCGCCCGCGAGCGAGACGGAGAAGCCGGCCGGCCCCTGGACCAACGAGAAGGTGATGGGCCCTTGCCCGATGGCGTCCACCTTCGAGTCGGCGTCGTACTGGTACGGCACCCCGGCGCCGGTGAGCCTCCGGGGGACGGAGGTGATGGTCGGCAGGTTGGGCGGGGCGACCGTCACGTTCACGGTGTCCGGGGTGGAGGGCGCCGCCCCGTCGTTCACCACGAGCTGGAAGGTGAGGACGGTGCTCACCGCCACGGTCGGCGCCGTCAGCGACTGGGTGGAGGTCGTGGGGTCCGCCAGGGTCACCGGCGGGCCGGCGGTCTGGCTCCAGGCGTACGTGATGGGCGAGAGGTTCGGGTCGCTCGAACCCCTCCCGTCCAGCATGAACGCCGTCCCGGACTGGGTGGCCTGGTCCGCGCCCGCGTTGGCGATGGGCGCTTCGTTGACGTCGTTGTTGACCGTCACCACCACCGCGTCCGCCGGGGAGCTCGCGGCGCCGTCGTTGACCACCAGCTGGAAGGTCAGCGGCGTGGCGGCGAACACGGTGGGCGTGGTGAACGACGGCTGGGACGCGGTGGTGGAGGAGAGCGTCACCGCCGGGCCGCCGGTCTGCGTCCACTGGTAGGTGAGCGGGTCGGAGTCGCCGTCGCTGGAGGCCAGCCCGGTCAGCGTCACCGGCTTCGCCTCCCCCTGCGACTGGTCAACGCCCGCGTTGGCCACCGGGTTGATGTTGGTGAGCGTCTCCGTCTGGCTGGCGCCGGTGAAGCCCGTCGCGGCGGCGTTCAGCGTCTTCGACCCGACGCCGGTGTCCTTGAAATAGAAGAGGAAGGAGTTGGTGCCGGCGGCCACGGCCGGGCTGGCGAGCGGCGTGGCGCAGGTGGGGTTGGAGTAGAAGGTCATCGTCCCCTGTGGGGAGGAGAGCGTCAGCGGGGTGCTCGCCGCCACCGCGACCGCGTTCCCGACCCCGTCCTGCGTCTGGATGACGATCGCCGGCGAGCACCGCCCGTGCACCACCGTCTGCGCGGGGCTGACGAACACCAGCGTGTTCGCCGAGCCGGCGTTGATGGTCGCGACCTGGGTGGCGTTGGGCAACCCGGCGGTCGACGCGGTGAGGGTGACGGAGCCGGCGGTGGTGCCCCGGATGAAGAAGGAGATGCTGCTGCTGCCGGCGTTGATGGGCAGCGACGTCGTGGACGTGCCGCATCCCGCCGCGGTGTAGAAGCCGAACCCGGTCGAAGGCGACGCGGACAGCGCCACGGTGATCGACCCGGTCGTGGTGGGGTTCCCGAGCGCGTCCTGCCGCTGCACCTGGATCGCGGCCGGCGAGCACGTCCCGGCCGAGAGCGTCACCGGGGCGGTGGTGAACACCAGGGCGGCGTCGGGCCCGGCGGTGATGGTCTCCACCTGGTTGGCGCTGGTGAGCCCGGCGGCGGCGGCCGTGACCGTGAACGAGCCCGCGAGCGTGCTCTTGAAATAGAAGGTGATGGTGCTCGCGCCTGCCCCGATGAGGGCCGACGTCACGGTCCCGCCGGTGCACGTGACGTTCAAGTAGAAGAGGAACGCCGCGGTGACCGGGGTCTCCGACAGGTTCACCGTGGTGGTTCCGGCGATCACCGCGTTGCCCAGCGCGTCGCGCCGCTCCACCGTCAGCGCGCCCGAGCACCCGCCCGCCGGCACCGTCTGCGGCCCGGTGGTGATGGCCAGCACCGCCGCCGCGCCGGCGTTGATGATCTCCGTCTGGCTGGCGGAGGTGAGCCCGGCGGAGGAAGCGGTCACGTTGAACGAGCCCGCGGCGTTGCCCTTCCAGAAGAAGCTCCCGGTGCTGGCCCCGGCGCCGATGGAGAACGAGGAGGAGGCCGTCGTGCAGGTCGCGTTCGAATAGAACCCGAAGCCGGTGAGGGGGACCACCGTCAGGGTGACCGTCGCCGACGCGGTGGTGACCGGGTTCCCGTACTGGTCCCGCCGCTCCACGGTCGCCTGGTTGCAGCTCCCCGCCGCCACCGTCTGCGGCGCGGTGGTGAAGAAGATGGCGGAGGCCGCCGCGGCGGTGATCGTCTCCACCTGGTTGGCGCTGGTGAGCCCGGCGGCGGCGGCGGTGACCGTGAACGATCCGGCGAGCGTGCTCTTGAACCAGAAGTTGGCGGTGCTCGCGCCCGCCCCGATGGTGACCGAGGTCGCGGTCGTGGTGCAGGTGCTCTCCGAGTAGAAGAGGAACGCCGCGGTGACGGGGACCTCGGTGAGGCTCACCGTGTTGGATCCGGCGATCACCGCGTTGCCCAGCGAGTCGCGCCGCTCCACCGTCACCGCGCCCGAGCACCCGCCCGCCGGCACCGACTGCGGCCCGGTGGTGAAGGCCAGCGCCGCCGCCGCTCCCGCGTTGATGGTCTCCGTCTGGGCGCCGGGGTTGAGCCCGGCGGAGGAGGCGGTCACGTTGAACGAGCCCGCGGTGTTGCCCTTCCAGTAGAAGCTCCCGGTGCTGACTCCCGAGATGATGAAGGACGAGGAGGCCGTCGTGCAGGCCGCGTCCGAATAGAACCCGAAGCCGGTGAGGGGGAACACCGACAGGGTGACGGTCGCCGACCCGGAGGTGACCGGGTTCCCGTACAGGTCCTGCCGCTCCACGGTCGCCTGGTTGCAGCTCCCCGCCGTCACCGTCTGCGGCGCGGTGAGGAACATGATCCTGTTCGCCGCCGCGGCGGTGATGGTCTCCGTCTGGGAGACGGGGCTGAGCCCGGTCGCGGTGTCGGTGACGAACGCGCTGCCGGCGGTGACGCCGCTGAAGTAGTAGAGCGCCGTGCTGGAGCTGGGACCGATATTGATGAACGCGATGCCCGACGAGCACGCCGAGTCCGAGTAGAACGCGAAGCCCGCCGGCGCCGTCGCCGTGAGGTTGACCGTGGTGGTGGTCCCCGAGATGACGGGGTTCGAGTAGGTGTCCTGCCGCTGCACGGTGTTCGCCGTGCACGCCCCGGCCGGCACCGTGAACGGCCCGGTGAGCAGCGCCAGCTTCGCCGCGGCCAGCGGGTTGATGGTCTCCGTCTGGTTGGCGCTGATGAGCCCGGCCGCGGCGGCGGTCACCAAGTAGGAGCCGGAGGTGTTGTCCTTGAAGTAGAAGTTGGGCGCGGTGCTGGTCCCGACGAGGATGGTGACGCTCGAGATCGACGAGCTGCAGCCGGGGTCCGAGTAGAAGCCGAAGCCGGCGGTCGGGGAGACGGACAGGGAGACCGTGGTAGCGGAGGTGACGTTCGCCGGCACGCTCGACCCGTCCTGCGCCTGCACCACGACGGCCGCCGAACACGCCCCCGCGTTGATGGTCTGCCCTCCGGCGGGAACGAAGGCCAGCTTCACCGGGCCACCCCCAGTCGGGGGCACCACCCCGGTGCCGCTGATCTTCGCCAGCCACCCATCCCCGACCCCGCCGGACGTGGGCTGGAAACCGCCGAAGATGGGGAAGTCCGTGGAGTTGGTGCCTCCTGCGGCGTAGAGGTTCCCGGCGGCGTCCCAGCCCAGCGCGTACAACTGGTCCACCCCACTCCCGCCGAGGTAGGTGGAGAACCCCAGACCTCCGCCGCCCGCGTTGACCCGGACGATCATGGCGTCGGTGGCGCCGGAGAGGGGGAAGTCGATCGCGCCGATCAGCTGCAAGTCCGGGGAGTCGGTCGTGCCGCCGATGAAGAGCTGGTCGGCCGCGTCCAGCACCAGGCTATAGAGGGTGTCGGTGCCGCTCCCGCCGATGTACGAGGACCACAGGACGGTCGAACCCGTCGAGTTGAGCTTGGTGGCGAACATGTCCTGCGCGCCCCCGAGGGTCGTCTTGAAGCCGCCGGGGACCGGGAAGTCCGCCGACTGGGTGCTGCCCCCGACGTACGCGTTCCCGGAGGCGTCAACCGCCAGGCCCCTGGCGCTATCGATGCCCGACCCGCCCAGGTACGTCGAGAACACGAGCCCCGTCCCGCCCGGGTTGAGCTTGGTGAGGAACGCGTCCTGGCTCCCTCCCAGACTCTGGTCGTAGGCCCCGGCGCTGGTGGGGAAGTTGGAGGAGGCCGCGAACCCCGCCACCCAGACGCCCGACGCGTCCGCGACGATGCCGTAGCCGGTGTCGTCCGAGCCGCCGCCCAGGAACGTCGACCAGGTCAGCGTCAGGGAGGAGCCGGCGGCGCCGATCTTGGCGGCGAAGGCGTCCGGCGGCGCGCTGCCGCTGCAGCTCCCGCATGTGGTCTGGAAGGCACCCGGGGTCGTCGGGAAGTTGGCCGAGTTGGTGGACCCGGTGATGTAGGCGTTCCCGCTCGCGTCGAGGAACAGCGACTGGGCGGAATCATCGTTGGCGCTCCCCAGGTACGAGTCGGCGATGATCGAGGCGCCGTTGGAGGCGATCTTGAGGATGAACGCGTCCTCCTTGTTCGTCCCGCCTCCGGGGATGGGCTGGAACCCGTTGGCCATCACGATGTCGGTGGAGGCGGTCTGCCCCACGACGTAGACGTTGGAGGAGGCGTCCACCGCGATGTCCGTGCCCCGGTCCGCCCTGCTCCCGCCGTAGTAGGTGGACCAGACGATGGTCTCGGTCGCCCCGCTGACCTTGGTGATGTACACGTCCTGCGCCGAGCCGCTGATGGTGCTCTGGAAGCCCCCCACGATGGGGAACCCCGACCCCAGGGTCTCCCCGGTCAGGTAGCGGTTCCCGGCTGCGTCGATGGCGATGCCGTAGATAGAGTCCCCGCTGCCGCCGCCCAGGTAGGTCGACCACACCAGCGTCGGGTCGATCACCAACGGGAGCGACGGATCATGCGGGCCAATCTCCAGCCCGTACTCCCAGATCAGCCCGCCGCCCTTCCGGTGCGCGTACGCGTACCGCACGGGCACCTCGCGGCGCACGCCGTCGCGCCCGTCCTGGTACGCCAGGAGCGCGCCCTCGCTGATGCGGCCGACGCCGGTGTCGATCTGCAGCGACGCTCCGCCGTCGTCGACCGACAGGGCCCGGGCGCCGTCCAGCTCGAAGCGCAGCTCCGGGACCCGGGCGCCCGCGGCGACGCGGAGGGTGTACTCCAGCCCTCGCTGCCTGGGCTCCACCTCCATGTCCACGCCGTCGAACAGCCCGCGGTAGACCACGCGGTCGTAGGTCTTCAGGCCGGCACGCCGGGACGCCGGATCGCCGCGCAGGTCGTTCACCACGCCCGGCAGCGCGGGGCCCGCCGGCACCGGCGTCGTCCGCCGCGCGCCGGCCATGCTCCAGCGCACGCCCCACGCCCGCTCTCCGTCGGCCAGCGACAGCGCGATCCCGCGCTCGTCCAGGAACGCGCTCACCGCGCCGTCGCGGAGCGCGTACCGGGAATGGGGGTCCAGCGACTCGACGAAGAACGGCGCCCAGGCCGCGTTCCGCGCCTGCCGCTTCCCCGGCCGGCTGGCCGGGGCCGCCTGCGGCGCCGCGCCGGGCGCGGGGGGGACTGACCGCGCCTGCGGGGTGGGTGCCGGCGGCGCGGGCTCGGCGGCGGAGGTCGCCGCGCCGCGGAGAGCGCTCCACCATGCGGCGATCAGGACCGCGGCGGCCACCCCGAGGAGACGGGACCACCGCTTCGATCTCCGGACGTGGATCCGAGACATGGGGTGCTCCCGGGGAAAGGCCGGGATGATATCCAAACCTGGAGCTCCCGGTTAGCGCTGCTCTTTCGGGACCGGGCGCCCGGCCCGCGCCAGCGCCGACTCCTGCGAGCGCGCGAGGAAGTCGTGGAGCACCATCTCCTGCCGCCGCCCGAACGCGTGGAACATCCGGTTGGCGTGCATGTGAAGCAGGCTGGACACCACGTCGTGGAGCGGGGAGACCAGCGCGCCCTGCGCCTCCAGCGCCCGCAGCTTCTTCACGTGGCGGGCCATGGACCTGGAGCGGCGCCGGAGGATCCGGGCGGGGACCTTCAGCGCGGCGCCGCCCAGCGCGCCGGGCGCCAGCAGCGCCTCCACCTCCTCGCGGACCTGGCGGTAGCGGAACGCGAGCTGCCGCTCGATGGAAACTTCCGGCGGCAGCTCGGCCGAGAGGCCCGCGCGCGCCGCCCGGCACAGCTGGAGCCGCTGTTCGGGCGAGAGGCCGAAATCGGCCATCAGGGCGTGCATCCCCAGGAGGGCGAACCGCCAGCGCGCGTCCGCGTCGCCGCCCGCCGCGTCCAGCAGGTCCACCACCGCCTCCGAGTCCAGGTGGAAGATCCGTTCGCAGATCTCCACCGCCCGCGGGCCGCCGTACCGCTCCACCTCGGGCTCGTACGTCCCCAGCTCCACCTTCCAGATCAGCCCCTGCTCCCGGAGCGGCTCCAGCGCCGAGGTCAGCGCCGGCAGCGCGCGCGCGGCCAGCTTCTTCGGCTCCCCGCGCAGCCGCAGGCGCAGGTGCGGCGCCGGGTCCGCGTAGTGAATGAAGAACCACTGGTCCGCCACCCCGCGCTTCATCAACCCGCGCGCCAGCGGCGCCAGGTGCCGCGCCAACACCGCGTCCGCCGCCACCTCCCCCGAGTAGATCCGCGCGTACAACCACTCGGAGCCGGGGAGGAAGGCGCGCGCCTCCGAGATCGGCCGGGGCCGCGGCGAAGGGCGCGGCTCGCCGGAGAGGTAGGGGATCACCAACTCGTGCCGGAACCGGCCCTCGGGCCCGCGGGCGCAGAGCCGCCCGTCCAGGGGGAAGACCTCCCACACGTTGGCGCGGGCGCCGCGGCGGAGCGACCGGGTGAAGGTCTCCACGGAGAGGACGTCGTCCAGGTCCACCTCCAGCGTGTCGAACCCGTCCCGGTCCCGCGCCAGCGCCACCCAGCGCGGCCACCGCAGCTCGTCGCGAAGGCGCTGCGCCTCGCGGAACCTGGAAGCGCCCCGCGCGTCCAGGAGCGGGGCCAGCCGGGCCCCCTCCGCGGTCCAGCGCGCCGGCGAGAGGACCGTCCGGCCGACCCGGATCCGCGGGAGGAAGGGAGCGTTGGCCAGCGGTCCCCAGTCCCAGATCGCCTGGCTCACGTTCTGGTACTGGAGCGCGCAGAGGAAGCGGTAGAGGGGCAGGCACGTGGGGTTGGCCCAGTTGTGCGCGTTCATCATCCGCGGCACCACGCGGCGCCCGCGCGACCGGGAGCGGAGCACGATGGACCTGTCCACCACCGACACCAGGAGATCGCCGACCGGGAGCCGGTGCTCGAGCGGCCCGCCGGGCGCGCCCAGGTATGGGATCTCCGCCTGGCGAAGCACGGGCCGGGCGATCACGTTCCCCAGTTGCCCCCCGGGGAGGTGGACGATCTCGGCGAAGATGGCGTCCGGCTCCTGGGCCTCCTCGGCCGCCGCGGTCGAGCGCACCAGGGCCTCCAGCTCCGGGTCGGCGTGGCAGAAGCGGCCCAGGAGCACCCCGCCGGGAGGGCCGGAGAAGCCCCGGAAGAGGAGGTCGAAGTCTCCCCGGTCGGCGGCGGCCCCCGACTCGGCCGCCAGGGTCGCCTGGACGTAGAAGGACCCGGGCAGCGGGAGGCGGTCCTTCACCTCCAGGTCCCGGAGGTCCTGCTCCTGCAGTGACAGCTCGGGCGCGCCTGAGCGGAGCGCCCGCTGCTGCAGCCGCAGCAGCGCGGAGGCGCGATCGCTCCAGGTCGGCCGCGGAGGCCGATGGACGGCCAGCGCGAAGCCCTCCAGCAGCGGCGAGGACCCGGCGGGATCTCCGGTGCGGTCGAAGCCGATGCCCGCGTCCTCGTCCAGCGCCTCCACCAGCGGCACCTCGCGGTCGCCATAGCGGTCGGTGAAGGCGCGGCGGAACTCCACCAGGAGGGTCCCCTCCGGGGAGGCGCCGATCCGGTGGGCCAGGGCGATGGCCCGATCCACCTCGGCCATCACCGATCGGCCCAGCGACGCCGCGGCCGGCTTGGAGAGATCCACCTGGAACAGCCGGTCCAGCCTCGCCGCCACCGGCAGCGGCTCCAGCGCCCGCGCCAGCGCGCGGTACCGCGAGGGCGGCTCCCCCAGCCGGGTCGCGTCCAGCTCCGCGAACCCGCGCTCCACCTCCGCCAGCGCGGCGCCGATCCATTCGTGCGAAGGGCGCGCGGAGAGCTCGCGCGCGATCCGCGGCGACGGCGGCGCGCCGGTGAGCCAGGGCGTGAAGTCGCTGACCAGGATCCGGCTGTCGATCAGCTCCATCACGTAGGTCTCGGCGACGGACAGGTCCACGTCCGGATCCGCCGCGGCCACCGCCTCGGCCAGCGCCGCCACCGTGGCGCCGCCTTGGGCGCGGTCCAGCGCGGCCTTCAGGTGCGGCGACGGCTGGACCTCCACCACGTGGTAGGTGCGGCCCGCCCCCTCGTCGCTCCGCACCTCGATGTAGCGGACGATCCCGGCCACCTCGGCCAGGCTGGAGTTGGGCCGGAAGGACAGCGTCCGCCGGAAGCCCGGGTCGCGGCCGACGCGCTCGGTGAGCTCCCAGAGGTACTCGTTGTCGAAGCGGGTGTGGCGGCGGCCCTCCGGGATCGGCGGCAGGCGCAGATCGGTGGAGTCGCCGAAGCGGCCGATGGCGTTGCCCGCGAACAGGCCGAACGGCGACGTGCGCGCGCTCATGCGCGAGAGGTACTTGGCGACCGAGACCTCCACCTTCCAGCGCCGCTCGGCGTCCGCCCCGGCCCGAAGCTGGTCCAGGCTCTCCTCCAGGGACGGCGAGGCGACGAACAGCGCCTCCCGGACCACCGGATCGTCCACCTCGGCCTGGAGGCGCGCGTTGAGGAGGGCGCGGTCCTTGGCCAGCGCGAAGTCGAGGTCTCCGCCCGATTCGTACGCGGCGCGGGCGCTCAGCCCCTCCCCGAGCGCGCGGGCGCGCTCCACCGGCAGCAGCGGCGAGCGGAGCACGAAGTACCCAGCGGGGCGGGGAGGCATCCTCTGGAGAGCGGACACGGGTCCGGGTCAGACGCTACCATCGCGCGCGGCGATGTCTCCCCTGCCCCCCCCAGCCCTGCGTCCAGGTCTCGAAGAGCGCGCGTTCGGGGACCTGGTGCGCGTGGTGTCGCCCACCACCGGTCGGGAGCACCTGCTCCGCTCGGTGGAGTGGCAGGTTGCGCGTGAGATGGACGGCCGGCGCACGCTGGAGCAACTGGAGCGGCGCGCGCGGCGGTTGGGCCTCCCCGCCACCTCCCAGACGCTCGGCGCGTTCATCCGCGAGCTGGCCGCGCGGGGCCTCCTCGAAGGGGGCCCGCCGCCGCCCTTCGCGATGCGCGCCTGGCCGGAGGAGAAGCAGCGCCGCGCGCAGCAGGCGCTGGTGGCGCTGAAGGAGGATCGCTACGGCGACGCGCGAGAGCTCCTGGAGCAGGAGCTGGGGCAGAGCCCCGGCTGCGAGGAGCTCCAGGCGCTGCTGGAGGGCGTCCGCCGGGCGGAGGTGGACGCCACCAGCGAGCAGGACGAGCAGTGGGCCCTGGCGGAGGCGGTCCGCGCCGCGGGCGAGGGGCTGGTGCTCCCGGCGCCACCGACGCCGCTGGGGCTCCCTCGAGGGAACGACCTCGCGCCAGGCGTGCGCTCGGCGAAGTGGCGCCGGATGGCCGCGTGGACGGCGGGCGCGCGCTCGGCGAAGTGGCGCCGGGCCGCGGCGGGCGTCGCGCTGGCGCTGGTCGCCGCCTTCACCGTTCCACTTCCGGACTCCGCCTCGGGCGAGTGCGCGCTCGCGCCCGCCGATCGCGCGGTGGTGCGAGTGACTCAACCCGGCCGCCTCCAGCGCGTGGTGGCCGCGGACGGCGCGCGGGTCCGGCGGGGCGATCTGCTGGCGGAGTTGGAGGACCCCGATCTGGCCGCGAGCCTGGAGTCGGCGCGGGCGCGGCGGCGGCAGGCCGAGCTGTCGCTGCAGGAGCTGCAGTCAGGCCCCACCGCCACCCAGCGCGACCGCGCGGGCGCCGCGGCCGACCGGGCCGCCGCCGAGGTCCAGGCCCGAGCGCTCCGGGTCCAGCAATTGACCGCCGCCGCCGAGGACGGGCGCTCGTCCGGCGCGGAGCTGGACGCCGCCCGCCGCGCGCTGGAGGTCGCCCGGTGGGAGCACAAGGCCGCCCTGGCGGCGCTGCGCCTGCTGGAGGCCGGCGCGGTGGAGGAGGCGACCGCCCGCCTCCGCGCCGAGCTCGAGGAGGCGCGGGCCACGGAGGCGGGCCTCCTGGCGCGACAGGAGGCCGGCGCCATCCGGGCCCCGCGGGACGGCGAGCTGCGGGCCATGGACCTCCCCCTGCGCGTCGGGTCGTGGCTGCGCGCCGGAGAGGCGCTGGGCGAGGTGGCGGCCGGGCGCTCCTTCCGGGTCGAAGGGCGCGTTTCGGAGCTGGACGCGGACGGCCTCGAGCCAGGGCTCGAGCTCCAGGTCCGGCTCCAGGCCGCCGGCGCCCCAACGCTCGTGGGCCGGGTGGAGTCCCTGGGCGCGCGCTTCGAGCCGGTGGCCGGCGAGCGGGCCTCCGCGGTGCGCGTGTACGGCGCGGTGGAAGATCCGTCCGGGATCGCGCGCGAGGGGATGAAGGGCCGGCTGGAGATCCGGCGCGGCCATGCCACCGCGGCACACAAGGTCGCCCGCTGGGTGCGCCATTTTCTCGCCCGCCGCGGGGCGTAATACCCTCTGGGCGGAATGAGCCTCCCGCACGCCAGCCCGGCGCCTGATGCCGGCGACGAGACCGGCGAAGGCGCGGAGGCGCCGCGCGCGGATCCGCTCGCGGAGCAGACCGAGGCGGAGGAGGTGAACCGCCCGTCCCGCCGGCGGCGACGCCTGGTGGTCTCCGGCGCGCTGGTCGCCTTCGCGGCCGCCGGGCTGCTGGTCCCGCTCCCCTACCGGGTCATGGACGACTGCCAGCTCGAGGCCTCCCGCCGGGCCCACCTCCGCTTCGCCGTCGCCGGGCGCGTGCAGGAGGTGCTGGTCAAGGAGGGCGACCAGGTCCAGCAGGGGCAGCTGGTGGCGCGTCTCTTCGCGGACGAGCTGCAGAACGAGCTGGAACGAGCGCGGGCGCGGGTGAAGAAGGTCGACGCGGAGCTGGCGCAGCTCGAGCGCGGCGCGCGGCAGGAGGAGCTGGAGCAGGCGCGGCTGGCCGCCTCGCGCAAGGCGGCGGAGGTGGAGCTGGCCGCCCGCGAGCGCGACCGCTGGGCGAAGGCGGCCGAGGCCGGCGCCGGTTCGCGCGAGGAGGCGGAGCGCGCCGCCTCCGAGCTGGAGGTCAAGCAGCGCGAGCACGAGGAGGCGCTGGCGCTGTGGCGGCTGCTGCGCGCCGGCAACCGCCCGGAGACGGTGGCCGCCAAGCGCGCCGAGCGGGAGCAGGCCGCCGGCGAGGTGCACCTTTTGGAGCAGAAGCTGGCCGCCACCGAGCTCCGCGCGCCGCTGGCCGGTCTGATCGCCACCCCCAACCTCGACCAGCGCCTGGGCGAGCAGCTGCAGATCGGCCAGGACTTCGCGGAGGTGCTGGACCGCTCCCAGCTCCTGGTGGAGGTGATGGTGGACGAGGCGCAGATCGACCTGGTGGCGCCGGGCCAGATGGTCCGGGTCCGCCTCCGCAGCCTGCCGCACCTGGAGGTGGAGGGGACGGTGGAGCGCATCGCCCCCCGCGTCGAGGAGCAGCACGTGGAGGGCCTGGCCAAGGGGAAGCGGTTCGTGCGGGTGCGCGCCACCGTCCCCAACACGGGCGACGCGCTCCGCCCGGGCATGCAGGGATCGGCCCAGATCCAGATCGGCCGGATGCCGCTCTTCGGCCAGGTGAAGCGTGCCGTGGAGCGGGCGCTCCGCGTCTCGGTCTTCTTCTGACGGCTACGGCTTCGCCAGCTCCAGCGCCAGCTCGCCGGTGGCCGCCTGGAGGGAGAACCGCGCCAGCACCAGGTCGGCCTGGGCCTGCGCGCGGGCGCGCTCGGCGTCGGAGGCCGCGGCCTCGGCGGAGAGCACGTCGAACAGGGTCCCCCGTCCCTGCCCGTACCGGTCGCGCTCCGCCGCCAGCGCCTGCGCCGCCAGCGCCGCCGCCTTCTCCGCCAGCGCCAGCCGCGCCCCCGCGCTCTCCACCGCGTCGGCCAGCCCCGCCGCCGACCGCGCGGCCTCCTGCTCCGCCCGGCGCTGCGCGGTCTCCGCCCGCGCCAGCTCCGCCGAGGCCTGCTCCACGTCCGCCTGGCCCAGCGCGTTGTCCAGCGGGTAGCGGAAGGTGAGCCCCACGCCGTAGATCGCGCGCTGCACCCGCACCGTCTGCACCAGCGCCCCCGCCGGGTTCCCCGGGTCGAACCCGGTGGCCCCGGCGAACGCGCTCAGGTCCAGCGACGGCCGGGCGGCGTCCTTCGCCCGGGTGAGCAGCTCCCGCCGCCGCTCCACCTCCTCGCGCGCCGCCAGCACCGACGGGTGGGACGCGATCGCCGCGCTCGCCGCCGCTTCGCGCGAAGGCGCCAGCGCGGGCGAGGCCATAGGGCCGATCGCGGTGGCGATGCGGTCGCCGCCCT
>Ga0068860_100004286_pt1 | contig 14580 bp, 11 predicted proteins | sample KBSSwiS32_FD_66597 | JGI IMG/M metagenome (GOLD analysis project Ga0068860, IMG submission 66597) | Switchgrass rhizosphere microbial communities from Kellogg Biological Station, Michigan, USA - KBS Switchgrass S3-2 | ecosystem: Host-associated > Plants > Roots > Rhizosphere > Soil ... | reverse complement strand
CAGTGGATAATCAGCAGATCATTATAAAGGTGGCTACCGCCGCAGATAAAATATATTCCTCTACCATTACCTCCGAAATGGAAAGCAGCGCCAAGGCACGTGGCACTGGTATAGCCCGCCGCAGCCCTGAATACATTGAGCAAAAAATTGATGAAGGCAAGGCGGTGATTGCCCTTACCAAGCAAGGCGCCTGGGTAGGGTTTTGCTATATTGAAACCTGGGGACACGGTGAATACGTTGCCAACAGCGGTTTGATCGTTTCGCCCGAATTCAGGAAAAGCGGTGTAGCCAAAGCAATCAAGAAAAGAATTTTTGACCTGAGCCGGGAAAAATATCCCGAAGCCAAAATATTCGGCCTAACCACCGGCCTGGCCGTAATGAAAATCAATTCCGAGCTGGGCTATGAACCCGTTACTTATTCGGAGCTTACACAAGATGAAGATTTCTGGGCGGGCTGCAAAAGCTGTGTGAACTATGATATCCTCATGAGCAAGGAAAGGAAAAACTGCATGTGTACGGCAATGCTGTACGATCCCAAAGATCATTACGAGCCACAGGAAACAGCGGAAAATTTTTCTGCCCATTCCAAATTATACGAACGCTTTATGAAAATAAAGCAGAGCAAATTGCTGAAATGGTTAACCAGGAAGGATTTTACCGGCGCTGCCAATAGCGAAAAGGCAAAAACAAAATCACGATCTATCCTGCAATATTTTTTTAATTTCTAAACCCTTCATCCCTGCGGGGATAAGAAAGTGCAACGGGTTTAGCATCATCACTAAAAAATCAACTTCATGAGTTTTAATAATAGCAACATTCAACATGCCCCAGCGGAAAAAGAAGGCCCGTCTGCCCAGGCATCTCTAAAGGCTGGTGGCAAAGTAGTACTCGGTTTCAGCGGCGGTTTGGATACTACCTATTGCGTGAAATACCTGAATGATGATAAAGGATATGAAGTACATTCTGTGATTGTAAACACAGGCGGTTTTACCGGGGAGGAATTAAAGAAGATAGAAGCACATGCCTATAAGCTGGGTGTTAAAACCCACACCACGGTAGATGCAGTGAACAGTTACTATGAAAGCATCATCAAATTCCTGATTTTCGGAAATTGTTTGAAAAACAATACCTATCCGTTAAGTGTAAGCGCAGAAAGACTTAGCCAGGCATTGCATATTGCAGAACATGTAAAAAAGCTGAAAGCGGATGCAGTAGCGCATGGAAGCACGGGAGCGGGTAACGACCAGGTGCGTTTCGATATGATCTTCAATATCATGATTCCCGGTGTAGAAATTATTACCCCCATACGCGATCTTAAATTAAGCCGGGAAGCAGAAATCAGCTACCTGAAAAACAAGGGTGTTGAAATGAATTTCGACAAGGCTGTTTATTCAATCAACAAAGGTTTGTGGGGTACCAGTGTGGGTGGAAAGGAAACCCTGAACAGCAAGGGTATGCTGCCGGAAGAAGCCTGGCCTACGCAGGTCACAGCTTCGGAACCCGCAAATCTGGAATTAGGGTTTATAAAAGGAGAACTTTTCTCTGTGAACGGAGAAAAGTTTGACCATCCCGCAAAAGCTATTCAAAAAGTGCAGCTAATTGCAGGTCCGTACGGTATTGGCAGGGATATTCATGTAGGAGATACTATTATAGGAATAAAAGGACGTGTTGGGTTCGAGGCAGCGGCGCCGATGGTCATATTAAAAGCGCACCATGCATTGGAAAAACATGTGCTTACCAAATGGCAGCTGCAATGGAAAGATCAACTGGCCCAGTTTTATGGCAACTGGATGCACGAAGGGCAAATACTCGATCCCGTTATGCGCGATATTGAAGCTTATTTTATCAATAGCCAGCAAAACGTTACGGGCACCGTATTTGTGCAATTGCAGCCATACCGGTTTATGGTAACCGGTATACAATCCGACTACGATCTGATGAGCAGCCGGTTTGGTAAGTATGGCGAAATGAACAATGGCTGGAGTGGTGAAGATGTGCGTGGTTTCAGTAAGATATTTGGCAACCAGACCATGATTTATCACCAGGTACAGGAAAGCGCAAAATGAGTTTGGCATCAAAACAACATTGTATCCGGCACTATCAGTGGGGCGATGGTTGCGATGGTTGGGTATTGGCCGATACCGAAGGCTTATCGGTAAAGCAGGAAAAAATGCCCGCAAAAACGGCGGAGGACGTACATTTTCATAAGCACGCGCAGCAGTTCTTTTTTATATTGAAGGGAACCGCCAGATTTGAAGTAGAGGACAAGGCATTTATTGTACATAGCGGAGAAGGCTTTCATATAACGGCAGGAAAAAAACACCGGATCGTAAACGAACTGGAAGCGGATCTTGAATTTATTTTAAGCTCGCAGCCTTCTACCGATAACGACCGGTTCAATTGTATTTAACATGAAAAAGATCAGGATTGGCATAGTAGGCGGCGCAGGGTATACCGGTGGTGAACTGATAAGGTTGTTGATCAATCACCCCAATGCCGAAATCGCATTCATCAACAGTAAAAGCAATGCCGGTAACCATGTTTCGAAAGTACACCAGGACTTAATTGGGGAAACGGACTTGCTGTTTTCTGATGAATTGCACAATGATATTGATGTATTGTTTTTGTGCGTGGGCCATGGCGATGCCAAAAAATTCCTGGACGCCAATGTGGTAGCTGAAAAGGTCCGGGTTATAGATTTATCACAGGACTTCCGGCTGGTTGCCAACGCAAAATTTGCCAACCGCCATTTCATTTATGGGCTTCCTGAATTAAATAAAGAACAGATTCAGTCAGCCGCTAATATAGCCAACCCAGGTTGTTTTGCTACGGCTATACAATTGGGGCTATTGCCATTGGCAAAAGCCGGTCTGTTGAAGGATGTATACACAACCGGAATTACCGGGTCTACCGGTGCCGGGCAATCGCTTAGCAATACGGCTCATTTTAGCTGGCGGGCAAATAACCTGCAAGCGTATAAAACATTAACGCACCAGCACCTGGGCGAAATCGGCCAGTCTTTATCCCAGTTGCAAACCGGTGCTGGTATTGAAATTAATTTTGTGCCGTGGCGGGGCGATTTTACAAGAGGTATCTTTGTTAGTTCTACTGTCAAAAGCGATAAGCGCATTGATGAGCTCAATAATATGTACAAAGAATTTTATGCTTCGCATCCGTTTACAGCTGTAAGCGATGATCCAATATTCCTGAAACAGGTGGTTAACAATAACAAATGTGTGATACAACTGGAAAAAACCGGAAACAGCCTGGTAGTGCATAGCGCCATCGATAATTTATTAAAAGGTGCCAGCGGGCAAGCCGTGCAGAATATGAACCTGATGTTTGGACTGGAAGAGACAGCGGGCTTGAAATTGAAGGCGAATTATTTCTAAACGGCAGCTTTCGGGAAGGGTTTTCGCACAGATTGCCTTTGTTCCGTAGGAACAGGATATAGGTAGAAAATAATTGATAATGGTCAGGGCATGCCGTAGGTACGCATTGTGCGGATGCCGGGTTTTGCACAAAACGTTCCCATGGAACGTAATACCCTTTTTCAATTGTGTTCTACCGCAAAGATGTCTCTCTGGGACATGAAGAGTGGAAATAACTCTATCCTTTTAGAAATGAATCCGTGCAATTTGATATTTTGAATTTATAATTTAGCATTTATGAAATTATTCGACGTTTATCCGCTTAACGACATTACCATTGTAAAGGCCCAGGGTTCTTATGTATGGGATGATAACGGAGTGCAGTATTTAGATATGTATGGTGGTCATGCCGTTATCAGTATTGGACATACACACCCGCATTGGGTAAAGCGCATCGAAGAACAATTGAACAAAATTGCTTTTTATTCCAATTCGGTGCATATACCGCTGCAACAGGAGCTGGCTGCCAAACTGGGCAAGGTGAGTGGCAAAGAAGATTACCAGTTGTTCCTGCTGAGCAGCGGTGCGGAAGCAACAGAAAATGCATTGAAGCTGGCCTCTTTTCACAATGGGAAAAAGAAAGTAGTTGCATTTTCAAAATCGTTTCATGGAAGAACTTCCCTGGCGGTAGCGGTTACAGACAACCCTGCTATTGTGGCTCCGGTAAATGAAACAGGCAATGTTATTTTTTGCCCGTTTAACGATGAAAAAGCGCTGGAAAAATGTTTTGCTGATCACGGAAAGGAAATATCCTCGGTGATCATTGAGGGCATACAGGGTGTCGGCGGTATTAACGTGGCAGATGAAAAGTTCCTGAAAAAAATACGGGTGCTGTGTGATCAACACAATGCGGTATATGTTGCCGACAGTGTGCAATGCGGTTACGGCAGAAGCGGCCAGTTTTTCTCTCACGATGCAGCAGGCGTAAACGCCGATATTTACACCATGGCAAAAGGCATGGGCAACGGTTTCCCGGTAGCCGGTATTTTGATTGCGCCGCATATACAGCCAAAGCATGGCATGCTGGGCACTACTTTTGGTGGCAACCAGCTGGCTTGCGCAGCAGCGCTGGCGGTACTGGAAGTAATAGAAGAAGAGAATTTGATTGAAATGGCCAAACAGCGGGGCATGTATATAAAGAACCGCTTAAAAAATATTGACGGAATTGAAAATATCCGGGGCCGCGGTTTAATGATTGGTTTTGATGTGCCGGCTGAACTGAAAGATCTGCGCAAAAAATTGCTGTACGATTTTAATGTTTTTACCGGCGAAGCCAAACCAAATGTAATCAGGTTATTGCCATCGCTGGCCATCAGCAAAAAACAAACAGATGAATTCCTGGACGCGTTGCAGGAAGCGATTGAGGAGATTAAGAGCCAGAAAGCGGTGACAGCTTAATCGTGAGTGGTGAGACGTGAATCGTGAGTACATCGACGACGTAAAAGACTGACGTCTGACGCCTGACGTTTCACGAAAAAAAATTATTATGAGCAATGTACATGGAAGTTTGATCAAAAGTTCTCCTTCAGGGGTTAGGGGTTTTATTTCCGTTCACGACGTTACCAATATCAATGCCATAGTGCAGAAAGCGCTTGGCTATAAAGCCGATCCATTAAAGGACAAAGCACTGGGCATTCATAAACGCATTGGTTTATTGTTTCTAAACCCGAGTATGCGTACCCGCCTTAGTACGCAGGTAGCCGCACAAAACCTGGGCATGGAATGCATTGTTTTTAATGTTGGCCAGGATGGATGGGCGCTGGAATTTGAAGAAGAAGCTATCATGAGCGGTAATACGGTAGAACATGTAAAAGATGCCGCGCCGATATTGGGCAAATATTTTGATATTCTTTGCATCCGCACGTTTCCATCCCTGAAAAACCGTGAAGATGATTATAGCGAACTGTACATCAAACAATTTATAAAATATGCGGGCATACCTGTTGTGAGCCTGGAAAGTGCTACCCTGCATCCTTTGCAAAGCCTTACCGATATCATCACCATCACGGAAAACCTTAGCGCTCCTTTAGGGACTGGGGGTCGCCGGCCCAAAATTGTGTTGACCTGGGCTCCGCATGTAAAGCCTTTGCCGCAATGCGTGGCAAATAGTTTTTCGCAATGGGTCAACGCATGGGGCGAAGCCGATTTTGTAATAACCCATCCGGAAGATTATGAATTGGATGAAGCGTTCACGAAAGGGGCTATGATTACGCAAAACCAGGATGAAGCATTGAAAGACGCTGACTTTGTGTACGTAAAAAACTGGAGCACTTTTAACGACTATGGCAGAATTTATTGCAATGACCCTGAATGGATGCTGACCAATGAAAAGCTGCGGTTAACCAATAACGCAAAAATAATGCATTGCCTGCCGGTAAGAAGAAATGTTGAATTGAGTGATGAAATACTGGATGGTCCCAACAGCATCGTAACGCAGGAAGCAGCCAACCGGGTATGGGCGGCGCAGGCGGTACTGGCGGAAATACTAAAACCCTAACCCCTGAAGAGGGTAGATAAGTTTTGGAAAAATGAGCAGGACTCTCTAAGTGAACGGGGAGGGAAATGCAAATGACAATTTGGATCATCGAAGAATAGTCAACATTGAATAAACACAGACATAAACATTCTTTATAAATTTCCCTTCAGGGGTTGGGGGTGATAATATGGATCAGTTGAAGGATAATCAAGAAGGAATAAACGCAGACATAAATACTGTGTCATCAACTCCTCCTTCAGGGGGTAGGAGAGGTGAAAGGCTATTCATTATAAAAATTGGGGGTAATGTAATTGATGATGAAAAAAGCCTGGCTTCTTTTCTTGATGACCTGGCAGCGATCAAAGAAAAAAAGATATTAATACACGGAGGGGGAAAGATCGCTACCAAAATAGGAGAACAACTGGGAATAGCACCCAATTATGTAAATGGGCGCCGTATCACGGATGCCGCTACCATTGATTTGGTAACGATGGTATACGGGGGGTTGCTGAATAAAAAAATAGTGGCGCAACTGCAGGCGAAAGGGGTTAACGCGATTGGTTTAACCGGTGCTGACGCGAATACTATCCCGGCTGTTAAAAGGCCGGTGAAAGAGATTGATTATGGCTTTGTGGGCGATATCGGCAGTCTTGAGCCTGGAGTCGGGAGTCGGGGGTCAGGAATGAATCATCTGGAATTATTTATAGATAATGGCTTAATGCCGGTATTTGCGCCGCTTACACATGATGGAAAGGGGCAGGTATTGAATACCAACGCAGATACCATTGCGTCGGCGCTGGCCGTGGCGCTTTCGAAAAAATACCAGGTACGGTTGATCTATTGCTTTGAGAAAAAGGGTGTTTTGGAAAATGTAGAAGATGATCAGTCAGTGATCACACTTATTACAAAAGACATTTATAAATACCTGCTGGATCAGCATAAATTATTCGACGGCATTCTGCCAAAAATTGACAATGCCTATGCGGCGATCGATAGCGGTGTGCAGGAAGTGGTCATTGGTGATGCAAAAGATCTGCTGAAGAATACGGGGGAAAGAATTGCGGGCACGTTGATCAAATGATGTAAGATCTATGATGTAAGATGTATGATGTCAGGTTGATTTTGGTTACATAAAAGCAAGTTTAAAAATTACACATGAACCACTCCACGAGCGTGCTTTTTGAAAAAGCGGTTGTTCTGCTGAAACAATTGATCAGCACGCCTTCTTTTTCGAAAGAAGAGAATGATACTGCTGAACTGATTACCCGTTTTTTGCAGGATAACGGCATTGAATACAAACGCGTAGGCAATAATGTATATGCCAAAAATGCTCATTACGATGAAAACAAACCCTCTGTCCTTTTAAACTCGCACCACGATACAGTAAGGCCCAATAAAGGCTATACCATGGATCCTTTTACGCCGGTTGAAAAAGACGGTAAACTATTCGGCCTGGGCAGTAATGATGCGGGTGGCTGCCTGGTTTCTTTAATGGCTACTTTTTTATATTATTACAACCAGGAGGATATTAATCACAATGTAGTGTTTGCAGCGAGCGCTGAAGAAGAAATCAGCGGCGTAAATGGAATAGAGCTGGTGCTTCCCTATCTCGGTAATATAGATTTCGGTATTGTGGGAGAGCCTACCAAACTGGAAATGGCGGTGGCGGAAAGGGGTTTAATGGTGATCGATTGCACGGCTGCCGGCCGCTCTGGCCACGCCGCCCGCAACGAAGGAGAAAATGCTTTATACAAGGCCATCGATGATATTACCTGGATAAGAAACTACCGCTTTGATAAAGTAAGCGATTTGCTGGGCGAATCGAGGATGACAGTTACCATCATAGAGACAGAAAACAAACAGCATAATGTTGTTCCTTCCCAGTGCAAATATGTGATTGATGTACGGGTGAACGAATTGTATACGTTTGACGAAATACTGGATGCGTTGAAACATAATTTGCAAAGCCAGTACAAGCCGCGCACCACGCGCATGAAATCAACTTCTATTCCCCTGGATCACCCGCTGGTAAAAGCAGGCATTGCTATGGGCAAAGGTTATTATGGCTCGCCCACCACCTCCGATAAGGCTTTGATGCCATTTGCAGCATTGAAAATGGGGCCGGGCGATAGTGCCCGCAGCCATACTCCCGATGAATTTATCTATCTTGAAGAAATTAAAGAAGGCATCGAAACCTATATTCAACTGCTGGAACACATCCTTTAAACCCCAACCCTAAGGGGAAGAAAATGAGTGTTAATAAGATTTTATTCCAGCAAATCTATATTCGCCATGAATTCTATTTATGTATGAGCTTAAACATTAGTCGAAATGTCAAATAGTAACCTAACGAACTCTGCACCGGGCGGTGGAGGTAAGCTCTGGCAAAAAAATATCAGTTCGCTGCAGGAAGTGGAGGAATTTACGGTTGGTAACGATCGCGAAATGGATCTGTACCTGGCTTCTTTTGATGTACTGGGTTCGCTGGCGCATACACAGATGCTGGAAACCATCAACCTGCTCACAAAAGATGAGCTGAAGCAGTTGCATGTTGCCCTGAAAGAAATTTATGTAAAAATAAAATTGGGCGAATTTGTGCTGGATGATAATGTAGAAGACATTCATTCGCAGGTAGAATTATTGCTTACACAAAAGCTGGGCGATACCGGGAAAAAAATTCACAGCGCCCGCAGCCGGAACGACCAGGTACTGGTAGACGTCAAGTTGTTTTTAAGACATGAATTGCAGGAACTGGTGCTGGCCATTCAACCCTTTTTTGAGCTGTTGCAATTGCAGAGTGAGAAACATAAAAATGATTTGCTGCCCGGCTATACTCATTTGCAACTGGCCATGCCTTCATCATTCGGCTTATGGTTTGGTGCGTATGCAGAAAGCCTGGTAGACGATATTATAACACTGAAGGCTGCCTATGATATTGTAAACAAAAACCCGCTGGGTTCGGCAGCCGGTTACGGGTCTTCCTTCCCCATCAACCGCACGCTCACTACACAGTTGTTGGGCTTTGACGATCTTAATTACAATGTGGTATATGCGCAGATGGGACGAGGCAAGGCTGAACGGATTGTTGCCATGGCGATGGCCAATGTGGCGGATACGCTTGGCAGGCTTTCGATGGATGCCTGTTTGTTCTTAAACCAGAATTTTGGCTTTATTAGTTTTCCACCTCAGCTTACTACGGGCAGCAGCATCATGCCGCATAAAAAAAACCCCGATGTATTTGAACTGATACGTTCACATTGCAACCGCGTTAAAGCGCTGCCAAACGAAATAATGATGATGACCACCAACCTGCCCTCGGGGTATCATCGCGATCTGCAGTTGTTAAAGGAACATTTGTTTCCTGCTTTCAAAACAATGAAAGATTGTATTGAGATGGCGGGCTTAATGCTCAGCAATATTGAAATAAAAAGCGATATACTGGAAGACGAAAAATACAAATACCTGTTCAGTGTGGAAGAGGTAAACAAGCTGGTTGTACAGGGCTTGCCTTTCAGGGATGCGTATAGGAAAGTGGGACTGGCTATAGAAGAAAATGATTTCAAATACAGCACCGCTGTCAATCACACGCACGAAGGTTCTATTGGCAATTTGGGCACGGCTCAAATTCATACGATGATGGAAACGGTGCGGGGCAGTTTTAATTTTGAGAAAGTGGCCCGCGCATTAGAGCAATTATTGTCATAAATTGCCTGTTACGGGAAGCCGGATGCTGCAGGTGAAGGCCTGAACGATGGCCTGCGAAATCTGGTTCCTGTTGCATATTTGAATGAAAGAACCAATCATTACCCATGGCTGAAGCAAACAAAAAACGAATCGCTTTATTTGGCTCTACCGGTTCCATCGGAACACAGGCACTTGAAGTGATAGCCGCCAACACCCATTTATTTTCAGCAGAAGTTTTAACGGCCCAGGGCAATGATGAATTGCTGATCAAACAGGCGCTGCAATTCAATCCGAATATTGTTGTAATTGGGGACGAGAAGAAATACCAAAAGGTAAAGGAAGCACTGGCCGGTACCCACATAAAAGTTTTTACAGGAGAAAAAGCCCTGGAAGAAGTTGCTGGTATGGATTGCTACGATATGATGCTGGCTGCCATAGTTGGTTTTGCCGGTTTGAAACCGACCCTGCAGGCCATTGAAAACGGCAAGATGGTAGCCCTTGCCAATAAAGAAACCCTGGTAGTGGCGGGCGATATTGTGATGAGCAAGGCGGTAGAAAAGCGGGTGCCGGTAATTCCGGTAGATAGTGAACACTCTGCTATCTTTCAATGCATGGTTGGAGAGGCCCGCAATCGTATTGAGAAGATTATACTAACGGCATCGGGTGGGCCATTTTTGGGGAAGAAACCCAATTTCCTGGTGAATGTAAAACGTGACCATGCCCTGCAGCATCCCAACTGGGCCATGGGCGCAAAAATTACCATCGACTCCGCAACACTGATGAATAAGGGGCTGGAAATGATAGAAGCCAAATGGCTTTTCAATTTAAAGCCCGAACAGGTGCAGGTAGTGGTGCATCCGCAAAGCATCATTCACAGCATGGTGGTGTTTGAAGACGGCAGCATCAAATCACAGATGGGCCTGCCCGATATGAAATTGCCGATCCAGTATGCGCTGGCTTTTCCCCACCGCATTCCCAATAAGCTGCCGCGATACGATTTTAAAAAACCCAATACTTTAACATTTGAGGAGCCCGATATAAAGACATTCAGGAACCTGTCGCTGGCCAGTGACGCACTTTTTAAAGGCGGCAACCTGCCCTGTATTTTAAATGCAGCGAACGAAATTGCCGTTTATGCGTTTTTAAAGAACAGGCTGGGTTTCCTGGATATGACGGACCTGATAGAAAAAACCATGAACAAAATAACCTGGATAGAAAATCCCACGCTGGAAGAATATTTTGAAACAGATGGCGAAGCCAGGAGCTTTGCAGCTTCACTGATACACCTCTGAACCAGCTGATCAGCCCGCGCATCACAAGGGGCAAGGGTTTGGTAAATTTTCTCATTTTACTAAGCCTTTTTGGCAGATATTTGCGTCCTTACAAATTAAATCAATTGCCGTGCTTGCGGCTCAAGAATTATGACATTATTAGCAATTAACTGGGCGGAAACCGGTATAAAAGCCGCGCAATTTATTTTCTCTTTCTCTATTATAGTTGTTTTACATGAACTGGGTCATTTCTTTCCTGCCAGATGGTTCGGTTGCCGCATAGAAAAATTCTACCTGTTTTTCAATCCATGGTTCTCGCTGGTAAAAAAGAAAATTGGTGAAACGGAATGGGGACTGGGCTGGATACCCTTTGGTGGCTATGTAAAGATTTCCGGGATGATTGATGAAAGCATGGACAAAGAAGCCATGAAACAACCCGCCAAGCCTTATGAATTCAGAAGCAAACCCGCCTGGCAACGTTTGATTATTATGGTGGGTGGTGTAATTGTAAACCTGGTACTGGGTTTTTTTATTTATGCTATGATGGCATGGCATTGGGGCGATGAATATATTCCAACCAATGGTTTGAAATATGGTATAGAAGTGGACTCGCTGGGTCAATCGATTGGCCTGCAAAATGGCGATCAGATAGTATCCCTCGATGGCAAATACGTTGAGAAATTCAGGAATATCCCGTTAAATGTCATTTTAAAACATACGAAGACGATAGAGATTGATCGCAACGGAGAGAAAAAAACAATCCGGGTCCCTGAAGATTTTCCCAGCACACTGATACATTACAAGGCGATCAATTTTATCAGTTACCGCTATCCTTTTACCAGGCTGGATACCATATTGCCTGATGGCCCGGCCATTAAAGCGGGTTTGAAGGTGGGCGATAGGATTCTTTCTTACAATGGGATTAACACAACCTTTTATAGCGACTTCAAAACATATTTGCGCTCCAATAAGGGCAAGCCTATCAATTTGCTGGTTGCGCGCGGAAATGATACAATGAAGATTGCTTCCATCATTACACCAGAGGGCAAATTTGGAATAGGGGCCTGGCCCGACACGGTTGCAAAACCATTTGAAGAAAAAAAGATAAATTATTCGCTCGCAGCTTCTTTTCCTGCAGGTTTGAAAAGAAGCCAGGAAACGCTTCAGAATTACTGGCTGCAGCTAAAACTTATTTTTTCCGGCCGCGTGAAGACATCGGAATCGCTGGGAAGCGTTTTCAGCATTGCCAAAATGTATTCCCCCACCTGGGATTGGGAAGCGCTCTGGAGTATGACAGCATTTTTTTCACTGGTACTGGCCCTGATGAATATTTTGCCAATACCTGCATTGGATGGTGGTCATGCTTTGTTTACGTTAATAGAAATGATCACCGGTCGCAAGCCAAGCGATAAATTTATTGAATACGCCCAAACCGCCGGCATGGTATTGTTAATGGGCGTAATGGCCTATGCCTTGGGGTTAGATATTTTTAGAATGTTTAAATAGTTTTTTTAAATTCTTAGCTCTTAGTTCTAAGTTCTAAGTTCATAGTTCTTAGTTCGTTCGCTGGTCAAAAGGACTACAGACTAAGAACTGTGAACTAAGAACTCAACTACAATTCGATCCCGATCTTCTTCATCAATATCGATGCATTGATACTCTGGCAAATGCCTTCTTTCAATTTATAGTCAAAGAATAATTCTTCATTGGCTATCTGCGCGTCGAAATGATAGTTGTGAATATTGGCAGGATACTCTTTCTGTAGCTGTGCCAGTTCCACATCATGCGTAGCCAGCATCGCTACTGCGCTTTTATGGATCAGTTGTTTCACCAGTGCTTTTGAGCCGGTATGCCGGTCGAGCGTATTGGTGCCGCGCAAAATTTCATCGAGCAACACAAAAACAGGTTCCTGGTTGTTTACATATTCGATGATGGATTTTAATTTTTTCAGTTCCGCGTAGAATGTAGAGGTGCTCTCTTCCAGGTTATCGGCTACCCGCATACTGCTTACTATGCGCATGGCAGCTACGCGCATGCTGCCTGCGTACACCGGTGCGCCCATCATAGCCAACACCATATTTACGCCGATGCTCCTCAGAAAAGTGCTCTTGCCCGCCATATTCGATCCGGTGATCAATGCTACCTGCGCCCTGCCACTGGTAGAAAAATCATTCACTACCATTTTGTATTCGGGGATAAGCGGGTGCCCGAGTGCGGTGGCCTCCAGTGTGCCGGGCTTTTCATCGAATACGGGGAAAACCCAGGCGGGATGGTTGAAATGCAAATTGCCGAGTGTAGCCAATGCTTCTATTTCCGCAAGCGCGGCTATCCAGTGGGGGATATAATTTTTATTCTTTTCCTTCCAGGTTTCCAATGCAATGATTTGTTGGAGGTCCCAAAGCAGAAAAGTATTTACGGGAACAAACACCATGGGATTTACGCGGAAATCGAGCCTGTCCAGTATCAGCTTCAGTGCTCTTACCGCGGCCGATGCTTTTGTATTGTCATGGCTAAATACAGCTTGTTGTGTTTTTAATATACCGGAATGGAAGGGCTGTTGTTCAATACAGGCAATGCTATTGTACAGCGTATTGATTTCGCCTATAATTTTATTCAACTGGTTGTAAACAGGCGTTATTTCCCGGCTAATCAATCCTGATATCGCCAGGAAAACGATGATAACGATGCCAAGCGCTCCCGCAGAAATAAGATCGTCGAGGTAGAGAAAGGACGCGGTTATAATAATGGCTGGCAATAAAAACCGCAGCCATTTCCAATAGCCATTCACAATGAACAGGTTTTTCTCGTTCGACCAGTTGACCAGTTTTGCATTGGTGGTTCGCTGTATGCTGTCGGCCATACCAAACGATTGCAATTGCTGCCGCCACCGGTAATAACCTGATAGTTCTTTTACCGCTGCCTGCCGTTGTTCAATGCTGGTTGTATCGGAGGGATGCAATAGCCAGTTGACCAGTTTATCCCGGGCGGGTTCAGATGTGGTGCGGTTGATGTATTGAAAAAGCGAGGCCCGTCCGAAGATATCGAGATCGTTGGCATAATCGTGTACCGGCGAAGCAAGGCCATCACCCGCCGGAAGATGCATATAGCGACCGGCAGCAATTTCTATTTCCTGCTGGTTAATGGCAACAATGCGGTTGCCGTTGTCGATAGCGGTCTTATTGTTTACGGCCAATATCACCAGCCTGACAAAGACAGTTATCAATGCAATGGCCACAATACTTGTGTATAAAAGGCTACCGGGATATAAAAAATACACAGCCGCAATAAGTAAGATCATAACTCCCAGCCTGGCCCAGGCAATCCTGCTTTTTGTTTTTTTTAAGATACCCAGTTGCGCGTTCCATTCCTGTATGTTTGACGTATATGTTTCAGCCGGAAAATCTTTGTGGTTCATGCTGCTAAACTACGTAAAACGGGAATTGGTAGCCGGGAATTGGGAATTAGGGATTTGGAATCTGGGCTCTTGGCAAAGATTTCTTTCGCTTCATCAGATAGAAAACAGGTCTATTTTACCGTGTTTTTTGCAGCAAACACCTAATTGCAAATTACTAATCCCCAATTCCGTAAATTTGCAGGTTCATGGGGCTGTATTGGTTTTGACAGCATAGATCTTTGAGAGTGTAAGCATGCAGTGCATTGTGTGATCAGCACTTTAATCTTGAACGCACAAACTTCAAATGGCAATACTCAGTATGCC
>Ga0068860_100004285_pt1 | contig 14582 bp, 11 predicted proteins | sample KBSSwiS32_FD_66597 | JGI IMG/M metagenome (GOLD analysis project Ga0068860, IMG submission 66597) | Switchgrass rhizosphere microbial communities from Kellogg Biological Station, Michigan, USA - KBS Switchgrass S3-2 | ecosystem: Host-associated > Plants > Roots > Rhizosphere > Soil ... | reverse complement strand
CTGGCCGGCGTCGGGCTTCAGCAGCCCCGACAGCGCATCGAGCAGTTCGCTCTGCCCGTTGCCCGACACGCCGGCAATGCCGACGATCTCGCCAGCGCGCAACGTCAGCGACACGTCGTTCAGGCGCGTCACGCCAGCGGCGTCACGCCAGTGCAGGTGGCTCGCCTGCAGCAACGGTGCACCGCCGCTGGCCACCGCCGCATCGGCGCGGCCGAGTTGCACGCGCCGCCCCACCATCGCCTGCGCCAGCGCGTCGGTGGTGGTGTCGGCGGTCGCGCAGTCGAGCACCACGCGGCCCGCGCGCATCACCGTCACCGCATCCGTGAGCGCGATGATCTCCTTGAGCTTGTGGGTGATCAGCAGCAGCGTGGTGCCGCCGGCGCGCAGCTGGCGCAGCGTGCCGAACAGCGCTTCGGTTTCCTGCGGCGTCAGCACCGCGGTGGGCTCGTCGAGGATCAGGATGCGCGCGCCGCGGTACAACGCCTTCAGGATTTCCAGCCGCTGGCGCTCGCCGACCGGCAGCTCCTCGACCGGCGCATCGAGGCGCACCTGCAGGCCGCTGTCGCGCATCAGCGTGTGCAGCTGCGCGCGCGCCTGGGCGCGCGCAGCCGGCAGGTGCCAGCCCGGCTCGGCGCCGAGCAGCACGTTGTCGAGCGCGCTGAAGGTGTCCACCAGCATGAAGTGCTGGTGCACCATGCCGACGCCCAGGCGCATCGCGTCGCGCGAGTGGCGGATCTGCGCCGCCTGACCGTTCACCTCGATCGATCCGCTGTCGGCCGCAATCAGGCCGTACAGGATCGACATCAGCGTGCTCTTGCCGGCGCCGTTCTCGCCGACGATGCCGTGCACGGTGCCGGAGCGCACGGTGAGATCGACGCCGTCGTTGGCAGCGACGGCACCGAAGCGCTTGCGGATGCCGCGCAGCGCGACCGCCGGCGCAACGAAGCCCATCACATCACCGTCGCAGACTGCGACGCTCCAGCGTCGCATCCCCAAGCATCCCCAAGCGGACGCCGCGGATCTGGCTCTGCCAGCCCGCTGGCGTCGCCCCTGGAGGGAGAGGCGCCGAAGGCGCGTCGGGGGTGGTCAATACTTACAGGCGTTGTCGGCCATGTAGTCGGCGACCTTGATCTTGCCGGCGATGATGTCGGCCTTCGCGGCGTCGACCTTGCCCTTCATGTCGGCGCTCACCAGCTTGGCGTTGTACTGGTCCATCGCGTAGTCGACGCCGCCTTCCTTCAGCCCGAGCGCGGTGACGCCGGGCGTGCTCTTGTTCGAGCTGTTGTAGACCGCGGTGTCGACGCGCTTGACCATCGAGGTCAGCATCGTGCCGGGCTGCAGGTGGTTCTGGTTGCTGTCGACGCCGATGGCCAGCTTGCCGGCGTCCTTGGCGGCCTGGTACACGCCCACACCGGTGCCGCCCGCGGCAGCGAACACGACGTCGACGCCCTTGGCGAACTGCGCCTTCGCGAGCTCGCCGCCGCGCGAGGGGTCGCTCCAGGCGGCTGGCGTGGTGCCGGTCATCGCCGACGTCACCTCGACCTTGGGGTTGGCGTACTTGGCGCCCTGCTCATAGCCGCACTGGAACTTGCGGATCAGCGGAATGTCCATGCCGCCGACGAAGCCGACCTTGCCGCTCTTGCTGGCCAGGGCGGCCATCATGCCGACCAGGAAGCTGCCTTCGTGTTCCTTGAAGACGATCGATTCGACGTTGGGCAGCTTGACCACCGAGTCGATGATCGCGAAGTTGACCTTCGGAAACTCCTTGGCCACCTTCTCGATCGACGACGCCTGCGAGAAGCCGACGCCGATGATCGGGTTGGCGCCGCGCTCGGCCATGCGGCGCATCGCCTGCTCGCGCTGCGCTTCGTTGGCGATCTCGAAATCGAGGTAGGGCTTGCCGCTCTCCTTCTTCCAGCGCTCGGCGCCGTTGTAGGCCGCCTCGTTGAACGACTTGTCGAATTTGCCACCCATGTCGTAGACGATCGCCGGCTCGGCGAACGCGAGCGTGGCCAGCAGGCCGAAGCCGAGGAATGCCGCGCGTTGCAAGGTCATGATCGGTGTGCTCCCAGGGATCGGTCGAGGTGCGGCGCAGGATAGCAACCTCGTGCGCGCCGCGCCACCTGGACTACGATGACGCGATGCCTGCTGCCGAAGCGATCGACGCGCTGGCACGCGCGTGTCCGAAGGTGCTGCTGCACGACCATCTGGATGGCGGGTTGCGCCCCGCCACGCTGCTCGAGTTGCTGCGCGCGCGCGGCCTCGAGGCGCCGGCGCCCGATCCCGTGGCGCTGGCCGCGTGGTTCGACCAGCGTGCGCACGCCGGCAGCCTGGCCGAATACCTGTGCGGCTTCGCGCTCACGGTGGCCGCGATGGCCACGCTGCCGGCGCTGCGGCGCGTGACGTTCGAGGCCGCCGAGGACGTGCGCGCCGACGGCTGCGTGCTGGCCGAGTTCCGCATCGCGCCCACCTTGTTCGAGCCGCACGGCCTGGCCGTCGAAGCCGCGATCGAAGCGATGCTGCAGGGACTCGCGGACAGCGCATTGCCCAGCGGTCTGATCCTGTGCGCGATGCGCGAGCGCAGCAGCGCCGAGGCCGAGCGCGTCGCCCGGTTGGCGGTGCGCTACCACGGGCGCGGCGTGGTCGGCTTCGACCTGGCGGGCGCCGAACTCGGCCACCCGCCGGGTGAGCACGCCCGCGCGATCGCGATAGCGCGCGATGCCGGTGTGCCACTGACGCTCCACGCCGGCGAGGCCGATGCGGCGCCCCGTGTGCTCGAGGCGGCACGACTGGGCGCACGCCGCATCGGCCACGGTGTGCGGCTGGCCGATGCGCTGGGCGATCCGCGCGGCGCGGCATTGATCGACGAGGCGCGGGCGCGCGGGCTGCACCTGGAGCTGTGCCCGACCAGCAACGTGCACACCGGTGCGGCGGCGTCGATCGCGCAACACCCGATCACCGCGCTGCACGGGGCGGGCCTGAGCGTGTCGTTCCACACCGACAACCGGCTGATGTCGCGCATCACGCCGGCGCAGGAAGCCGCCGGCCTGCTGCGCGACACGCCGCTGGCGCTGGCCGACCTGCTGACGATGGGCCTGCGGGCGGCGCGCCACTCGTTCCTCGACGACGGCGCGCGCGCGTGCGCCGAGGCGGCGATCGGTGCCTTCGCGCGCGCTCAGAACATCGCTTTGAATTGCAGCCCGTAGGTGCGCGGCTCGTTGATGAAGCCGGTCAGGTTGTTGAAGTCGATGCCGCCCACCACGCGGATCTGGTTGGCGATGTTGCGCACGTACGCGGCGGCCTCGTACTTGCCCTTGCCCCACAGGTAGCCCAGACGCAGGCCGCCTTCGGTGAGCGGCTTGCCGGTGAACTCCACCGACTCGTAGAGGAAGAAATTGATCTTGCTGCGGTAGATCCAGTCGGTGTAGATGTACCACTCGGCGCCCGAGGGCAGCGGCTGGCTGTAGCGCAGCGTGAAGTTGACGGTCGTCTTCGGTGCTTGGGGCAGCGGGTTGCCATCGATCAGCGCCTGGCCGCCCGCGGTGCGCGGGTCGGTCACCGTGCACTGCGCGCACACCGCCACCGCGAGGTTCGGATCCTTGATCTTGGTGTCCGCATAACCGACGCCCAGCGTGGCGAGCAGGTTGTCGGTGAGGTAGGCCTGGCTGTCGAGCTCGAAGCCCTGGCCGACCGACTTCTTCGCGTTCAGCAGGATGTTGGAGTTGGCCGCGCCGCCCACCGCGGTGAGCTGCTGGTCCTTCACCTCGTAGTAGAAGACGCCGAACGCGACGCGCGCGCGGCCGCCGAGGAAGTCGGACTTGATGCCGGCTTCGTACGAGGTGTTGTTCTCCGGCGTGGCGATCGACTGGCCGTTGAACGCGCCCGCACCCTGCACGCTGCTGGCACGGAAACCCGTGGCGATGCGCCCATACAGGTTGCTGGTCGGGTCGAGCGCATAGGTGCCGCTGAGATCCCAGTTGGTCTTGTTGTCCTTGGTCGACGCCGAGAGCGGGCCGGCGGCGGCCAGCGCCGCCAGGTCGGGCAGCGTGCCGAACACCGCGCTGTTGTAGTCCTCGACGTTGAAGTCCTTCTTGTCGTGCGTGTAGCGCACGCCGGCGCGCAGCTTGAAGGCCGGCGTGATCGCGTAGTTGATGGCGCCGAAGATCGCGTAGGCATCGTTCTTCTGGCGCGAGCGTTCGTAGCCGTTCTGTGGGCTGCCGGCGGTCAGCGAGTCGTAGCTGAAGCTCTCGACCTTGTAGTCCTCGTGGAAGAAATAGACGCCGCCCTGCCAGTTGAACGGGCCGGGCGAGTTCGACTCGAGCCGGAACTCCTGCGTCCACTGCTGGTGCTTGGGCATGCCGTCGGCGGTCTCCGAAGAAAACGGGATGATTCCTGGCCCCGACGGCGTTGGTAAGAACACCGCGCCGAAGCCGCCGTCGATGTCGCCGCGGCTGAACGCCTTGACGTGCTCGTAGCCGGTGATCGAGTACAGCGCCATCTCGCCGAGTCCCCAGCGCATGCGCAGGTTGCCGCCGGTGGTGGTGAGGGTCTGTTCGTTCTTGCCGTCGGTGGAGATCTGCTTCTCGTCGAAGCCGGGCACCAGGTTGTTGGTGCCGGGCTGGATGATGTTGGCGCGGAACAGCCGCGCCGAGCCATCGAGGTCGCGCACGTGCACGTTGGCCAGCAGGCTGAAATCCTTGTGCGGCTCGAACAACCACTGGCCGCGCAGCGCGCTGTCGCGGTAGCCCTCGAAATCCTGCGTCAGCCCGGTGGGGATGGTGTTGTGCACCCAGTCGTTGCGGGTCTGGTTCAACAGCGACACGCGCAGCGCCGAGTCCTGCCCGGTTGGGGCGTTGAGCGCACCCTCGGCGTTGATGGTCGTGAAGGTGCCGACCGAGAGGCTGCCGTAGCCCTCGAAATTGCGGGTCGGACGCACCGAGTCGAACTTGACCACCCCGGCCGGCGTGTTGCGACCGAACAGCGTGCCCTGCGGGCCGCGCAGCACCTCGATGCGCTCGACGTCGAAGGCCGGAAAGCCCTTGAGGATCGGGTTTTCCTGCACCACGTCGTCGTACACCAGCGACACCGGCTGCGACGCGTTGAGCCGGAAATCGGTGTTGCCGTAGCCGCGGATGTACAGGCGCGGAAACGCGCGTCCGAAGGACGACTCGATGTTGAGGTTGGGCACGCGGCCTGCCAGGCCGCGCAGGTCCTGCCCGCCGGTGTTGATGGCGTCGAGCTGCTCCGGGTTGATCACGCTGATCGAGTTGGGCACATCGCGCGCGTTCTCGCGTCGTCGCTCGGCGGTGACCGTCACGGTGGGCAACTTGCCGGCCTCAGGGGCCGCGCTCGCATCGGGTGTCGCGCTCTGCTGTGCCGATGCACCAAGCTGAGCACCCAGCAGCGCGGCGGCTGCCGCGACACGGTGCAACGACACGGGACAGCAGCGCACCGCAGTGCGGCGGACGTGGATCATGCGGAGTCTCCTGTTGTTGGTGGCGTGTGCCATGCAAGGCCCATGCCGCATGCAGGCCCACGGTGCCTATGATGCGCACCGATCCCTCCTGCCGCCGGCGGCGACGATGCTAATCGCGGAACAGAAAAGGCGCTACCGTGACGACGGCTATCTGGTGCTGCCGCGCTTCAAGTCGCTGCAGGCCATCGCCGCGCTGCGCGAGCGCGCGCGGCAGATCGTCGACGCGTTCGAGCCCGCAGCTGGCGGCGCGGTGTTCTCGACGCGAGAGCAGAACGCCGACGCCTGGTTCCTCGGCTCGGCCGACAGCGTGCGCTGCTTCTTCGAGGAAGACGCGTTCGACGCCGCCGGCCGGCTGCGGGTCGACAAGGCGCTGTCGATCAACAAGATCGGCCACGCGCTGCACGAGCGCGACCCGTTGTTCAATGCGTTCTCGCGCGGACCCGAGTGGGCCGGCTTGGCCGCCAGCCTCGGCCTGGTGGCGCCGCAGCTGTGGCAGTCGATGTTCATCTTCAAGCAGCCGGGCATCGGCGGCGAGGTGCGCTGGCATCAGGACGCCACCTTTCTGCACAGCGAGCCGGTCAGCGTCGTCGGCTTCTGGATCGCGTTGGAGGACGCCACCGTCGACAACGGCTGCTTGTGGGTGGCCCCCGGCGGCCATCGCGGACCTCTGCGGCAGCGCTTCGTGCGCGACGGCGACACGGTGCGCCTGGTGACGCTCGACGACACGCCGTGGCCGGCGCCGGCTTCGGCGCGCCCGCTCGAAGTGGCAGCCGGCACGCTGGTGTGCCTGCACGGGTTGCTCCCGCACTACAGCGCGCCCAACCGCTCGCCGCAGTCGCGCCACGCCTATTCGCTGCACGCGATCGACGGACGCAGCCGCTGGTCGCACGACAACTGGCTGCGCCGGTCGGACGTGCCGCGCGGCTTCGTGAGCGACCCCGATTGACGGCGCAGCGGTCGCCCGGACAATCGTGTGAGGTGTGAGTGCCCGGCACGCGACTTGCGTCGTGGTGCGCTCACGCAATCAATCCACCGGAGGACCCCATGCCCATGTTTCGCCGTTCCGCCCTGCTGCTGTGCGCCGCCGCTGCGCTGGGTGCGCTGTCCGGCACCGCGTCGGCACAGAGCAAGATGAAAGTGGCCGCGATCTACACGGTGCCGGTCGAGCAGCAGTGGGTCAGCCGCATCGACAAGGCGCTGAAGGCCGCGGTGGCGCGCGGCGAGATCGAGTACGTGTTCAGCGAGAACGTCGCCAACGCCGACTACGAGCGCGTGATGCGCCAGTACGCCGAGGCCGGCAACACGCTGGTGGTGGGCGAGTCGTTCGCGGTCGAGCAGGCCGCGCGCAAGGTGGCGAAGGACTATCCGAAGGTCAGCTTCCTGATGGGCAGCTCGATCAAGCCGCAGGCCCCGAACTTCGGCGTGTTCGACAACTACATCCAGGAGCCGAGCTACCTCAGCGGCATGATCGCCGGCGGCATGACCAAGAGCAACAAGATCGGCATGGTCGGCGGCTATCCGATCCCGGAGGTCAATCGCCTGATGAACGCCTTCATGGCCGGCGCGAAGGAAGTGAACCCGAAGGTCGAGTTCATGGTCACGTTCATCAACAGCTGGTTCGATCCGCCCAAGGCCAAGGAGGCGGCGTTCGCGATGATCGACAAGGGTGCCGACGTGATGTACGCCGAGCGCTTCGGCGTCAGCGACGCCGCCAAGGAGCGCGGCAAGCTGGCGATCGGCAACGTGATCAACACGCAGGACAAGTACCCCGACACCGTGGTCGCCTCGGCGCTGTGGAACATGGAGCCGACGATCGACGCCGCGATCAAGGCGGTGAAGGCGGGCACTTTCAAGGCCGACGACTACGGCCATCTGTCGCAGATGAAGTACAAGGGCAGCGAGCTGGCGCCGCTGGGCACGTTCGAGAAGAAGGTTCCGGCCGACCTGGTGACCCAGGTGCGCGCGAAGGAAAAGGCGATCCTCGACGGCTCGTTCAAGGTCGCGGTCGACGACGCGCCACCCAAGCCCACCGCCAAGTGAGAAGCCTCCAGGGCCGGGGCGGCTGACGTGGCGCGGGTCGGTTCGCTTTCCGCGAGCCCGGCCGCGCCCGATGCGCCACCGCTGCTGCGCCTGACCGGCATCACCAAGCGCTTCGGCGATCTGCTGGCCAACGATGCCATCTCGCTGGAGCTGAAGGCCGGCGAGGTGCTGGCCCTGCTGGGCGAGAACGGTGCCGGCAAGAGCACGCTGGTGTCGATCCTGTTCGGACACCACGTCGCCGACGCCGGCCACATCGAGGTCGACGGCCGTGCCCTGCCGCCCGGCGAGCCGAAGGCGGCGCTTGCGGCCGGCATCGGCATGGTGCACCAGCACTTCACGCTGGCCGACAACCTGAGCGTGCTCGACAACGTGATGCTCGGCACCGAACCGTTGTGGCGCCTGCGCTCCGAGCGTGCCGCCGCGCGCGCGCGGCTGCTGCAGATCGCACAGCGCTTCGGTCTGCGCGTGGAGCCCGATGCGCGCGTGGGCGAGCTCTCGGTGGGCGAGCGCCAGCGCGTCGAGATCTTGAAGGCGCTGACACGCGGCGCGCGCGTGCTGATCCTCGACGAGCCCACTGCGGTGCTGACGCCGCAGGAGTCCACCTCGTTGTTCGCGACACTGCAGCACCTGGTGGCCAGCGGCATGGCGGTGGTCTTCATCAGCCACAAGCTCGACGAGGTGCTGGCGGTGGCCGACCGCGTGGTCGTGCTGCGGGCCGGCCGTCTGGTGGCACAGATGCGAGCCTCGCAGGCCGACAAGGCGCAGCTGGCCGAAGCGATGGTCGGGCGCACGGTGGCCGCGGTGGCGCGCGAGCGCGGCGCGGCGGCGGCATCGGCGACGCGCCCGCTCGCGTGCACGCTGCGTGACGCCAGCGTGCACGGCGCGCAGCGCCGGCTGCTCGAGCGCATCAATCTGGACGTGCACGCTGGCGAGGTGGTGGCCATCGCCGGCGTCGCGGGCAATGGCCAGCAGACGCTGGCCGACGTGCTGTCGGGCCTGCGCGCGCTCGACGCGGGCACGCTCGCGATCGGCGGACGTGCGCTGCCGGCGCAGCCGCGCGCCTGGGTGGACGCCGGAGTCGCGCGCATTCCGGAAGACCGGCTGGGCGTCGGCGCGATCGGCGAGCTTGCGATCTGGGAGAACGCGCTGCTCGAGCGCTACGTGAGCCGCCGCTTCGCGCGCTGGGGTGTGGTGCGGCGCGAGCAGGCGCGCGAGCATGCACGGCGCATCGTCGAGCGCTTCGACGTGCGCGCCGGCGGCGGTCTCGACGCGCGCGCCGCGACGCTGTCGGGCGGCAACCTGCAGAAGCTGATCCTCGGGCGCGCGCTGACCAGTCCGCGCTACCGCGACATCGCTCCGACGCTGATCGTGGCGCACCAGCCGACCTGGGGGCTCGACGTCGGTGCGGTGGCCGACGTGCATCGGCGCCTGCTGGAGGCCTGCCATGCCGGCGCAGCGCTGCTGCTGATCAGCGAAGACCTCGACGAGATCTTCGCGCTCGCCGACCGCATCGCAGTGATCGCACGCGGCCGCCTGACCGAGGCACGGCCGCGCGAGCAATGGACGTTGGCATCGCTCGGTCTGGCGATGGCCGATGCCGCCGCACCGGCGAACGCACCGCTGGCGCTGCACGATGCGTCTTGAACCGCGGCTGCGCACGCCGCTGTGGCTGTGGCTGGCCGCGCCGGTGGCGGCGCTGGCCGGCACGCTGGTGATCACCTCGCTGCTGGTGGCGTGGGCCGGCGCGCCGGTCACGCGCGCCTATGCTCTGCTGCTGCAAGGCGGCTTCGGCTCGCGCTTCGCGTGGACCGAGACGCTGACGCGTGCGACGCCGCTGATCCTCACCGGACTGGCGGTGGCAGTGGCGTTTCGCGCGCGCCTGTACAACATCGGCGCCGAAGGCCAGCTCTATGCCGGCGCCTTGGCCGCGGTGGCTGTCGGCGGTCTGCACGGAGGCGTTGGCTGGGCGCTGCCTTCGTCGTTGCTGTTCGCGTTGATGATCGCCGCCGCGTGCGCGGCCGGCGCACTGCTGCTGTGGGTGCCGGCGTGGCTGAAGCTGCGGCTCGGCGTCGACGAGGTGGTGACGACGCTGCTGCTGAACTTCATCGTGCTGCTGCTGGTCTCGGCGATGCTCGACGGACCGATGAAGGATCCGACGGCGCTCGGCTGGCCGCAGAGCGTGGCGATTGCCGATGCGCTGCAGCTCGGCAAGCTGATCGAGCGCAGCCGCTTGCACAGCGGCCTGCTCGGCGCCCTGCTGCTGTCGCTGCTGCTGGCGGCGCTGCTGCGCTTCACGACGCTCGGCTTCGAAATCCGCGCGGCGGGGGCCAACGCGCGCGCCGCCGCATTTGCCGGCATGCCGGTGCGCACGGCGATCTGGAAGGTGGCGCTGCTGTCGGGCGCGCTGGCGGGGCTGGCCGGCGCGGTGGAGGTGGCCGGGCGCGCCGGCTACGTCACGCTCGACATGTCGCCCGGCTACGGCTACTCGGGCATCGTGGTGGCGATGCTGGCGGCGCTGCACCCGCTGGGCGTGGTGGCGGCCGCCGTGTTCGTGGCCGGCATGCTGGTGGGCGCCGACAGCATGAGTCGCGCGGTGGGCGTGCCGACCTACATCGCCGACGTGATCGTCGCGGTGGCATTGATCGCGGTGCTGATCGCCACGCTCGGCGTGCGCTGGCGCGTGCGCTGGCGTTGAGGCACAGGATGGCCGAGACGCTCGACCTGCTGCTCGGTGTGCCCTTCTGGGTGGCGGTGCTGCGCATCGCGACGCCGCTGGTGCTCGGCACGCTCGGCGTGCTGCTGTGCGAGCGTGCCGGCGTGCTCCACCTCGGCATCGAGGGCATCATGGTGGCCGGCGCATTCGCCGGCTGGCTCACGGTCTATCACGGTGGCGGCCTGTGGAGTGGAGTGGTCGTGGCGGCGCTGGTCGGCATGGCGTTCGGTGCGCTGCATGCGGCGCTGACGGTCGGCTTGAGCCTGAGCCAGCACGTGTCGGGTCTGGGCATCACGCTGCTGGCCACCAGTTTGGCGAGCTATGCCTACCGCGTGAGCTTTCCGAAGGTCGACAGCCCGCCGACCATCCAGGCGTTCACTGACATGAGCGGCTGGCTGCCGCTGCCGGTGCTCAACGAGCAGACGCCGCTGACGCTGCTGGCGCTGGTCCTGGTGCCGGCACTGGCCTGGCTGCTGTACCGCACGCCGCTCGGGCTGGCGCTGCGCATGGTGGGCGAGAACCCGGAGGCTGTCGAAGGCCAGGGCCTGAGCGTCGCGCGGCTGCGCGCCGGCGCGGTGATCGCGGGTTCGGCACTGATGGGCGTGGCGGGCGCGTTCCTGACGCTGGCGGCGTTCAACGCGTTCTACTTCAACATGGTCAACGGGCGCGGCTGGGTCTGCGTCGCGCTGGTGGTGTTCGCGTCGTGGCGGCCGGGGCGCGCGCTGGCCGGTGCGCTGCTGTTCGGCTTCTTCGACGCGTTGCAGTTGCGCCTGCAACAGGCCGGCTCGGGGCTGTTCGGGCTGCAGGTGCCGTACCAGTTTTACCTGATGCTGCCCTACGTGATGGCGATCGTCGCGCTGCTGGTGGTGGCGCGGCGCGCCAGCTATCCGCAGGCACTGATGAAGCCGTATCGCAAGGGCCAGCGCTGAGGCGCCTTATGGCGTCCACTTTTCGGCGCGTTGCGGCGAGTCTGGGCCGCGAGTTTGTTCGTGCCCCGACGTGTAACCGGCGTTGCGTGCGAGGTGCCGATTCCGTCACGCCCGATCGCCCCCTAGAACCTTGTGCGCTGCGCCGCCGCGCCGCGCACCCGCGCGACCTACCGCGGTGCCCTGGCACCCGGGTATGCTGCGATCTTTCGGGGAAGCAGCCGCGCATGGCCGGCGAACCGCGTCACATCCGACTCACGTCGCATCCCGGGCAAGGGACCAGCGGCGCGCCTGTCATCCACTGGGGCGCGGCCGATGCGTTGGAGCGCGGGCCGGTCATCGGCACCACGGCCAACCGAAGCCAGCGCAACGTGATCGGCACGCACAGCGGCAGCTACGGCGTGTACCGTGCGCTGGCGGTGGCGGCAGGCAACCTCACCAAGGGCCACCGCGCCGACCTCACGAACACCGCGCCCACCGATGCCATCGGGCCCTACGAGCAATGGGGCGACGCCGGCAAGATCGTGTCGATCGATCCGTGGGGCGCCTCGGTGCAAGCCGCGTTCGCCGACTACCTCGAGCAAGGCTACGACATCCGACCGACGATCGCGGTGACCAAGGCGCACATCCACCTGCACGAGATCAAGCAGGCCATCGCGTTCCAGCGCCTGGCGATCGACGGCGCCGTGCTGCTCGAGGATGCGTCGGCCACGGTCACCAAGATCGCGATCGAGCCCGTGTGGTGGCTGCCTGGCGTGGCCAAGCGCTTCAACGTCAGCGAGGCCGACCTGCGGCGCGCTCTGTTCGAAGAGACCGGCGGCATGTACCCCGAGCTGGTGACGCGCGGCGACATCGAGGTCTTCCTGCCGCCGATCGGTGGCCAGACGCTGTACGTGTTCGGTGCCATCCGCGACCTCGCCAACCCCGCGATCACGCTGACCGCGCGAGTCCACGACGAGTGCAACGGCTCCGACGTCTTCGGCTCCGACATCTGCACGTGCCGTCCGTACCTGACGCACGCTATCGAAGAGTGCATCCAGGGTGCGCAGCGCGGTGGCGTCGGCCTCATCGCCTACAGCCGCAAGGAGGGCCGCGCGCTCGGCGAGGTCACCAAGTTCCTGGTCTACAACGCGCGCAAGCGGCAAGAAGGCGGCGACCGCGCCGACAAGTACTTCCTGCGCACCGAGTGCGTGGCCGGCGTGCAGGACATGCGCTTCCAGGAGCTGATGCCCGACGTGCTGCACTGGCTCGGCATCCGCAAGATCCATCGCCTCGTCAGCATGAGCAACGACAAGTTCGATGCGATCACCGGCAGCGGCATCGAAGTGGGCGAGCGCGTCAAGATCCCCGACGCGCTGGTGCCCGCCGACGCGCGGGTCGAGATCGAGGCCAAGATCGCCGCCGGCTACTTCACCGACGGCGCGGTGCCCGACGAGGCGCAGCTGGCCGCGGTGAAGGGGCGGGCCCTTGAATGACGAGGCGGGGCGCGGGTCGGCGTTGAACGAGGCGGTGCGCCGGCTGCGCCAGCCGGCGACGATCCGGCAGCGCTGTGCGGCGATCACCGAGGCCGTGACGCGCGGCGAATCGCCGCACTTCACGCTGCAGCGCGAGCGACTCGACGATGTGGCCGAGCGCGTGGCGACGCTGACACGCACGCGCTTTCCGACCTTGCAGGTGCCGTTTCACAGCCGTTGGCGGCACTTCGAGGCGGGCGGCGTCGATCGCAACGCCGAACTCGACGCGCGGCTCAACGGGCGCAACCAGGCGGCGCTGGCGCGCGCCCGCATCGATCTCGCCTTGATCAGCGTGTTGCTGGACGCCGGCGCCGGCAACCGCTGGCAGTACCACGAGCACGATAGCGGCCAGACGTTCTCACGTTCCGAAGGGCTGGCGGTGGCGAGCTTTCGCGCCTTCATGGCCGGCGGCTTCTCGTCCGAGCCGGGTGATCCGCTGCGCGTCGACGCCAAGGCGCTGGCCGCGCTCGACGCGCGTGCGCTGGCCGCGATGTTTCAGGTCAGCCTGGACAACCCGCTGGTCGGGCTCGAGGGGCGCGTCACGCTGCTGCACCGCCTGGCCGACGCGCTGCGCGCGCAGCCGGAGGTCTTCACTGCGCTCGGGCAGCCCGGGCATCTGTTCGATGCGTTGACACACCACCGCCACGCGCCCGAACTGCACCACCACCATCCGCGGCCGGCGCCGCACCACCACCAAGTGAGCGCGACGCGCTTGCTGGGCGCACTGCTCGACAACTTCAGCGGCATCTGGCCGAGCGGCCAGGCTCTCAACGGCACAGCGCTGGGCGACGTGTGGCCGCATCCGGCAGCCGGCGGCAGCGGGCTCGATGCCGGCTGGGTGCCGTTTCACAAGTTGTCGCAGTGGCTCGCCTACTCGCTGCTCGAGCCGTTCGAATCGGCCGGCGTGCGCGTGCACGACGTCGATGCGCTGACCGGCCTGCCCGAATACCGCAATGGCGGCTTGCTGATCGACGCCGGCGTGATCGTGCCGCGCGACGCCGCGTTCGCCCAGCACGCGGTGCGTCCGGCCGACGCCTGGACCATCGAGTGGCGCGCGCTCACGGTGAGCCTGCTCGACGAGCTGGCGCCGCGCGTACGACACTTGCTTGCGGTGGATCCGGCCGCCTTTCCGCTGGCGCGCCTGCTTGAGGGTGGCACCTGGGCGGCAGGGCGCGCGATCGCCGCCGAGCGGCGCGACGGCGCATTGCCGCCGGTGGTGGTGGCCAGCGACGGCACGGTATTCTGAGAGTTGCGCATCCAAGGAGCCCGCGTTGAGCACCGCCCAACCCGAAGTGCACGTGATCTCGCATCCGCTGGTGCAGCACAAGCTCACGCTGATGCGCCAGAAGGATCGCTCCACCAGCAGCTTCCGCCGTCTGCTGGGCGAGATCGGCATGTTGATGGCCTACGAGATCACGCGCGACATGCCGACGCAGCTGATCGAGATCGAGACGCCGCTGGCGACGATGCGCAGTCCGGTGATCGAAGGGCGCAAGACGGTGTTCGTCGCGATCCTGCGTGCCGGCACCGGCTTTCTCGACGGCATGCTGGAGGTGATACCGGGCGCGCGCGTCGGGCACGTCGGGCTGTATCGCGACCCGAAGACGCTGGTGGCGGTGGAGTACTACTTCAAGATGCCGCACGGCATGAACGAGCGCGACGCAATCTTGCTCGACCCGATGCTGGCCACCGGCAACTCGGCGGTGGCCGCTGTCGACCGGCTGAAGGAGACCAAGCCGCGCTCGATCCGCTTCGTCTGCCTGCTGGCAGCGCCCGAGGGCATTGCCAACTTTCACACCCATCATCCGGAAGTGCCGATCTACACCGCGTCGGTCGACGAGAAGCTCAACGACCACGGTTACATCGTGCCCGGCCTCGGTGACGCGGGCGACCGCATCTTCGGCACGAAATGA